>Ga0136643_10000271_pt1 | contig 55907 bp, 33 predicted proteins | sample TergutLab28metaG_FD_96883 | JGI IMG/M metagenome (GOLD analysis project Ga0136643, IMG submission 96883) | Labiotermes labralis P1 segment gut microbial communities from Petit-Saut dam, French Guiana - Lab288 P1 (version 3) (version 3) | ecosystem: Host-associated > Arthropoda: Insects >... | reverse complement strand
TAATTTTCACATTTGCTTTTTGTTCCTTTTTTATGTATGTTTATCACCATTCCTGTCTCCCATTCTTGTGGCATTTGATTTTTGTCTATTATTTTGTTAAACAGCTCTAGTAAGTGTATTTTTTTTTGTATTTTTGAAAATACCAGTGTTCTAGTCATCAGCTGATTTCAGCCGAAGCATAAATCACACAAAATGTTTGATACGATTGTATCTGCAATTTTTTTTAAATTTCATTTTGTGAGTGGGGCTGCAATCTGGCAGCCCCCTTTGGTTGCACGGCTGTGAGGAAATGTTTATTGCCTATCCATGGTGTGTGTGATGGATACAGGCTGAGAATGTATTTTGTATAATAATATAATAAGACTGAGAGACCTTGTCTGAAAATGCTGAATCCCTGGATGATATCCCAATAACTGGTATGTGATAGAAGCCACTAGTATAAGAAACAGCTGCAGGAGAGAGATCACCAGTCAAAGGGTGTGATACCACCACTGCATAAACCTGAAGACAGCAATAACAAGTACATAAAGCGTGAAGACACAGTACTCTTGTTACAGCATATAATACTGTATACATTTTTAAACATACTGCAAATTAAAAGTAAATGAATTAATTAAAATATAACCAGAAAAAACGAGATCAAGAAGCGTATGGATGGAGGAGACCAAAAAATTCAGGAACATATGAAAATTTGTTAGGATACAGACATGGACAAATGTTTATAAATTATAAAAAGAATAAAATTTACAAATACATACTAGGTAATGTACACATACCATAATATTGTGGCACATTCACATAACCATTGTTGCCATGGATGTGCAACAATGTGTTCTCTTTAGTATTGTTGAGGTACAAAATATCTGTCCTGCTTATACTTCCTTGGCAGCTTGATACCTTTTAGCTCAGACAGATTGATTATTTAGATATTTTATGTTGCTCTCAGCAATAAAGCATACGTAGGGCTGTATGTGAAGTGCCTGATATTTTTGTCCAGTTTTAAAGGAGATAACTTAACTACAAAACAAGACGGTCTGAAAGATGCTTTTACTGAGAGAAGCACAGCAGTTTTATGAGAGTCGACATGAAAATTTCAACACCATCAAAACTTCCATGAATAAAACGGTAAGAGCATGTGGCATTGTGTTTACACCCATGAACTAGCATTTTCAGTCATGAACTTTCAAAAAGTAAACTGTTCCTGGCTTACTGATGAACCCTTGCATGCTAGGTCATGCAATATTTCTTCAAATTTCAAGGCAGATATTGACAAGTTAGCCATGAATATCCAGTGTATGAAATCCCACTAAGGAATGTAATGACCTTGTGAACACCCCTATTCACTGAATTGAAGCTAATGATTCTATTATTTTATGTCCAAAATAAGTAAGTGTAATAATTTTTATGTCTTTGGACTAATGTAAAAGCATGTGCTGCTACTTCATCATTCCTCATTTTGTCCACATAAACCTATATAACTCATTATCAGTATACTCTACACAAGTGGCGCATGTCATGAAGGTGAAAGTTGAATGTGGCCTGCAAGTGTTGAAAGGTTGTTCTAAATAATCCTACATAAGCCACATTTTTCATGAATCTGTGAATCGTATGGTTTGTTTGTAAAAATAAAAGACATTACATGAAAAATACTGATGAAGTACTGTAGCTGTGGTGGTGGTGGTGGTGGTGGTGATGATGATGATAAATATAATACATTTGTAACATAATAATTTATACTTACTGATTGATTTATAAGATAGTTACAAACGCTAAGAGCGGTGCGTATTGGATTTTGATCCATTAAGATGGCGGTAGAGTCATAAGTTGTACCTTTTGTAACATACTGACTCTGGAAATTCAAATTCTGCAACAAATAAAACCCATAAAATTATTGTATACATATGAATAACGACCTATGGTTGATTTTATAGATTCAGTACACAAGAAGCTTTCCAAAGAAGGAATATAAACCTTATTTCCAGTAGCATACTTCTAGTGCTACCTGAATGTAGGGTGTTTTTTACATACTTCTTTCCTCTACTTCTCCACTACCATCTAAGTGTGCAGAATACTACTTTTTCAGAGCAAGCATGCTCAACTGGTTGCCTTATAGGATATTACTTATTCTGATTATGTCCTAAATGTGGCTGGCATATAGTCAGCATTGGCAAGAGTAACACAGGTAGACATGGTAAGGCTATGGAGAATACTCAGCTGCATGCAAGCAGGCTGTGAGCTGAAAATGTCTGCTTTACAGTATATTTTACAAGCTTTGCAGTTCACAAGGTCATCAGGAAGCTAGAAACATTCTGAACAAAATGTTGCTGGCTTCAAGATGATCAGCATCTAGTACATGTAAGTGAAAAAAGTCCCCTGTTTCAAAGACAGTAACCTCTGGCTGTCTCCTATACAGAGCAATATTAGAGTATTTGACTCATCCCCATAGTATGTCAATTTCAAAACTCCTGCTGTGTCTGTGTGTTTCTGTTCACATATTAAAAACTAGTGTTGAATTGTGAAGTGCTGTAAACTAAAGGTCCTGAGGTCTGTATGCACCAAAATTTAGGTCAGAGAAGCAATGGTGAATGAGTCTTGTGTGATGCAATTTTTGTGTAAATGTACCTAATATAAAAAAGTCAATGGAAATTAACCTTTCCATTAATGTAGTGCAGCAACATATCAAAATAAATTACTATATGTACATATTATCTGATAACCAACTGCTGGTTCACATCCTTTTTGAGAAGTTGATGCTTGTCCACCTGGCCAAGAAGGTTCATGATTATGTTCATAGGAGGCTGCCACTGGGGCTTATCCTGAACCAACCGAATCCAGTATGCACCTAGACAAACTCTTTCATTGAGATTAATTTTAATATTTACCTCTGTCTACTCCCAGGCTTCCCAAATGGAAATTTACTTTCAGGCTTTCATCTATAATATTTGTTGGTAGAAAGTACCTATTAGAAAGATTCTCATGTTGCAGTTTCCACCATCTTCCTGTTTGTGTCTCTTAGGTCCTAATATTCCTAAACATTCTTAATTTGTGTTATTCCTGTTGGTGAAAATACTTGTATTGTTTATTTTGTAGTTAACTAAATTTAGCTGTCATGTAAAATGTGGTCTTGTTTTAACACAAGAAAAGTTCGTCATTGATATGTAAATATAAAATGTACTGTAGTAACTGACCACATCTGGGCTATTATATTTGATCTATTGAGTTGAATTTAGGTAACTTAAGTCACCTGATTCATTTAATAACATACCAGAAACAAATGTTATATATAAGTCGCAAGGATTTATTGAAAAATTTTTTATATTTCATCTACTAAGTATATGAATACCCTAGTACTGTTTTTATGTGTTGGCACTGTGTGAAAGTGGAGGAGGAGGAGGAGATGTGCTGGCTGCATTATCATGGTTGACACTGAACATGAAAAGGCAATCATTCCTCTGAAACATCTGTAATACAACCCTCTTCCACACATTGTCCACACATACAAAAATTAGATCAGCATTACCAAAGTACAACTGTGAGAGCTTAAAGAATGGATGTGAATATTATGACATAATCTTACTGTAATAATTCATGTATTAAATATAAAGTTCATTTATATTAATAGAATTTAATATTGGCAGTGATTAGTTGGTTCTCTTATTTGCATATAATTCTGTTACAATGCTGTTACAGTGATCCAGTTACATCCTGAGTAAGAAATAATGCACAGAAGTCACTCTATAAATTCTGTAACAGTTAATGTTTATGTTTTTCCATTATTTTGTATATGACATTATTATTAGTGAAAGACCAATTCAAAGATTTATACTGTACAACAACCCCTTGCCCAATGCAGTTTTGACGTTGTGGTGTTGAAAGTAATTAAATATGTTGGGAATAAAACTTGCTGAATGCTGGAAAATGAAAATACATGCAGATAAACACAGGCAGTTACTCATCTCCATGGCCACAGAAGCTTGCAGTGTCAGAAAACCAAGCAGTTTGTAAATTTGTTTAATGCCCAAAAGTGTATGTGTATTATGCTGTGAGAAGGTGGAGGGTGTCCCTAACTGGCCATGTTCATGTGACATTATTTTTCACACAAGTGGTTAGAACAATGTAGTGCTGTCCCACACACGCTGCGACCATTCCCCCTATCTCCCACATTGGTTGAGGGATCACTTCATATTTATATTCATATAAATATACTATATATACTATGTCACTTTTTACAGGTTTAGTGACTTTCAAAGTAAATACTAGATGTACTAATGCTAAATATTATGTAAGATATTTATATCATAAGCACACATTAATTCCATGATATCAGCAAGTGCATGTTATCACTTGTAACATGTAACTTTGTACCAAAAAAAAAAAAATACATAGCATTAGGTTTTTTAATATGAAAAATTCTGTGGTACTTACTGAAATTGTTTGCTTAAAAAACATCATGCTTTCCCTGTTGCTGAGTACTCCACCAATGTTGAAGCTGGTTGGATTGTTTTTCTTCCGATCAGCTACCACATGTTGCCGTGAATCAGCTGTCAGAAGTGATGTCTGCATGAGAATGCCCACTACAAGCAAATATAACAAAGTGACCATTGCTTTGTCCTTACTGTTGCTTTACTGTATTATCATGTCACACACTTTCTGATAGTCTGTGGAAAGCATGATTTAAGTACTGCATATTTATTTCAGATGTTTGTTTTATTTGCTTATATTAAAGTATAAACTACAGCATTTTCCTGTAGCTGTGTGATACAGTAACCCAGATGATGTACACAGAACACTCCTACCACCACCACCCAGTTTTATAGATCAGTATGGTTGCTATGGAAACAGCTGGTCTGGACCAATATTGATCCACTGTTTCTCACCACACATTCACACTGCAGTGGTAGGTCTGCTTTAAGATTATGTCAAGACCCTTATAATTATTTATAGATTTCCAAAAAAAAATGTAGTAACAATAAAACATCCAATAATCTGTGAATTTTATATTACTCATACTGTGTATATTCTTACAATCAATGTATTAACCAACAAATTTACTTAATAAAATACAATAAAATACATTTCATTAAATACATATGAATTGTATTGTATTATGTGCATTTTTGGTTAAATATATTGATCAATTAATCTGTATTAATAATATAATTATTATGTGCCCCAACTGAATAACATTAAGTAATTATACAAATAAAATGGTTTGTAAGTTTCAAACCATACTACTCTTTGAAATGAAGTGATGTGGAACCGGAGTATTTGAATCTTGACTTCCTGTGAATGACCACAACTAAAGTATGTAATAATGATGAGTGCTGAAGTTGGCTCTGATTAATTAGCTCAAAAAATAAAATTAAATCTTTGTTAATGTCTTTAAATGAAACCCTTGTTAGTTTTATCGGTAAAATAATTTAACTCATTAACGGATCCTTGATTACTTGTCACTGAAACACACATTTTTTAGCCATCAAATTTCTAAAAGAAAATTTGGTTGCATGGAAAAGAGAGTGAATGTTAGTTACACAACAGGAAATGGCAATTTCAGTGGAGCAGTTAATGTTTTCATTTTCCATTATGCACAAGAAGAGGAAGCCTTATTACTCAAATACTATTCAAACGCAGACCTTTGTTGAAGCCCCCTGGAAAGGTGTGCAGCCACACAGCTGTTGTTGTAATTTCCAACCATTTATGAAACCCTGAGTTTCATTACTGTGGTCACAAGCCTGTCAGTGGAGTGAATTCTGAAGCACACAATTGAATCCACTCCCTCACACCCTACTTTTTTAAAATGTCATTGTAATATTCATTTGTTTATGCCCAGATTGTACAAGTGGCCTCTTCCTTTCACGTTTTCCGACTAAAACTATATACAAATTTTTTTGTTTTATCATCCTACCTGCCCTGCCCATTTCATGTATTGACTTTATGACCTGGATATTTTTGCTGAAGATTATACATAACCCTGTCTAATACATTTTTCTCCAACCCCATCTTCCTAAGGTCCAAAATACTCTCTTCAGCTACTCACTCAATCTGTCTTAGAGGCAGCAACCAGTTTTTACACCTTAAAAAAAAAAAGAGGTGGAGTTATAATTTTGTATATTTTACAATACTTAAGGTATTTTGTAAGGATGTGTTGGCTATTGTTACACTGTAAGTTTGAAACAGTGTCAATACATTAATAGAAATATGTAATTTTATAGTCTAACACAACTTTATTTCATAAAATATAATTAATTCAAAGAACACAGCAGCAACATGTTTCAGCTTTCATGAAGCAATCTTCATGCTGTAACTTAATTATGAGATATTTACATTTCTTGATTAATATATTAGAATATAAAATATACAATGTAAAATATAAATAACATAATAGAGACATGTAAAATAGAAACTTGATTATGATGGGAATTTTATGTATTGAGCAGTCTTGTAGAAGTTGTAAATGTTGTGGTAATATTTAAGATCCATTTCATTTGGATGATGGGAAACTTGTGTTGTGGGGCTCCTTTTATGGTGTATATGGAGTGTTAAAGAGTTAAAATAAAATATAATATTGTGTTGCATTTGCAACACTGGTGCACTGAGTTGGTCTGTAATGAGCTAGCTGCCATGTTGTTCTTCTACGTTCTACATTTATCCCATTAAAAAAAAAAACCGCCCGTCGGAGTCTCGTTGATGGATGATTACTACCTCCCATTATCTCTTACCTCACATTTACTTATTACTCCACTGGGAGTAGATTGTAAATTTGCAGTTCTAAATAATAATAATAATAATAATAATAAAAAAAATCCTAAACACAATTTATATATTTCAAACCTCTATTACTGTGCATCATTTCAAGGCCCTGTATGAAGTACCCCAGTGGTGCTGCAACTTCGAGTTATTCTAATTGTTGGAAACTAATGTGTATGAGGTTAGGGAAGCCTCTAATGATGTACCAAATGTCGTGAAAATCAGTCAGCTGGTCAACATGCAGGGAAGCAGATCGCATGCATGCACAGCATGGTAAACCAACTTTCTTTTCTTAAGAAAGGAAAGTTGGCACAAAAATTCAGACCTCATGGATTCTTACAGTAAATTTTAAGAGTGACAATTATGATTATCAGACTTCCAAATATATATCACATGAAGAAGAGAAGGAAGAAGAAGAAGAAAAAGACAGCTTGTGGACATCCATACATATGATTTTTATTATTACACACTTTAAGACATAAGTATATAAAAACAGTAAACTCACAGATCACCCAGATTTAAAAAAAAAAAAACAAGCATTCACATACATCAGAACCCTATGTCTAATTTTAGAGTACGGTACAATGACCACACTGGCTTGAATGCACAGAACTAAGGAAATTTTGTATGTAAGATCTTATTCCAACAACAAAATGTAAAAGCCACTGCCTAATTACAACCGTGACTACATTAAGGCACTCAAAAACATTAGACTTTTTCCCTTCCATTTTCATTTTCCTTTATTTAATAATGTTAGCACTAAACATTCTGAAGCCTCTGAGGTAGAAACAATGATGTATTTCCAACACACCCTCTGCAGTAAGATAAACAATTTGCCAATTTAAATTAATCAGTCCAAAATTATCACAGCTCGAACAGAGAACTAAAAGTTACCGAGATCATCCCATTATTCTGGATGCCACACTCCATTTCTGTGGCTCCTAAAATTCTGCAAATATAACCTTCTTCACAGATGTGTAGTCTTGTACTATAAAAATGGCACACCATCACAGCCATACATCATCCTCACTCTGTATCACTTCATGATGGCTGAAGAAGTCCATTACACTCTTCTCAACGTCTGCTTCATCTAAATGTGATTAAAAAAAAAAACTTTAATTAAATGCTACGAAGTGCAATTCTAACCCTACAACAGCATTAAAAGTCTACTGGGTCACCAGAAACACTGAAGCTATTGATATTCAAACTTCATTCCAACTAAACATAAATTTCCTGCAGGATGAGCCCAGTGAATAAAGCTATTCTTTATGTGTACAAAAATAAATCAAGATCTAAATGGAATACAGGGAAATATCATACCACAAAAATTATGACCAAAGTTTCTGAGCTGAGCAGAAATACAGACAGAAGAGTAACTATTTTAAATGACTGTCACATAACATAATTATGAACAAAATATCCAGTTTATGAAGTAAAAGGAGAAAATGTAATAAACACTTTCTCTTTATAAGCTGAACTTCTGGTCAAAGACTTTATCAAACAACCAGATAATTTTAATCTGGATTTGAAACTTGGTAAACATGGTTATAAATACAAAATCCTTCAGTCACCCCTGTTTAATTTCATTTTTTCTGGTCTGGCTTCTAGAAGACTATATATGGTAGCCTATATGTTATACAAAGTAAGTGATACAGTCTCATCACCAAGGAGTGCAACTGCAGTGAATAAGGGAAAAACTGTATTACATCAAATTATTTTAGTTTTTGAATCTGAGTTTCACAAATAATAATAATTCACTGCTATTTCTTACAGCATGGAGCTGGAGTAGCACAGTGGGTATAGTGACTAGGCTACAGGCTGGACAATCTGGGGTTGGAATCCTGGCAGAGGCAACAGATTTTTCCTTCTCCTAAATGTCCAGATTAGCTGTGGGGCTGACCCAGCTTCCTATTTAATGGATACCACAGTTCTCTCCAGGGCTAAAGCAACTGAGGTATAAAGTTAACCACTTACCTCCATCTAGTGCCGAAGATCAGAAGGAGTGGAGCTATACCTCTACTCCCCCTATATGCCGTCATGGTGTGGACATGGACAAGTTTACTTTTTTTACAGTGTTGTAACTTTTGGTGGACAGTTACAAAGTTAGGTTGCCCTGTCATTTGCTACATAGTTTATTAACTTCTTAAAGATGCAGAAAGAAGATTAACCGTTTGGCGCCGGAATTATTTTTTTAATTTTAGCACATCCTGTATATAAAATGTGAATAATACACGAACCAAATATGTTAGAATTATGAAACAAATTGCATTTTGAAGAGAAAAAAACGGAGAGTATACACCATGTTTAAAATATTCGGTAGCTATATTTATTGAATAAATTTATAAAATGCAAATTTGGTGGTTAGCGGTGCGGTATGTCAACTATAGTTGATGTTAGGCGTCTAAAGGTTAATGTAATATATATGTACAAGTAATAAAGAGATATGCAGTATGAGAAATTTCAGGACAATTTTTTTTAAGAAATATCTTGGCAGATAATTGGTTACATATTCAGAAATTCAAAGCCACTGAACTGACTTTACTTCTTCAGATATCATCTGTGCATGACAAACAGGCCAAACAAAAGGTGGTAACACTTCTCTAAAATTCAAACTAAAAATATTAACATTTTGTATGAATTAGTGCAATGCCTATTACAAATTCCGTGGTAACATATGACAAGTCTTCAATTACTTGCCTCCAAGGATAAAAAGTTTATCTAGTGACATGAGGAAATTTAAATTAGCCTCAAAAAGGTTTCTTTTGGAAGGTTCATTTTATACTATTCAAGAAAATTTTGACTGGAACTTATTGAGCAATCCTAGTATAGGGAATTTACCAGTAATTAATGATTGCTGATATCATAGTTTTAATAATTAAATTATTCATTTATTGGATCTCTTTTATTGTTTGTTAAATCTGTATGTGTATATATTTATTTGACAAAATTTATATTCTTCCTTTAAGTAAATTTTATTGATAGCTCTTCCATCTACGTGTTAACTATATGTTGTTTATATTGACAATTTCCACATCCACATGAAACTGTATTTTGATTGCATTTATGGAAAATAAAGCTAACTAACAAGTTACAACTCTAGCTACAGATGCCACAGATTATTTTGTATGACTGTTACAATTAGTACATAATAATTCAGATAAATTGGTTATACATATTTACTGGACAGTACATGCCTGATAAATTACATCAAACAAAAATTCTTGGACTAAACCTGAGTTTGTTTTAAGTTTGCTCTTCAATTTTCATGTACTGCTAGCACTTCCTGGACAATAAGGTCAATACTGGATCTCATATCAGAAATAGTCTTGATACAATTATTGCTTACCTGGCATGTGGTTCTTGAGGAGAAGAGTGTCAGCAATGTGCCGTGCGAGGAACTTAAAAAGAGGACGTGACTGTATTCGACCTTCCCTATAGAAGGGCATAAGGCTTTCAACCACCCAACGTGCAATCTTTTCTTTAAAGTTTGTTACACATTCATCTACATCAAAACAATCTTCACTGTCACTACCAAAGAGTTCTAAGAATCGAAGTCTCATTCTACCTCGCTTACGCACATCAGAGCAGGTGTCCATTATTTTGGTTCGTAATAATTTTTGTTGGTGATACTTCTCAACTGTCCACATATTGTATTCTGTGTCTTTGTCAGTAATAGTTTTGCCATGTAACTGTTCATCACATGGAAAGTCATGAGCTTCATTGTTAAGCACTGATGCAAGTCTGTCATCTACACTCTTATATGGATGTTCTTCCTGATCCAAGTCACTGACTTCATCACGTAACATTCCATTAGACAAGTTCCCATTTTGTTGCAAATTACTTAACCTTCTCACGCCCATTACAGTTTCAGCAGATGCAGCATTTATCTGTACATTTGATCTGGTTTGTTCTTCAATAACTGACCATTCGTATGGTTCCTCTTCCTGTATGTCTTGCTCTGATGTAAGCTTTTTAGTTACACCTCCATCATGGTTAACTAGAAATGGTGTTTCATTGCTTAGGATTGGATACTGACATAAACTGTCTGTGTGAACATCTACCACAAATTCTTGGTTCATGTTATGACATGGTATGGTTTCTACACCATTAACATGATAATAATCTGTATGTCTGACTCCTATATCACTTATTCCTGAAACATAAACAGGGATTGGTTCACCCTGCATTAATTCCTTTCTAAGTGCCTCTGGTGATGGGAGCTCGGTTTTCACAGTTGATGGTTGAAAACACTGATCAGCTGGGCTAGATTTTGAAGTGTCTGTATTGGTTTCAGTCTGGAAGTCACAAGATTCAACAGCAGCTTCAGTGGTGCCTGTAAATACTGTCTGGGTCGTTTTATCTACGCAGTCAAAATTTTCACCTGTCTGTGTTGTCTTATCAGACCATACAGAGTGAGTAGTGACATAGTCTTTCAGTTTCCTATACAACTTTAGTTGTTCAGTGTGCTTCTTGATGTCACTGGCCTACAAAAGAATAATTCTTTATTTTAATAGTAGTTCCAAACATTTATATTAAATTACCACATTTTCAGACTATAAGCTGCACCCAGACTTTGGAAGGAATATCTTATGAAAAAATGCTGTTATACCTTCAGAGTATATGATAAATGCTGATTGTAGGCAGCATTTTCCATGAGCAACTGCTTCATATACTCCAAAATATATGGTATATTAATTACCACAGCACAATAATAACAGAAGATGAGAAGACAGAGATATATGGACAATATGCAATATTTTAGTTCGCATTTTGTATGTGAATAGTGGGTAGGGTTGGTCAGGTTGATTTCCTTATTACTTAATAATACTTTCATCAAAAATACACACTTTCATTTTTATGTTATTCTAAACCTGTTTAAAAAAAATTTAAAATAAACTATCATATACAGATATGCTAGATATTAAGTCTCTACAATGGGAAAACTGACTTGCACAGGTGACAGATTAAAATTTATAATTTTGCATGGTAAAAAGGGTCACCACCCAGAACAGGCTTGGATTGAGATCAGGATGAGGAAGGAGAGGCCAAACAAGAGTAGTGTTAAGGACTTCAGGAAAACAGCTAATGTGATCAGATGCCCGTTTTTCTGCAAAAGTATCTGCAATCACACAGAATAAAAATGAATAAACAATGAATACATTCATATTTTTAAACAACAAACAGCCATCTATCTGCCAGTATTGACTCTGCAACAAGATAAATGCTTAACCTTTAAGATTAATACTCACCATCCGTGTCATAGCTCTCTGATATAGGATTACCACCATGCATGATCGCAATGCCTTCTCTTCCATCCGGACAGCACATCTTACTACATCTTCAGGGCTGAGATGCCATCCAGCACTTCCTTTTTCACAACATATCTCATAGTTTTTTAAGAGGGTTTTTTCCAAATGCTTTAAGTAACATGCTCGAACCTATGAAGAATGAAAGACAACTCAATAAAAATTCTAGAATGCACAAAACACAAAAAGGCTAATCATCACTAGGCACTGGCATATAACTGCAAGTTGCAGGAATGAAAATATATAGAGGGTGGGCCATGAAAAAGTGGCCCGCCTTCTGTTTTGCACATGTCCTTGTGATATTCTCTCTGGCATCAGTATGTAATTGCGCAGAGTGTTTGAACATTTAGTCAACAGTCGTGCTGTCACCATGTTGAGGTATACCCGATGTAACATAGTGATTGTGATGGCTGCAACTGCATGGCTGATGTTGTACTTCAGCCACGCAGTTGCAGCCATCAAAATCACTATGTTACATTGGGTATACCTCAACATGACTAAACGTCCACAGCTGTGTATTAATGCAGGAGGCAATCCACTTTCAGCATCTTCTATGATGGTATATCCTACTGTATTAATTTCTGTATATGTGCTATGCTACAGACCTGGGCTACTTTTTCGTGGCCCAACCTGTATAATTCATCATGCCACAAGGAAACTATCAGCAAGTTGTAAACTGAATGACTGAGGAATGTGACAGAAACATCAGTCTACCAGCAAAATGCACAGCGTAGACACAATGTGTAATGAGTGTCTTCCACAGGAATGGTGCAAAAATGTCTCAAAATTTTTAAAGACATCTCTTTGTAAGGTAGTGTAGTTACTTATAAAATTTTACCTTCCCCAATAGTTACATACACATCAAGTTTTAAATCATAAATATATGAATATGCAAATGAATTTAACACATTTTGAGGAACGTTTTGTTCCCCGGGCAAGACTGCACAAAATTCTCCTGCATCTTGTGGCCTGACCAAACCCACAGACTCCTGCACTCACCTGAGGGATAATGGTGGTTATCACATCCATGTCCTGATAGCACAAGATAATCTGACCTAGAAGCAGAGGTGAAGAATGGGTAACAGGCCACAGAAACAACAGAAGTTCGGTGGTTGCATATGGCTGGGATAACTTCTTATGGTTACGGATTTATGAAGAGGTAGGGACTGCAAAATGTGAGGCAGTTGTGAAGTCTTTCATGAAATGTGTATCAGTAATGCCCTTGATGGTACAAAGATGATGCAGCATTTGAAGGAAATGAATGTTTGGACAGTAACAACAGTCATGATGAGTGTAAACAGTAATTTTGAAGATTTTAAACCAGCAGAAATGTTGTGCTCCACTGCCATTTTGTTGGGTGTTCGTGAATTTCAGCTTCAAATATGAATAAATCCTCTCTGCAAGTGCTTCTAAAATCTTGGTGCATGTTATGGTTCAGGAAATATGGTAATATAATATTCGAAATGACAGTCATTTTGATTAATCTTATTAAAACAAGAATGAAAGCGCATTAGGAAGATACACTTAGATAGAAAGGATGCGTAGTTAAGACAGAACTTAAGACATCAAGGCTGAGCAGTAACGTGTGAAACTCAGTCTGTCAACCAAAAGGGAAACACATGGAATGTGAATATGCGTTATATTCACAAAACCAACATAGGCACACGTTGTATATAGAATAGTAAAATTTTTATACCTCCTATTTTTTTCGGTGATAACATCACAGTCATCATGGAGAACAACACAATGGAATGAGAATGTATAAAAATAAATTGCTTATGTCATTTTGACACAAGAGACAGGAAGTAACATGAGGTTGGAGAAACTTATGTAATGACAAACTTCATAGTTTTAATGTGCAGTGAATATTATTAAGGCAAAAAATGAACAAGCATGATAGACAGGGCATGTAGCATATTTACAGAGATAAATACATACAAAGTCTTGATCAGACAACCTACAGATACAACAATGATTGAGAGAATTAGGCATACATGAAAAGTAATGTTGAAATGGATTTTAAAGAAATGGGATGTGCGGTGTTGACTTCAACCGGCTTATGAAAGGATCATATGGCATGTTCTTGTGGACATATCTTCAAAAATGGGGAGGGGGATTTCTAGGGTTGATGAGCAACTCTCAGGTTCCTACCAACACCATGGAATAAGTTGGACAGGATAGAATTATGATACACTGCTCTGTACATGCGGAATACTACACACCCTGCCAGTGAGGCAAGTACCAGTTTCTCCTATAAAATTCTCCTCCTCATCATCATCTTCATGTATCATCTGCTTCAAGGGAATTACAATGTGTTGTAATTCCTTTTCATCAAAGCTGTTGGTCTCCTTTTTCATCACACTGCTTTCCATTTTCCAGTCTCACCCATTTAACCGTCCAGCAGTTCTCCTGCCAACACAATGTAACTACATAACTTTCAGGGTAACACATTTTAGCTAATAACATAAATGTGACAGCATTATGCGGAGTAAACTTATACAACAAACTCTTGGAACTTAGTGTGGACATCCCATTGTAAAGTATAACACATAAACAAAGAAAAACAGTCAATAAAAACCATTTTATTTGACAATGTTTCAATGTTTACTGCCAAATTATGTGTGCTACATGTTTCAGTTTGTGTAAGCTAGGCACCAATCGTAAAAATATTGAAGAGAAAAATATTTACAAATTCTTACATAAAAAAGTAACTAAGATCTCATCTGTACAATGTACCTAATTTTAGAATTATATCTTGAAAATTCCTTACAGCAAACACAGGTGACAAATTTAAGCTACATTAAAAATACAATAAAGAATTACAACACTGTAGTAGACTCAGTATTTCTCTTCAGGATTGTTTAGTTAAAGACTAAATAAGCCTAATATCACATCAAAATACTGAAACATGGATAATGATTGTGCTAAGTTTACGGTGACAGTTACGGTCTTCTGGGATATGACACCATGTTGACAAGCAATTTGTTAACAATGTTCCAAACGAGCTTACTGCTTCCAACTTCTGGGTAGTCACAGCAGGTTAGGTGATAAGTCACAGCAAATCAGTAGGATGAGAAGTGTTGTGAGGTAGGCAGAGGCATGTGCACAGACTGATAAAACATAACAAAAGTGAATAGAGAAGTGGGAGGAAGAATAAAATGAAGAAATGCAGGAGAAAGAGCTAATGACAAATTTAAAAAAAAACTGAGGCAGTTCAGCCAAATGATGAAGGTACAGAGGTAGGAGACACTGGATATGGTGGTCCTGGAAAGGGCTATAATGCTATTGTTGTGTATCCTCGTGCGGAGATTTTCTCCATCCCTTTAGGGAATGAACGAGGTAGCTATGATCTGTTTGAGACTAGGCCATCCTCCCTATTCAAGTTGTTAAGGCGGTGCTCAATCTCGATTGCATCCTTCATGATCCAGTCCATGTACTGGGCTGTGGTGGAAATCTTACTCCCTTGGGGTTGTATAAAGTGCTCCCCGTCGAAGGTGTGTTCTACCACTGCCAACTATCTGGTTCCAGTCCGTAAGGTGCCAAAGGTGTTGGCGAATTCATTGCAGTCATGTGCCAGACGACCGTAAACTTTGTAAACAACGCTGTGAAACCCTCAAAATATGCACCGGTTTAGGTTATCTCCACATGTCGTGGGTTTCTGTATCTTTTATATGTTTATACTACACCATGCGTATCAAATAAGCACAAACCTTTAATGGCCGCTTCTCTTTTAATAATAATTACGCTGAAACAGTGCATAATTTCATTCGAATTCATCGTCACCGAATTTTAACGGCGACGAGAAATAGTGACTAAGTATTGTTACGTTGCCTGACATGGAGCAAAGATTTATGCAGAAAGATGTAATATATACTTTCCAACATACACAATACAGATATATTTTAATTTTATTGGTTACGTCACCTGCCAGAGTCTGCAACAACAGCTAAGTATTATTCAGTTGTGGTGAACAATTTTTCCCTATAAAAATGCATCTTTTTTTTCCACAGTTGTTTTGAAAACCATGAGACTGCATGGAACAATTTCACACTAGGAACTTTGAATTAAACACGATCGCATCAATTATGAGATATTTATGTAACAAATACGTGTGTGTTGAAGAATTGAGTACAGCATATCCTTCAAGTACCCCGATTTAAAATATTTTTTCATTAAATAAGTAAGTGTATTATATATTTCAAATATTATCTAATAGAGTTGGTAAGGGTAACCTAATTGCAACACCATTACGAATGAAATCTGAACGTTTAAAGCGTCATAAACAATGGCTGACCACTAGCGAGGCCGACGTGGTGCAAGCATTAGTTCTGCTGTGGACCACGTCTGCGATTTACGTTTTTGAAGGTGAATGTGACTTTTAAATTGTAAAACCTGGGTTAGATAATTACAACCTAATCTGAAAAGGATATAGTATAACATTTTCCTTTTACATGACTACTAGCGCGACTTGTAATAAAACAGATGTTACTTCACACCATTGCTAACCTTTAAACCGAGCAAATGTAAAATGTGATATACTTTCAGAGCAAGACATTGTCGTTAGTGTGAAGAAACTTTTGTCGGCTTTTAGCGGATGCGTTGATGGCCCATGTTTTAAATGTGATTTTGCTAGATGTAGCATGTTCCTGTGGTTAACCAATACTTAACACATAATATCCCTAGATGTCATCAAAGTTGCACATTTTTGGCATTTTAAACATATGTTGAATCATCCGGAATGTGTCAATATCATTATCCTTGGGCGAAAGACATGCTAGTAGTACTGCGTTATTGATCGTAACTGCAGTAGTTTTGACCACGAACTTTTGCCAGATCATGGCAGACACTTCTGTGACTATGCTAGCTGGATAGGAATTGCCGTTTTGCTGTGTGATGAAAGGGAATACGTTATTTTTAATGCAGTATTTTTATGTTTTTAATTTTTTTTTTAAAGCAAACATGGTTTTGGTGCCAGTGCATTATATTATACGCGTAACAGATTTATACCCCTTCATGAAGTACATATAAGTGAAACAGCCCTTTTTTTACGTATAAAATGGATTAAAATTGCTGCTGTTGCTTTTATCAGTTATGCCTTCTGTAATGCAGGATGCCACGAAGCAAAGCTACAGAAGAGACAGACAAACTTACTAGAATTGCCATTGTAAATGCAGACAAATGTAAACCGAAGAGATGTCGCCAAGAGTGTAAAAAATCATGTCCTGTTGTTCGCATGGGTAAACTGTGCATTGAAGTAACTCCAAATGATAAAATAGCAAGTATTTCAGAAGAACTGTGCATTGGTTGTGGTATATGTGTTAAGGTAAGTTGGTGATAATTACAGTAATCCTGTTGTGTAAATGCTGCACAGTTTGAGTAGGAGGTTTATTTTATTCCTCTTAAAACTGAATAGATATATTCATTTCAGAAATGTCCATTTGAAGCTATCACTATCATTAATTTGCCCAGCAACTTAGAGAAGGATACAACTCATCGGTACTCACAGAATTCATTCAAGCTCCATCGACTTCCAATTCCAAGACCTGGAGAAGTACTGGGTCTTGTGGGCACCAATGGTATTGGCAAATCTACAGCACTGAAAATTTTGGCAGGCAAACAGAAACCAAACCTTGGTCGTTATTCAGTAAGTAGTATTCATGGTGTCTCTAAGAAATGTAAATGCCTGACAGCACAGAGTGGTCTAGGGCTGCACTTATATAGATAAATATAATGCCCTTCTGTGAGCTGTGAAGGGATGTGAGTGAGTGGAGGTGTAGGGTCATACATCTGTCTTGGGCATTAGATAGAACTAAGTGGTCAGCCATGTGCATGGGCAGTTTTGCACTTGGGAAAGGAGCTTCTAGTATTCTGAATAGGAGGCTGGTTGGTCCCCAGGACTGATATGAACATTTTACTGGAGAGAGGTCTCCTTTCCTGCTGGGAATTGGACCATGATGCTTTGATCGTCCAACCCATAGTCTGTTCACATTACTGACTACAATATCCTGGCTCCACAGTTACATTCTGGCAGATAAAAAGCTACAGAACTAAATCAGCTGCCATGATTGAGAGTGTGATATCTGGAAAAGCTGGAGATTCAAAGAAGGGATGTAAATTTGATAGTGAAATTTTTTGAGGAAAATGTGCAGCATTGTGCTATGTAAATTAATCTCATATTAAGCAGCTGAAGTGAGAAGTATGAAAAAGTTGTAATCTAGTGCCATTATGTTCTTTAGTGAGAAGCCTCTAATGACTCTTTTGATCAGCACTGTGTTTTATTTAGCACAGAATATGCAGGACAGATATTATTTCTAAATTTGAAATATGTATTTTTTTCACAACAATTATATACAATGTAAAACTGTGCATAGGACCCACCTGACTGGACAGAGATTTTGAATCATTTCCGTGGTTCAGAGCTCCAGAATTACTTCACCAAGATCCTGGAAGATGACTTGAAAGCATTGATCAAACCACAGTATGTGGATCAGATTCCCAAAGCTGTGAAGGGCACTGTTCAGGAGTTAATAGATAAGAAGGATGAACGCAAGAACCAGAGTGAAATATGTCAACTTCTGGGTAAGCCAGCATGGAACATACACCATGGTGCATAAATCCTAGACGTCAGGTCACCCAGGCAACTAAATATTACATAGTTGCACCTAATATTTGTGGGTCCTCAGTATTTAACTTGCATTTATCACCCTTCTGGCACCTAGAATTTTGAATTGGCTTCCAGATTTTTGGAAAATGTGTGCATCGCTGATGTACACTGTAGTCTGCATTGTAAGGTAAAGGTAAAGTGCACTGTAGAACAGGCCATGAAGACCTAGGTGGGGGAGTAGAGGTATAGCTCTACTCTTTCTTTAACCTTAGCGCTAGATGGGGGTGGGGTCAATGCCACTCCCAGGCCTCCTTAGCTCCAAGAAACAGACCTGGTACTCACTGTACAGGAGACTGGTTGGACCACAGGACTGGTCTGGACAGATGCGGAAAATCTCGCCCACACCAAGATTTCATCCCCATACCATCCAGTCCATAAGGATTTGCTATGCTGACTATGCTGTCCAGACCCACATTGTCTTCATTGCAGTGTTCTTTAATTGTATGTTTTTCCTGCATGTCCATGCTGTTTGTAAGCTGTACAACTTTGAAAAATTTTCAGTTTCATATATGTGTGAACATTAAGGAAGGCAATACACAAAAATTAAAGAGGAACTCTTCAATCTGATAATGTAACCACATGAGTAGATGGTGAAAAATGTGTTAGATTGTAAGTCACTTAAAGATTTTCCTAGGCCACAGGTTTTCAGGGTAGCAAATGTTATTTAGCACTTCAACACCATACAAAAATTGAAGCTTCTTCCACAAATTTTACAGTGTTTCAGGGGTGACTTCTGCTACAGCAGCATTTATCCTGGCTTTCAGTACATTCACATTCTTTGCTAATGGTGGCTGTTAGACTTGGTCGTTCACAAAACTACAAAGATAGAAATTTACTGACTATAGCAAGTGACAATAATGGGGAAGTGTGTTACCTTGGTGGAAAGTGAGTCATCACTGCAGATTGTGGTAGAAAAATCACGAGTATATCAAGATAAATTTAATGATAGTTCAGTGGGCATAAATTTTGTCTGCACTTATCAAGCAGAGCACACTAGAAGAGAATAGAATACAGGGAGGGTGGTTACATTAGTGACCCATGCACTTCGACTATATTTGATGCTTTGTGCAGCCTTTGTATTCATGCATCTAGCTGCCCAGCATCTTGCTGCTAGAAGAGTATTCAGAGTCAAGTGGTTTCATCGAATGTTGACCCAGGTGCCTGAATCTTATGTCTCACAGTCACAAAGAATGTGTGAGGCCATTTCAGGTGCCTGCTTGCATCTACTGGGGCATGTGGTGGTGCGGTTGGTTGAGGCACTGCGCTACAAGCCGGAAGGTCGCAGCTTTGATTCCCAATGGTATCACTGGAATTTTTCATTGACATAATTCTGGTCACACTGTGACCCAGGGATCGACTCAGCCTTTAACAGAAATGAGTACAGGAATACTTCCGGGGGGAGATAGAGACACCCATTGCATAGGGCTGACAGCCATACCACCTTCATGTGGCAATTGTCATGAAATCTGGGAGCCTTAACCTCCTGGAACCCTCAGGGCCTGTTGAGGCCTGTACAGGGATTACTTTACCTTTACCTGCTTGCATCTGTCACACTTGGACTGTTTAGCAGCCCCATTTGAAATATTTGTCCTTTTAAATGACAGTGTCCTGTTAGCAGCCCTGTCATTATTCTTAGCTGGTTTCTATTCAGACTGAGCAGTTCTCCAGCTTTTTTGGCAGATGGTTTTTTCAAAAAGGCCTTAACCTGCCTTGGTTCACATATGGACTGTCAACACTTCTCATGCTTCCTGTTTGTCTGGTACCTGATTATTTCTCTTGCAAACTTCACAGATATTCCAAGTGCAGACTCAGGTCCTATCAGTGGATGTGAGGGACCTTCTGTAGCCAATTGTTCAGGTATTTCATTTCCATCAATTCCCAAGTGTCCCAGCACCCATACCAGTTGAACCCTTTATGTTCTGCCAGTTCCACCAGGAACTGATGACATTCCGAGACTAATTTGGAGTTTGTCTGTAAATTATGAAGTGCCATAATGGCTGCTTGGTTATCTGAGAGAATGTGGATGTTCCTGTCTTTGTAGTCTTCTTCCATATTCTCCATTATGCATATTTTTCTGTTTGGAATACTGTGGTGTGGAGCCCAAGACTGCAGCAAGGCCCTCTTTTGAGCCCCATCAGTACACCCCAGCACCAGTGCCTTCATTGGTTTCAGACCCAACCATATACCAGACCAGGCCCCTTTTCTTATCTGACCTAAACCCATTTTTCCATTCACTGTTCTCAGGAAGATGGATCTTGAATGGCTTATGTTATGCATATCTCAGTGTCATTTTATCTGTCCCAATAAGTAAAATGGGTTCATGCTCCATGTCCTAAGACTTTTTAGTTTGACAGTAGTTAGTGAATTTGGGTTTCCACTGATGGTTGCACATAAATCTGTAGATCACTGCTCTTGCTTCCACCACATTTATCATATATAAAGATGGCAGTTGCAGAAGGACCTCCGTTGCTGTTGTCGGGGTTATTCTCATCACCCCACTTATGGCCAGGCAAGCTAATCTCTGTAGTTTGTTCAGCTCTCGCCTGCTGATGTATCTTACCCTTGGCCACCATACCATGGAGCCATAGGTCAAAATGGGTCTGATTACCATGGTGTAGATCCATTGAAGCACTCTAGTTTTCAGACCCCAGGTTTTGCCCAATGTAGCAGAACACACCAACTGTGGGGTTGGCTTGGACATGTTCCAAGCACTCATGTCACTCTTCTGTGTCTGACAATAATGATGCATGTTTTTACATTGACTTTGTTGTAAAAAGTGTGCTAGTCGGAGCAAATGAAATGCATACACAGATCATTTTCATTTTCTGCTTTGCCATCATGTCCGTGGGTCACACAACATACATCATGCACAAAATTTTCGTGCCATTTATATATGAAAGGTTGGCTGGGGGAATTTCTGTTGTAGCATTGCTGATTTCCTCAGACCTCTGCTCCCCTCTCCCCTACAAAGACACTGCTTCCTCTTCAACAGCAAAATCCACTCTTTCTTGTTGATGTCACAGTAGCTGCTGTGATAAGAACAGACACAACTGTCATTTTTTAGAAAAGTAGATCATGACTGTTTTCCAGTGCAATGTTTCTTCCAATTCACTGTGTCTGCAAAGTGCTGTCAGTTTACAAAATTTTAAAAGTTCTTATAACATAAATTGCTTCTTTACAATTAATTTATCCCACAGCTTTATAATGTAAAGTTTATGCCTGTTTGTGAATCTCTGTACAGTGAATACCACCCTGTGTTGTTGTCATGCATGGTAACCCAAAGTACCAAAATGAATTACGCTATGATTTTTCACATGCATTTACTCAATGTGAACTGTAACTTTTCTTTACAGATTTAGAAAATATTCGCCACCGCCAAATTGATGCATTATCAGGAGGTGAGCTTCAGCGTTTTGCTTGTGCCATGGTGTGCATTCAGAATGGAGATATTTTTATGTTTGATGAGCCATCCAGTTACTTGGATGTTAAACAACGTCTCAATGCAGCTGTCACAATTCGCTCCCTTATACATCCTGACAAGTAAGGGTACTTCTGATATATAGGCAGATGGAAACTGAGAAATTTTATGAAGTCTGTTTGGATTGTGTTAAAAACTAACATATGCATTATATTTCTGTTTCAGGTTCATTATAGTTGTTGAACATGATTTGTCAGTATTAGACTACCTCTCAGATTTCATATGTTGTTTATATGGTGTTCCAGGAGCTTATGGAGTTGTTACTATGCCCTTCTCTGTTAGAGAAGGTATGTACAATATATATATATACATACAGTAATTGATGACTGCAACTTTCTTCCTTTCTTTCTTTTGTTTTCTTGTGTTCTCTCTCTCTCTCCCTCTCTGTCTTATTTTTTACTGCTTTGCTTGTTATTTTAGACTCCATCATACACATGTCAGCAGTGTCTGCCATAATTAACATTATTAGAATATAACTGATTACTGACCAATGAGTCTAATGTATTCCTGTCATTTTTCACAAGTATCTTTGCTTTCTCTTTTCTTTGGTGGGCCTTGTTCTTCTCTGTTATTCTATCATTTCAGGGCTGGACTCCATTGTTCTGAATTGTGTTGAAAATTATCACAAAGTTATAACTTCCCATGCTGATGGTTTGAGTTTCAGATCCAGTGGGATCTAATGCATTTGTTTTTGCATGTCTGCCTTAACCCTCACATCTGGTGAAGCCAACATTTTCTGAATGTTCAGTGCACCAAACCTCCCTTGTCATTCAAATTCTCTGTCAAGCTGCTTGTTCCCTGTGGCAGCTATCATTCTTTCATTAAGAGTAAGTGAGAGCTTCTTTCTCATTAATGGATTCCTGCACACTTGTCAAACAAGCAGAGTCCAGAAATTTCTGAACTTTGTAGTTGGGAGCATGTGGGAATGTACATGAAAAATTCTTATTCAATGTAAATCACACAATCAGATTTAAATAGTTGCGAAAGTTTTTAGATGCACTACATGAAACTGTTTTGACAACCACGCATTATTTTTAGCATATCTGCCTCTCCATCCACAAGATTGTGTGTGGACTACCTGTCTGGTTTATATAGAACTCTAAATGATAGACTGTAAATTCTATAAAACCTTATTTAGGTCCACTGAAAGAAACTTCAAGACCACTTATTTTCATCATGCCTGTCCACCTGCTAGTATGGCACCCAAGCAAAGATACTCGAGTATCCACTGGGTCAGAGCCTGGGCAGTCCTTAGAACTAATCTGAATGCTGTTGTGAAAAAGAAAATTTATTTCTTTCTTTGCCACAGATTGAATTCTGTGCAAGATGGAACATAAGTAGTGCAGAGTTCCATGCAAAGCCTTCTTGAACAGAAAATTTAAGTATAGTACTTTTTTTTCCTATTATTCTTACAAACTGCCCATATATGTCCAGATTTCAGTTGAGAAATACAAGTGAAAACATTTTCTTTCAGATAATTTAGAAGCAAATTCATTGGGGCATTAATTACAGGTATTAACATCTTCCTCGATGGTTTTGTGCCAACTGAAAATTTACGATTTCGTGATGAATCATTAGTATTCAAAGTAGCAGAATCAGCCACTGAAGAAGAAGTGAAGCGTATGAATCATTACGAATATCCAGAAATGACAAAGACAATGGGTAGCTTCCATCTGACTGTACAGAAAGGACAGTTCTCTGACTCTGAGATCTTGGTGCTTTTGGGAGAGAATGGCACTGGGAAAACAACCTTTATTCGTATGCTTGCAGGCACGCTAGAACCAGATGAAGGCCCAGGTGAGTTTCTGATTTGTGTAATTCCATATGAATATTCCAGTCTCAGACATATACTTTGTATAACAGTAGTAGTACACTAATTTGTTATGCTCTGAGTGCATTATAAACATACACGTGTGAGCATTCCAAACTAATATTTGTGTAGATTAGTGTAGTGTAGCATAACATAGTGTGTAACAAATGTAACTTACATTTCCTCTCTCATGCCATAGACTTTTTATAGGACTCCCACTATAAAATAGGATGTTAGACTTGAATTGTACTTGCACCAAGGCCATTTATGTTCTGTTGTGCATGGCCCTTCTAGAATCAGCACTCCAGTGGCCCTGCATTTTGAACTAAGCACAGCACTATGCATAGTGGGGACTGTTTATACTCATTTGATTATGAGATGGAGCCCCCAAGTGACAAAATCATGTTTCAGCTAAAACCAGTCATATAGGACATTTGAACTGTTCAATCTGTCATTGTAGCCTTCACACATGGGACTACATACACATACTAGTCCGGTTTTGAATAGGTAACCTTTCAGATGACAGTGTCTTGTAAGTAGTTCCATCATTTACCTCTGATGGTACTTGTTTAGCTGTAATAGTCCCCAAATTTGTGGGAGTGGAGTTTCTTCAAGGAAACACTGCACACATTTGTGTCTAAATATGGGCTTCCAATATTCTCAATGGACTCCGTTAATCCAACCGTGGATGGCTCATCTAGCAGATGTATCGGAAATACCCCAGGTTGGTTCATGTCCTATATGTGAATGTGCAGATCCACTTCGTGCTTCTTGGTCAACAGTTTCATTCTCTGAAATTCTCCTTGGTAGTTATGTCATTTGCCTCAGATGTTACTTGTTTAGCTGTAATAGTCCCCAAATTTGTGTGACTGGAGGTTCTTCAAGGAAACACTGCACACATTTATGTCTAAATATGGACTTCCAGTATTCTCGATGAGCTCCGTTAATCCAACCATGAATGTCTCATCTAGCAGATGTATCTGAAATACCCTAGGTTGGTTCTTGTCCTGTAAATGAATGTGCAGATCCACTTCTTGCTTCTTGGTCAACAGTTTCATTCTCTGAAATTCTCCTGTTTGTGGGAACCCACACCAGTTGTATCATGCTACGTATAACCTCTTTGTTTAGGGACTGATGGCAGTTCCCAACCAGTTTAAAGTTGATGTGGAAATTGTCAAGTGCCTTGATTGTAGCTTGACTGTCTTGTGTTACGGTATAGGTGATTATGTTAAAAAATTGTCCATTTATATTTTGTGTAGCACCTGCTTTAGTGCATAGAGAGCACCCAAAGATTTTATAAAATTTAGTTTTTACTCATACCTGTGATAGTGGTTGGAAAGGCTGTTGTGGTGTTGTGCACATTTTGTGGTAGAGGTTTTTCCTTGTGATTTGTGATTACATGATTTTACTATAACTTCTTAATTTTAGTGTTAGTCCTTCAAAGTTCGATCTACTGTATGTTGTAATACTGACGAGGAAGGCAGTCCTGTCCTAGGTGCAGATTGGGTTGTATAAAACAAAATCTTCTGTCATGTTTGCCTGGTGGTAATGCAAGGTATAATGCACAAAGCAATCCATGTCCCCTGTTGTTTGTTGATGGGCAACCATACACAGTTTAATGTGTAAACACATTGTTTTGTATCTGGTCCTATCACCATGTGGTGCCACAGAGGCAAACAGAAGAAAAGTTTTGTTATCTCACATCTTTTTCATTTTGTAACCTGAATTTAGTAAGAATAATTGTCTCTTCTATGCTGTGCACAAAATTATTGTGTCCTGTTGTCTGCATTATGTGTGAATTTTATTACAACATGTGCACAAAGTTGAAGAGCTTTAAGTAGAAGAATAGTGTATTAAAGACATGTGCAATAATGTATAAGGAATTGAATTATTTTATTGGACATTGTTTTGAAAAAAATTTCAGCTAAGAAGAGTTTTCAGCTTGTGTGTATGTGTGTGTGTGGAAAGGGGGGGGGGGGTGCACCGCCCCTCACGCAAGAGTGGTTCATATTTCTTTTGTCATCTAATGACAGTTAATTAGTTTCCCCTGGTCTCTGTTCCTGATTGTTATGCAGTACAATTCTTTTGTCATTACACAAAGGCCAGGATAGTTTCTGTAATGTGTAGTATCAGCATGTAGGAAGGTCAGAGAAAACAATTAAGGAGTGTTTAATATTGGTAGACTTAACTAGTCCACTGTGAAATGTGTGCAGCCTAAGCACTCTAGGGGGTATAAATAGTCCTGGCTAAGTGGAGTCAGTATGGCAGTCAGGTGTCATATGCCAGTCGTACAGTCATACAGTCAGCATCAGAACCTGGAACTGGAGGAAACACATCCATGAGTGTGCATGGTCGTAATCTATGTGATTACTTTGTTGGCACCAGAACCTGCAGGTAGGCTGGTACAAGTAGAGTCTTTCCACTCAAACTTTGGTTCTTGAGAGTGTCTGTGGATAGGAAATTGGTAGTGACAAATGTCATTAGGATAATTTATGAGCATCACCCTGCTGCAATTTTATTTCAAATTGTAAATGTACTGTACATAATTGTGTATCTCTGTATATTCTTGAACAGCATCAGCATACCGTCTACTTTCCATGGTCTGTGAGAAGGGAGATTGAATTAATAAGGCGGCAGCAGAGTTAGGGTTGATGTCGTGGAGCCCAACTGAAAAATTATTTGAGATGGCATCATGCTGCCAAATTAGACCCATAGGCTCCAAGCTTGAGAGTCAGATACACTTATTCTGTGCCTTTCCTTTGCCCTGTAGGCGAGAGCAGTATGGTGGGAACACAACACTCCTACTGATTTATTGCATGTTTGATTTAAAAGAATATAATCAGAACAAAGGGAAAAAATATCACACTTGCTAATGAAAATTATTTCTTAAAATTGGAGACTAATATACATTTTTGCCAGTCCCAGTGGCCACGTGGTCTAAGGCATAGGTCTGCGGCCACTCACTTGCTGGGATTGTGGCTTCGAATCCCACCGGGGACATGGATGTTTGTTGCTTGTGAGTGCTGTGTGTTGTCAGGTAGTGGTTTTTGCAATGAGCTGATTATTCGTTCAGAGGAATCTTACCAACTGTGGTGCATCATTGAGTGTGATCTAGAAACCTTGTGAATGAGGAGGCCGTGGTCCAGTGGGGGCTGTTGTGCCAAATATTAAAAAAAATATGTGTGTATGTATGTGTATATATATATATATATATATATATATATATATACATACATACATTTTTGCCAGAATGTGATTAATCACATACTTTATGTAGAAGTGTTTGAGGGTTTATGTATTTATTACAGGTAACATTCCACAATTGCATATCAGTTACAAACCTCAGAAGATAAGTCCAAAATCTCAAGGAATTGTTCGCCAGTTGTTACACGAAAAGATACGAGATGCGTATGTTCACCCACAGGCAAGTACATTTTTAATCTGCTGCTAATCACCTCTGAATTCACATGTCATTCTTCAGTGGTAAAGTGTTACATGTGGTTTGAGGCTCTCACATCAGTGTGGATGAAACTCAAATTCTACAGGATATGCTGCTGTGTAGATTGGTAAACAGTTACATTTTGAAGGAACTTGCAGCTTCCAACTTGAGGACAGTTTAGGATGAGGGAGTATACTGAGATTGGAGGTAGCAAGCTCTTCCACATTGTTGGTAACTTGACAAATCTACACAGTGTCACCAGAAAGACTTGAATCTTCATTACCTGTGGCTTTTGTGCTGTCTTGGCCCATTTACTTTGATTGCAGTGTTGTGTCTACTGATGACAGTCCAGTGGTTTGTGTGTTTCCATTGTGGAGGTTCAGCCTCAAGTGTTCCATCGCATGCGCTGCGATGAGATGCATGCCTACTACTTTGTATGCATTGTTCCTTACAAAACGGCTATTTTTTTTTTGTCTAGATACCTTCGAAAACATAATGACATCTGTACTGTTATAAGTTTCTGAAATGGAAAACATGAAGTGTCTTGTCATTTGTCACATTTGTATATTTTAGTGAAGGAACCTAAATATTGACCCATTTTGGATAAACTATAGAAGTTACTAAACAGACTGTATTATGGACATTTGGATTGTTTCACTGTGGTTAAAAGTGACATCTTCGTAGGTGGGTGTGTTTGTGTCATCAGGTGAAAGTATCTGTATTGCCAGATTGCGGTGGGCTCCGTCTGTTGGGTCCAGCAGATTAGGTTTCACGCATTTGCCTGACGATGGAGTTGAGCCAGGTTCAGAAACATTATTCAACACAAATTACACAGTAATGAAGGTCTAAAATATGTCACTTATTAACACCTTTATCAAAAACCTTCAGACCTTAGTGGTGTCTAGCAGCAACATTTTGCGGCAACAATCACCTGGGTCATTTGCAACAAAACTTTGAGAGTTTCTCTGTTGTCTGATGCAGGTGTAAGTTCTTTTTACACTGCATTTATATTCTGTATCCTTTTTAAAGTGTGAAATTCCTTTGTTTCCATTATTTCCTTCTAGAATTTATGTTACTATAGGGTATCGCAATTCATGTATACAGCTGTACTGAAGTTTATAAGCCACTGCAGCAGTATTTTTGATCTTGGCCACCAGTAGTGATGGGACGCATATTGTAGAACATTGCCTCATCTAACAGGAAAAATAGTTCACATGAGTCACATAATGTAATGTATCTCTGGTCACTGATAACACCAAATTAAATTTTAGTTTGTGACTGATGTCATGAAGCCACTGAGAATGGATGACATCATGGAGCAGGAGGTGCAAAACTTGTCTGGTGGGGAGCTGCAACGAGTAGCTTTGGCACTGTGCCTGGGAAAACCAGCAGATGTTTACCTCATTGATGAACCGTCAGCTTACCTGGATTCTGAACAGCGTCTGGTAGCAGCAAAAGTAATAAAGAGGTGTGAAGAGGATCTTGCATTAATTAATGTTTGAAACACACACACACATACACACATATATATATTAAAACATAAAACTGGCTACAGATAATCTTCACATATTGTATGATATTAATTTAGTTGTGGTTAACATGTCATACATTAGCAGTCTCCAACAGTTACTTATTTAAGTGAGATAATGTGACTTCATTTCCAAATTAAATTCCTACCTCTCACATTGTAGAACAGGTGCTGTACTGTTGAGAGCTAAATTGGATTTTAGAACTAAATTTTTTATTCATTCCGCAAACGTTGGTCATGTACAAATACAGGATGAAACAAAATTTGGTTTTGATTAAAAAATTGAAACCCTGAAATGAATAAACCTCTGTATATGATGTGAAACCCATTATATTGCAGCAAATGCGGAGGATCCCCCCCCCCCTCCCAACTTACATTTGTTTACATATTTACAAATGCTCAGTATGGCTCCCAACAGAAATACGACAAATGTTCCATCTGTATCCAAGTTTGACCTACACACACCTAAACATAACAATGTTTACATCTGCAACATCTGTGAAAGTCTTGATCCAGAATTCCACATTGCTTATTAGAGAGGGTAAATATTATCTTATGCTTGATGTAGCCCCAAAGGGAAGGTGACTGGGAATGGTGGGATTAAGTCTGATGCCCTGTGGGTTCATGCTATTGGACCTACTTGACTGATCGAAGTGTTGGGAACTTCAGGTTGAGAAGTGCCCTCACCTACAAATAAAAGTGGGGTTAACTCCATGCTGCCAGAGGAAGAAATTGTGCCATGTAGAATGACATCCTGCCTCAGCAGAGGCACAAGAAAGTGCTGCAGCACATCCACCAAAGAAATTGAGTTAGTCCTCCTGTACAAATGGCTGATAAATTTTCATTTTTCTCATGTCATGCAACACATTAACGTTTTCACTGTCAGATTTATGTCCCTTGATAAGAGCTGTATTTTGTCATCCCTGCATGTACACATTATGGTTATCTTGTCACCAGTGTAGAATATAGGCTTATCACTAGAAACAAGTTGTATTAGAAAATTGTCTTCCAACTCCACTTGCTGATGCATGTTCATGCAGGAGTCTTGCTGTCTGCTTTTGTTGTTGTCACAAACTGCCTTCCATTGACTGTATTTTGTATGGCTTCCATGTTAGCTTTCCCTGGTAGATGAGGAGCACTGTTTTTTTTGAGGGACCTGCAGCTGCTTACTTGAACATCTAGTGGACTGCTTTGGACTGCTGTCAGAAAGATCTTGTGTGTATGTGACTGTTGCCTTGGGAAGAGACATGCAGCCTTGACCAGGTTGGTGGTGCACCATGCACCCAGTTGTGGTGAAACCAGCACACCTGGATTGGGTTTATTGATCCACTTGATATTTATTCTCGATTAGTGAGATGAACAGCACACACGAAGGCTGACACCAGTTGGAAATTTATGTCTAGCAATCTCTTGTATCCAACAAGGATGGAAAATTTAGACAATCACCAAATACAAAGCACAAAACATGTTCAAGAACCACATGTTCAGCCTACCACATTAGGACACTATGAAAATCCAAATGGTTTATAATTAATTAATTAATTAATAGTGTTCCATAACTAATTAATTAATATTTGAACTAATATTTTAGACATAGCAAGATGTATCTTAATATATTGTAATAACAGGTCTCGGTTAATAACTGCAACACAATTTTGTACAACCTTCTGTGCATTTTTAAACAATTTTTGGCCTAAAGATGTCTCACTGCGGCTGAGACATGTTGCCGTAATAAATAATACAGACATTTTAGTTGTGTTGATGGTACTTTATTCTTTTATCTTGACTTCCATTTTTCCACTTTTAAAAATCCCATGATCATAACATATGTTATGTAGAATTTTATCATTCATTTGACTTGTTCTGTATTTTATAGATTCATTTTACATGCCAAGAAGACTGGATTTGTAGTAGAGCACGATTTCATTATGGCAACATACTTGGCTGACAGGGTGATTGTGTTTGAAGGCTCGCCTTCTATAGACACAACAGCACATACACCACAGACCTTGTTGGCAGGAATGAATAGATTTCTGGAACTTCTGGGTATCACCTTCAGGCGGGACCCCAACAACTTCCGGCCACGGATTAATAAGAACAATTCTGTAAAAGTGAGTATGAACTTACATAGAAGTGGAGTAGGGTTTGTTTAAAATAACTGTTGTTGTTGATGTTGTTGTTGTCATTGTTGTTGAATTTTATCCCATGATACCTGTGTAAAGGTAGCCTTTCAGCAGCATGAAAGCATGCTGCAGAGATTTGGTTCTTGTGTATGGTATATTTACATGTAGGAGTAGCAGACATGCTCATTCTTTATGAAGGATTTCCCTAAGAAAACTACTGATGATGTTCCAAGGTTAACAGTAAGTGGAGGTATGCCTCCACTCCCCATATGCCTTCATGGCATACACAGAGACAACTTTACTATTATTTAATACAAAATCTTCACATTGACCGAGACAAATGTTACAGAAATCATACGAACATAATTTCATTTCACCAAAGAAATGATGTCAGACATGCCCATGAATTGCAGTGAAATAATGAAATATTTGACTTATTTTGACAGTCTTATGAATAGATATTTTCACTGACCAGTATCCCATTATGGCTCTGGTCATTTCTGCGTCCAGCAAATGGAATGAGATTCGGGACAGTTTCTGAAGATTTCCGAAATAAAAAGCATTTATGTTGTGTAAAGCGTGTCTTGTAAGATCCCACTGTTAGAACAGTTCTAACTCTACTAAACTGTTGGAAGAACAAATTACACACACTTTAGTTTGTAAGTCTCTGGAATTGAATCCTGGTAAAGCAAAGCAAAGATAAAGCAGTCCCATTACAGGCCTGGACAGGCCCAGAGGGTTCCAGGAAGTTAAGGTTCCCAGATTTCGTGACAACGGCACAGAATGGTGGTAGGTTGTCAGCCTTACGCACCGGCTGCCTTTACCCCCAGGAAATATTCCTGGTACTCATTTCTGTTAGAGGTTGAGTCGACCCCAGTGGTATAGTGCAATCGGAAGGATTATATGTCAATGAAAAATCCACTGACACCAGCTGGGATCGAACCAGCGACCTTCTGATTTGTAGCACAGCACCCTAACCACTGTGCTACCGCAGTCCCTTAATTGAGTCCTGGGGTCTTGGATAAATGGCAGTGTATGGCATGTGTGTACTTTAAGCAGCTTGTATAAAATACATTGTACTTATACCTTAACATCATGCACATATTGCATTGTTGTCTTTATTTCATTTGAGATTGTGCAGTAAAAAAGGACATGTTCCTATTCAGTTACCAGATTGTTTTTGCTTATTATTTTACTCTACTTGTTTTCACAGGATACTGAGCAGAAGAAGGCTGGACAATATTTCTTCTTGGAAGAATAGCGCTCTTAGAATTCCAAGTCCATTCCAAGTCTGGAGCTGATGAGGCAGTTTTTAAGAAGGAAGCACTACAAAGAAGAAGCATAGTCCAAGGATTTTGTGTGCAGAGTCTTACTTATCTGAACATTTGGCATTTTAATTTGATTTCAAGTAACCTTTTTGTTAAATATTTACTGCTTGTTCTCTTTGAAATTTGCTGATTTCAACAGTGCTGTACAAGATAGAGGTAAATATGTGTTTCATTTCTTAAAACTCATGCCTGAAAAGAGATCTAATTAATAAGTTGTTTTCTGTTTTTGTTTTTAAACAGTGGACTTTGGAAGGACTTTTTTTTACTGTTTTATATGCCAATAAAGGATAAGAGCATAGTTATTTGAATGAAATGTCGCTGTTGTGCTTATCTTTTGATGATTATTCCTGTGAACAGCACACCCAAGAGCTTCCCATATATGTGAATATGGGGGTATCTGGTGTGTAATGTGAAGTCCTAAAACCTAGATGATCTCATTCTATGTGCATATTCACAATGGTGATGGGAATCCACACATTTAACATGCTACTTTTAGCATGTTGGTAATCAAAGTGGTATCCACTTCGTGAATTAAATAAGAAGTGCTCTCTGTGCCAATTATAATTCAGCTGTGTTGAGTATACCATTGTTGTTTACAACTGTAAATCTCGCGTATTAGCATGTTCATGTGACAAAGATGAAGTTATTCCTATATTCAGAGTTAAACGATAAAGCATTGTCTTGAATTCAAGAGTGAAATTTATGTTGATATTTTTAACTTTTATCCGACTGTGTTGGCATTTAAATTTTACTGCATGGGTTATGAAAAGTGTGATTGTTTTGTGAACAGGAAAAGATAAAATTATTACATCAGTAGCATTTTGTGGAAAATAAGAAAAGAGATAATGCAGCACATCTTAATAATGCAGTACACTTCCTTGTAGTCTAAATATATAAAATGAACTGTTTGGGGTGTTTTTTACTTGTGTTTGCATATAAAAATGCAAATCAAATATTTTAGAGCTTGAACATTTTAAAATTGCAGGAGGTTTTTGGATTTTGATGCAGCCCATGTTGACGTGCCCTATCATGCTATCAGAATAGCAAGAAATTCAGAGAGCAACAGGAATTTGTTTTAAGATCATGGGTCAAGAGCTGTGGTGGTGAGGTTGCCAGAAGTATGATTTAAATATATAGCAAGGTCGGTAACCAGCACTACCACAAATTTGCCTTCAGTACTACCAAAGCTATGAATTGAAAGCAGTAGTTCCCCACAAAGAATTATTACAGCAGATGAGAATGGTAAAGAGAGTGAAGTTATAGATTATATGAATAAAGACACAGGGTTACAAAGAATGAAACTGCTGTAATAAATGCCATGTCAGATGGGAAATCTAGGTATGCCATCAGATGGCCATTATGTTCAGGGAATCTTGTGCAGTCATAGTGGAAACCTGTCATCTCTGTTGTTTTTCAGTTTTTGTGATTGAAGGGAGTAAAATCTGTCAGGATTTACAGAAGAATGTGTGTGAAATCCTTGTCTGTCCATTGCACATTTCAAGAACATTGTCAGTAAACTCTTCACAGCTCTATGCTGCTAAACCAATCACAAAAGGAACATTGTCTCTCTTTCCAAGGATGAGTCATGTAATGACCCTTATTATATCTGCAGTGAACATGGGAATTTCATTTACATTACGGATACTGTTGATGCACCTTTGGACCATAAGCCAAATGAGAATTTTGTACAGAGTTTACCAGGAAAGAAAGTGTATGTTTGGTCCAGAATGTATGGTAATAACCACGTTGGTGTACTTTGACTATGGTGCTGTAGTTTTGAGTTCAGATTGAGGAATTGTTCTTTGGTAGCCTTGTTAATGTCATCTGCAGATTCAAACCATGCCCAAAAGTTGCTTTTTAACCTCAGCAAACATTAAGTAATCACACAAGAAAGTCTGGGAAGTAAAGCTTGGAATAAGTTTTGAAAATTTCATTGTCATTGCTGTGCTGCACTGACCTGAAGGAAGATGATATGTTCCAGCAGTTCTGGTTGTCAAAGATGTAGTGTAGGTCACACCTAAACAGTAACAACAATGTGTAATTTAAGTCCTTAATTGTGGTATGAAGTGACATAGCATGACTAAGCACAAGCACACTCTGATATTGCAGTCATTTTCAGAATACCCGAGTGTTATGATATTTTATCTGTCCCGTGTGAAATCTTTGGCTACTGTATGTTGCTTTCCAAAATTTATGATCTTAAAGCATTATATCACAAATCAGACTTTAGTTTTACTTTTACCACTGATTTATTTAACCTGAAAACATCAGCTACATTGCTCTGTCGATTGTGTACAACCATTACTTGTACTGATAATTCTTTTTCGATTTTTGGAGGCCAATGTGGACTAATAAATAGAGTTGTTGTATGCAAACATTTCTGCCAGGATATGTGATCCTCTGTGGTTGCACTGGTAACACAATTTGTGGCTATGACTGTGAGGCATATGATATATACTGTGCATCATATAATTGTGATGAGCAAGGGGATTGAAGTCACCATGTAAGAGCACAATATTTTATTTATTACTTACAAATGAAATCATGTATGTTGAGTGGTTTTTTTAACATATATACAGTATATATATATTACACTGAAACAAAAATAAATGCAAATCAGTTGTTTGAAAACTCCACCTTTCATATTGAGTTTCAGAATTCTGATACATGCTGTTTAATATAACTTATACAGGTTTGTATGATTATGTTTGAATTCTCGTTCTTAGTTCTTGGCCTCTATGACTCATCTTATTTCAGATTTTGTCTAGTCTGAAGCAACATCTGGCCCGATGTGTAGTGTAGTTGAATGGTTGGCTGTAGACTTCATTAAGACTAGAAAATATTGATATGCCTGAAATGAACTTAAAAACATGTGACTCACAAATCCTTCTTGTACATAACTGTCTCCATCCTTCCATTAACTCATCATTATAGGTCCAAATATTTTCCTTAGAATCCTGTCCTCAAATATGTCAATCACAGATAAGATATTTCAAGTGGCTATAGTGTCATTAATGTGTGTCTTCCACTATTTCAGCTAGTATTTAGGTATAAAGTATCTTATTTATTGCACTCAATCATCAACAGCTACTTTCTGTAATAAAGTATCTAACCAGTATACAGCAGGATAATCCTGTAGCCTTGTGTTAATGATGTATCACATTTGGAATCATTTACTTCATGGACTTTAACTGCCTGTTGAACACAGGACAATGGACAAAGTCCATACAGCAAATGATTCCAGGTATACATCACATTAAATTGTGGTGTTCAGAAGTGTTAATTATGAATTGTGGGTCTCTGCTGTTGTATGCTGAAACTCTAGTACAGAAATGAGCATGTACTAGGTAACCCATCTAGATTTATTCCCATACTAACAGCTGTTCTAAATTGGGTTTCATTCTGTATGCTAGGGGTGCACAAATTGCAGGGGCCAGGTCACCATAACAACTAATGTTTTATGCTGTAACAACTAGTGTTTTATGCTGTGGCCTAATATATGTGGCTCCTCAGTATCGAACATGCTTCCTGTCACACGTCTAGAATTCTGTGGTGGTGCCAAGATTTTTGTGAAATTTGTGCACCCCTGCTCTATCAGTTGTCACCGAACTTTTTTTCTTTTTTACATACAGATGCATTTCTCCTTGCATAAACTTGTTCAAGATTAGATAACATAATCATAATTATGTGCATCCTATTGATTTTATGGACTACATAGTACAACTTGATCTCTGTAAATATGACTGAGCTGTCATGTCTGTGTTATGTGCCTGGGCATTGGGTTTCAGAGTACAAACGTCTTTAAGGAATTTTATTTATACTTAATATGTGTTATTTCTGAGTAAATTGTATTTATTTTGCATTCTTTAGAAGTGACTTAAAATGGTGTGTTTCATATTAGTGATGTAGTTGTAGATATAATCACCAGTGACCATGTTATAGAAATGAGGGACTGAATGACCCTAAAGAGCAAAAATAAGTCATTTTATTAAATGCATTCTTGCAGCGGTTTCAAAGAAACGCTTTAACTTCGATATGGTTCATCGTAATTGCAAGAGACAACTTTGCTGAAAGTTTGGCCCAGATACATGTTGTGGGTGTGTGCATGCACCTGCATCTTTGTGCGTCTTGTACCAGGGTACTGTAGAAGGAATAATAGGCTGTAATAGGAACATTTTCATGTTTTGAATAATCGAAGTTTTTTATGTTTTCTATGAGCCAAACAAAAAGAAAACTTCGGTCAACAGAAAATATAAATGAACATTTTGTTACATATGCTAACCAGAACACCTGGAGAATTCAGTCATGTCAATGTTACATTCTGAAATTGTTTTTTCTACATTAAATGTTTTTTCCCCCCAAAATTACAAATATTTAATTAAGCTTCCATTTTGAAAAATCAAATTTAACCTGCTGTCTCTTCATAAGAGATTGCTAGCAGATTAAATTTCAGGGATTCGGGCCTGTAGAGTAATTTCGTTCAGAAGCTTTGGTATTCCAATCCCATATGTGAATATGTTAAGATTAAAATATCAAATAAGCTATAATTTTACCTCTAGTTTTCATGCAAAGAAAGTTGACTTCTCCATAGGAGAATATAGACTGAGAATATTTGAGAACAGAGTACTAAAAATTCTTGGTCCTATGAGATATTAAATGTCTAGAGGGTTGAGAGAAAACTGCCTAGTTATGGTTACTGTAATATTGGGTGATCAAATCTAGAAACATTAGGTTGACAGGCTTGCAACACATGTGACTGATGAGCTGAGCCTTAGAGAAATGGAATATGAAAATCCAGTTTTCTGGGTCAACATAATTTCTGAAGTTGTTCTCTCATAACCACAGCCGATGAACATTAAGTGATGGTGGCCTGTATCGAATTCCATGACGATTTTTCATCTGCTGCAAACGAAAAAGGGCGAGCAAGAAAAAAGGACTGCATAATCCACAAATCACTGTGACTATCAAATTAACTGGATCGACTGCAATTGCGACGTGCTTTGTGGCACGGATTACAAAATTGTTAGATGTTCTCTGGGTTTCGTAGGCGGTTATAATGTATGATCCATGGTATGAGCTGCGTTTAAATATACAATAACTTCTCTTTCGTTGTCGCCAATCCCAGTTGCTTCGAGGTGATGGGCTTGAATTAGAGTAGTATCTGTAGATACCAGCTGTAATCTGTGGTAGGAGCCTAGGTACAACAAAAACTCTAAGTGCGGAGGTTAAATGTGCGAATTGTGTGATGGGTTTGGCGTGAATGTTAAGTGTGGGCCTGTGTTTGCAGATATTTATGTTTTAGCTATTGTTCGAATTTAAAAGGAAGTTAGCATTTGCGTCCTTAGAATGTCTCGGAACACCGAGAATACGACGAGAGGTGACAGTAATTTGACATGTGAGCTAGCGAAGTATTTTGGGCACCAGCAATTTAAGAGTGATTTGCAGAGACAGGCAACCGAGGCAGTATTAAGAAGTAAGAATAAGCCTTTATGTTATTGCAGAAGTAATTTATTTTTAATTAGACATACTGGAAACAGTTTGAACTTGTGTAACGAAATGGTACCACGTACTGAAGAACTACATATTTGAGTTTGTGTATTGATGCTTGGGTGTAATATTGAGCAGGGCTGCATGAATCCTGGACATCTTTGTAATGAGTATTTTAGTTGCTGTAAGATATAGGGTGATTTATTATTTCGGACTATGTACCAGCTCTATGTTGACTCCATTATTCCTACCTGATTTTTTGTTGTATACTGTTTTGCGTGTATGTGTTGTCTTAATTTGTTTTATATCCAGCTGCTTTTCTTTCCTTCATGGATCTATGGAATGTGTGAGGAGTAAATAAATAAATAATCAGCTCAGCAATATGCCTAAATTTCCGTGAGTTATCATTTGGGGTTTCCATGGTAGTAACTATGAATACTGTCTTCCGAAATGTGACGTCGTGCAGTTGGGTGAAACCAATGTTTCAGAGGATACGTCTTCGTTAACTTTCAAGTTGGAGGGAGCAGGTTGAGAGCTGTTACATGTTGGTAAATTTTTGTGCAAATTACACAGTGTCACATGTGAGAACATATTTATAATTACAAGCCTGTTCTTACAACAGTCATTGTGCCATAGAACTGCTGTTCTTTATCACAAACAGTATGAACTCCCAAATTTTTCTTGAGGCCTGATATGCAGTCTTTTTGTATTGTGGTGAATGGTTGTTGTCATTTTGTGGGTAGTGGCATTAGGTGTTGTAAAGTTGGCTTGCATGTTGATCCTTCCACACATGTCTCAATTTGTTTGTCATTAGTCCTTGTAATATTTGACACTGTAATCTGAGCAGTGTTATTAATGAAACCAAAAGTGAAGAATGAATTGTAAATGTAAATGACTTGTGTTTCAACACACTTGTAGCACAGTGTAATGGTTCAAACAGTGAAGTGTAGTGATTGGAATAAATAATTTTATATGTGTATATATATATATATATATGTGTGTGTGTGTGTGTAAATATAATGGCATTAATTGGTGCTGGAATTAAAATGTTTAGACATTTCAGCTCAACTGATTTTTATGAAATGGAATTTATTTTTATTATATGTGTTTCTCTCAGTCCTTCGGCATGAATGTCAAGAGAGGACATTGCTTTTATCAGGGGGTCTGTAAACGGGAAACGTCTTTGTTCAAGAAGTGGTAAAGGTCTTACTTTTGCGTTATATTGGGTTTGTAAGAAAATATTCCCTTTAACCACATACTCTGAACTGTAGGTACTCATGCTGCTCACAGCTTGTGCTGTCTTCTTTTCTGTTTACTTATTAACCAGACTACACTCTTTTTCCAGCTTTTTGTGTCTGTGCAAGACATACCATGTAAAATGGCTGATTAGAAGTACTTTTTAAAATTGGGCTACCTGGAATTTTTATGTAGGTTTGCTCCGTACTCCCAAGGAGTTGCTTTGTGAGAAGATAATGAAGAGTGAAATTCACAAATGAGTTCATGGGCTGTGATAAAATATATACCTGTTCACACATTGGAGGTGTGCAGGGGGAATAGAGCTACAGCTCTGCTTATTCTTAACCATAGCACTGGATGGAGGTGAGTGTTCAACTCTTCACCCTATTCACCTGGGATATTTAGCTCCTGGAGAAAAGACCTCTAGTACCCATTGAATAGGATGCTGTGTGGGCCCCAGAGCTGGTTTGGATGTCTTGCAGATGAGAAGAATCTATTGTCCCCTCTAGGAATTAAATGCCAGATTGTCTAGCACCTAACATAGTCACTTTATGGACTGCTGGTACTGGCTTATTGCTTATCCTTTAAATGAATTAACCTTTTGTTGCCAGAATTATTTTTTAAATTTTAGCACACCCTGTATATAAAATGTGAATAATACTGGAACCAAATACGTTAGAATTATGAAACAAACTGCATTTTGAAGAGAAAAAAACGAAGATTATATACCATGTTTAAAATATTCAGTACCTATATTTGTTGAATAAATATATAAAATGCAACTTTAGAGGTTAGCGGTGCAGTACGACCACTATTGTTGACATTAGGCATCAAAAGGTTAAATATATGTACCATTTGTTCTTTCATGGGCCTTATGACATCACTTCCCTTTGTTGGGTGCTGGCATGGGTGTATAGAAAATATGTATCAAAAAAAGAAGCCTGGTAAACTCTAATGTGAGGTGTTGCAGGTGCAATAAGAAGTTCTGATTGAGGCAGATCATGATGTGGCATCCACGAGTTACATGCCAAAAAGCTGCACAAAGTTGGTGAAGGTTCATAGCACAATATATTTCAGAGAAATTTGTGTTATGCTTTTTATCTCTTTTATGTATGTTCAGACTTTCTTCCATATTTGGATAATGTAGAAATGCTTTGAACATGTTACAGGAAATCAGGATGTATTTATATCAATGCCAACAGGGTCAGGGAAGTCCTTATGCTTTCAACTTCCAGCTGTGCTTCAGCAAAATAAAGTGGCTATTGTTTTTTCACCCTTGCTGGCTTTAATGAAGGTAATTTTATTCAGCAAGTGTATAATGCTGCCATTTGAAATTAAAATAGAATTAGCAGTTTTTTTTATAGAGAATTGAGGCGTATGTGAGCTTTTTATTGTTATGATGATGTATTGACTGCCACTAGTGAACCAACATTTTGTATTAGGCTGTGGTGCAGATAGGTTAGTAGAAAAATATAGCATCAACTTCACCAAATAATATTATCAACTCATATTGAATTGTTTATTTGGTGCAGGTCATATATTAACTAACACTGCAGAAGGAGAATGCTAAGTTTTAACACCTCTAAGGCACAAACTTATAATTGGACATAATACTGCTTTAGGTCTAGCCATTTTTGATCCTCACAACATATCTCCTCAAAGACATTCTTAACAGTATTATCTTCTTCACACTTGTCCAAATGAAATTTTCTATGAGGTTCCCATACCAAAATTCTTTATGCATTTCTTGTCTCCCTCATCAGAACCATATGCCCAACCTAATGTAACCAGCTGTAATTTCACTACCCTAATAATACTAGGCAACCTGTACAAATCACAAAATTTGTTATTTTAATATAAATTGCTAGAGGGTGGTGTTAATATAAGTGTGTGTATGTGTAAAGCCCACTATTAATATTTTGCATTTTTTGTATGAAAAATTTACACAAAAGTGTCATTTATAAAATAAGTTAATCTTTATTGACCTGTAACATTTTGGTGACCTTCGGTACAAATGTAATTTCTATGTGGCTGCATTTTGTAATTTGCATGTTATAGCTGTACAATAATGTTGTTTTTTGTGTATGTAAGGATCAAATTGATCACCTCCATAAACAGAAGATTGTTGCAAGCACCATCAACTCCAAAATGAGTGCCAAGGAGAGAAGTCAAGTGATAAATGATCTGAAATGCAAATGTCCCCGTACTCGACTTCTTTACGTTACCCCAGAGCAAGCCAGCACAAACACATTCAAGGTAATGTATTTCATAATTCCCTAATAGTGATCTAGAAGAAGGTGCGTCATCATTTTTCTGGTTGAAGATAATTCATTACTAATCACGTTGGAAACACTTTTTTGAAGACTCAGTTTTTTGATAACTGCGTAATTTATTAGAACATTACAGCATATATTCATAATTTTGTTTTCACAAAGCTTTTGTTATTTTAAATTGATGAATCTTGTGCTTTGCCATGTTCTGTATGTAGACAACCAGCTAACTACTTGATTTGTGGATCAGAGTCCCGTCTTTTAACTCTGTCTTATTTTGTGAAATAACTATCTCTCCTTGACTTTCTTGCATAAAGTGTTTGTATCATCTGAGATTTGAGGTTGTCACAGTGGTGCAGTTGAGGATTTAAGTCTGGTGGGATGGGATGCTGTGTTGTTCTGTAAGTAGTTCCCCAAACTTCATAGCATCACAGTCTGGAAGACTATTAATTCCCTTATTTCATATTTTTGTTGGTCATGTAAACTTCTAAAAGGACGGTATTTTATTGTTCCTGTTTTTAAGATTTAGTGCTTGTTGTAATGGTATTTGACTTTATAAGAGCTTTGTATTAAATCACATTCAGAAAACTGCTGCGCCATAACCCTCTGCACTGGGTAATGTTAACTGATTATGACTTTCTGTTGTCAAAATAATCTTAGCAATCATATCATCACTGCCACCAAACTTGCTGAAACATGTTTGTTTTATATGTTTTGTAGTTCAGAGCGTGACTAGGAACCAGACAAAGTTTTATTATCGGGATGTGTAGGTCATTGTTGATAAAGATTAGTCCGCTTCTTCCAAGCACCCATGCCAAACTTTGCATCTCCTATCTGTATTGCAAATAAAAGTTCCTCAGTTATTCATTACAGTACATGCAGCAGGAAAGAACTTTGAAACAAAAATATTGTTTTTCACATTATTTGTTGCAGGAGATGAGCATTCTGTTGTGCAGTCATTTTACAAATAGCCAAAAGCTAAAATTAATTCTTCTTGAGAGTACAAGGTGCCATGGAAAAGTTTCTAGGCAACCTGCACCCAGTATTTGCCAAGCCCTATGCTAGGTCCAATGGAAGCGTACCTAAAATGAAACTGAATTATACTAGCCTAATCTTACTGAGTGTGGGTAGTGAGGTCAAGAAATTTATTTCAAAAGGAGCATATAGCAAATATGAAGACGGTGGGAAAAGGGAACAATTTTATTGAAGAATGTAAAGCAGTTACTGTGCATGCTATGAAGGCACATGGGTGAGAGGAACTATAGCTGCATTCATTCTTACCCATGGTTCTAGATGGATGGGAGTGCTCAGCTTTACACCCAGTCTAGTTTACCTCTGTGGAGAGCAACCCTCCCCCTCTCTTTGTAGCCATGGGAGGGGGGTGGGGTCTTAAAACTAGTCTGGATGCTTTTGGAGACATCTTTTGTGGCTGCTGAAAATTGACCCATGGGTCCAAGGTTGTCCACCTCATAGCCTGGCTACTATGCCAACTATGCTGTCACAGCTGTTTGCTGGAGAAACTTCTTGAATTTGTGACTCTTAAAGAGATCAAGCAGTAGCTGAGTGTGAGCTGACCGTGTCGATACGTCGGCTCAAGGACAACTCTGATGCTGACAAAACCCCTTTTACTTCCTATTCTTATTTGGGCATTGCTGGGCCATTGGTCGCTACCAAAAAGTGGGAGAGTTAGGTGACTCATTTTTAGTTTGGGGGCCTGTGAAACTCAGTCACTATTCAGGGAGTTCTGTTAGCAGCCGGCTCGGAAGAGGACAGCTTTCTCTCTCTTTCCATCTGTTGTGGCTGACAGATGGTCTGGGTAAATATTTGTGCTAATTTGGTTTCTATTGGGGATTTTGGGTTTAATTATAATCTCTGTTCTCTTTGGCATACCGGACCATCCGTTTTTGGGCACATCCATGTTGGGAGGATGTGGGAGTTGTGGGATGGGGAGGCTATCTGCTTCTGGTTAATTAGTTTGTTTCTTTCCGTTTGTTGGTTGGAAGAACTCATGCGGACTCATGGTGTATTTCTTGCAATGTATGCGGCATACAGCCTTAATAAATATTGTGCTTATTGTTAAAGCACTACTTGTTGTGCTTGTGTTTGTTTCTATTCTGTTTCTTTTGTAACTGTATTTATATTGTGAGCTATTAATATACACACAGGAATGTAAATTTTTTGTGACGATAGTGACCTGGTTGGTAACTGTTCCCCCACGAAAGCCAATGGTACGGGACTCAGCGGCCCAGACATCCAATGGCAAACTTATGAGTGCGAGCCCACAGATTTCTATCTTGCGCTTAGTGTTTTTTTTGTGACCCTGAGGGCTAAAGTGGATGGATCTTAGTTGGTTTCACTTTGCTAGTACAGCTGTAGTCTCTTACTGATATTAGTGTATATCAAAACTTACCAAGGAAAAGAAGCATGCTTAACTGGCCACCCTGCTGTTAAGGCACACTATCATTATTATGATATGAGCATGCATGTATGTCTTCCCTAGAAAATCCACTGAAGTTTGTTAATTTGTTTGTAGGTCCTCATAGGTGAGCTTCACAACTTCCACAAGGTATCATACATTATTGTAGATGAAGCCCATTGTGTTAGTCAGTGGGGACATGATTTTAGACCAGATTACTTGAAATTGGGTCAGCTGCGGAGTAAATACAAGGATATTCCTTGGGTTGCACTGACTGCCACCGCAAGTCCAGAGGTAACTTGCATTTGTATTACAGATTGTATTTCTTCCAGTATTACAGCAAAACGCCCATAGGGAAGGCATTAATAAGGAGGTTTGTGGGGTGTGTGGTACATGAGGTGTGATCCAGACTTCTGTGGATTGTCTGGAATGTGAAAGTACCATATTTACAGTAAATTAGGTTGCTATGATGGTAGAATACAGTATGCTGTATTATTTTCCAGTAAACCAAAAAATGATATTATGTGTTAAATTAAAAGTAACATTTTGTGAAGTAAGATCATGTGTGTGCTATGTACAATTTTTGTTTCTTTTTTGTAGCAGACATTAAGAACATTGCATTCGCATTAAATTATGTCCACAACAAGCAGTTAAGACTTACTTTTGAAGAGGAAATGTAGAACAGAATTTATTTACACTGACAGATTGTGCATCAAGTGTTATCTGTCTGGTACAAACTGCAGGCATATGTTTATGGTGTATGGTGACAAGCAGATCCTGCTAAGTGACACACTGCACCTGCTCACTGTACTTATCTGTGCAAGAAATTTGGGCTGGAAACTGAATAATTTGTTGTTCCTCACATTTTTTACCCTTCAAGTCTTCCTCTCTTGTCTTTTACCTTTATCCAAAACCCCAGTTGCTTCTCAAGGGGAAGTGATTTGATGACATTATGATTAAAGAAAAGTCCATATTGCACTTGCAGAGTTCAAAACACAGGACTTCCATAGATGCTTCTGGCAAGACAGGATTGCTGGCCTCACTCTATCTTGTCACAAGGAAAGTACTATGGAGGAGGCAGTGTAGAGTAACTGCTGAATGTGTTAAGTATGAGGAAATGATTTCAGTCAAGGAATATTTTGATTGCTCCTCATTGTAAAGCTGATATACCTGCATTGTTGATTACAATTAAAACATGATACTGCACAAGCATGAAGCCTGTAGTAAACATTATTGATTATAGTGAATGTGCGAAGACCAAGAAAACAATAGGAAACCATGTTATTGCTTCCAGTTAATAATGAATTAAGTATTCGATGAAACAGTCAGTTTCCAGCCATTTTATAAGCATATTGTTGTGGTAGGCTTGTGGGACTTAACAGCTTGATTGCACATCATTGTAGACTTACTGATGAAACATGCATTACTTCGTTGGGTGTTGCAGATATTTGTGACATCCATGTATACATGCATGCGCTTTTCTGAAAATAAAAATGCTGCTGCAGTCTGCTCAGTAGCATGTAGAGTTGAAAATGTCCCTCATCTATGTATTAAAATGTACAAAAAAAAAAGATATGTCAGTAAGTTGTTTAGTATTGTGACAAAACTTCTAGATTAAAAAACAAATGCGATCTATTTTTTTTTTCACAGAGTTCTGACATTATTATGTTCATCTAATGCATCACCATCAATAGAGGTGCTGGTGTGTCATACAGTTGCATTCCATCATAAAAGAGCAGTTTGTCTGTGTGTGTGTGTGTGTGTGTGGCATGTAATCATGCACACATGTATGTATGGGAATAATGTTAGAGAAATAGGGTGTAATGATGTGGACTTGATTAATTTATTTCAGTGTAGAGTCCATTGCATCGATTCTGCATTATGGAAGTGGTTGTTTCATGCAAGCTTTAATGTATGAATTTATGTATTACAGTGTAGTAAAACAAGCAAGCATGCTCATAGTATAATTCAGTTTTTTTTGGAGAGGGGTTGGGGAATTGTGTTAGGGTATTAGATAGACTGAAATGTGAGTTGTTAAAGGAATTGACCCATATCATTTACATGACAGAATCTGTTATTAGATACTGCATATAGTAATCTGTTTTCCAGGTTGTTTGCTTACTATTTTAATTAGTTATCTCCTAGTAAAATTTTTATAAAATAGTATATTTAAAATTCTACTGAAAATTTAGTGAGATGATGCATTCATACTATACTTGCCAGTGAGTGTTGATAGACATTAGCATGAGCATTCATTATTCACTGATATGAAAGGTCGTGGCATAGCTTATGGTTTGATTTTTGTATCTTATTTTATTTGTGAAAATAGACTAAATGTTATTCCAAGCCATAGGATTTGATTCATGGACACACTTGAGATGCCCTGTATGTCATGTATTCAGTTGCACTGGACTCTGTTACTAATGAACTTCTCTGAGTAACTTATTTTGAAGAAAATACTTGAGTACAGCATTTGTTAAAATTTCTTTTTAAAACATTTCTCCCATAGATTATTGAAGATATCATTAAGCAGCTGCAGCTACAGAAGCCAGTTGGAAAATACAAAACACCTTGCTACCGTTCAAATTTGTTTTATGATGTTGTATTCCAAAATGCAATGGTAAACCCATTTGAGGATTTGAAGGATTTCATCAATGATCACCTCCATGATGACCCTCAGGTTGATAAACCAGTAAGTTGCAGTAAATGTTTATGAGTTTACTGGACAGAATGCATAGCACTAATTCAATGTTACATCTTTCTTTTTGTCAATCTAAGAGAGAGAAACTAAAAGAAAGCTGAGAAAACTGTGTAATATGGAGGTTCACAGTGTGTACTCATCAAATGTTGGTAGGTTGATCATATCAAAGAAAATGAAATAAACAGGACATGTCGATGTGAGAAATTTGTACTGTATTTTGATCGGTAAGTCTGAAAGGAAGAGACTACTTTGGAATGTAATTGTAGCTGAAAAGATAATATTACAATGAATCCTTAAATATTAGGAGGGTGGAAGGTTGTGGAATGGAGTGGGTTCATCTGGCTAAGGATTAGAAGAAGTGGCTGGCTTGTTTGATCATGGTAATGAACTTTGGGTTCAATAAAATGCAAGAATTTTTTTGACTTAATGAGCAATTTTGAATCTGTTAGGAGTCTGCCAAATGTAGTTAGTTGGTCAGTGTTCCTAGCAATGATTTAATAGAAGTGGTACCTGCTGTGAAGTGTATTCAGAATTCTGAATTCGCGCTCTGAACCAGCACGGTTTTTTCAACCAAGCTGAGAGCTTAAGTAGGAAGTCTGTAAGCTAGTTTAATTTCAATGTAGTGTATTCATTCATATCGTGCTTCTGCATTGCTTTTTATAATGATGCAGCACCTGTCGTATGTGATTCCACATGCACAGTTTCTTGGCCCCACTCAGCTAACATATCAGAATGTTCTCATATTAGTACTCTGTGAATAGGCAGGTACAGTATAGTTGCCAGATGTTTTTTAGTGTGTGGATTTGCAGTCATAGTTTGTAGTGATTTTTTGAGAACTTATGGAAGGTATGGTACATGGTATCAGCAATTGTATTGTATTTTGTTTACCATATTTACAATGTTATGGAACTTGTGCCCATTAAGTAAGGGGGTAAATAACAAACATTACACAGAAATGAAAGAAAGTCACAACATACCAGCATCTTAATTATCATGGTCTGCTGTACACAGTGTTGTAAGGTGATGGAAATAGTCTGTCATGGTGCAAAACTGACAATGGAATGACGTAGGTTCATTCAGAAACAATTTTGTAATTGTATTGTACAGAGGAAAGTCTGGTACATAAGCACTTATATTTCATATGTGACATGTTCACAGAGAAACAAAAGTTGTGGAATAATTTATTGTCGCACCAGAGAAGCTACAGAGGAGGTAGCAACATATCTGACACGTAAAGGAGTACAGACAGTAGCGTATCATGCAGGTATTATACTCACCTTCTAAAGTATTGCAGTTTGTGATGTATATATACAAAGAAAATAATTTATGTTTATTATTGATGTTTTCTCTTTTAATGAGGACTGCAAACAAAGGAAAGAATACTCGTGCAAGAAGATTGGATGCATGGAAAATATCCAGTGATAAGTGCTACTGTTAGTTTTGGAATGGGTGTGGATAAAGGCTCTGTGAGGTAAGCATGACTGTGGATATTGAGATACTTCTGCAGGGGCATTCTGTACACAATGTCCTTCCATGACAGATATTTATTGTGGTGTTTTCCTTAACTCTGTGTCTTAAAATCAGAAACTTGAAAGAATGAAGGCAAATCCTGCATTTTCCTTTTTTGATGGCTAATGTTTTTTTGTTGGATGGTCGGTGCTTAGACTGCATGATGTGCTTGCAGTAGAATGTCCACTGATATACGCAACTTAGCAAGTGTCTGCACATGTTAACACTACACAATTATCTTCATATTTCTCTGAAGTTGTCCGATTCTGTCATGTTATTACTGCTTTGAATTCTGTAAATAACCCACTTTTCAGGTTTGTTGTCCACTGGGGTGTACCACAAAATGTGGCTGGTTATTACCAAGAATCTGGACGTGCTGGTCGAGATGGGAAACCATCTTACTGTCGGATATATTATTCCAAACAGGAAAGAGATGCTCTGGATTTTCTTCTTCGGAAGGAAATAAGCAATGCCAAGAAACCTTCCAAGAAAGAGAAAGCCGTTTTTGCTTATAAGAGTTTTCAAAAAATGGTGGAATATTGTGAACAAGTGAAGTAAGTTTTTATTTTATGCATCACAACTAAGATGATGGACTCTGATTGCCTCTCTGTTAGTGTAATTGTAGTCTGTGTCTGTCCAGATTGTTGTCTTGCATAAAATTCAAGGGTGCAGAGTGCTAGAACTTCAGGACCCCACAATCTGAAAGATGAAGGCAACGCAATCCTTTAAATGTCATGTTGTGTTTTGACCCCACCATACATCCCAGACAGTGGCTTGTTGGACATCCCCTGCAACTTGATAGTGGGACCTGCAAATGATTATTAGTGAAGTTACTCCCAGGTCTCTCAGAATACTGCCTTCTGTCAGAAGAATGGAATATGTTCTGAAAGAACTTGCAATGAATTTAAGTGTTCAGTATATTTGCTTCCTGCACCCCCACTCCCTGACCATGGCATTTCTTGACTGAAGGGGCCTTAACCTATACCTGTTATCCCAGACAACCAGAATTCTTAACATCTGCGCTGTGAAAACCTGAAATGGGTATCAATTTGATCATATTGTGATATGCTGCACTATCATTACACCATCACTATACACCATGTTTAGTTGTTGATGAATTGCAAGGATGTAAGCATGTTTTGCCCATATGGGGGCCTAATTTGCAATGTCATTTCCATTCTTCATCACGTCCTGTGAATAGCGTCTGAGTGACTTCGGTGCCTAAATTATTGTGTAATTATTATAGAATGTATATGTAGCTGTTCTAATAGAAATGAGTACCAGGAGTATTCCCTGGGGGTAAAAAGCAGCTGGTGCATAAGGCTGACAACTTTACCACCATCCTGGGCCATTGTCACATAATCTGGGAACCTTAACTTCCTGGAACCCTCTGGCACCTCAGGCCTGTAATGGGACTGATTTACCTTTTATATATATGTGGCTGTAGGCTGCATAATACCACCTGGTGGGCCTTGGGTTGGTGACCCCTGATTTAGATGGACCATATGCCTCATATTTAAAGTCTCTATTAGTGGAAATATACCTACATTGTGCACTACACAAGAATATATTTGTTAATTACAGACATTCAGCTAGCCATAATCATTGAGGATTGTATATCAGGTTGGGTCTTTAATTAATATATATTTTCTGTAGTGTACATTGTTGGTATTTTGATTTTATTGTGTTTTTGTTCACTTTCAAAATGCCTCATAAAATGGTTAAATTTCGATTTCAGAATGCTTCTGCAAGTAAAAAAGTTTAACTGTATTCCTACCTTTCCCATTCCTGAGTCTACCTCTTCTTGTTTTCCCAGTTTTACTTCTTAAAAACCTAATTTTGATTACCTACATTCCATTTTATTTCTGGCAAGGTTTAATTTTTCTGCTGCATATGTCAGTTTTGGCTTGAAATGTATTGCAGACATTGCACTTTTACATTCTACTGTTATATTCTTGTTTGAAATGAAACTGTGATATGGTTTTGAACTACTCTAAATCCTCGGAATAGTGTCTTATTTGGTGTCTGGATTAATGGAAGTACGTACTGTTCCCTAATAAATATAAGGTACATATCATACATTTTTCTTACAGGTGTAGGCATGGAGTTTTTGCAGATTTTTTTGGTGATGTACCTCCTCCCTGTAAGACACATAAGCAATGTGATATATGTAAGAACCCAGAAAATGTTGAGAAATCTGTTGAAAATTTCTACAGATGTATTTATAAAGGTAATGACCTGATGCTGAGAGATGATGGTTCAGATCTCTACGGGGGAGGAAGGAGAGGCCAAAAGAAGTAAGTTTTCTTGTGTGAAGTTGATTTTTCCATGGAACTTAAAATTTATCAGCATAAGAACTGTTACATAATTTTAGTAACTGCATGTGGGTTATCTAAGTTTCATGAACAGTACAGTCAATAACAGTTATATATTTTATGCAAAGAGATGAATTGTTTGCAGAGAGGCCGAACTTTATAAAGCAGAAAGCAAGAAGGAGCAAGATAAAACAAAGACAAAGAAGGACTTGCAAGTTTTAATAGAGAAGCAGTTTGCCCTGCGCCGTAAATCCTCTTGTCAAGAGAATGAGGAGACTTCAGCCAGATACTCGAGAGTTCGTGCTGCTGAAAGTACAGGGTTAAAAGTCAATGGATTGACAATTAATGTATGTATAGTTTTGTTTGAATTTTATGTCCATGCTGAATAAGTTATAACCATTAATTTGGCAATCAGCAGTGCACTTTTACTGCTTCTGTTATTGTGCTCAGACCATTAGACAACTGTGAAGGTTGTGAAATCTCTCCTTACCTAATTCTCATACTTCTATTACAGACACGAGAATCATATCTGAGTCTACTGACTGAGAATCTGAACAAAAACTACGAGCGCTGTTGTATAGTAGATCCACCTCAGCATACCCTGTCTGTCACTGACATGGAAGCATGTGCCATTGACATGGAGTATGAAGCATTCACCTCAAACACAGTGGCAAGTCTTTACCGAAGGCTTTTATCGAAAATGGTAAGTTATGTGCCTAATGTGAAGTGATTTCTATGGCTAGTGTTCCTTCTTTGTCTTGTTTACTTCTGCTGTCATTACTGTAAACTGAGGTACACAGACAGTGTAATGACTTCCCTTTTGTAATGTGGTCTGTTAAGGTTCTGCTGGTTGATAATCCTAAAAGTTTTTATGTATTTAAATTTCAAGGGCAAGAGACTCAAAATAAGTACTTTATTCAAGAACGTTTACATTATATCATATTTGTAAGTCTATAATGATATGAAAGTTTCATACCCTGTTGTTTTGATATTACTTTAATGTTGTGTGTATTTGCACTTTGTCTCTCATTTTTGCCATTCAAAATCCTTAGGTGGTACAGAAAACAGTAGCATGGCACATTTATTTACTTCAGAAAGTGCTTTGATAGGACTTTTCTTTGTGCACACCATACAGTTGTTATACATTTTCACATTCTGTGCTGCTGCTCTATTTGTTTGTTTGTTTGGTGGTGGTGGTGGTGGTGGTGGTGGTAGTAATAGCAGACAGAAGTAGTAGTAGTAGTAGTAGTAGTAGTAGTAGTAGTAGTAGCAGCAGCAGCAACAGTGGTGGCGGTTGCGGTGGTCATTGTAGCTGCCACCACTGCTGTGGTGGTGGTGGTGGTGGTACTGTTTGTTGCTGCTGCTGCTGCCGCCGCCATTGTCAGCATTGCTCTTGATTAACTCTCTTGAATATTTCTGTCTACAAATTTTTGAACAAATGTGTTCATGTCTTTAGAAGTCTTCCTGAATCCCTCGGCGTTTTAGTTGACACTTGCCTTTCTTCATGGTATTTGGAATTAAAATAATGCTTGCATTTTGCAGTACTGAATTAGGGAAAATATTTTTACCTAATGTTATGTTGTTACTATTAGATTGATCCTGCATTTGCCATTTTTCACCATCCACGTTTGTTGTAGATGGTGGAAATTAAAAGAAATACAGAAGCAATGTCACTTAATCCAAGGCTGAAGGACTTCAAACCCAAAGGAAATCTGTCATTACATGAGGCAGTGAATCAGGTGAAGAGTGATCTTAAAAACAGAGATGAGAACAAGCCTCTGGCATTTGTTCCTGCATCTCACTTGTTTAGTAGGAATGATAACCTGGGATCTAAGAGAGTGTCCAATAATGGTGCAAAGAGCAGGGTATGTCCAAGGAAAATGTCAAGTATAAATAGGGATTCTTTGTCACAGCAGTCCATGGAATCTTACTTGAAAAAGGCTGAATCTGGTACTTCAGACATTGATAGTGAGAAGTCTACAGAAGGAAGTACATTGACTAATTACAGGGAAAGTGATTGTTCTAGTAATATTAGCTCAAGTGAAAGCAGTACTCGTAATATTCCTTTCATGAGAGATGTGACTGATTCAGACTCTATGCAGGAGTTTGACTGTGAAGAATATGATGAAGAGGAAATCCTGTACAGCACTGATGAAATTGAAATCAGTCATCAGGAGTGTAATGAAAGAGACATAATGCATGATATTGCACAGCAGGTTAATGAGCATGTAAACGGGACTGAAATAAAATCAGAAACAGGAATAAAAATAAAACAAGAACAAAGTAGTGATAAATACTTGGATAAGCAAGATATGACAGCTGACCTGTCAAAAGTTAAAGTAGAAGTTTCCAGTGTGACAGCAGAAGAAGAAAGTCACCAGACGGTGGACCCTCAGTTCCACAGCTGTAGAGTGAAACAAGAAAAACATGAAAATTCTAATGTGTTGTTGCTTTTGAAGACTGAATGCAAGCAGAAGACTGTGACACAAGATAAGAGTAATAAAGTTGCAGCAAAAAAGAGGAAACGGTCACGGGACCTTTTTGGAGACAGTAGTGATGATGATGATGATGATATGTTTCTTGAGTTGGAGCCTAACTTTAATAAAACTGTTTCACTCAGACCAGAACGTGACTGTAGTTTGACATTGAACCAGGCACAGACAAATACAGTAGACAGATCATTACTCCCTCTGAATAATAAAAGTAATAGCTGCAATATTACGAAAGTGTGCCACATGCAGCAAGTTACATTCAAACCTGTTAGCCAAATTTTGAGATGTAATGTACAGAATAATTCAGAGTGCGTGACAGATGAGTGGGAAGAAGTACGCAGTAATGGTGCAGGTACCGTGAAACTCAGTAGACAGTCTGTAGCAGAAACTGTAGTGAAGCATCTCATGCCATTCTACAAGGAAAAGAGGATAGCGTCAAGAGATCTCTTCAAATTCTTAGCCCGACAATTGGCACATCACTTACGGGAACACCACAGCACAGGTATGTGTTACTATTGGAACATATCTAACAAAACAGCATGTCCAAATACTATGGTAGATATGGAATATGACAGAGAGCATGTGACCATCCAGTTTTTCTGTCATGAACTTTGGCTTAACTTCATACTTTTCAAGTCACACTTTGTCATGTAATGAATGTCTTTTAATACATTATTTTTTTATTTTCATGTGTCTTTTGATTATTTTTTCTTTCTCCTACACAAAATTTCATGATAAAAGGCCTCAGGCTGTTACTTAATGTGTATTCATGGAAATTCTTTCTATGGAAATATTTATTACTATTCGTGTAAAAGAGATTAGCAAGGTATCATTCAGTTCCTCAATGAAAATTTCTGTGTAAAGCAGAAACTGTAGTGTTGACATGGAAGTGAGGCAAAACTTGGAATTATGTTGGTTGGTAATTGGGCCAAATTTCTCCTGCACATATTCCATTGAGTCTTGCAAGCAATGTAGACCTGCTTTCTGAAATATTGTATATGCATTTTAATACATTGGATTTTTTTTCATTTACAGATGAATCCAGTATCAAGAACTTTGTTGGTGCTTTTTTTAAAATCCACAGAACTATCACCGCTGAATCAGATGTGTGTATTCCACTTAAGGAATGAAGTTTTAACATAGCTGGACTGATCTGTTGTGTTCATAAAAGTGGCTGCTTGCTCATTTTTCCCTGGTCCTTCACCTTGTTCTGTTCACTGGCATATTTTATTATGTCACTTTATTCAGTGTTTGCTTACAAGCCCTGACTTGAGATTGATAAGTATACTGCATTGTAGGCTGTCTGAACTATTCTTTGTTTCAGTCTTACGTTATTAATAAGATTCCAACAAATACACACGCATATGCCACACAACTACATGACATGTTTCCGTGCTCACTCAGAACCATCATTTGGGTCATCACTGGCTGTTTAGGTTTTGCATGTGTTTGGCAAAAATACTGATGCATTGAGCATGGACTAAGCAGAGTATGAAATGGTAAACCCTAACACTGTGACATATAAATAAAATCTTTAAAGCCTCATATATATATGTATATATATATATATACACTGAGCCATATGTCATGTAGTTTTGTGGCATGTAGGTGTGCAGTGTGTGAAGGTTGTTGGCAACTTGTTAATAAATTTGTTTGTTCACCTAATATATCACATGGTATGCAGAAATTAGGGTGTTTTATATGTGTAAGCAAAGATAACACCTCATTTATGTCCTGGCTTTAAGTTAATTATTAGAGTCTTTATTTCAAATTTTGACAGTCAAACTATAAGGAAGTTTATTGTAAGGTCCACAGAACTGTCAGCAGTGAATCAGATATGTGAATTCATTGAATTAGCAAGGTTTGAATTTGTTTATTATTAAAGGTGAAAGTTAACTGAACACTTCTTCGGTTGCTTCTCATACTGTTAAAGTGTAAGAAGTCTCCCAATCAGATTTCACTTTTCTGGGATGTTATGCAGTGTAGACTGGTGGTTAATTACCGATGTTTCAGGACAACCTATTGGTCCCATCTTCAAGGGTCAGGTACTTAAGAGTACAAGGAACATTATGTGAGGGGTTAACTGCACATAAATATTGCCAGTATTCTTGTTGGAGTGCTTGACCCTTGAAGATGGGACACGTATTTTGTCCTTGAAACGCTGTTAACTAACTAACTACCATTCTGTGCTGCATAACATGCCAGAAGAACGAAGATCTCATTTACACCACGGCAGAAGTTCGAAATCATGCAAGTCTCCCAATGTTGTGTGAATGAAGGCTGCACAAATCCTGTGTGGCTATATTGTGTACATTAGCGCCTAACATTTGTGGATCCTCAGTATAGAACTTGGCTCATGTCATCCTTGTGGCACCTAGAATTTTGAGGTGGCTTCTTGATTTTTGGAAAATTTGTGTACTCCTGGTGGAAGTTGTATTGTTGAAATAATTGACCTTTGCAGTCTGATGTTAAGTCACATAGCAGAACATAATCCCTAGTACTGCACAAGTGGACAAGAAGGCGTTAGAGGAGGATGTTAATATTAGTCTTCCATTTCCAGCATGTGTATTTATTAATCCTTTGAAGAGTGACATTCATCTGTGTAATAAAACAAGGTGTGTTTATATGTCTGTCTTTGGCAATTTTAACTCATCAAAAAATAAAGGTAGATGCTTGAAATCAAGGTTGTAGCTTTAGGAGGATTTTCAGATGTCTCTTGACTAATGTAATCAGTATTGGGATAATTTTGTGCTAGTTGGCAATGCAGCATTTTAATTTTTTGATAACATCTCTCATGCTGCCTGTTACTAATTTACCAAATTCATAGCCTGGATATTCAGTGAAAATTGGATGTCATAGTATCCCTGTAGGGCTGTAATATCTTTTCATCCTATTATTATTATTATTCAATATGGATGTCTCTTGTCGCAGGCTTTTTCTTCCTGGTACTTCTCTTGAACCAGCGGTGATCCCCACCGCTCAGGCTTCAAGCTTCACATTGCAGTACTTTCCGTATTATGTGTGATGTTCCAAGTATAGCTGTCTTTGTAGTGAATCT
>Ga0136643_10000269_pt1 | contig 56084 bp, 27 predicted proteins | sample TergutLab28metaG_FD_96883 | JGI IMG/M metagenome (GOLD analysis project Ga0136643, IMG submission 96883) | Labiotermes labralis P1 segment gut microbial communities from Petit-Saut dam, French Guiana - Lab288 P1 (version 3) (version 3) | ecosystem: Host-associated > Arthropoda: Insects >... | reverse complement strand
TGTGTGTGTGTGTGTGTGTGTGTGTGTGTGTGTGTGTGTGTTTGTGTGTGTGTGTGTTTGTGTGTTTGTGTGTGTGTGTGTGTGTGTGTGTCATTGAGTGTGATCAGTTGCAACAATCACCCTCTACACCTAAAATTAGTAGGTAGAAGAGGCCAAACTAAAAATAATTCTACAGCAGGGCATCAATGCATTTATGTATTTGTGTAAAAAATGTATTAAATAGTTCTTTAAAACTCCCTGTCAGACAGATTTTGGTTTATTAAGTCACAGTATCTTTGACATTGCCTATAATTTAGTAGTCTTCTATGAAGTTTGTCTGAGAAGCGCAATTATGTTTTAGATGTATGTAAGAGTGCACAAAATTTATTTACGAAAACTTTAACAATACATGAAAATTGTACTTCAGTTCGGTAGGCATACACATAAATTTCAAGTGTCTACATTACTATCTGTCATTTTTCACAGACCTTGATCTTTTGTAAACAATACGTTGTTTAAAGGATCTTTAAAAATTATGCAAACCACGTGCAAGTAGTAAGATACTCACGTAGCGTATGTCGTTCATTACACGTCATATCGGGAAGTAGTTCAAACCAAAACTACGTGGCTTGCAATTAATATTGTATTTTATTTATCCTATATAATTTTAACACACGGAACCATATCCGATTTAATGCAGTTCTATTCGACCTTCAGGTAAAGTAGGGGCTGTCTGGTCCTGAGAGGGAGGCAAATAGCAAAAAGCTGGAGAAAACTGCACACAGAGGAGCTACGTGGTTTGTACTCCTTTTAAGTATTGTTAGCATGATATGGCCAAGACGTGTGGCAAGAATGGGAAGGATGAGATATGCATAAAAATTTTAGTAGGAGGAGCATGAAATACCTTGCATTAGAAGTTTGCTAAAATTAAAATGGGTTTTGAAGAAAAAGAGTGGGAGACTGTGTACTGAACTCATAGACGTATGAAACAGGCCAATGGCAGGATATTGTAAGCATGGTTGTTAACCTTTGATTTCCAAACCTACGAGATTTTCTCGACCAAATAAGCAACTATTACTTCCTTAAAAGGTCCTCTGCTTTCTGAAGTTATTGTAGTTAGTATTACAGAGCCTAGTCGGACGAAGGTAAAACCATTCTGAGCGTGGGGTTGTAAACTTTCTTGCCAAACTAAATCCAAACTTATCAGATGGCTTTGACATGTCAAGTATTCATCCTAGCGGACTCCTCGGTTTATTTTCCACTTATGCCACAGACAAAACGTTAAGTAACAGACGCTTTCTGCATTGCTGCATTGCTCCCATTCTGTGTGCCTCAGGTAGGCAAAAGTAGCACATAACCTCATTCGAACACTATCCTCGTGCTAAGTTAAGCTTTTGGTAGCATTCTGCTTTTATTTTTGTCCCTTTAAAAGTTCAGGCAGCTGCAGGTGGCTTATTAGTATTCAGTGCGTTCAAGGAAGCATTTCCAAGGGGTCTCCGGGGGCGGGCACAGACATGCACCCATCAAGAGTACGGCTTCTCGACGCTACATTACCGCTGACTAGCCATGAATAATACACGAAAAGGCAATTCTCAAACGATACACACAGCATCGCTCTTCAGAGAATACACATCAGTGCGAGCTTCAAGGTAAATAACTATGCAGTCAGCAGAGAAACTGTGAGTTTTAAGCATTAAATAGGATCAACTAAGGAATGCACGCAACCAAGAAAATTTAAAGTGCAAATCTTGATATAATAATAAACCCACGTGTGTTTGGCATCGATCCGAAAGTCACGTGTTGATGAGAAAAAATCGGAAGAATAAAGAGACTGTAATAATGTGTTTCGTAAGACTGGTAGAAGAACACATATGTGAAGGTTTTATTAATACGACAGAATGATTTTAAATTTCACATATTAATCGGTAATATTAGACACTATGAGCATTAAAAAGATTAAAAATTTTCTTCACTATTGCTATAACCTGAAGGGTAAAAAGTGATGTTCACTCTGTAACAGACGATTGAGGCAAAAGTGTGGAGTAGAGGTATAGCTGTACTCTTTCTTTAACCTCGGCACTAGAAGGGGTTGTGGTTAACGCCACGTCCCGGCCGCTTTACTCCCGGGAAAGAGACCCGGTACCCATTGTACAGGTGGTGGGTGGACCTTGGGGACGTGTGCGGAAGATTTCGCCCAAACCGGGAATCGATCCCTGAGCTGTCCAGCTCGTAGCGAGTCGCTATACCAATTGCGCTGTCCCAGACCACACTGAAGGGTAAAACATTCCAAAACAGAACTTAGCCCATAAATATGTCGTTGTTTGTTGATGACTATGATGATTATTATATTATAAATAATAAGTCAGTAGTAAGTACTAAGGCAGTCAAATTGTGATACCAACAAGCGAACGCTGACAGAACCATTCCTAACAATGAACCAGACACCAAAATGCATGGTAATTAAAGAGGAACATAACTGGTACGATACACTGCGATTTCAGGAGGTAGAAATCTGATCAGGAAAGAAGCCTAAAATATTTTAAAACATAAAGGCCTAAACGAAGTTGGAATATCAATACAAAAGTGATACTAGTAGAGATAGTGGTAAAAATAGAAGCAAGTTTAGCCACCTCAGAATCATTCAGAAAATAATCTAAAAAATATACTTGGACAGCACGACATAAAGGAACTTCAGAAAACAGTTATATGGGGCACTGAGACACTACTGCGGAAAGTAGGCCTACTAATATAAAGTACAAAACTTTTATAGTGAGAAATAACTTATCCCTTATATTGTAACCACGAAACACCTGCAAAATTATGTACCCTACAAACAGGGTTTGTTTCAGGTACATCTATATAATTTCAGTACACTGTAAAAAGTTGGTAAATAATTAATAATAATAATAATAATAATAATAATTTCAGTACACTGTAAAAGTTGGTAAATAATTAATAATAATAATATAGTGTACTTTCCGAATGCGACTTTTGTTTAAAAACATTTATAGGCGAAATTTCATTTTATTCCATTCCTTCTGTCTGTCTATAACCTAACAATTTTATTTGTCCCGACTTATTTGAGGTTAACCAAATAAAAAAGAATTAGTTTTCAGTTCTTTATATTAAAATACAATGAAACACGCGTGCTTGATGTACGTAGAGGTAACTACACAGTTAATCAACAGACGTGACTGTAATATGCCAAGGAAAACAGAACTCACTTGTTTACCTGGAAAAGTTTGCTGTTAATAACATGAAGTCTTGTTGCCGGTTGCGTCATCAAGACGCACAAATGTGTTGGAGAAATTTCCCTATGGCTCGGCTTTCTCCAGATGTAGTGATAATTCCAGGAAGACGCGAAGCCTTGCTCTCACGAAAGACGTGACTGAAAGAGAATTTAAATGGGAACTTTTTTCAAACGTATTTAAATTTCTTCACTTAATCCCTCTGGCCTGTTCCAATATAGGATTATTTTTGAAACCATTAATCATTTAGACATCCGGTAGGTCTGCAATCGGTAAACCGTTCCGTCCGGTCTCCGTACGTGGACAAAAAAATGCACAAAAATTCTGACACCCATCCTTTAGTTGAGCGCAGTTCGAAAGCACGGTCACCTGTTAAAGACCCCAAGTATTTTCACCTTAGGTAGAGCTACTGTTGTGTTCTCTTTATTTATTTAGAATTTTATTCTCAACTTATAACACTGAATAATCATACCTGTCAATAAAATATTAATTATATAAATAATCAGGAAAAAACCACTAATAAGTTATCACAGTTCCACTAATGCCTGATATGATGTGCGCGACTGACCCAGTAGATGTAGAAGGACACCTTGATATCGAGTTTCATAATGTTCTGAGGGAACACCGGGAATATTTGAAAAAGCTCTTTCCTTTCAGTCGTCATCTCCTCTCAGGTTCTAGTCGAAACATTACTGCCGCTCGGTTTAATGGAATTAATTCCTCATCACCAACTTCACAATTCATTGGTTCGTTTCGTCCCCAGCGCCCTGACAATGGCACCTTCATCACAGCCTCTACACACTCACATCCATCGTGCCGAAAATATTGTTCATACAACACAACATTCCTACTTCCTTGCCTGGTATTCTGGACTGATTATTCTGGACCCTGCAGTCCTGACAGCGTGATTGGGATTATCGTCCACTCCCTCCCCAAAATTTGGATAATAATAGAGAAAAAATTCATAATTATTGTTACATTTTCATCAAGGGCACGGCCCGCACTTCTCCAAAATTATTTTTGCGTAGTTCTACATATTCTATATTTTTGTGTTGTTCTATATATTGTAATTTTTCTGTTCTATGTATTATTTGTTTCGTTGGTCTATGTATTGTTGTTTTTGTGTTGTTCTACGCATTGTTTGTTTTGTGTTGTTCTATGTATTGTTATTTTGTGTTGTTTTATGTATTGTTTATTTTTGTGTTGTTCTATGTATTGTTTGTTTTGTGTCGTTCTGTGTATTGTTTGTGTGTAAATGTGTACTCTACTAGTCACCGGGTGGATACACAATTGCAGTTAACAAACATATCATATCATATCAAATTTCCTGACCTATAATTACTTCCTTTTTGCACAAGGCTTTTAATTGCTCTGTGTTTGACCACTTTTTCTGTTGAGCATTATTGATGAGCACATGTTGAATAATTCTGGCAAGTTGTTGTTAGCAGACGGCGACATGTTAGAGAGCATGGACCTCGTCACTAAAACATGGTTTATCCTAGACAATTTGGGAGGTGAGGTAGCAAAGCAAGTCAATTTCGTAGCGTACCGAAAAATAAATTTAATGTTATTAATGATCCCTTTAATGTGAGATATGTTCGAATTTTGTTGTAGTGTCGGCAGCTGACAAACACATTCTTTACAGACGAAGCTCGTTAAGCCTCCTCACTACATAGACTATCTGAACACGTGTTGTTACAACCTAAGCACGTGCTGTGTCCCGTCACCGTCAAGCAGGATAAAGTCATAATGCAGATGAATATAGTAAGTCCTTGTTAACAACATATAGTCTTAATCATCATCATCATCATCCGTCACGAGTTAGACCTTGAGAGACCTGTTTCGGTATTTGCGCAACATAGCAGTCTTTAAATACTTCCTCTGGGACAAGAATAAGAGGAAATCAAAGAGCAGACTAAATTCCGTGAAAGTTTGGTACCGACAGCTCAGATTATTTTATCCTTTGTCTCCTGTGTAGCAAGTTTAAAGTTTGGGGTATAGAAATCTTTATTTTACCCATTGTTTATATAGTTATGAAATTTCGTTTATCATCATAAAACATAACCTTAGGAACTGAGGGTTTTACTTCGACTGTGAGCTAACAAAGGTAAAAGGGAAAGTTCACCGTATAGCAGGCCACGAAGGTTCTGAAGGGGAGTAGAGGTATAGTTCTACCCTTTCCTTAACCTCGGCGCTAAATTGAGATGGGTGGTCAACGCCACGACCCGACCGTTTTTTCCCGGTTAAGGAGCGGTATTCTTTGTGTAGGATGAAAGAAATTACGTAACTAAGATAATAATCATTTTTTATTCTTTGCAAACAGTAAACAAATAACGGGGAATATGTATGCATATTGTAGGTAGGAATGAACACCAATGATAACAATATTATTGTTAATAATGTTCTGTAGGAAAGATAACACTTGGGACAACTGAACTGAGAAAGCAATTGAACGAAAAAAAAATGTGTGTAGAAGAGGAAAGATTATTTCGGATCTGTGGGTATAGAGGAAGAAGGGAAGAACACAACAAAAACAACTAATTAACTCTACACCAACCAGCAAATGTGGAAGGGGAGACCAGAAACAAATATTGGCAATTCTTTCCTCCTACCACGCAACTGTGATTGCACACTGCCCACAACGTGCGTGTAAACGCCGACGGAATTAGCAGTGGGATGGATAGCACAGTTTTGTTTCGTAGCGCTCTTGTGTACGGAGAGTGAGAAGCCAACGCTAAACGAACAAAATACAGAGAACTTGCAGTTTCAGTGTTGCCACCTGTTTAATATATGTCACCGCAGAGACTTTAATCTTAGCTGTCGAGTTGTAGTAGTATCTTTGTAAAACAAAACATCTCGCAAGATCGCCATGTTGTACATAATTTTCCTGACCCATTCACTCAAATGAGGAAAGCCGCTCTTTATAAGCAGGTAGCCGCTTAGCTGCTTAACCTCTTCACCGTTTTTATACACCCCGAAATTCCATTCCCTGTTCACAGGATCCTGCAATAAGACAAGAGAAATCAGCACACGTCCGTGCGTCCTTTTTATATTAAGATCCACTTTAATATTATCCTACAATGTATGCTTATCTTCCTTTCAGGCTTCTCTGACTGCCATATTGTAATCATTTTCAATATCTACCCACGTTGCATGCCCTGCTTGTTTTATTCTGCTGTATTAAATAATATTTTCTGAATGATTAAGCTGCCTTCAGTTACTACGATTATACATTTTGTGTCATTTTCGATGACTAAAGATGATAAATAGTTAATTCATTATGGAGATCGTGGGATTTCCCGCTTATGTTACTGTTTTAATGTAACCGTAATCTCAAAGCAAATTTGCACAGACGTAGGAGCAGCACGATATCACAAATATGTGTCGGCTGTCTGTATTGCGTGCCCATGCATTTTGCCTCGGATTCTCTTTTTTTTTATTTTTTTTACATTCTGTCCATGAATTTTTATTGCCATGCCCAATATGCTCTTTATACACAATACGAATTAGCCATACGAGGAACGACACTAACTTAACAAAGCTACGGGTAATTTTTGGAGGAAGATCTTTACTGCCACAACATGTTTAAAAAAAAAGAAAATGCCTTTAAACCTACTGACAGTATCATTACAGTTTCCAAGCATAATGAGTTTTGCATGACGTTCGTTTATTAAAACCAAAATTTGGAAGGCACGGTTTTCTGTCCGTCATCTTCGAAAGTACTATAAGGATTTATGTTGAATTTAATATTGGGCTATATATGTGTGTGAGAGTGCTGCAAAATATTGCAGTTTTATCCCACATCTTGGGAGTGCAGATTAACCTTTAGGCTGCTTTATATGAAGCTCGTGCATCTTAATCGGTGTTTCCCCTAAACCGTTCCTGTCTAATGTACAAAAGAGTGAAGGTTTAGAGTGAGCACTTAATACGCGAATTCGCTGTGAGAAGATATGTGTAAGTAGCGCGTCTCACTGAATTGGATAAATACATCTCTGATGACATTCCCTCTTTATGGGAAAACAAGAAATACGCAGTAAGACGATATTCTTTCTTTATAAAAAAAAACTAAAGTTACATTAATGGAAATTATTTTAATTTCCATTCACTTGACTTGGAAAGAGGTCAAAACTATTTAATGTACAAACAGACAATTTAATCCTTTAAATACGAAGCGCTGACCGCTTTATTTAAAGACCCAGTTCGTAACGTGCTGTAAACACTTTACATCTCGGTTATAAAACCAATCAGTTTATGCTGTAAGTGGCACAAGTCGCTGTTTGTTCTCAACACATAAATACGGTGTGGGCAGAGCGTACGGTTGTTGAATGTTAAACCTGTTGGTGCATCACACAACCAGTAGGCTTTGAAAGATTAAGCACTCCACGTTGGAGATTAAGCATTTCTACAATTTTCTTCATATTCGTTTTCAATAAAAAGATACATTAAATGTACAACACTTTTTTGAGCTAATTCTGAACATAATCCAGATTCCTTTGTTTTTCCGTTAAGAAACTGTTTATACTTATTATCTCATTATTTAGGAAATACACAATGTGGTTGCTTTTGCGTAATTGTATCGAAAACCTAAATTTTTTAAAAGTTTTGTGAACGCAATATGTGTGTTCCTTTCGACCGATACGGTTTCTTCGAAACATCCTTCATTTCAGTGAGTGTTTAGCGACTGAAATTAGAAATACATAAAGTTCTGCACGTAAAGTAGGCATTAAGACTGTAGATCTAAATTAAATTTAAAACTTTAGAGAACTTTCCTCAGATGCATGAAATAACGTATATCATAACAGTTTCAGTTAAGTCCCAAACTCTTACATACGTATAGACGGACGGAAGGACTGACCTAATTAATGGACTGTCCGGAGGAATGCGAAAACAATTAACTTTTACCTTTCACGTAAAATGTAATGCTTTTAAACCCCACAACGGTTTACCTAAAAAATTGATTCTGTATGAGGTCACGAAAATAAAAAATGTGCTGAAATTTTTGCTGAGCATTGTGGTGCGTGTAATATAATAAAGTTTTCAAAAATATATTTCTGTCATCAAAGAGTGAACCTAAGAAAGAGGTGAATAGGAAAAAGAAAAATGCATTTGGAATATGTAAAGAAAGCTGCGAAATGCAGGCTTAACCTTCATTGCTTTCCTTTAATTGCAATAATGATGACGTCATTTTCGAATTATATAGTCGATAAGTATGAAGTCTACTTTGTTACTTTTGCGTTTCTTTGGCTATTTAAAGATAGAGCTGCCGTCCATTCTGTTTGTTTTAAAAAGTTGAACATTTTATCTGCCTGTAGGGAACTTTTCTGTTCTATGTTGTAGTGTGATATATGCTGCCTTTAGAAAATTTTTCTGTACTTAGTAGAGAATATATCCTTGCTTTTCCATTACACAAAGTCAAACTCCGAAATAGTTCCGCTGTTTTTACCGCAATTTGTGGCAGTTTATCGAGGGTGGCGGGAAATCGAAATAAGGTATAGTTGGGAAATTCTCTTCACAGATTTCCATGGGCACTATGCGAGGGTTACGCTATATCGGTGCTCGCTATGTCGGGTGTTGAATATACTGACATTTGACCAAATTTCCCACTTTCATGCTATAGCATGCCGACAGTTACAAGACTTACATAACACCCAAAATTCTTTCCGGTGTTCACAAAACCCTGCTCCTGACCTACCTTGTTGACATCCTTACATTCCATGTGGGACACTCTCAGATGATTGTCTCATTTATGCCTGGGTCCCTGAACTGTTTGTTCCTGCTATCTCATTTTCCTTCAATGTGCAACTATAACACTACCTTCAGAGAGTACAAATTGTAAAATTCCTCCTCTTGGTACCGTCTCAATCCTTCTCTCAGCTACCCCTCCTTGATTCAAAAGTTTCCTTTTGCAAACGTGAGTCAGATATCTCAAGGTTATAATAAAATATACAACATTGGGCCCACAGAAAATAAACATGTCATTTTGGAGTACAAATACTCTGATGTGGCTAGATTTTTATATTACTTTACATGAGTTTCAAAATTTGGAAAGTAATTATATAAAACAAATACACTTTAACAACAATCATGCTAACCTTGTTGTGATCAAAGTTTCTTTTAGCATTCCTTGTTGTATAATATAAGAACACAGTATTTCTATGAGGCTTCGGTGGCTGACTATCCGCCTTCAGATAGGAAAGAAAGCTTCCAACTCTGTCATGTCCGTTGGATTAAACAACGCCCGGCAGTGTCCCACAATTGACAAAGGCATTATACATGGTAGCTTCAAATTTGTTTCCGGAATCACTTTATTTCCCACAAATACAAAACAGTTCAACCATTAAGCTACTTTTCCTTCAAAATAGGCCCTCTTGTGCAACTAAACACTTCTGTCAGCGAATGTAAATGTGTTTGAAACATTTCTGGAAGACATTTTTGAATGCCTTTTCAGCTCTTCCATCGCATTCTTAATGATGTCAGTAACATAAAAAAGCGTAGTTCTTTCCATGCAGAAAAGAGGTAAAAATTATCTGCAGCCATGTCAGGAGAGTAGTGGGATGGTCCAGTGTTATCATATTGTTCTTTGCTGAGAAATTCTTGAACAAAACCAACAGGTGTGATGGAGCATTGTCGTGAAGAAGAAACCAACTGTTGGTTTTCCATTTTTCGGGGCCTTTTCTTCTGACTGCCTCCCGAAGACGAAGAAGGATGTCAGTGTACATTTATTTATTCACAGTAGCAACTTCTATAAATTATATCAGCGAAGTCCTGTGCATTATACAAGCGAATTCCTGGAACTTTACGAAGTTATTATACATTCGTGTCTAACAAAAAGGTCCAAGTAAATCCTATTAAACAATAGACAACTGTCACAAACTTCTCTAGACTAAAACATTTGGCAGTGTAAAATGGAGATAATAGGTTCTTCCGACACGTTGATAAATTTCTACTAGGCTACATACCCTTGGCGCAATGAGAATCTTAGATGCCACACAGAAAATCTCTAACTTGTTAGTCCAAACGTAGTGAAAATCAGGGCTTGTTATTTTAAAAAACTATGTTCTACTGCTCTATGTTTATTTTGTCAGTTGTTCTTTCTACAAATAAAGCTAGTTCATTTTCGTTTGGGAACCCCAAACTCTTTTGTATCGTCCCACCAGTGTCGCATGCAGTCCAGTTTCACATCTGGAGAAGTGCTTCAGCCTGTCGTTCAACCACCGACATTTGTTACATTTCTGGACAAATATTATAGGCCAAAGGTTCACATGACTTGCTGAGCAGAAGATGCGCATTATGAAACAGGCAGGCAATAAAGAATACCACACTGTATCTTCTGTCTTGTAAACGAGAATGACTGTAGATGTCGGACGTACACAAAGACATTCCTAGAACAGAGCGAGTTTATGCTTAGTCGAATTCTGTCACTTAGTAGTAGTAGTAGTAGTAGTAGTAGTAGTAGTAGTAGTAGTAGAGAGTGGCTTTGTTTGTTTATGTGGGTAATATAGAAAATTACACTTCTTTGTTCATAAGCAATACATACGCTTTTATAGTATTACATTAAACTTTTTATCGTTTAATTGCACACTTGTTCTGATGCAAAACGAAGTCAATAACTTTAAATTATATTGTATTCCAGAATTCATAATCAAATATTTTATATATCCAATACGGCCCGCAGCGTTTTCTATTACCCTCTCTGCACAACTCTTGCATAAATAAATTGACTTCACAAGAATGAAAGTTCATGTATTTTCACAAATAAAACGCAGAAGGATATAACATTTGCGAACTAAACACTAGTATGTTGTCTACATTCGACTTCTGTTTTTAAAGACATTGAGAAAACGCAAATGATATTTCACATTTACCTGTTTTGTAAATGTCAACAAATTCTTATAGCACGCATTATTGTGGGTGACAGCAAACTGCATGGGAAATGGAGAGTAAGAACAGTTTTAATAAAGTGAACCTTTAATTAACATAACTTAGTTCAATGACTAATTTCTGATACTGTGCCACGTTGTAAATGTGAAAAGGTTCCTGCACTAGAATTTCTTGGCAAATATATTTCCGAATCTTCCCTTTTGTAAACCTCATTGTTTTCACACCTCCCTCCGTGGGGTTAGTTAACTAATTTGGCAAGTTGTATTCCACCGTCAGGTTAGGAGAATGTGGGTAGCAGAGCAGTATTGCCTTGAGAATAATTGAAACTTCAACGAGCGAATATGACAACGGCAGAGGAACAGGTACAAGAAGAACGACTCACTTCTCCCTTGTTTGATATCAGAGAGAATACGACATGAAGTTCTTTGCCTTCTCCTCCTATTACGTTTTTCTTTCTTTCCTTCTTCCTTCCCTCCCTCCTTCCTTCCTTCCAGCAAACATAACTCTCCTCTTTCATTTTCCTGTTGCTCTTTCACTGTGCGCTCAAAGACAAATTTGGTAAATGTAACAATGTAAAGTTCTACTAGAAGTAGCCCAACTTCATTTTAGCAAAGGAAACTGCTTTCCAGTTTGTTTCGTTAAAGATTTTGCCACCTCAAAGCGATCGCATTAGCAAAACAGAATTTAATTACAGAAATATTGTTTTATGTGGCTTCTGTGTTTAATAATATTACAGGCAGCCTACTCTGTAATCAATATTACCGCAACGGAAGAACCCAAGAAAATCACTGTAAGGGCACTTAAATAAATGAAATATTCTATTAATCCCTCTGTTAATGACTTAAAACGATTAGGATTCTGCTTTTATTTGATGTAGGCCTATACGTAATGAGCTGTAAGTAGGTCCAAGTACATAATGTCGAAAAGAAAGTACGATCACTAAAGAGTGAATAGGAAATAACGTGTAAGGAAGGAGTTGTCAATTTGAGGCATTTTCCCACTATTTTCCTGAATAAAATATAGGAAGTGTCTTAGTATTATAAATGGTCTCCAGGCCGAAGCTTGAATGCATGAATTTACGAATAAGACAATGTGTTACCTACTGAACCGCGACATTCTGCACGACGATTACCAAAGCTGGATGATTATTCCGGCCATTAGGAAAATGCTTAATCTTAAATCGGAGAGAAAACTGAAGAGAGTTCCAGCAAGGTGAGATCTAATGTAAACATAAGTGCACGAGTTGTCATAAATGAAGTTGGTTCACATCTCCCAAGATGTATAACGGATACAGAAATATAAAACAGAGAAAAATTTTAATTCAGGTGAATTTATCGGTTGGAACGTTTGAAATTCACAAGATAAAATATGAATGCAAATTGCAACATCATTAGTTTGCAATGCATTATATCATACTTACTAAAAAACAAACCAAATTACTATTAACCAGCATGAAAATTCGTATGCAATCAGTAGATACGTCGACTATATTGTGTAGTTATTACTGAACTGAAATGGGTGTTTCTTAAAACTGTATGGTTATTATATTTCATGTTTATCACGCTCAATCTTGTGAAGTTTTAAAAGTAAGGAATTTTTTTCATTTAATCCACAATCCACAGGGTAAATTCAAGGATAAACAGCAGTATTAGTAGTAGCACTAGTAGTAGTAGTAGTAGTAGTAGTAGTAGTAGTAGTAGTAGTAGTATTTTCCGTGTAATCAGCTTGTAGACACAACAAGAATGCAGGAAGTGTAGGCTAGCACCATTCACATTAACAATAATCCTACAAACCAAGAACTGTTACATGTTGCCTCCTTTCACAGTACGCATTGAATATATGATGGGCAAATTTTATATGCCTGTGAGGAATACAGTATGGAGGAATGAAACAAACACGACATACATAAAGGTAAAACGCGCGCTTCTCAGACCTACTGCAGCCTACAAATATGGTGTGCATTTCTCCTCTGTGGCTTGAAACATAGGTAAAGGGAATGTAAGTAAGCTTGAGGAGATAGTAAAGAGGTACTCCATTCGAATCTCGGCCTAAACACCGGCTATTCTGCAGGCTGTCCAAGTGAACACCAGGACGGTAATTGAAATTTGGCCTTGAACTTGTCTTTCACATCGTTCCACCCTCCAATGAAATAGGATAAACCTTGTGCTAGTAAAAGAAACATAGATACAGACCCAAAAATACCTTTACGTAAAAAGGTAAATTTGTCTCTGTACACACCATGAAGGTATATATGGAGAGTAGAGGTATAGCTTCACTCATTCCTAACCTCGGTACTAGACAGAGGTTAGTGGAAAATATCGCGCCCCGGCCGCTTTAACTCCGTGAGAGAAACCGACACATTGAGATTGTTAATTATGATTATTGAAAATAACGGATGAAAATCAACGAGTTTCTCGGCAACAATAGATGCCCATGGACAATAATATCCACTCCTCGGTTTAGACTATAACGTGCGAATGCACTGCGCGCGTGGACGGAATACCTCGTTATTCCGGATCGGCTTTAAAATATTCATAGTAAAACATTCTCTGCTACTGGGGTGCTGATAAGTTCGTAGCCCGACCAGGGAGGAAACAAGCTAATGTTTCTGTCAGAATGGCATGAATTTCCTTCGGCACCTTGCCTTGCAGGAAAAAAAATGATGACAGCTCGCGTCTCGATGTTGTTGAAATCGCGCGCGTCCCTGACGTGCTTCCGAACGTGTTTCATTCCTGGTCGGGCTAAGGACTTATCAGAACCCGGTACATAGGCGTAACTTTTGGGGACAAAGGGGGGCTAAATGACCCCAATATTCTTTTTTACCTGAGAAGTTTTTTGGCTAATAATTTGAAAAAGGACAAAAAAATTGGTGTGGGAGTGGGGAAAGTAGTTCATACATATTAAGGACTGGTTCTAACCAAACTTCCCCCTCTTTCTAACTTGACTCCTTGAATTGACTCCCAAAACCATGTTACCAGCGACGTTAGGCCTACGCTGTACGAAGTAATACTGTAACTGTAGAAGAAGGTGGGTTATTTCTGACGTAACAAACAGCTTCATAATGCAACATTCTGTAGCCATATGGCTTTAATAGAGATATACAAGTATGCTGTAACTTGAAAGTAGACTGCAAACACAAGGTGCTGATAATCACTCCCTTATAAATGTTATTGAAGACACCCATATCTTTTAAGGTATCTCGCAGACGAAGGACTGACCAGCATGAAGTGTAGTATACTTGGAGAAAATGTAGTTTGTGACTGAAATCGGGAAGTTCAATCCGACGCTGTAATTATGCTAACGGTGCTCATTTCATAGTGCAGCATATCCAAAAATACGCACTTACAGGGCAGATCTCAACACTGAGATGATAGAAAGAGCTTAATTATTTTTTTGCTTACGAACCATATCAAGATATACATTACATATTTTCCATTGTCTGATATTACTCAGTAGGTACTGCCTCGTGGGTTACTAAGGGCAAGACCTGAAATATCGCAAACTATATTACAAGTCATCACTGTAGTACTGTAAAGCAAATTTTGAGGCAACTCTGTGCAACCGACTCCTTCTAGAGTAGTTAACAATAGGCCAGCTGCTCTAAAATTTATCGACCTCTTAATGAAATCGGTAAGTTTATTACCGTTTTCAGAGGAGACCAGGCATAAGCCACTTTAACTCAGTCTGAGTATTCAAGGCCGGACAAAGGGACGGGCCAGCAGGGCAAGTGTTCGGGGCGCCAAAATGTAAGTGGCGCTAAGATGTCGCATGTATAATCGGAAATATAGTGCTAGTGAACTCTTGTTTCCACTTGCGAAAGAATTTTTCCGAAAATTTTAGGCCGTGTAGGCACGCGCTCCATTTTTCGCCAGGCCTGTCCAGTACCGAAAAAAAGTTTCAATTATATTGGATTTAATATGCGCCAAATTATTAGCTTGTCTGGGGGGCTAAAATTTTAACCTGCCGGAGGCGACCATAAGCCTCGTGCCGGTCCTGTAAGTACTTGTACCCCCTTGCTTATTTCATCTACACCTATGAAATGCAAGTTTCCTCTTACTCTCAGCTTTGCCTAATATACCGTTAAGAGTCGATCATGTTAGGACGTGTACGCGCAGTTAATCTGCCACCACCAGCTGACCGTGAATATCAATTCAGTTTATCCAGTATCCCTGAAACAAGGACCACCTGCATCCCTGAAATATCGTAAATTAATTCTAGTTCAATAAACCACGTGACAATAAGTTTAAACCGAACCATACGAATTTTCAGTTATGTGAGTTTACCCACAGAAAAAAACAACTAATTTTCGCCTATTGAATTGTTTCTGCTCATAATACCGGCTGTGTAAAGTTAGGCGGCTGGTAGTTTTCAGTAAGGAAAGAATAAAATGACTGGGGTGCTGAAATGAATTGTTTTGATGCTCGTAAAAATAATATGTACGCACGTGAACTGCTGCAGAAAGCTTGGGAAGAAAATTAATTTTGTGATCGAACATTTATTTACCACAGAATAAGTCGCATTCCGGAGATAAAAGGTTCGCATCCTTACCACAACACAGTAATCGTGACTAAGGGTTCTGTTGCTTCCTGAACACAATCAATAATACTTTTAAAGGAATCACGATCATTCGTTCTCAGATCTGTCTAGTTTCCCTTGTATATAAGTCCATGTATTTGTGTTTAAGCCAAACAATATGCATAGTACGGTGCTGTTAACTTAAAAATCCTTTATTACATATCTTCAAAAAAAATAAAGAGAAGATAAAATCCAGGAAAGGTAATCTTAATGTAGTTTTTCACAAGTCAAATGAAAGAATTGCCAAAACTGTAGGCAATAAAAATCTAATAACAGTCTACAACTATTAGATTTTTATTGTACAGAAAGTTATGAGATCTTTATTGTGCATATCGATTGGAAGCCTTTCTTATGAAGGAAAAGTAATTTATGGCTCTCTGCAGTCTTGTGTGTCATTTCACAGAAGCAAATATTTTGTTGCCGCTCAGTTTAGCTTTCAAGAATTGAATTCAGTTTGTGGGGGGAAATTCTAAGAGTATGTTTCGGCCATTAGGACGAGTTTACAGTTGGGCGGAGAAAGATGGTTTTGTGAGAAAACGCGAGATATTTACCAGGACTGGTAGGCTATTCATGTTGCTCTATAAAGGTTTCTGTCTGGTGTTGCCGCGTTTGGAGGTCCCGATGTGAGAAAACTGTTTAGTTATTTTCGGGACAGGATATGGCTCGGACTGTAGAAGATTTGTTGCAATTCCGAGTTCAGAAAGTTTATGTAACCTCAGTCCACAACAATAAAGTCAAATGGAGGTTATTGTGTCTTTTCTTGTACGCGTCGAATCGAATTACTGGGAGGGCTGGGGACCCGTTAATTGGACAAACCGGGAATAAACCCAGAGGTTAGGGTTTCAGTACCACCGAACTGATCTCGTTTGCCGTGCCGTGAAAAGAACGGGTACAACTTATACAGCTTTGTTAGTTCCAGCCTACGTGCATTATTTCAAATACACTAGATACTTACAGCATTTTCTTAAGAATACTCGTGCTTTCATGTTGTAAGAATGCACTAGAAATGATACTGTCCTACGCTTGTGTTGATGTCCAAGCGTTCAACTAAGCAACTTGATCTGAAAAATCGTCCTTTAACTTATTTTAAAATTACTGCAACCAATTTTAATTTTCGATAAATAAATGAGCCTTATTCTTCGAAAATTGAGCCAATGAGTAGCCATGCTAATTACACTCATTACTTGAACACAAATTCCCTGACTCCTCCATGTACAGGTTTGCAGTGTATTTTCCAATTGGTAACAAGCACTAATTTAATTCATCATAGAGAAGTTGAATTTTGCTTCCATATTAAATGAAGAGCGGTACTCTTTGCATAAATTTTAAGCTGACAATAAACCATTGTTTTGGGTCCTTTTAATTTGTTTTCTGGTTTTGTTTTGTGAACGCCTAGGGCACTAATTAAGGAAGGTGAATAAAATTCATTGAAATTTATTTACCCCAAGAGCAAAGCACGGAAAATTTAATTAGTGTGCCTGTCTTAAACAGCATTCTGGTTCCTTGATCTTGAAATGTATTCCAGCGAGACACATACCGTTAGCAAGGTGTGACAAACAGAGATAATTAATTATGAAGGTCTTATTGATTTCCTATTAGCTAAGCTAGGGGTCTGGTACAGAATATACGATAAATTCTCTCAGAAAACGGAACAGATTTGTAGCCCTATAATTCAATTATAAATTACACAGCAATATCTACGAATGTCGTTGAACTTGGTTTCAGTAAGGTAATTCACTTTGATGGAATTGTCACTGTAGAAAGTAAGTTGTAGATAAGCAGCATGTGTATCTCCACTGCATATATGTTTTACATGATTATTTGGTAAGGACGAGGGCTTCTTTTTGTATTATCATACCAGTCATATTTTTGTCAACACTTCATAGCCAGGGGTTTGTCCAGAAGTTTAAATTGAAACTGCAATGAGAGCAGCCTCAGAGTCTTTTCACTCACACTACTATTATTATTATTATTATTATAAAAACCAACGAGATGCACTATTTCTCAAATTTATATTGGTATAGAACTCTACATGTTTCGGGCAGATCTACTTTCTACCATCAGGAGGAGGATCAGGATGAAACTGGTTTTAACCAGTTCCATCCTGATCTCGCTAGCAGAAAGTCAGCATAACCTGTACGACCAATAATTACTGCTGCGTACACAGTACTATACTCCTGATGGCGGATAGTAGATCTGTTCGAAACATGTAGAGTTCTATACCAAAATAAATTTAAGAAATATTGCATCTCTTTGGTTTTTATTATAAGAATATATCACGATGCAGGGTCCTCTGAATGTCAAATTATTATTATTATTATTATTATTATATTTTTCGTAAGTGCATGTGCATATATCAGCATATACGTGTTTGTAAATAACGTAACAATTTAACAATTAGCACTTCTAGTCTGTATTTCGTAAGTTCCAAGCACCAACTTTGGCCCGCAGGAATGTCCTCCTGACAGACGATATTTACATAGCGATGTTCCTCGGTATTATTTGGCAGCTTGATATCGCACCGTCAAGTAGTAGTGCATGTGCTTCTGCATCAGTATCATCTGTCCTTTGATGCTTTACGTATCAAGCCTATGAAAGATCACCGTTGGGTAACCCGTCAATAAATCATTCTATCATGCTTGCGAGCATCTCTGTAGGTTTACATGTGCCTGCCTATTAATGCCATCATAATTAAGCAGATAAAAGGATTAGTCAGTGGACAGTGTAGTTAATGTCCATTTTCGCATTTATATTCTCATTATGCCTTCGATTATCTGGGATGTAGGACTGCGTCACATCAAGGAAAATCGGTGCCTCATCTTCTCCGCTGCGGTTGGCTAAAAATATAACATATTTCCTGATTAATGTATAACACGTATGTTCATATAACGTACAAGGTTAACGTGCAAGGATGTTTACGTTTAACCGTGTCAAATCTCCACAACCAGGAGACGAATTTCAATTAAATCTTAGACGGATATTTATCATGACAGTTCTTAATTGTATATATTTCTTTACTCAAAGCCTTCGAATAAACTTAATTTTGAATTATGTCTGTAAATTATAATTTACGTAACACAATTCCGGGCTTGCCTGCTTCAGAAACACGACTCAGAATAAATTTCGTTTGAACCATCTTTAGATATGTTTACGTCTATAGAACAGAAGGAAACAAGTTTTGACAATGCAGTGTGGTTGCTGGTGGCTTCCTTTCATCCCCTTTTCATTGTAATGTTGCAGTCTCCAACAACAGACATATGTCTGAAGATCTTTGACACATGCAAAATAAAAAGCAAAGTATTTATAATATGGCGACACTCAAATTGTTTTTATCTTCTTATTTTGCTTTCTAGCTCCATGGAGATCCGTCTGTCCTCAGATTTTCAAATAGCCAAGAAAATCCCTACAGCTTACAAGACAAAGAAGGGCATTATTATGAACTTTGTATGTCTCATCCATGCATTAAAAAATATGTACACTGACGTCATAAAGCCAACATTATTTTTTATCGGTATTCTTGTAAAGCACACTGACGAAAGTCGCAGAAGCGAACGAAACATGTAGCTGATTATTAATATTTGATACCACTTATCGGATCGCTGTGAATTGGTTGTTTTACTCCATAAGCTTATTATTATGGTATGTATGAATGTCGGTTACAAAACGTCGTTCTACCTTGTCCGACACCTAGACTCCATTGCTTCCTGTCTTCCCACTGGCTTTCATTTAGTATTATTATGGATTTAAGATAAATATACCTGCTTCCATGCAGCTGTTGATTCACTGAGTTATTGTACTCTTTTCACAGTTGTATCCATTCTTTCATTTCACAGTATCTTATTATTCCACCTGGAGTTAAGCCAGACAGATTCACTCCAAGCTTTCACACTTTATTTCCTTAACATTTTTAAGTCTGGTGTTTGCTTTGTGTACCATCAAGCCTGACGATAAATCATTCTGTGCCACAGAGTACATTTTGGTGTTTCGTTTCATTTTAAAACAACTGGTTTTTATATCACTCAATAGCGCTAAATCATTCTTTTTTATAACCGGAGTTTAATGTATTTACTGTGCAGTACGAACTGAATTTTAAACAATTTTAAAAGTAAACACAGGCAATAATGACAATTTATATTATGTTCGGCTGTCAACAACAGAATGTGTGATCACATGAATGTACATAGTATGACCATATGAGAAGAGTCAATGATACAGAGACGCAAACGCGCCACAGTTCACATTTCCTCTCTTGCTAGTCTAGGCTCAAGAACATGTTGAACCTGACGTTGATTGTAGTCATAATGACACTTAGGCTTAGGACGCATAGCGATTCCGAGAAATGGGGTTACATATTTTTCAGAAATCTGTAATCGAGCACAATTCCTGGAATAACTAGAAAGACGTGCATATGGCTGCAGCAGTAAGACTGTAGGCCGTGCTCGACTGCTAACAGGCATGATATCAGGCAGCGCAAAACAAGACTGTCTAATCCAGAAAGTGACGTATAGTGTGTGGAAGCAGAATTTCTTGCAAACTAGTGATATCTAGTTCTACATAGATTTAACTAGAGATGTTTTATTCTTCAAGACTACAGGAAAATGTAATTTCATACTTTGCCTCTTCATGCTATGCACGATATACCTTGCTTAAAACATTAGCCTTTGACCTGGATTTATTTTGTCTTTGAAAAAATTGTTGAAGTCAGCGACCCTTAAAATACTCGTAGCTCTTCAAAGGTATAAATTATTTATTACCATATAAATAAGAAGAGGGGCAAGTTTATTAGAATGAACACAACTCTGAAAGGATTAATCTAGTTCTAGACTTGAGAAATTGGTAGGAATTTCAGTCAGAATACTTGAAAGAAACGACCTCGAAGATTTCAGCTAGTGTGTATGATATTAAAATTGTTGTTAAATAAATGATCTTTGGAGGTGTTCACTGTGTTTGGCAGATTCAGGGTGGTGTCCGGTCAGATGCTGGCTTCCTTGATCAGAGGAACTGGGTTCGATAACACGCAGACAATTCGTTGACTTGTTGGGCGACAGTCAGCTTTTGAAGGAGAACGATATTCCAGGAAGTTACTTGGTAATACTGCATTACGTAGTGGAATACTGAAAACCCATGTTAGCTGAAGGAATATCCGGTTATGTTTGTGATGTCAGAGAATGACTAGTGTATATGCCAGGATATTGGCATAAGGGAGCAACAACTTCTCGTGAAAAAGTTCAAAGAGTGTATAAGTAAAAAAAATTTGAATTCGACCTAGCCTCTAAGGAAATTCAAAAGATCAAAGATTCAAATGCAACAACTACCCAGTCTTTGGCAGGCAGGCGGCAGGCCGTTGGCTTAGATTGTCTAATCTTATGTGTGGCTGATGGAGAACGCTATTGGTAGAATTCCTCAGGGAAAAGATGTAACATATTGCATGCTTTATAGCAGATACGCCGAATACTAACTCCCACACAGTCTAATGCATGTTTGCTTCTTTGAAGTTCCTAAACCAATGAGTCCCATCGTTTTTTGTTTAATGGAGAAAAAAAAGTGGATTTCCCTTGAACTGTCAGCTTAACTATCTGACATTTTAAAGTAAAAATATCAATCATTTATCCTGACATAATTCGTCACGTTTTGTTATAAAATAAATATCAATTACATAACAAATAATAATGTAGTAAAATAAGTTGCACGACGTACGGGATTTTGTCTTGATTGTGGTGTCGCTGAATAATATAAACGTATTTTATTACATTGCATACATTGTGGTGATAAAACAATAAAGGTATATTTATTGTGTATTGTGTATTAAATAATAATAGGTTGCAAGTAAATTTATTACTATCGGATTTAGACATGTTTATTTACGGTATAAAACTGACGCCTGTGTGTGATATTAAAGTAGGAGAGATTCCGTTAACAGTGATATTGATAATTCTCAAGAAATATGCGCCTGAAATGTCGTGTTTCTTCAGGTCTGCATATGAACGAACTTATCGAAGTCTTAAAGCCCTTTGCTAGTGATAAGGCTGATCAAGTGCTACTTGTTGATAAGCGTCTTTTTTTTCGATAATGAACCAATTGTACCTCAAACTAATCTCTTCCCGTCTTTAGGTCATTTGAAGTTGAAAAGAGAGAGCTATTCTTAATCACGTTCAGTCGAGAAGGTAAACCAAAATTAAATGCAATTAGTAAATTTTAAATAAATTTTAAATAATTCATGACCATGCACTGATGGTTCACTATGAGAATTAAACCAAAAATTGCATGTGAATGTATGTGAATATTTACACTAGAGGTGTCGTAAGACTCCTACATGTAAATTTTAGTGTGGAAAATCCAATACAAAATTTCTTCAAGGTTTATTCATTAATTAAGAGACAAAACACGCTTATGGACAGATTGATGTTTACTGTGTGAGAACAGCAGTGGTCATGAAATTGAAGCCAGCAGTGTGTCAGGTGGTGAAGCTCCCGCCTTCCTAATAGTCCGGCAATTTCTTTTTGTCGTCACTATAACGTTCCCCTAGTCCCCATCAAACGCTTCTTGAATTCATGCCTCACCTCAACGGTCTATTCCTTAATAAATAATTCAATAATATAGTCACTTTATGCTTATGTTTTCCTCGTGTACAGCCATAACGATGCTGTTAACTAAGCACCACATATTCGTATCAATGAAGTGTAACCTCCAGAAAAGTTCCACTTTTCCTGATAGTGTAAGTTACACACGGAACTCACACTGTTCTTCACGTCTGCGTACTTTAGTGTTCCGTTAAAGATTAGAGATGGGATTCGTAAAATTAACAAGGCATAAATTAAAAGAGATTTAGTACCCAGAGGCGATAGAGGGGGACATTTAATTGGCTAGGAACTAATAATTAAAATTTCTCGACGAGATTTATCGTAGACTGAACATTATACAAACAGGTCTGGCTTTAATTTAGTAGGAAGTCAGTTACATAAATGTGTCTTCGCCTCAGTGGCCAGAGTAGCAGGAAGGACACAGTGCTCACATACTTTCACAGACAACGGTGATCGACCGGTGTAGACAGCAAACAACTGGAACACGCGGTAAAAGTATTAAACTTATTAAACGGGAATTATGTAAGCCGCAAACCTGCCATTTAGATTAAATTGTTAAGAGTTTTGCAGAATGAACTGAATGATGTACTTACTACACAGGAATAAACGGAATACTATACAGACTGCACTGGAATGGAGTGAATATGCACTGACATTTCTGCACGAAGTAAAGAGTGTGGTGGCATGAACTGGTTACTATACAGACCGAAAGGGAACATAATGGATAATAATGAAGACTGCTTGGCATAATTTTTTAATATACAAATTTTGGTATAGAGATAACGTCTAAATGTACAAAGGTAAATTTTCTGAGCTTAATATTTTGAAGACCTATGCTGCAGATCAAGTAGAATTAATTTTGGTTAGAGATTAGAGTTGCAGTCGGGGTCACTCTCCAGGCTTATAACTAGGTACTCTTTCGACAGGAGCCTTGGTGCACTCCAGAGCCTGTTTGGACTCTGTGAAGAAGAAAGCAATTTCCATTCTCTGTTATAACTATGTCATTCCTCATTTGCCCAGTCTGTAACCAATTTATGAAAGAACACATACACACACACACACACACACATTCACACATTCACACACAAATTTACAAACAAATATTTCCTTAATTTGCTTTTCAAAACTACGCAGGAATGTTGGGAAATTTATATAATAAGTAACTTCAGCCTTTCCACAGGCCACATAACCTAATGTTTGAAACTGATAATACTTTTTCCTGTAAAACCATGTGCAATTTTAACGAAAATTTTTTACGCATATCAGTACCCTTATTCCAAATGCAGCGTGAAGTCTGGCAAGTAAAAAATTTTTGTGTGCCTGCAAAATATTTTCATAATACAAAAAAAACTTCCTGGAAAAAATAACTCATAAGTCTGGATTTTCTGATAAAGCAATTACATTTGTGCAAAAATATCAACCTTGGTAGATTTATAACATGCACCAAGCGGCGATATTGCCTTGAAGTAAGCTATTTATTTTTATCAAAGTTTTACGATGCAATACAGACTCAAGCATCAATTCCTCTGACGTTTACTGTTCCAGTCTTCTAATCGAATGCTTTAACAGCTATTAAATCTACTTTTAACATAGGCTTAGTGCCTACATAACGATAGAATATCAGGTAACATGCTTTTATTTAATAAGTCTTTCCGCCAGTAATTCATAACATTATTAAGAATATCCGCTACACGTGCGACTAGCAAAGCAGCAGCCTTTCTCCTGCAAGTACTCGCCATGACTAACTACTGGCTTCAGATTTAAGGTTCTCACAGCGATGAATATGAAGACCGGCATGTGATGCCGTGTAGTTTTATGAAATGTTATCGATTATATCAGACTACGTGGTTTCAGAGCAAAAGACACCACTCTCTGTCTACTGATGTACTGCATATCGACGTGGAAGTCCTACCGTGATTTTATCTACCTTTCCAAGCGAATGCTAAATATTTCTTTCAAAATTCCTACCTATTTATTATTCGTGGTCATTTTGCCTTATACAGCGCTGTGTGATTTGCAAAATACAAAAGTCACTCAAAGTTTCTGACTACTACAAAGAGAGTGGTAAGTGGCTGAAAGAGATTCAGACTAGACATGGCGGCTTTTTGATTCCGAAAGGAAATAGAAGGCTCTAGAGGATGGTTACTTCTTGACGATCTCATTATTCTGTCCGTCCGTCCGTCCTGTTGTCTGCCTGCTACCCTCTGAGACTAGTAACCTTATTTCCATTTCGTTGCACGTCTACTCATTCTATCCCGATCAAGGAACAGAGCCAGCCGTCATTCTGAGACCTTCCACACACACACACACACACACACACACACATTAACTCAGCCGACGGTTTAAAAATTCATGCAGCTTTGTGTTACAAAGATACAAGGTCGTACATGTTCCTGTTTCGAAAGCAGACCAGACTGAAAGCATTATAAAAATGTGCCTTCGTGTGTCTGTGTGTGTTTCAGGTTGACTGCCTACGTAGCTCTCTATTTATCTAACTAACAATAAATTTTCAAGCATTAGACCAACTTTCCCATCTTTTTTTGCGAAAAATTTTGAAGTTGACACTGAAATAGCTCTTAAATATTCTTGTATACACGCGTAGGCCTAGCTACGTTTGTCTCGGAAATGTACCTTCGCCATGCCATTCCAAGTAGGAATATTACATGACACAGTATGTTGAAACAATCGCGGGGTAACATTCTAATGCTTCCCATCATTTTGAATAACAAAACTGGATAGGCAATGCGTAGCCGCCCTGTTGTTTTGTATGAGTAAAAAATTAACGCGTGACATTTACGGACTGAACACAGACCGAAAGATTTCGACACATAATGGTAAGAAAAATACGCAGTCGTAAGAAGGAAGAAGTAACATGGCGCTGAACAATGTTCCACAATGGCAGCTAATTAGTTTGTAACATTCGCCAGATTATATTAGGAAGATACAAACAAAACGATGGGATTGGAGTGACCCGCGTATGGGAAGGCAGGGGAAAGAAAAGAAATGGGAATAAATTTCTGGTCGGAAAAACTGAAAGGAAGAGACCTCGTGGTAGACCTAGGTGTAAACATAAGGATAATTTTAAAGTGGATCTTGAAGGTATGGGAGGGTGTGGAATACAGTTACTTGACTCAAGAATGATTCAGTCGTAAGATAACGTTAAGGTACTTTCAGGTTTCGTGACAGCCTGGGAATTTCAGTAGTGACTGAATAGCTGTCAGCCTCTCAACAATTACTCTGATAATAATTAGTTATTTCACATAGCAACATTGTTCTTCTCTTCGCCACCTCATCTGTATAGCCACAACGGCGTAACCAGCCTCCTATAAAATATATTCCAGAGCCTGTTTTCTGGGGGAATAAAACGGCCGGTCTTCAAACTGGCAAATTGTTTTCCGGTAGCAAAGGCGTTTAAAATACGTGGAGTCTTACGCAGACTGCTCTTTTATTTCTGTGGCCTGGGTAGTGTACCCAAACACAGTAACAGCAAACGAAATACGAATCCAATGAATGGTAAAAAATCGCAAAGCATTAATTTGTAAAGTGTGTGCGCTCTGAACTAAATTAAGTTAGATTCTTGTTATGATAAAAATCTACGTGTTTAACAGTTACCTTGTGTAACAAACCAACAAAGTTCAGTGAGTCTCGAAACCTAATATCCAGAATTGGGCCCCACGCAGCCGAAACGGACACACGGGACTCAACACGAAGAACTAACTTCCGTAGAAAGAGAGAAGAGGACAGGAAAACATAGGTGACAAGTTGTAGTCAGACTTCTGTCACAATATTGACATTGCGGAAAATCTCATTTTTCAAATAAAATTTACCTTTACGTCAGATGTTAGGAAAAGCCCTCAGGAAGCGCCAAGTCAACGCAGAGGTTAAAGAGAAATGGAGCTATAGGCATGGAAGAGATTGAGAGCTACAGGGAAACTGCGAGATGGTTTTTACCAACATTAAAAATGACGTCAAAGACTTAAAGTACAGAGTCTGATTAGATCGACTTCGGAATATACAGGGAATCCCATATCGACCCTTTGAACTTCAGGCATTCCAGTAGCTTAACGTCGCAATTTTAAGCCTCAATGCGCAGTCTGTTTATTTTTGTAGGGGAACGGAACCTCAGAGGATGGAGTGAGTTGCTTCTTTTTGAATATGTGTTCAATTTAATTCATTTTTAAGACGGCTTTAAAGAAGAATTTATGGAAATTGAAAGTTGTTGCGATATTGCAGTATGTCTGAAAATTCTTCCGGTTTCCTATTTCTGCACCGATTTTCAAATACAACTTTTTCCAATTAACTAAAACTGTAGGGAACTTTCCTTTCTAAGAATCTAAAAGTTACTCACTCACATTCAAGATCTTTTCCCACATTTTACGAAACACGAAATTTATTAGTGTATGCAAATAGCCCAAGGTTGGATTCTTCTATGACTAACATGGGTCCTGTTTGCACTTTCACTCACTATAACATCCACTTTAATATCAGCCTGCTATCTTCCCCATCATCTCCCTAGTCTTTCTTTTTCCTCATTTTGCTACTGAGACATTTGATGCATTTTTTTCATGCCTAATATGAGTCGTGCATATCTCATTCTCCTTGATATGATGGATAAGTCACAACTTATGAATGCCGTGACAATTTCTGCAATCGTGTATTACTCTCTTTTAACTCTTTTACTTCCAAATATCCTCCTTAGAATCTTATGCGTATTGGACCGTGCATCATCTTGATATTTAAATAAAGGTTGACCAACTAGAGACACTTGCTTTATTATCTACTGCTCAACATGTTTCAGACGTTAATACGTCCATATTCAGGAGTAGTGGTTCATCCTACACTCGGATAACACATCATCAACAGACAATCCCGCTACATAACACCAGCACGCCTCAAGTCAGCCTACACAACGCAACAAGTAGTCGCAAGTTCCTGAAGATGGATGTATTAACGTCTGAAACATGTTGAGCAGTAGATAAAAAAGCAAGTGTCATCTAGTTGGTCAACCTTTATTCAAATATCCTCCTTAGAACCCTGTCCGCAGGTGCCCTCGGTCATCCGTCTTGCCTTTTCGTGACAATAGACAATAAATATCACAATTACTACAATATAAATCAAATTGCGTTTAAGAATAAATTTAAAATTTCGGTCGAAATAACTGAAGAGAGAGACGGCGATGGGAAATTAGGCAAGCTGCATGTAGTAATGGATCTTCTTTGTGTTTGTAGACGTAACAGTGAACACACTAGTTAAAAATAATCATAGCACACAAAATACTACGTACACTCCCTGTTTCTCATGCCTTATATTATAACGCGGATTAATGAATTGTCACGTATTAAATATAAGAACCCTTTGCAAAACAACACAGGCAATGTGTGTACAAGCGTAACACTGAGGCAATTTCACGTAACCGTCATTGCCGAGGAAAAACCAAGAGTATAAAATATTCTGCTTGTGTGTTTGTAGCCTTAGTTATCCGGCATGAAAAGAGCATGCTTCTTATGATATTTTCATCTGTGGCCTGTCTGGCTATGCCATATTTTTCCACATTATCTCATAAATCGCGCGATTTTCGTGAAAATATGATTGAACGTAAAATGTATGTTTTGCTGTTCCCCACAAGTTTTGTCTGAAACACGTCTCACTGCAAGGCGAGTTCTTATCGTAAATGTACATAGATCTTCATGTGTATATGATATAATACCATTGAAACTAGTCTTAATGAATGAAATATTGTGGGAGGGCGCAGACTGTATTCGTCCGGCTCAGGACTGACACAGACGGTGTGCTGCTGCGAAAGTGTTAATGAACTTTCGCGTAAAATTAAGTGCGATGAATAATTTTGACTGGCTAAGAAAGTAGTAAGTTCTCAAAAAATACTTCCTGCGTAGTGTTGGTTGGTTGGGTGCCTATTTGGATACTTGGTTATTTGGTTGGTTAGTTAGTTACTTGGTTGATTAGTTAGGTAGTTATTTGGCTAGTTAGTTATTTGGTTAGTTAGTTTTTTAGTTAGTTAGTTAGTTTATTTGTTTGTTTATTAAAGTAAGTAGGCTGTATATGGTGAAGGATGAAACAGTATCACTGAGTAAGGAACCTTCTTATGCATTAGAGTTATTTTTCATTATAATCACTAATAGCTTCTCTACAAAGACTGCGTAGAATGTAGTTGGCTACATAGCAAGTGGTTACAACTTTGTTTTTTATTTGAACTAAGCTGTACAGTGGCGCAGCATCAGTACGCAGAAAGTCAGTGCTTTTTGAAGTACGTGCGCATGTGAGAAACAAAATTACGGACAAGTGTGCGGATAAAGTTTTAATTTGGAATTGCGTTGTAGTTTTTGTATTATGCTGAAGTATATTAACTAAGTAAAAAATCTAAACTCGGAAGAAGGATGTTATGGCCTAAAGCCCAGCCGCTGCAATGCGTGTTCACAGTTCGAAGCAATATCCTCCACTCACATTTTCTTATTCTCTTTTTCTTGTCCTCAGCAACGAGATCTGACAAAGAAGAAAATGTGGTCTACGTGGCGCAACCTGTTGCACCGTGGTGTATGGTATGTTGCATAGTCAGCGGGGTTAAAATAATATATTATACGTGGAAGTGGTTTGGGTCGAACAGTGGAGCTTTGGGGACACAAGTGTGAGACTACGCGAAGGAAGCCTTAAATTCGATGTAAGGTTTAGTTTCGCCCTATCATACAAGAAAGTCCAACTACAAGTTTGTAGTTGCAACCAAGCATACATAAGCACAATATCGTGATTTATTTATGCTAGTCTAAGCTAACGTAGTAAATTAATAGCTTTGGCGTCCTAAGGGGTTTTGTAAACTGAGGGTGAACAGAAGACGAAATGTAAAGTCGGAGTTAACAATACTTTATGCAATATATTGTTACATCGTGTTTTAATAATTTCAACAAAGTCATGTGTTACACAGTTGATGTCGGTGTGCATTAATTAATTAATACACGAAATGGAATGATTGTGCTGACGTACTCTTTTCAAGTATTGATTCTTTTCAAATTTCTTGCAAAACATTGCAGTCATTCAAGCGAGCACAAAGTAATGAGGTTTTAACTGGTTTCAAAATTTTTTTTTCTCGGAGATATGAAGTTAGTTTTCGAAATTTCGAAGTTTGGATTTCTAGCAGCATTTCTGATAATTTCTGACAATTATTCTGATAATTTCTGATAGTTATTCTGATAATTCTGATAATTTCTGATAATTATTCTGATAATTTCTGATAATTATTCTGATAATTCTGATAATTTCTGATAATTATTCTGATAATTTCTGATAATTATTCTCATAATTTTGATAATTTCTGATAATTATTCCAGATCTTGTGAATCGATAACACGCAACTCAATATTTCACCATGCAAATGTATTTTATAATTGCTAACTAAAAATGGTATTTCACACTCAATTCGTAAATACATTAATAATCTATGTACATTCAAAATTACCTGCTCCCAAATATAACCAATAAATACGAGCATTTAGTATTAAGACTTCATTTTCCTTGATCATGCATCGTGCCTACCGCGTGATGAACGTCAAAAGGTGCATGTGAATATGACGTAACAATGCAAGAATACATCATTGGATTATTACGTCACGCCGTAAAAAATCGCTCCTACGTGACACCATACTGCCTATTATAAAATACGAATCAAAAAATGTGAAATACAATGTGGTCTAAATTAGACATTCAGAGGAACGCTCCGTCAGCCAGTTAACTAGTGGTGGCCGAGACAGGGGCATGTGAAGGTGTGAGAGACAATGAATTGGACAGTTTAGTATACGACACAGCGAAACGTTCGTGATTTATACTGGTCTTCCAGTGTTATTATAGTACTGAAATTATAAACCTTTTACATTTGTGACTAAATTGGGGAAAGATAGGCCATAGTGACGTCTGGCGACATCCCTTCCCTCCTGGCTATGTAGAAGAACATGAAATATGGGGTTAGAGCATTGATAAATTTAATATTGAATTTATAGAGATTTGTAAGTCGGAGATGGAGGAAACTAACAGAGGGTTTATCTCAGTAATTAGCCAACTTGATGTACCAATTTTTTTACAATAAGTTTATTTCATGCCTCTACATGTTTCGAGCACATGTGCTTATCATCAGGAGGTCAAAATTACATTACACAGCCTCCGGTATCATCACACCTATATGTGGCCGTCTCGTGCACAGGTTGAGAGAGGACTCCTGAGAGGAGTCCTCTCTCAACCTGTGCAATTTTGAACTCCTGATGATGAGCACATGTGCTCGAAACATGTAGAGGCATGAAATAAACTTATTGAAAAAAAATGTTTGTGCATCAAGTTGGTTAATTACTGAGATAAATATACTGAGATGCACGGTCAGCAAACATCAAAATAACTGAGGGTTGTATCCAACATGGGACATTTAAGTGTTAAGTGTCGTATCTTGCTACTGCAATATTAGTTACCATAATTCAACAAAGAACAATTGTGGAAAATATTGAGTTGACTACTGATAACAAAAAAAACAATAAAAGATAAGAAATTGCCGGTCATTCTTTTACGAAACTAAACTAAAAGCAGACCAAAAGTTTCGCCGGTATGGAAAGCAGAATACTCATATTAATTAGTTGTCAGGGAATCTGGTCTTTTGCGCGGGTGCAGACACGCACACACGAACACAAATTGCAGGTTTGAATTATCATGAAGTGAGATAGTGCATTTAAGTGCAGAACAACCACTTATGACGCGCTGCACGTCGCAGTCCGCTAGACAGTTGTTTACGAAATGATTAAAATGAAATACAGTGGCGGTTAAAGGAGCGGCCGAACAACATAACGACAAGGCATTACCTTTAGCTTAAATATTAAGAACTAACAGGGCGTTAATATATAAAAATATTGACTATGACATCATAGTCATTGTATTTATGGATATTTGGTGAGAATTTAAGGGTCTACTTAAGGAAAAAATGTGTTAATTACTACTGTATACTACTGAATACATAGACCAGTTTAGTTCAAAAACTCGTATTTCATTTCACATAACTACATTTATCTTTTAGATTAGGAGAAAATATAAGATGGTTGCAGTGTAGGTATGAGTATTCTTACAAAAGCTTGCAAATATCGTTAAATATCAAACATCTAGTATGTCTCCGTGGAACAGAATCCTATTAGAGAAGCTAGTTACTGAGTTTTACAGAATTTTCCCACTTTTATGTAACCAAGAAGTTAATTAACCCTCTCTATAGCAGCCTGCTATGTGACCCTATGCTGAACCTGCAAAGCTCTGTCCACATTCTCCTACTTTATGCCTTTGAGCTCCATTTTCAAATTTCTCTTCCTTCTCGTCACTCTCATTCGTGTTGTATGTTCTAAAGCTCCTTTGCCCATCATCCTAAAAAATATTTAGTGCCTAAAACAGGTTATAAGACTCTATTATGCAATATTAATAGTAACTCCACGAAACGTATCCTGCCTAGACCTTTAAAATAAGGAAAATTTAAACCTGTTATTGTTTAAGCCACATTTGTGTGTGTAGGTGGCGTCATAGAGAAACTGACGGTAGTTAACTTCATTTAACATACTTACTTGAAGGGTTTTTTTTTAAATTTGTCTTAAAGCGGGTCGTTGTATTATGAACACGATTTGGTTTCTGTCTTAGGGCTTCTTATCTTTACTTCACTTGTGTTTCTGGCAACCATCTCGGGCGATGCAAACCGACTCCATGTTGGTTCTGCATTTTGTGACCTTGACGGTAAAGATGTAAAGCTGTGTGCTTGTTTGCTTTTTAATTATGTACGCTAAGCCAACATGTATTACAGGACTAAAATTTCACTGGTTGTTTGCTTGGTCTTCCCTTTATGTTGTGGTACGCAAAATGACCCAGATGCCGAAATTATGTGGACCGTGAAATGGTTTCTAGCATCACTCAGTGTTACCCTGATTACTAATATTCACCCTCGACCCCAGATGATGCAATCCATTGAACATTTACGTTCAGGCTGCCTTCGTTATGCTGCATTTGCATGACTGTGTTTCTAAAACTAGGGATACTGAACCCGAGAGGAACCATGGGGTGCTGATAAAGTGACTGGAAGCGGAAATGGCTGCACTAATCTTACAACCTAAGCTGCTCTGTCATTAGGAAAAACGCGCTCAAAATATATTCTGCCTACGCGGATTACATTATTAAAATTGACCTATTTTCATAGTCACTTCGTTCTCATAAAGGTAACGGTGACCCGTTACAGACCCGGAAGGGCCCAGAGGGTTCCAGGACGTTAAGGTTCCCAGATTTCGTAACAAGGTTGTCAGCCTTACGCACCGGTCGCCTTTACCCCCAGGAAATGCTCCTGGTACTAATTTCTGTTACAGGCTGAGTCGACCCCATGTCCATAGTGCGATTGGAAGGATTTTATATCAATGAAGAATCCACTGACACCGGCTGGGATCGAACCAGCGACCTTCCGATTTGTAGCACAGAACTTTAACCACTGTGCTACTGCGGCCCCCCACTTCGTTCTCATACTTGATGTTTGTCACTCTAACTACAAACTGCCAAGTCCGTATTGAGAAGCTAACAGTTTTACACCTACAATCAATACTTCGCCCAATTTTACAGATACTCAAAATGTATTACTCTGCTCGCAATATCCGGCCACTCATTCTTATCCTCAGCCATTTGAATTTAACCCATTCCTACACTATCTATTTAAGATACCGTCTAATTTTACCCTTACATCTATACCTACGTCGTCCAAGTGGGCTGTTTATTTCAGGCATTGCCCACCAAAAGTTTATATGCATTTCTCTCCTGAGCATACGTGCCACATGCCTCTCCTTGATTTAGACACTCTAATAATATTTGGCGAGGATTAAAAATAGTTGAAGTTTGTTGCTCGTTAAGACGAAATTTAAATAGGTAGTGAGTGGGAATGGATGAACTAAATCCGAGTGAAGAAACTTGGCGATCTCCTATGGATACGGTAATGGATCTTCTCGTTTTCTGACCAGCTGGTCGACTTTCGGTTTCTCAGAAATTACTTTGCTTCTTGTTGGAATATAATTGTCTGCAAGTATAACATTCTCTTCAAATCTTTCTTCCCTTTGCCCCTTATAAACTCCTACTTTTTCGCCCGCACAACCTCTGAGAGGAAGACTGCGGTCAGAGAAAGAGGAAGAAACTACTGAAAATTCGGAAAGATGGACGAAGAATGACAGCTGAAGATTTTGCTTAGACCACTGGTTCCCAAAACTCTTTCAGTTCGCTGAACACCTATATGCCGTGGACCTCCCTGCGGACACCAGGAATATTTTATCTTTCATACCGTCATTCAAGCTACGTAGAGTATTGAATGACTCATGGAAAATATGTCATGTCAAATGAACACAATTCTCGGGCGGACAACTTTTATATAGAATTTTCAAAAGAAATATGATACTGAGAAACTTTTATACGTTCATTTATATATATATATATATATTGCTAATCGAAAGAAGGATACCATTATTCGATTTCAACAGTAGAACACATTGGTGCGGCTCACTTAGGGCAGGTGTTCTTTGCGAGCATAATTTGGGAAGAAATGCAATTAAAATTGAGTTCAGGACACGCATGAAATCAAATCCCATCAAAATCCTCTACACTTGCATTTGGAAGGTACGTAAATTAAAACTCTGCGTTATTATAACCTAACTTCGTTGAATTTGACAGAGGCCATCCCGTTGTGTAGTAACAAATTTGTATAATGTATTATATACCGTCAATACACAACAATATATCAGTACAGTGATAAAATATATAGAGTCAGGTCACATAACGGCAACATGTTTCGACCGAAGATGTAGAAGATGACCGTTTATGGTCGAAACATGTTGCGGTAATGTGACCTGACTGTATATATTATATCACTGTACTGATGTATTGTTGTGTATTGACGGTATATAATACATTATAACAATTACTTCGTTGAGGTTACTATTGACGGTGTCTGTCGTTCATTATCTTCAACAGCATTACACATCATACCCTGAAATACTTCTCGTCCAACTTTCTTACTCCTATTTTCGTTGTTACACCGTGCATGTTGTCGAGTTACTCAATTATTACACCAACTACTGCACATATAAGAAATTTATAAAATGTACAAATTAAAACATTGAAATATTAAAGCGCTCCGACATGTTTCGGTCCCAGGACCGAAACATGTCGGAGCGTTTTAATATTTCAATATTTTAATGTTTAAATTTTATAAATTTCTTATATGTGCAGTAGTTTGTATAATAATTGAGTAACTTGTTTACTCCTATTTCGTTACCATCTTCCATTTCATTCAAATTTGAAAGAGCATTCCTCAATAGCTTAATAAATAACCCATGGTGAAATTTTGCTGAGTTCGTGGACCCCCATACTTACATAATATGAAGTTTTCATGGCTGCTGCTCGCAATAAAACCCTCTCGAGCTGCCAGCTGTGTCAGGTGTTGAAACGGCGTTTAACCACCTGACACAGCTGGCAGCTCGAGAGTTTTATTGGACCCCGTACTTGATAATGGGATCAAAACGTCGTCCCTCGCAAGCGAATAGCATGGTAGTCTAAATATACGGTTTTAAGAGCAAAGGACTCGTCAGTTAAAATAGCTCTTAATTTGAACCCTAGGTATCAAAGTCGAGAATTAAATGGAAAGCCAACTCTTTCAAAACAATTTGTGTCTATTTAAAAAAATCTACAGGAAGACGGTCGCGGGCAATATTCTTAGTGTCAAAATAGAAGAAGATCGGCAGATTTTTATGACTTGCGTCTTATAGTACTGGGTATCTCAAATTTTCTTCATTATTCTCTGTTACTTGATGATCTTTTTTGGATATTACCTTGAATTTATATACCATAAAACTCTTCTTTAATTTCCTATAATGTTAAATGCTATGATAATTATTGCAACAAGTTTTACGAGTGTAGCTTAGAAGTATAATAGCATGGTCCAGCATTCACATACATAGAAATGAATTTCGCGTTCGTAGCATAATTTAAGACTTGTTTACGTTTATTTATTTTTATTCTTATTTATTTTATGATGAGACTTTTCTGAACAATTGAAAGTAGTTTAAGTTTTATAATAGTTAGTAAAGCAGTCCCATTACAGGCCTGGACAGGCCCAGAAGGTTCAAGGAATTTAAGGCTTCCAGATTTCGTAACAACGGCACAGGATGGTGGTAGGTTGTCAGCCTTACGTACCGGCCGCCTTTACCCCCAGGAAATATTCCTGGTACTCAGTTAGAGGCTGAGTCGACCCCAGGGCCATAGTGCGATCGGAAGGATTTTATGTCAATGAAAAATCAACTGACACTAGTTGGGACCGAACCAGCGACCTTCTGATTTATAGCACAGCACCTTAACCACTGTGCTACCGCGGTTATAAAAGTTAGCGATTATGCTAAATTGATTTCAAAAATATTTGGTGTGTTGAACTACTTTTATTGTGGATACCAATAAATAATTATTCCAAATTACGTACTAGATTCCTCGCTAAAATAAACAAAAGGACTCTGAGAGAGACAGACAGAGCCTACACATTCTATGCGTTTATTGTACCAACATCATCCAAACAACACATACTTATATGAACAAATATCCATGTAGTGAACTGGATTTGAATCCGCCATCTCATTTTCACAGCGGTCAAAATCTGTGAATGCGTGCTTTCTTTCATGTCTACAAAGCTATCTGAGAGCTAGGTGTGTTCTTTCTGCTAACACCCACAGCTTTAAACTTAAATCCACTTATCTCCGGTTGTGAAATACTTCCGGCCATTTCATCAATTCTTAATGACTTCCTTACGCCCCTCGCCATTCTTTTCACATTTCTCGATTTCCCGTCTTCGCCTTTACATCAGGGCGTCCACCTAGAGGGAAAAAATCGAGACTTCGCCAGACATTCAAGTCATTATGACCACGATGTCACCAGCAGTTTAGCCCAGGCATTGCTCCAGTTGCAGAAGACATCAGCCATCCTGGTAGCAGGTTTTCTAATATTATCCCAGTTTCATGATAATGCCACGGTCCATTCCGCTATAGTATTCTTTCACGTTTACTCTACAAATACTAATCATTATTTAATCGTTTTCCTCCTCACTCAGCAAAAACAGTGCAACACAGTCTATACGTAACCCAGCAATTATCCATTCAAGAGCTTCTAAAGTTACACGTGCAGGCAGACCTCTCGATTTTGTATTAATTTTATTAATTTCTGCCAAAGGTGTATCAAAGTTTTCGCCTTATATAAATGTATCGCTGTTATAAAATTTCTGACTGTCGGTTTAGCAACCTGTAGCACAAATATTAGAAATAAGAGGGGCCTTCTTATAAATGAGAATTTTAAAGATTTCGTTGACTCGGCCGAAAAATGTTAAACAAACATCTCTGCCTAAGCACTACAGCATAAAGTAGTATAGAAGGCATGAGAGCAAAGCTGTACACGTTTTAGAACGAGATACTGAGTGGGTGTACTTTGTAAACTTTACACTTCGATCTCTTACTTGCAAGGAAAGGAATCTCATGTACCCGTAAGAGGGTCGATGAGTCCGTGAGTCCTCCTTGGACGTGATTTTGAAATGTTTATGGGGGTCGTACCTCTGCCTTTCATTTCTAACCAAACATTTCTTTGACTTAACATGACTCATGTTAGCAGAAACTAAAATTATAACACAAAACAGTACAAAGAGAATTGGCCGGCAAAGAATTAATATCTCTGGCTCCCAGTTGGTGGATAGATCCTCCGGAAATAGCGCTTGTCAAGTTTCGTGGATTTAATGTCTTTAAATAGACTAAGGCCAAGTTGCGGTTTGCAGCGCATAATATTTTCTCATCTAAGTTGACACTAAATGCACTCTGTTGTTGATAAAGAGACATGAAATAATGTAGGGTAAGAATAACCAACCAACCAACCGAGATTGTTTTGGACAGTAAGCGACAGAAAGATGGGGGATAATAATCATGCATGTAGTAGCGGCTGTAAAGTATCAAACTCATTTTTTTGCAACTCTTACCACTTTGTGTTTCTACATGACTGTCGCAAAGAATGAAAAGAAATATTTTACAGCTGCAACACCGGCTAATTACACCGTGTACACATTGTTACCGTGCCGACCCCAGTGGCCGCGCGGTCTAAGGCGTGGGTCTGCGGCCGCTTGCCTGTTGGAATTGTGGGTTCGAATCCCGCCGGGGCATGGGTGTTATTCTGTGTTGAGTGTTGTGTAATGTCAGGTAGAGGTCTCTGCGACGCGCTGATCACTCGTCCAGAGAAGTCTTGCCGACTGTGGTGCGTCGTTATGTGTGATCTAGAAACCTCAAGCATGAGGCCATGGCCCGCTTTGGGCCGCAGCGCCACAGGAAAAAAAATACTACCGTGTTCATTAAAATTAAATAAATTGTTTCTTCTAACCTGGTATATAAATAATTTATTTCATCACAAATAAATTAGTGATGGGTTCTTCACACTTAATGTCAGAATAGGCATTTAGAAATATAAAAATATGCTGTTTAATTAGAACCTGAATTCCATGCAACTTTAGTGGTTACGTCGTTAAATTATTTCCTGCTATGAAAAGGATTAATTAAAATCTCAGTCCTAGACAGCAGTCTGTAAAATAACAGTCAGTGTTTGTGTCTTCGTTGAGGTCGAAGAGTGACATTACGGTGCAGGTGAAAACCACCCCCACTAGGACCACTAGCCCTCTCTCTTGCTAATACCGCCCTTTACTACTCGGCTCTCCCCTTATGCTGGTAAGAAGGGTTTTACAGAATTAACAGGACTGTTTAACACTAACTAACCCCTTCTAACTATAAGTAAACCGAACCCTTTTAAAATACTCACAGGATAAAAATCTACCCTTAATCTTTATAAGTCTAAACTGAGCAGTTCAGAGAAGCTTTTTGTGATTAAAATAACAGCATTTTCGGGCGTTGTTTCACCAAGCTATCATGTGAAATGAGCGGCTGTTGTTTCAGAGAACAATTTCCATTATGTGGTTCTTCTTTGCTTAATTTGTTTGCATGCTAATAGTAATGTTCTAAAAATTACTTTACGTCCTATTTCGTGAAATAATAGTTTATGTAGAGTCCAAAATTTTAACACACTTATTATTCTTATTTTATGCATTATATTACTTATATCTTAACAATTTAAAATGTGGCATTCCCGTTTGTGTTCAGAAATCACAAGAATAAATATTAAAACAGTCACACACAACACGGTTTTTATCACTGTATTCACGTCTACATGTTTCGGCTCAAAGTTGACAAAATGTCTGATAAGGGACAGTAATTAGAGCCGAAACATATGGCCGTGAATAAATTTATAAACCTGGTGTGTTGTATGCCTGATTTAATACATATACTTGTGATATGTTTTAATAACCAAATTTGACTGCAGGAACTGATACAGTAACTTACAGAACCGAAATATTTATATTAAACCCAATTAATGTCCTGAAATAGGTCTAAATAACGTCTGAGTACCACAAAATCATAAGTTTGCAGCCCGCTCCCACAGGACGTAAATGTTAGTTTCCTTTATTCTTTCATACGGTAGAACACCTGATTCCAGAAGTGGCCTTACTTCCTCTAAGGCCCTTTGGTTGGTCAGTAGTCTGCGGTTTCCCCCTAACTGTCACCTGCTATGTTTCATTCCAGACAGACATCTCTCATGTGGAGCAGCTTCACACCATACGGATTAGCAGTGTCCCCTTAGGGTTAGGCTAGAGCACTGTAGCCGTATATTTTTACAGCGATTTCATTTTTTAGGTTAGCAGTTTTCAGACCTGGTACCACTCTATATTGGATCCGAATCAGTAATCACTAAGACATCCTTATCACAATCAGCATGTTTATCACGAACGTGATTGTTACTCTCCTTTTCATATTCTCCTTCGTCTTGTATCGCTTTTCCGTCTTCCATGGGTAGCCCTCTGTGATCTGCTCCTCCTCAATATCACTGTTGCCCGGGCATGTCCATTTCTGATATTCCTGTAGCGTCTGTAGAAACACGCTCAGGAAAATTCGGCTTATGAATTCAGGAGCTATTTGTACGGATATTATGTTGTATATCGGCCACAGATTTTAGATGATAAACACGACGTTTCAGAGCTTATCTCCGTTTTTTTCATACGAGATGTGAAAGTACCAAAGAAAACACTAAAATGTTCGGTAAAGTTTTCGAAAATAGGAAGGTAAATGAATCTGATATTGGACTAATTAGACTTTAAAAGTGGATTGCATGTTTTAAAGTGTGACAGACAGACACTATCGCCATAAGCATATTCAGACGATCCTTTTGTTTTCTTGAGCAGATTATTGTGTTATTTTGCACAAATTTTGTGAAGTTAATCCATAAAGGTCCTCGCGGTCGTTGGTTATTTTTCAGAGATTATCTCCAAATTACGGAAAGGATGTTCTATCAAATTTTTTATTGAATTCTGTTCAAGAATTTGTTAATGACATTTAACTTCTCTTTGTTGCAGTTCAGTACAAATTATAGTCTTAACGAAATCTGACTTTATATTCTCGTAATTGCCTGACCCTCTTCGTTCTATACAGACAGTATGTCTGTCTGTCGATACGTCACAAAATATGTAATTTGACAACTTCTATGTAAGCAAAAATAATTTTACCCTGCAGAGTGTGTGACATTTTGTGTGACTACCTCTGAAACACGTAGAGCATCCGACACGCAACGTTAGCCTTGTAAAAAAAACAGTTGTTTTCGTATTTAGTGAAGCTTTGTCGTTTACATAGTTAAAATACATCGATTGGCAGGATGATAGCGAAGGATCTCCACCAAAAATGTGAAATGAAACAACACGCAGTATGTTTTGAGGTAACCCTAGAATAAACCTGGACTGGCTGAGGGCACATTAGCAGGTCTAGGAACCGAAAATTAAAGAGAAGACAATATCTGTCCGCACGACATCCTGGTTCGGTAAACATTTTTTAGTGAGTTAATAAATTGAATAATTTACTAAACTCTTTTACCTTGTCTCAGTACAGATATGTGCGTGAGAAAGGTAGCGTCTGCTTGGATCCTTGGATACACATAATGACGCAAGCCAGGAGTGCTAGCTGCCTTCCTCTTGTTGTTGTGTATCTAGGGATGTTCATTTAGGTAAGTGCTGTGTTACTTTCGTGCACTTCTGTTTGTATTACTTGCCTTCTCAGGTTTTGTTTGTTAATATGCAACTCAACCCACATTCAACAATTTAATCCATTTTGGGGAGAGAAGGAACACACGTAAGGTAGTCAGTCTTCTGTATATATCATTATATGGAATTGAGTCAAAGCACGTTCTTATTTCTTTGATACAGGCTTAATGTGTCCCCATATGCCTGTCCTTTTTTATGTTTCATCTTCAGCAACACTGAACGCATATCTATGATACAACATTGCAGAACTATGCTAAGATTCAAGGTGTTGATTTAGGTTCTTTTTTATTGAATACAGATCTAAATCATAGATTTTTTAAAAGCCGATCATCTTAAAATAAACACATGCACGACTAAAGCATTCCAACATACCTGAATATTATTTATGAATGCCGCTTAATTTAGGGTCTCGAAATAGTATTACTCTCTAACTCTTCAAGCCCTACTGGTAATTTTATGTACCACTATTGTAACGTTAAAAAATACAGTGCGTTTTTGTGTCCTGCATGATTTATATAATAAAAAGTTATTATTTCCCTTTAATTAAAACATTAGCCAAAGGATTTGTCTTAGGGAAGCACGCTGTATTCTCTGTACGGCGGATGAATTTGTTTAGGAAGATAATGCCATGTCTTATGCATTTGGTCCCCGGCCCTTCACCACGGATGTCCTAATTCCATTCCGAATCAGTCCAAATGTGGTTTATTGTGGCCAAAGTTACACTGGAATAAGTTTTTCTCCAAGTACTCCGGTTTTCCCCTTTCAGTATTATTCCACCACTTCTCCATAATCATATTCATATGCATGGTGCTCATCCCAGAAAGAGAAATGATCGAAGCCTGAACACCTTCTAAAGGCAATACTGTCTCAGAAATCGGGAAACATTAAGTTGAGAAGTACTTTCATAGTTTTGTTCTACAAAGGGTTACCTTTTTCTGCCTATGACACGAACTGGTGTATGTTTGAAAGCTTTAGGTTTTAGCAGCGTTAGTGTTACTCAGTGTAGGGTCTTGAAGCTTCCTATGGATGTAAAGAATTATGCAGCTCTTACTACAGATAGTTACTCGAGTTTGCAGTTGACCTTAACGTTGTGGAAAACGGAACGTCCTTTGCCAGTGACCAGTCGCTTAATTTTTCCAGTTAAAGTACATTCGGCTGAAGTACAGTCCCCTTTTGTGCGTGAAAGCTTATAGTATATGGAACGAGGTCTATAGTTATTGTCTGTGGCGTTCTCTGTGGTTAGGGCTGTGCATAAATTCGGCTTTAGGCGTGTTATAAATGAAACATCTAACATATGACGACCAATAAAAAGAAGGTCACGCAGCGATAGAGAGACTCGTGTCTTTGACAGAGTCTGTAATGTTTTCCCCCGACCGTCGTAGGGAGTGTTCAGGAACTGCCTAAGCTGTGCAGGTCACCTGCATTCTTGTGAGTGAACGAAGGTACCTTAAGGTATTTTGAGAATGGCTACAATTACAACACGACCGCCAGGAGTATTCTGATGTAATGTAGCTGATGGCTGGTCCCAGTGACCGTGCGGTCTACTGCAGCCCCTTGCCCGCTTGTAAGTTCGAATCCCACCGGAGGCATGGATGTCTGTCTGTTGTGAGTGTTGTGTGTTGTCAAGTCGAGGTCTCTGCGACGAGCTGATCACTCGTCCAGAGGAGTCCTACCGACTGTGGTGCGTCATTGTGTGTGATCTAGAAACCTCGTGAATGATGTGGCCGTGGCCCACTGGGGGCTGTCGCGCTAAAAACAAACAAAATGTAGCTGATGAATCGCAACCTGACATGTGAAGTATGATAATGTATATGATGACATTTGCAAATTCAAATATAGAGGCGCTACTTTTGGAATTTATTAATTATTGTGACATAAAACATGTTCTAAAAATGGCTACCTTTTGCAGGAACCCGAGCCTATCCGAGGACGGAACGTGGACAGCCACCTATTGGCCGGTTCACACGGCGTATGGCAGGGAGTATTTGACCCTGGATGTAAATTCTACAAAAACCGGAAGGGGTCCTCGCCTCAAACAGTGTGCCTTCTGGAAAAAATACCTACCTCAACTCATGCTTATCACGTGTAAGTTACACTATATGGGAATTAAGTAAACTCTATTTTTGTTGTTTTCGATTTTACTTGTTTGTCTACAGATGAAGGATTCGAATTGAGGAAGTTTCGGCATTCAGCTCATCGTTGCTTTCCTTGCAGTTTGTACTCAGATTAATGGGTAATATACTCGTGAGTTTTTACCATCTAAACTGAATAGTTTGTGTATTCTAATTTTATGACTAAGGAATAATATATTTATCGCTCGTAGGGGCTGAGCTGATACGTTCTCAAAAGCGTAGATATGTTCACATTAACTTCAAACCAAAGTTTCGATCACAGAGAATATTTCCACATACTCTGTTCCTAACTCCACCTTAAGGAAAATGTTAGCCTGAAAGACATGATGCATTTCGTCGCCGTGAAACTTGCGTCTTGGATAATTATTAATTCCTTTTAGGAAAAAGAGTAATATAGCAATGTACCCAAAAGTGGATAGACAGAATGTAATGACAGTGTGTGAGAGGATAGAAACAGTATGGATTCTTCAAATACTTACTTGTTCCACGTAATATTTCCCTACATAAGATTCTGTTACGTTGCAGAATCACTTCCAAAAATATAACAAAATATTTTGTACGTTGTTATTATAAAAGGAGCTTTCAACAAGAAAAAGGCTCTTATCACCAGCAAATTCTACTTAAAATTAAGGAAGAAACTAATAAAGTGCTACTCTTGGAGCATAACGATTTACAAATCTGTGACTTGGAAATTTCAAAAATTAGATCAGAAATACCTGGAATGTTTTTAAATGTGGCGCTGGAGATCATTTGGACCATCATGAGAGAAACGAAGAAGTATTTACGTGGAGAAAATGAGGATAAGAATATCTTACGTATGATAAATAGAAAAATGGCTAATTGGTTTGCCACATCTCGCGTAAGAACTGCCTTACAAAGATAGAAGGAAGGATAGAAGAGACGGAAAGACGAGAAATAAGTTACTATCAACTACTAGATGACCTTTAGGAAAAGAAATGATACTGTAAATTAAAAGAGGAAGCAATAAATCGCACTCTGTGGAGATGTGGCTATTTAAGAGGCTACGGACTTCAGTAGAACTGACTACAGATTAAACGAATATTGTACGTGTGAGATATCAGTCTCTTAGCACATATTAATGTAACTTGCGCAATTACTTATATATTTTATTGCCTTCAGGTTTAAAGATGACCTTCTTGTTCGAAATATGTCTTTTCTTATAAATTAAAAAATAGATAAGTGTAAATAAATTTGTTGCGGCCATCACTTAAGTGATTTTGATTAACATAATCATTTGGGAAACACTATTCAGAGACAGTCATTTTAATTGGATTATCGTGTTAATTTTTCCTTAAATGAGCGTAAACGTTTAGCGGTGGCCTGGTTAGCACCAAGAGAAGAGAGCCGTTTCATCGATATGGCCTGTGGTCTGCATTGCTTTCATTATTTTCATTTATCGTTTGGCTTCATGTCAATAACAACCTATCCTTGACGGAATGGGTTTGGGAACGTTCTGAGAGTTACAGGTTAACTGACACCACTGGTGCACAAATCAACAGCATATAGCTTTAATGTGATAAACACGACCGCCTTGTTTACAATGCCGTTTGTGGTCCGATTGCGTCAGTAGGAAAATTCGGTTAGTGCAGTCGATTGCACAAAGGGTAACGATCCTGCTAGAGGCGTCACCCCACAGGAAACAACCGGTCATCCAGGTGGACTGGTACAAGATGGGCCTCGAGATTCCCGTCGGAGAATTGTTACATTAGCTGGCGGTTGAAGTAGTTTCTTGTAAAGAGGAATTGCATATCTGCTTCGAAACTTGACTTACTGGACAATATAATTTTGTCAAAATTGATATGTCTTTACAGGCTATTATAATGGCCCTTGACATGTGGTACGAGGCGTTATTAAAGTGCTACTGAAATGGCATGGGACATTAATATAAGGCACAGTTACTAGTTTGAATATTGTGTATAGATTTTGAGAGTTTTTGAGAAACATATGTAAGTAGAAGTAACCTGTCATTCCATATCAACCCGGGTTTGAAACTTTTGCATATATATATATATACATATATAGTTCTCTTTGAGGCAGAAGACAGTAAAGTATTATTTTGAAATGCTTATTTTTTGTTACGGAAGTAGTTTAATAACCCGTCTTGTTAGGCTGAGTGCGTTTAAACTCGTGCTTAAAATGTTATTAACAGATGTCTCAGTAATTTGAATTTTGATTTTTCGGGTTTACGAAAGAACATTTTGTGCACCAGTTACCCCTTATAAGGAAAGCAGCCTCTGGAGGCAGTTGGTGTTATTCGGGTACGTTTATTTGCGCTTGCTGCACTCACTTCGGTGCTTTTTCCGATTCATATGTGCTGACAATCAGCATCGCTTCTTAGTATCTCTATGGAGCAATATACGTGTATAAAAATTCTTGTATCGACAACACTTACGTTTAAACCTTTACCTGTATCTTGAAAGTACAAGACTTTATTTTGATGATACGTTTCCTCAGACGGTTCAGATATCTAGGATGCTGCAACTACCATGTGAATCCAGTTGTCTGATGACATGCTGAGTATTCAGACTATGTGCAATAATGGAAGAAAATAGCTCATCTCTATAGTCTCGCCTACGACGCTGAGAAATATCTGTACCTTTCATATCCTGTCACTGTTTGTCTCTAGTCTGCTTTAATAAACGGGCTCAGTAAATCATTCTCAAAATTTGGGTTTTCAGTTTTCATTTTATCTTGTAGCGTAAAAAAAAGTAGGATTACACCATGCTGTTTGTATTGTTACTCTATGTCCTTATTTCAAATTTGTATCAACATTGTGACACTGGAAATTACTCCAGCTCCATACATATTAACGTCCTATCAGAAATGTCAGAAATAATGTAATACAGAATGAGCAGAATTGTGATAAATGAGCGACTCTAAATCTTAGGATCCTGAGATGGTGTAGAGTAAGATATCTTGGGAGGAGGCTAGGGTCAGAATTGGGCTGTGATGTCCTAGTAGTAGTAGTAGTAATAGTAGTAGTAGTATTTGTTGTTGTTGTTGTTGTTGTTGTTGCAGTAGAAAACCTTCTACAAATATTTGAAAAAAGTTAAATTAGAAGTATTGTAGAAGTATTGTAAAAACTAAAATAATATGGCGGCGGTAGGAAAAATTACTTTTCTTTCGATTTGATGGGGATAAAAAATTTTGAAGATATTAGTTTGAAACTTGGTATAGAAATGGACCACAAACATGTCTACCACACATAATATCATTTTTTCAGTAAACAAATACAGCAGAAGCGGCAATGGACAATTTAGGGCTGCCTGAAAAGTTTAACGTGTAATTACAGAGAGTTTACTTCAGTATCCAGCTCTTTAGGAAAATAAAATGAAATTCAGGTATAACGTCAAAGATATCTTTACGAATGATTTTCCGAAAACAGCACAATATTTTTCCATTATTTTACATGTTCTGTAATCCCAAACCGATGCGTGTTGCCCTTGCAGAATGTGAAATTGCGAGATGTTCCCCAGAGAAATCAGCAACTGTTTATATCCCTTATTGTCAGTAGCATTGTAAGTCAAATTTGTACACCTAGTGTCCTATATTTTATGGATTTCCTTTAATAAAACTTTTTTATCTTGTTTTCGAATCAAATTACTCATATCCGCAACTGTTGCAGTCTGACTTCTTCAGGAAAAGAAATTATTTGTGAAATATTGTGTAATGTTATATCAGACATGGGAGCGGCGGATGAGGGTGATGGCTAGAAGAAAACATGGAAGCATTATGTACAGATTCGTTGAAAATACATTGTTTTGGCTGTTGGTTCATGCCTTCTAATTTTTTGTGTATAATTTCGTCAAGTGATAATGCAGGAACAATTTCACCGAAAACCCTCACATATGATCTTAGAAATTAACCAACTTAGTGCACAAATTCTTGTTTTATAATAAGTTTATTATATGCCTCTACATGTTTCGAGCATTATGTGCTCGAAACATGTAGAGGCACATAATAAACTTATTATAAAACAAGAGTTTGTGCATTAAGTTGGTTAATTACTAAGATTATACTGAGATGCACGGTCAGCAAAACATCAAAACAACCCTCACATCTGACTACACAGGCCAAGAAAACTTATCTGACAAGATGACAATCTCTGACAAGACGAGACTGCATTCAAGCATGTTTGGTGACGTCACTAACCAGTGTTGCGCTGCTATGAAAGCGAAGCGACGCGTCTGTTGTATGTCAGAATTGCTTTTTCTAATTTTCGACGAAGACACATTGGTTACGTGGATTTCTTCTCTATTATTCTTGACATGTAATTGTGATGTTAATAAGCTTCCTGCCTACCTGAATCAATATCCTGCACACTTAACGCATGAATACGCAGCGGAGCGTAGGTGCAGAGTAACACGTCAATGTAAGGCGGCTAAGTCTGTGGGCAAAGCTGTATAAATAACGAAACATTTCAAAATTTCCAAAAGGAAGGAACATACGTGTAACTTGTATTTAAAGTGCTTCCAAAATAAATCATAAGTACTGTAACTCGATACTTAAAAGCCGCTATTTTTTATGCAAGGATCTCCTCTCAATGGGTGGCGTTTGTTGGAGAATACTTGGAAATTTTCCGTGATAAGCTTGACGTCATAAATCTTCGTTGGTAAAGAATGAGTTAGCCAGTAGCCTAGTAAAATATGCTTGCTTATAACGAAGTGACCCGAATAGAATTCAACTTATCGCGTTATCAACAACGTGCACAGTCTTAGAGCTTCATTTCCTTCTTTTACAACGGTGAAGGTCTGGAAATTTGCCGACTTACCATCGAAGAATACCACTTAGTATATGAAACGATTCATCATATCCAAAATAATTTGGCTTTTTGTAGGGCACAGCAGAGGACCTGATACGTAAATTTGTAAGAACTTGAAGAAACATTTCAAAACAGCTAAAAAACAGCAATGAATTTGTTATTAAAATTCCCATTCCTCTCCAGGGTCCCTTCTTACGTGGAACTCCTTATAGTTAAAAAGTTTGTTCATCCTTTTGTTGAAGAACAGACATCAGTTTTAAGGACTCCTCTGTCCTAAATACTGGGATATCATTTTCCTCACAAGTGTCTCTACTTATCTGCCACATTACACATCGTTATACCCTAGACGAAATCAATCGATGTTTTTGGCTCTAATAATACCGGAACATGAAGGCTTTTTAATTGTTAAGCTGCCACATTCTCTTTTTTTGGCATTTGAAATTTCGTTTTTCTCTTTGCAAGAGCCCGTCATTTGAACTTGTACTGATTCACATGAAATCTACCACACATTTAGCCTGTATTATCTCCTAATATCCGCCTGAACAGAGTCATTCCATCAATGCCTGGGCCGCCCAATAATGTCTCTTGTTGAGATACTCCGATAACTCATTTTGATTGTGTAAGTTCTACATGCACCGAGAAGCGCATATCTGTTCTATTATTACACACTCTAATAATATTTCGTGAAACGTACATATTATTGAGCGTTCGTTTTAAGGAATATTCGGGTTTCATGGCATGGCATTGTTCGCCCTTTTTCAGACTTTTCATAAAACACTTGCACCACTTTATTTTGTCGAACTTGTCCCTGATTTTCTTATACACGTGGCGGAATTTTCAATTTATTTGATCAAGACGTGTTTTCTAATCAGGTAATCAATAGCTTTAGATAACTCTCTTTTGCAAAAATCAGGTAAACTTTTGCAAATGGGTGTGGTTGGAAAATGCTTCCACAACCTCACCTCTATGAATGGACGAATCATAATCACCTAAAGTTGCATTAAGTGTTTAATCCTGCAAGAAGTTTTCCTTTTTTTAGCAAAAGTTAACAAAAATAACGTCCGAAAAATAAGGAAGATGAAAAGAAGTCGAAACTGTTAGAGTTTCGTTGTGAGAAAGAGGCTGATTAAGGAGGCTCCCCACCCATTGTATCATCCTGAAGTTTCTTGAAGAATTCGACTTAGTTTTTACACACCAGACCGCAGCTCTTCAGCAAAAAATTAGTTCAAACTCATGAGACTAGTCCTAAAGCAAAGAAAATATGACATATATTTGCTCTTTAAATAAACATAGAAAATAGTTCCATTTGATTCAGAATTATGCAAGCTGTCAAATTGTGGCTTCTCTGGTCCCTGTTATGGGTGCTGTGCCCTTTAATTTATGCTCTTTTTTGCCTTAAGAATTCCGGTCTGCTGAAGATAAACCGGAAACGTTATGGTGTAAAACTTGTGTTTGTGTCATACAAGTGCTCTCGATGCACTAAATATTGATTTACTTGACTCTAAAGCCTAACTGTTGTTTATATTGTGCACCGTAACACATCTAATTACGAGTCACATTTAGCTTTTTTCATGCTTCAAAATTTCTGTAACGATGTCATTAATCTGGCTTAAATTTGCGTGTTTGAAAATTTGTTCACTCTGAAAAATTACTCCTTGTTTTTTTGTACAAAAAAAATTTGCTGTGTTTCTCATTAAAACAGTATTTTAAAATGTTCATTTGCTTTGAGATCAGGATGTTTATTACGTAACTTCCATCATTTTTTAAACCAGTAGGCTTGCACAGCGTCGAAATTGTGTGAGAAGTGTTGGGTTTAAACACCGACCGGGAACTGACGGTTAGGTTTGAGATTTCCAGAATCATTCCAGATGGAAATCTGTCGCTTCCTTTTTTATCCCACCTAGTTCATCATTCACAACCTCTATTCTACGTCAATGCGATGTTAACCAGTTTCCATTAGGTAATGACTATGTATCTCCACAATCTGAGCGAAACAAATTCTTTTGGTTGAATTGCCCGCCAAAGAGAGATTTTACAATTTTTGATCTCAAAAATGTGGAATTGACAAGAATCCTGTGATGACTGTTGTTTATCTTGTTTGTAGATATGTGTAGGGAAGACAGTAAACATATGCTAGTTCTCCATTCCATAGGTACAACAATGGGTTCAGCGCTGAGAACTCTCAGCCTGTTTCAGCCCCAGTGATTGGAGTACTATATGGATCACTAACAATATTCAAGCCATTTAAGTGCACAGCTTCATGCTGAGAGGATCTTGCGTAGATCCATCGTGGGAATCCGAAACGTGAGCACAGATGATGAAACTGATTTGAGTTGAACTGCTACCGAATATATTGATAAATTATCGGACCTTGAAATTATTGCATTTCCTGACCATATGCTGGGATTGTATTCACCTTTCAATAGCGGGATGTGTATGTGTGTGTGTGTGTGTGTGTGTGTGTGTGTGTGTTTTGCAAGGGCTCGGGTCAGTAGAAAATCGGAAGTAAGCAAGATTAATTCGTGAAATTCCTTAACTTTTCTTGATAAACATGTTAAAATAAAACTGTGTTGTGCTTAGTTATGATAATTTATAAAATTAGGTTTGAAAAGAAACTTGTGAAGTAAGAGTATTAGTCACAATGCACGCACTCAAATACTTTATTCTCGCCTCTGACAAAAACAGCATGAATTTAATTGTATTGCCTTCCCAATACTTTTCCACATAGTCTCTGCGACAGTTGCATCACTGACCAGACCATGAGACCGAGCTGCTTTATCCACTGTTGACAGCAGTCCGTGTCCTTTCTTATCAACCATCGTATCACAGTTGTTACCATCTCGTGATCTCATTCGGCAGTGCTGGTAATGGATAATAATTCCTCTGCTCCAAACCAGGAAAACGTAACGGGATGTTCCAAGTTCTTTTCGTTATGAAATTGTTCGCCATGTAAACTGATTTTCTGACCGACCTCTTATCTCATGAACTGGAACGGAATTCGATTTGGTCCTGCACAAAATTACTTCTGGGAACATATTCTTGGTTAATATCTGCATATTAAATTCAATAGATGGACACGTAGTATGATGGAGATGAGTCAATAATTTCCATTTTTTACATTAGAATTGCCTGTGACCATTCTGACATAGTTAGAACATATATATGGTCCTAAATATGAAAACGGGGAATGGAAAAGTTGGACGAATCGATAACTAGAAGAGGTGAGCAAAGGAGAAAATATAGTAAAATGGATAAAAAGGCAAAGAGTAAGCTGGTTATGTCACCTAGAGAGAATGGAGGAGGATAGGATGCCCAAAAACATCTTCACTCAGTAACTGGAAGGGATGAGAAGAAGGGGAAGACCCAGGAAAAGATGGAAAGAGTAGGTAGAAAGAGATCTTTAAGTGCTGAGAGTGAGAGGATGGAGAGAGTTGGTGGCAGATAGGAAAAAATGGAAAGACACTTTTCGACAGGCCAAAGCCCACAGTGGGCTGTAGTGCCAATGGAAGAAGAAGAAGAAGAAGAAGAAGAAGAAATCGTTAAATATATGCAACAGAATTCTTCTTGAAAACCTGTGAGTTCACTCGCCTAATCAAGAGTTTTTTCTGCCTTTATGGGCCCAGATATTTCATTATGGTGTGCGTTAGAGTCCGACACTGGACACACGCTGAGCCAGTTGGCCTCAGTCCTGATATTTACATCTTGCCACCGTACAAGCAACGTTTTTCTGTTTTGTTACTGGAGACGTCCGTAGCCTAACTTTGATCACTTTTCTGGGTGAGGGGAGTTGGGTATTTCTCAGTCGCTAGGGGCAAATTCTTGGAGAGGAGGCCTACCTCACACTGGGACACAACCGTTTTCTTTCCCATTCTTTCCAGTTCACTATTAACTAAACAATCATTGTTGGACACTACATAATCTGTCTACTGGCTACGTCGTTACATACAACCGAACAGAAATAGTATTTATATCTTGCTTGTTGTAAAGTCCGTTTTAGTATTATTTCTCAGTATGATCTTGTGATTATATAGTCCGAGTGGAATAATAATTATAATAATAATAATAATAGTAATAATAAATATATTCCCCGACTTCTTTACCAATGTCGTAAGCATTCATGGGCAAGGTGAGTTCGTAACAGAACAAACTCTAACTCAGAAAACAGGTTTGACGGAGCAAGAGACTCTATGGAAATGAAAATGTTGGAACTTCGGCAAGAGTTGAACAAGTTGCCGTCCGCTGCACTCAACCGCTTGATGGGCTTCCAAAGCACCGCAAGTCTTTGTCAAGAGGACTCCGTGGTAACCAGCGCGCCGTTTATTCGTCAAAGTATAAACAGGCGAGGCCATATCTGTTTTTAACATAACAGAGAAATGCAAGTACGCTAAAACTGGCAGGGCTACATAACGTGTTTGTAGTGCTGGATCACTCGGTATGCACAGGCACACGCCGAAACAGCACATGCGGGTTCCAAGATCCGCTGTTCGGTTCCCAGCAGAGGCAAGAGATCTGTTCCTCTCTAAAGCATTTAACGAATTTAACGAATACCGGGGTTATTTCACAGCGTAAAGTGGAGAGAACGTGAAGTTGATCACTTAACTCCATCTAGCGACGAGGTTATGAGTGAATAGAGCTATACTTCCACTACCCCTATACCGCTATTCCTTCGAGTCGTCGACAAGGAAAAATCTACTTTTATCTTCTACACACACACACACACACACACACACACACACACACACACACATATCCGCATTCTCCTATGCCCCATATTTCTGAGCAGGTGGGTGCCTGTCTGTAGTGGTAATTTGCCGAACTAGCCCAATTCTGAATGTGAAATCACAAAGAGCCTAATCCGTGAAATAACGAGTTAGGTGCATTATATCTATGAGAGTTTTAGGGAGAACTAAATTAAATGCAAGATTTTTATAAAACTGGCTATTATGGATAGAGTGCACGAGTAATTAGAAGCCTAGCTTCAAATTGCACACAATTGTACTCTACAAATATTTTGTTGTTATCGTTCTTTCAATAGTCTATATTAAATTTATCACCTAACAATAAATGTCATTTAGCTTGTGTATTACTGCGCTTGTTTTGCCCGAAAGTGATTATGAAATGGAATGTTAGCCGAGCCTGAAATTCTTGACACTAAATATATTAAAAATCGTTATTTCATTATTACTATTATTATTATTTTCATTATTCACCGCCATTTGTCTTGTTAATATTTTATTGTTCACTAAATTTTTACTTATACCGCCTCCGTGTTTGTGACTGTTGGCTTACAAACTACATTAGTACATAATTTACACAAATGGTTATAATTTACTTTATATGAATTATGTAAATCCCAATTAGAATGGTCCATTACCTGGCGCTTGAAAATTGAAGGCTGAAGAATATTTTTCTAAGGCGTCCATATTTCTTATTGTAGTCAATAATAATCACTTCAACAAATGTGCTAGACCGAGTGTTTAAAATCCACTGCGGTTCGAGACCACCGTTGGAATTTTATGTAAAGTCGTAGGCAATCATATTAAACACAACAGTGAGCAATCACGTACCACTTTTGTGCATGCAGTGCCTTGGGACGGTCCGCTACTACGTAAAGGTAAGATCTGGGAACGTTATTAGATGGAACAACACAGGATGGGTCAAAGAGTGAAAGGCTATATAATATTGAGTGAATATAGAAATATTTCAGTAGTTGAAAAAAATTATCACATCGGATTTCCCAATATAAAATTTGTACTTCTAACATTTAAGAGAGATAAAGGATCACAGAACTTTCTTTATTCTTTTCTTCACATTGACCAGAAACATTTAAACTTACGAGAAAGGGTTTTACGAGACCGAACCTTAGGGAAGGATTCAGTGTTGATTATTTGCAGACAAAAATTATTAATAATTTACAGATCTAATTTCAAGTTACAACTTCAATAAAAATTACAAACTTAATCCGGTGTGTAAGAGTGTCTCTTAGGTACCGCAGCTTCAAGGCATACATGGAATGGTAGGGAGTTAAGACTTAATCATGGAAATTATCCCTCAGTCCCACTGAAAACAAACGTTTGGGTGAGTCGTAGGGCCGTCATGTAAGTGGTGAAGTCTAGATTGATTTCTGTCTAATTTTGGAATCAAATTTAGCCTGCCAAGCTTCAAACTTCCAATTTGTGGAATGCAGCAAGCTGTTCATGTTGACAACACTTCATTCAAATTTGTCATATGCCGTTTAGAGAAAAACGTAAAATGGCTTTACTTTAATATTGCCTCTGAACGCCTAATTTTACCTTCAGCATGCAGAAGCAAGAGTGCTGAGGCGCACAGCTTGGCCAGCAAATAGCATTCTACTTTCTCAAACTAGAATTACATTCCAATACAAACTTTTGAATGTAACAGGATTAAACATTCCTGCTGATCGTGTATATATATCACGCTGAATCGATGTAGATTCGTACGTGATATACGGGTCATAGAGAATTTCTGCAACTATGTTTCCTTGCTTTATTTGTAGCAATTTTATGGACCACTCGCTTTCAAAACTGTTACTGCTTTTGAACTCATAGTAAACCAAATTTATTTTCACCTTTATATCAAAAGCGGCCTAGCGTCTTATCGCGCTGCATTGCTTATTAAATTGAAATAAAATTCCAGGTGATAAAATGAACACGGTTCCTATAGTTGTTGTAGACAGTATAATATTATTTAGTAATAAATATAGTCGAGAATCGTGTGTTGTAGAATATTCGTGGTTTTGTTAGCTGGAATACGTATTTATGTGGAAAATACAAGGGAATTTTGGGAGGGGTGAATGTGGAATTGCAGGGGATGTGGACAGAGCGAGAGGACAATATATGTGGATCTGTGTGTTTGCATTTCGAGATGATTACGCGGTAGGAAAATAGCAGTGACCAATTTGAAAACAACTGATGTGCATAAACCAAATAAACTCACCCCGAGCCCTACCCCTGCTCTCCCTTGACCAAACCTCTCACCTAATACCAGTATGAAAACTAGTAGTGCACAGCAAAAAATGACATGAACTCACCGCATTGGTAGCACATGTCCTTATCTCCAGCACCGTACAAAACGGGAAATAATAATTCCGTTCTACAAATGGTAATCGGTAAAATCATAACAGTTTTTGGCATGAAAAATAAAAGCCATGATTTGCTTCTTTAAAGTAAGAGATATTATCGCTAGTAATTTTGCTTAAAAACCGCGAGTTGTGAAGAAAATTTAAGCTTCTAACTGGGATATCTAAGGACAGAAACTAGGCACGGATGGACCGCCCTTTAAATCTGTTAAATGTTTGTGTTTTTTTCGATGCCGTGAAAGTTTAACAAAATGGACTATGATTATAAATAATCTCTTTTATTTTACAGTATAACTATCCTGCTAAGTGTAGATAATTGCATATGTCAATGAATACCGAGGGCAGTGTATTATGTGAAAGGGAAAAAAACGCGTGCTGTCTGCACAAAATACGATCTAGCAGCAGAATCCGTTTTGCGCACATGTTCACTTGAAGTAAACTGTACGTTTTTATTATTTGAATTATTATATTAATAATTTCCTGTGACTCATCCTTAAGAAACTGGGCAGCACATGAGTGTTCCAGAGGTTCGTCAAAGTGGCGTTCGGTAAAGTGAAGATTCAAAACGTAAAATTTTATACCATTATCTGGTAACCTACACACTGGAAAAACTACGGCAAAAGACTTAATCTGCACAAGTAATACCCAAAGAAATAGGATAATCACGGAATGTTATTACAAGAATATTGCAGTGTTGTCCCTAGCCTGAGTAATACATTATTACGTAATTTAATTACATGGAAAGGAATATATCTAAAACAGCATTATGAGGTCCTTCAACATGTGCATAAAATTGACGAACTGAAACTAATGGTAAAGCTAGGCCTCAATTAATTTACACTTTTTTATTTTGATGATTTCTATCGTTAATCAAAAGTTAAATAAGTCTAGAAATTTGACATTAAGAGGACCGTGTGTCGCGATATATTCATATAATAAAAACCAACGAGATGAACTTTTTCTCAAGTTCATTCTTATGAAGAACACTACGTGTTTCGAACAGATTTACTGTCCATCATCAGGGGTCTCAAAACTTTATACACAGCAAAAAGTATTTGTCATACTAGTTATGGTTACTGTCAGCTAGCAGACAATAACCATTACTAGCACGTCAAATACCAATTGCTGTGAATACAATATTGAGACTCCTGATGATGGACAGTAAATCTATCCGAAAAATGTGGAGTTCTTTACCACAATAAAGTTGAGAAATAGTGCACCTTGTTGGCTTTTATTATAAGAATAAGTCTAGAAAGCAATTGTATAAAAATAAATATGTATCTATAAGAAGTGTTTTCTGTGTCTTCAGAACCGTCACTACAGAAGGGAGAATGTGCAGCTTGAAACGTAAATTAAAAGAAGCATTGAACACTCTATGGTCTTGTACAAATAATTATTTTTGTGTATGTCGGTATGTTACTACATTTTGTGTATGTCGGTATGTTACTGCATTTTGTGTATATCGGTATGTTACTATATTTTGTGTATATCGGTATGTTACTGCATTTTGTGTATGTCGGTATGTTACTGCATTTTGTGTATGTCGGTATGTTACTGCATTTTGTGTATGTCGGTATGTTACTGCATTTTGTGTATATCGGTATGTTACT
>Ga0136643_10000263_pt1 | contig 56344 bp, 68 predicted proteins | sample TergutLab28metaG_FD_96883 | JGI IMG/M metagenome (GOLD analysis project Ga0136643, IMG submission 96883) | Labiotermes labralis P1 segment gut microbial communities from Petit-Saut dam, French Guiana - Lab288 P1 (version 3) (version 3) | ecosystem: Host-associated > Arthropoda: Insects >... | reverse complement strand
TTCATATCTTCCCAGACTCGTCAAACAGAGATGCATGGTACTTCTACTATGTTGTGGAAGCAACCAACAGCCATTACTTTGTGATGGATGGCGGTGTTGAGGTTTGGGCTCTTGTTAGTAACTGAGGTATGGTAAGCACACAGTTTACAGAGCAACCGTATGAGAGCTAAAGCTGTAAGAATCTGGTGAGAAGTTTTTTGTAAAGCAAAGCTTCTCCCAGGCACAGCTTAAGACTACCTTTTCAATAGCCGCCTTAATGTTGTATAATTGTGGCAGCAGTGTTAATGTTTGAGCAAGCACTGCAACTACTAAACAGGAGGCATCTATGCCACTTTCATACACGATGAACAAAACCAAGCACATTGCCCTAATTGCTCACGATGCAAAAAAGCAAGCATTGGTGGATTGGTGTACAATAAACCAAGACGAATTGAAAAAACATTTTCTGTGTGGTACAGGTACAACAGCACGGCTTATTGCCGAGCAAACCGACTTGCCTGTAAAACCATACAATAGCGGCCAGTTTGGCGGCGATCAGCAAATCGGTAGCCGTATAGTGGAAGGTGAAATCGATTTTTTGATTTTCCTATGGGATCCATTAGCGGCTCAGCCCCACGATCCAGATGTTAAGGCACTGTTACGAATTGCCGTGGTATACAACATACCCATTGCAAATAATTTGGCCACGGCAGATTTTTTGCTACAATCTCGATTAATGGACGAAACCTATACGCGCAATATTTCAGATTTCAAGCGTGGGGATAGGATGTAGATACAAATTAGCAAAAAGCTCGTTATTCCAAAATTAATTTGGAATGACGAGCTTTTTCCATTTTATAGCACAATAGCTGACCACAAATAGGGCAAAATTGCCTAGATATGTGAAGCTTTTGGTTAGCTAATTAAGCCAGATTAAGCAATGTTAGGCAAAGTAGCGTAAATCTAAGCATTCTTGACTAAGTTCGCGCAATTTGCTGTAGGTTTAAAGCAAATTATGTGGCAAAGCTACCTAAGTTTACGTAGCTCTGCCTAAGACAACCTTCCTTATTATACATATAATATGTTTAGAGAAATATAGGGCTTTCAAGCACATCTTTAGACAAAGTTTGGGGTTTATGCAAAACTAATTCATAGTAAGCGAGCATAGCTCTGTTTCTTTAAATAATGCTAAGTACAGGAGAGGATGTCATAAATAAAAAACAAAATGAGTTATCAAAATTTAGCGGTTGTGAAAGCATATAAATTTAAAAACCGCTATAAAAATGATGGGAGGAAATAGTAATGAATTTAAGCTTAATTAAACAACTTAGAAAAATCTCAGCCATGACAAAGCTGGTTTTGGCATGGCTGATAATTATAACCGTAGTAACAAACGCACCATTAAACATTTATGCGGCAGTGGGTCAAACAGCACAGATCCTACCTTATGGTGAGAGCATAGATTTGGGATACCCAGAAGAAAATAAACCTTCGCAAGAAAATGGCGAAAGCAACGACGAACCAAGCAACGGTATATATTCGCCGGAAGATAATACGCAATATTCTGTCGAGCCGGACTATCAAACAGAGCCCCCTAACGAGAATGTGTATGTTTCTGATGAAAAAGATGATACATATCTTTGTGAAGATGAGTGTCCAGAGGAAATTATAATTCCAAAGGCTATGTACGAGTCTGTTATGCCTTTAGCCAATATTTTTGTAAGCAGCTGGACAGATATTGCTGTAGCTGTTCAAAACTCATTGGCAGGAGAGGCAACTACAATTATAATCACAGAAAACATTTTAGCTGATACTGCAATTACTATCCCGGCAGGACATGAAATTGCTATTCACAGCGACGCAGGAAACACATTTACAATAACTCAGCAGAATATAGGGCAGCGGCACTTTATCATCAACGGAGGTACTTTAACGTTGGAAAACATTGTCCTTTGTGGCGACGCCGATGTTACTCTCGCGTACAGAGGCGGAGTGCGTATCAACAGTGGCCAATTAAGCATGCTTCAAGGCAGTGCCATAGTCAACAATCGTGCTAATATAGGCGGCGGTGTAAGTATCAGCAGCAATGGCCATTTTGTTATGCATAATGGCAGCCTTCTATACAATAACCACGCCACTACAAGAGGTGCAGGCATCCTTATGGAGGGCGGTACATTTGTTATGAATGCGGGTGCGGTTATCGGTTATAACCATGTGGCCACTGCAACGGGCGGAAACCTTACCGGCGGTGGCGGTATATTTATGCATGATGGCCTGTTTACTATGAATGGCGGCATAATTTCACGTAACACAGCATTCTGGGGTGGTGGGGTACGCCTTAGCGGAGCCCATCCGGTGATGATAATGCATGATGGAGAAATTTGCTATAATGAAGCTGAAAGCGGTGCGGGTATTAGTATACGTACAGGCGCGGTTAACATGCACAGCGGTGATATACACAATAACGTAGCCGCAGTCAGAGGCGGCGGTATAAGTATGCATGAAGCAAACGCCGGCCAAACCAGACAATTTAACATGTTGCCGGCAGGGGGCGGGTCAGGTACTATACGTCAAATCCGGGATAACACAGCCTCTCTAGGCGGTGGCATCTTTTTTTCAGGTGGCGGCAGCGCAGCAATTTTTGGTTCCAACATCTTAATGGAAGGCACACCAGAAACTACTCGCATTGCGGGTAATAGTGCTGATACCGGTGCCGGTGCATGGATAGGCGGCGTAAGGCTTGATATGAGCATAAACGGTGGAGCTATTTATGGAAACACGGCAACCGGAAACGGTGGCGGTGTGCATTTGAGCGGCGGCAGTGTATCGCCAGAGCTTATGGCTACTATTACAATGAACGGCACCCCCGCTACTACTCGTATTGAAAATAATAGCGCCGCCAGCGGTGGCGGTATTCACTTGCTAGGGAATACTGCAGTTATAATGAATGGCGGTATATTTTATAATAATAGTGCTGCAGAAAACGGCGGCGGTATTCATCTGCAGCAACCCGGTACGTTTATAATGAACGGAACTGCCGCAACCACTCGTATCGAGAATAATTCTGCAGAAGTGCATGGTGGTGGTATGCTTATTGCGGGGCCTACCAGCCGGTTTGATATGTTTGGTGGTGCTATTTATGATAATAGTGCTACTATGTTTGGTGGCGGTATTCGCGTAGAAGCTAATTTTAATAATAACCATTTTAATCTGCATCCCGGCGCGCGTATCGAAAATAATAAAGCCTTGTCAGGCGGTGGGGTGTTTTTTGCGCCTAGGCCTGTTGTGAGTAATTTCAACTTGTCAGGTACAATCCACAACAACCAAGCTCTTGCTGGTGGCGGTGGAATTCAAACAAACAATAATGTTAACCTAATCTTAACAGGCACAGCGGAAGTAACCAATAATTTTGCTGCGTATAATGGCGGCGGCTTAGAAGTTATTGGAACAAGTAATCTTGTAGTTGATGGTGCGCTAATTAATAATAATAGTGCCGAAAGTTATGGCGGTGGGATAAAGCTGCACTCTAATGCAAGTATGACCATGAGTGATGGTAGCATAACCAACAATTACGCGGGATATGATGGTGGCGGTATTTTTACAGCGATATATGACTATCGCCGTATTGTAGCTACCGGTGCGTTTAGTAATGTTATGACATCTGAGGATGCCGTATTTAGTGGAAACACAACAGGTAATGGTTCATTTCCACCGCCAAACAATTGGGACATTACAAGTATCCAAGGAAGCGGAACTTCTCCAGCATTAGAAGAACACCGTATCCATCAGCTAAATAACTACGATATAAACTTTAGGCGAAATATGCTTACAGTAACATATATAGCGACTGAGCACGGTACTTTTGACCTTTCGGGGGATTCCGCTACACGAACAGAGGTATTTGATATTGATGTTGATATGTTACCTCCATTTTTCCCACAGCAGGTTCCAGCAGTAACACCGGTACCCGGCTATATATTTATAGGCTGGATAGTATATGGAGATGTTAGTGAAGTACTGCTAAGCAGCAGTGAAGTTAGCGGCTTTGCCATAATACACAACACAACCTTTATCGCACAGTTTGAGTCTCGCTTGCTGAAAGTATATTTTGACTTAAACGGCGGCGTAGGTGATGATACTACTTTGACGGATGTACTGTGGACGCAATCTAATCTGCTGCCGGCTCCACCAACAAGAGTAGGCTGGACATTTATCGGTTGGAATGTAGTATATGGCGGGAATGTAACCGGAGTAACGAATGCACATGAATATCGCGACTTAGCAAGCGGCTACGATACACCATATATCGTCTTGCAAGCACAATGGACTCAAAATAAAAACACTGGTGGAAACCCCGGGACAGATGAGGAAAATACCGAGAACAGCGATGGAAGCCCCGAAAATGGTGGAGATTCTACAGCCACACCGGATACAGTGCTCACATTTCATCAATCGAATGCACAACACATGCTTCATACTTCCGATATTATCGGGTATACACCAACAAGCTTGTTTAGCCCCTACCACCATGCTTATCTGATAGGTAACGACCTTGGGCTTATAATGCCAAATGCAAGCATTACAAGAGCAGAAGTCGCAACAATCTTCTTCCGGCTGATATCGGACGAGTACCGTGCGCAAGTATGGTCGCAAGAAAACAATTTCTCTGATGTGCGGGCAGACAGTTGGTATAATAACGCTATTTCTACAATGACAAACGCGGGTATACTGCAGGGTATGCCGGATGGTACTTTCCAGCAAGACCGCGCTATAACTCGTGCCGAACTTGCGTTGGTTGCGACCCGGTTCTTTGACGATTTGCCAATGGAAGGCAGTAACATGTTTGCGGATATAGAAGGCCACTGGGCTATGGCAGAAATTAATGCGGCCGCTCGCATGGGTTGGCTAGTTGGTTTGCCCGATGGCAGCTTTGCACCTGACCGACCAATAACCCGTGCAGAGGTGACGGCATTTATAAACCGTATCATGCAACGCCTACCCGAAACAGAAAACGACTTGTTGCCCGACATGGTAAAATGGCCGGATAACATGGATACTCGCGCATGGTTTTACCTGTATATGCAAGAAGCAACTAACTCTTCCTATTTTGAAATGAAGGAAGACGGCATACACAAAACTTGGATAGAACTTATGCAGCCAAGACGCTGGTATTTGCTGGAGAGGCGAGACTCCTTACCTTGGGATATTAGGTAAGATGAAAATATATAGTCAATTAAACCCAAAACCGTCCATTGTGGCGCAGTAATTTTTCTGCAATCCAAGGAGCAGCAGACCGCCGCATTAGGCGCAGTGAGCGTAGCGAACGTTTCCCGCGCCGCGCACCAGCGCGTGCGCAAGGTTTAATGCGACGCAGGAGTGCTGGAAAATTGCAAGCCACAGTGGACGGTTTTGGATTTAATTGACTATAAAATAGGCTGCCTTGCGAAAAAAAGCAAGGCAGCCTATTTTTAACTTATACCGCCATGTTCAAAATCCAACATAGCAATCCCATCGGCACACTCGCGGCAAAGGTTTAGATTTTTGAACTGGATATGCATTTCTTTCATCTTGCAAAGGCCGCAAATTGTTTCGTTAACCTCTGAACGTTTTAACAAAATAGTACTGTCGTTGTGGGAATAGTACATATCCAAAGAATCCCCTATTGCCACGCCAAGCAGTGATCTGACTGCCGAAGGTATTACGAGCCTGCCCAGCTCGTCGATTTTTCGGGTTTCGCATAACTTCATAAAATTATTCCTTTCTGATTTATAGACATAAAATGATAGCCAAGCCGGGAAAACAAAAAAACACGCAGGGGGGGGCTTGTAAAAGCCGCATCGCCTACGTGCTGTAATTTTATACATGCACAAGCAACACATTCTACCGTGGCCAAAAGTACCGCAAGCAGACTACAACCAGCGCGCCCTCTCCTTGAAAATAAGAGGTTAATGGTGTAGAATGTGTTGGTACTACAGTGGCAGGTTTTCCTGTGTTGTGTAGGTTGATGGTCGTACATCCCCTATACATCGCCGTGAGGGCTGCTATCCCTCATGGACTCTGTAGTATTTTATTTTGTTTTGATACCCAAATTTATACCGTGCAAGACTGCGTTGTAGTCCCGGTTGGCTTATTCGGGATTATATCAGTATTTTCCACAAATTTCAATAATAAAATTACCCATGGTATTCTAATTTCCGCAATCATATACAAATTGACGACGCATCCCGCCGTAGGGGCGATTAGTAATCGCCCGGCACTTTAGCATATCCGAGGCGTTACGGCGGGCGATTGATAATCGCCCATACGCAAGGAGGTGGAAGCCTGGCAGCACCATAAGCCAAGCCATAGAACCAACCCACAAGCGTGCAAAGAAGGTGAACACAAATGCAAAAAAACGTAATCCAAGCAATACGCTCATATAAAATGATACAAGAGGGCGACAGCGTAGTTGTCGGTTTATCCGGCGGCGCGGATTCTGTCGCTCTTTTGCATGTATTATCGCAACTGCGGGAAGAGCTTAGCATAAAAGAGATAACCGCCGCTCACATAAACCACGGCCTGCGGGAAGCTGCTGCCGATGATGAAAAATTTGTACAAAAATTATGTGATATGTGCAATATTCCCCTGCAAATTTTCTATGCAGATGTACGATCCCACGCTGCCGAAAATTCCCTCGGCATAGAAGAGGCGGGACGTAAGTTGCGCTATTTTTACCTACAAGAAGCGGCACGTGGTAGCAATGCGAAAATAGCCACAGGCCACCATCAAAACGACAATGTAGAAACTGTAGTAATGAACTTAACCCGTGGTGCGGGCTTAAGCGGGTTATGCGGCATACCACCGATAAATGGCAACATAATCCGCCCGCTGCTTGGCGTTACCCGCGAGGAAATAGAACAATACACCCATACTCATGGTTTGAAATACATCACAGATGCCAGCAACCTAACAGACGAATACACTCGCAATAGAGTCCGCCACAACGTATTACCATCGATAGAAGCCGCTACAGGTATTGACGCTATACAAACCATAGCAAAAAACATCGTCCAACTGCGCCGCGACGCGGAATACTTGGACGTAATTGCGCATGAGGCGTTTTTGGACTGTATTGTCACCCCCATGGAGTCACAGTGCACCGCTCTCGATGCAGAAAAACTAGCGGCTCTCCATCCAGCCATATCCACTCGTGTAATCCGCCGAGCCATACCTAATCTTACCAACATAACATCCATCCACACAAATGCCATCTTATCTCTTGCCACAAAAAAATCGGGTTCCGCTATCCACATTCCCGGTATCGTAGCCCGTAAAGAATATTCCAATATAATCCTAATTCCGAGCCTGTCTACGGATGCTGCTGTACCCCACTTTGCTCCAATCCCACTGTCCATCCCATCCATCCACAACATCAACGGCCAAACAATCTCCCTAACCAAAATCCCACCCGACAAATTTCTTCCCCCCGACCTAAAAAAACCAAAACTACTCTGTACTAAATCCTTCGATTATGGTATGGTTATTGGGACAATATCTTTGCGCACCCGTAAGCCGGGTGACAAGATAATTCTACACAACACGCGTACGTTAGGTGATTCTTCAATGCCAAAAACGTTTACCAAAAAGCTGCAGGACTATTTTACCGACAAAAAAACTCCAAAACACAAGCGCGACAGCATATCGGTACTAGCCTGCGGCAGCGACATTTTATGGATAATGGATGAGAATAACCTAACAAGTACAAAATACAGCCCACAGACAGGTTGTGACCTGTTCTGGGTATCAATTTGGAGTGATACGTAATGGAGCAAAAAATGGCAAAAACGAGAGTATTATGCTCTAAAGAGCAAATAGCTGCCCGCGTAAAAGAGATGGCCGCTCAAATAGACCGGGACTACGCAGGGGAATCAATTATGCTGCTTGGTACACTAACCGGTTCAGTTTTTTTCTTAACGGACTTAGCACGGGAAATCACGCTTGATGTGGAATTGGATTTTATAAAAGCGTTCAGCTATCAAGGTACGCAGTCCACAGGCGTGGTAGAAGTAGAATACTTTCCATCCGGGCGTTGTCTTGCGGGTAAAAACGTCATAGTAGTAGAAGACATAATAGATTCTGGCACCACAGCAAAATTTTTAAAAGACCGCCTAAAAGATAGCAACGCAAAGTCTGTAAAAATATGTTCTTTATTGGATAAGCCCGAAGGGCGAAAAGTTTCGCCACTGCATGTAGATTACATAGGCTTTACTATTCCCAACGAGTTTGTTGTAGGATATGGTTTGGATTTCGACCAGAAGTATCGCAACCTATCATATGTGGGAATACTGGAAAACTGATATAAATGAATGAAGGTGAATAAATCTTGCAACAAGGACACACAAAAAGTTTAAGCTTGTGGATGTTGGTTATAACAATCATCCTATTGGCCATGCTAATGATAAACAGAAACAGCAACTCTACCTCGGAAGAAACATACACCTACGCCCATCTACTGCAAGACTTGTCTGCAGGTCGTGTAAAAGAAATAACCATAACCCCAGACCATCTGACATCCCAAGTAGGTACGGCAGAAGTTGCACTGCCATACGACATAACCCACACCGTAAATATCCCAAATATGGCGGTATTCCTGCCGCTGGTGCATGAAGCTTTGGAAGGTTATCCGGCTCCCGTGGTAAATATGCAGCCGCCATCCCGGCCGGGCATTATCATGCAAATATTGCCGTGGCTTATTATGGGTATAGTTTTTATAGCAATTTTTATGTTTGTGATGAATCATACACAAAACGCACAAGGTAATAAAGCAATGAATTTTGGACGTACCCGTGCGCGAATGTCCTTGCTTGGCCTAAAAAAAGTAACATTTGACCAAGTGGCAGGCCTTGACGAAGAAAAAGAAGAACTGGCAGAAGTAGTAGACTACTTGAAAGCCCCCCAAAAATACTACGATATAGGCGCGCGTATCCCGCGTGGCATTTTGTTGGTGGGGCCTCCCGGCACGGGTAAAACATACTTGGCAAAAGCAGTTGCCGGCGAAGCCAATGTACCGTTTTTTAGCATTTCAGGTTCGGACTTTGTAGAAATGTTTGTGGGCGTGGGTGCGTCACGTGTACGCGACCTGTTCGAGCAGGCAAAACGCGCCGCCCCCAGCATAATAATAATTGACGAAATAGACGCGGTAGGCCGCAGACGCGGTGCGGGTCTTGGCGGCGGCCATGACGAGCGCGAGCAGACATTGAATCAGTTACTGGTAGAGATGGACGGCTTTGCGGTGCGTGAAGGTGTTATCGTGCTTGCCGCAACCAACCGCCCCGATATTTTAGATCCCGCGTTATTACGCCCAGGGCGTTTCGACAGGCAAATAGTCGTAAACCGCCCGGATGTAAAAGGGCGCGAAGCGGTACTAACCGTACACATAGAGGGCAAGCAAATAGCTCCCGATGTTTCGCTCAAAACCGTAGCTCAAACCACGGCAGGGTTTACCCCGGCCGACTTGGAAAACCTCTTAAACGAATCTGCCCTACTTGCCGCACGCTATAATAAAACTGCCATCGATATGGAGTCCATCCGCAAAGCGTTCATAAAAGTAGGCATAGGCACAGAGAAAAAGAGCCGTGTAATAACCGAAAAAGAACGCCGCATGACAGCCTACCACGAAGCTGGCCATGCCATTTGTCACGAAATTCTACCCGACATAGACTCTTGCTACATGATATCCGTAATCCCAACAGGCCGTGCCGGTGGCTACGTAATGCCACTACCCGGCGAAGACCGCACAACGCTTTCAAAACGCTACATGGAACAGCAAATAGTAACCCTAATGGGCGGCCGTGCCGCAGAAATGCTGGTAATAAAAGATATAACTACCGGTGCGTCCAACGACATAGAGCGCGCAACCGCTATGGCACGAGACATGGTAACAAAATACGGCATGTCAGACACACTGGGCCCGATCCAGTTTGGCCGCGAAAACGAAGAAGTCTTCATTGGCCGCGACTACGCCCAACAACGCAACTACGGCGAAGAAATAGCATCCTTAATAGACAACGAAATAAAGCGCATAGTAGACGAAGGCTACGCAGAAGCAATACGCATATTGGAAACCCACATGGATGTAATGCACAATATTGTCGAGCTTCTAATGAAAAAAGAGCGTGTCTCCGGCGAAGAGGTGCGCGCGTTGTTCCCGTATGGGACGCTTCCGGCTAAGGGTGGTAGCTTTATTTAGATTGTGGTGACTATAAGCTAAAACCGTGGGGCTCTGCCCCACACCCCACTTCTTTTTTAGAAAAAAAGAAGCAAAAAACTTTAACATTGAATTGATAAACTGACATGCTCGGCAGTAGTATCTATCGCCGATGTTGTCATTTTACTATTCCAAAGTTAAAGTTTGTGGGGTGTGGGGCGAAGCCCCACGGTTTTTGTAGTTAAATGGCTATAATTTAACAAGATAGTTTCAAGTCTAAAATATCAGAATTCAAAATTTTATCAATTGTCAAGTTCGGAATGCTTATACTTCAACTGTCGGTACTCTTGAGCGATTTTGTCATTCATGCTGTTGCCGCTAACCGACTTATACACTATCCCATGTATGGCAACACTTAGTCCTAAGGCAAGTATTGGCCAAACCGGCCAAAAGTAGCCGCCGCCTGTAAGCAAGTAAATTAGTATAAAAAATCCGCTTAAAACAAGCACTATCGAACGGTGCATGTTAAAAGCGTACTTTGCATATACACGTTGCTTAGCCAGTTTCATAAGTTTTTTGTCGGTCGGGGTGTCGTGTGCCGCAAGACTTTCGTCTATATCGGCATCTGATATGTCACTTGAGTTTTCCATGCCTGGGAAAAATTTTAGAATTTTTTGGGTGTCGTCTATCCAAAAAGCGCGTTGTTGTTTTACAAGTTGTCTTGCGCGGCGGGTATATGTTTCGCCCACTTTTTCGTCGCTTGAGTTGAACAGTAATACTTTACCTTCCATTTTACAATCTCCTTTATAGTCGTTTCGACTTAGTATTTGAGTGCGTCTAGCTGTTTTTGCACGAGCAACCGGCCCTGTGCATTGAACTCTCTGACTAAGTTCCGTGAGCTGTGCCGCATCGCAGGAAACGCGCGGCTGACTTAATCAGAGAGTTCCATTGGGGTGCCTGTGAAACTTTTGCAGTCTCCCCCCATACGCATCTGCAAATATATACGCCGGTTATGTAAAATTGTCTTTTTCTCAGGGATATGTCACAAACCCCTACCCTCATCCGTTATATGTCTGTTCATGAACAAAAGAAAGGATGCATCTAATGGGAATATACACCGGAACAATTCCCGCTAAAGTCGCATACGAAAATATTTCGGCAGACTATAGGCTGGAAGCAATGATACAATCACATGGTAATGCCTTGCTGCGCTACTGCCACGGCATACTGCTTGACTATCACGAGGCACAAGATGTAGTGCAGTCCACATTTATTAAGGCATATGCCAAAATCTCTTCCCCCGAGGCAACCCAAACCCACAGCGCGTGGTTGTATAAAACAGCCTACACCGCCTGTATCGACATTATTAGGCGAAAAAAAGTGCAAAACCTGTTTTTTGTCAAAACCAATGTGGAAGAAACCACTACGCCGGAGTACTTTATAAACGAAAACGTAAACGCCATATTATCCGAACTCCCACCCAAGGATAGAGCCTTAGTCTACAGCCGCGCGGTAGAAGGCCTAGGCTATAGCGAACTGGTAGCTATCTATGGCACAAGTGCCGCTACACTTCGGAAGAGATACGAACGAGCAAAAAACAAACTGGCAAAATCTATGAAAGCATCAGGCATTTACGAAGGGAGCTCTTACTATGAAAAATAACAACACACGAAGCATCCCCACCATGGATGCCGAATCCGCCGCAATTGCAAACCTATTCGGCGAAATAAATACACCCGCATACGATATTTTGGAAGGAGTAAAATCGCAAATGAATCAAAAAAATAAAAAATCCCGCCCACGAGTTAGGGTGCTTGCACTGGTAGCAGTTTTTACACTGCTGTTTACATCAGGAGCAGTATTTGCCGCGTACCAAACTACAGGAGGCTTTGGGCGCCTCCGTGGTATAGTAGGCGAAGAACGTGCAGAAAGCCTAACCCCGGTAGAAGTAGACGAAATCTTAGACATCCCCTATCTATCTGGCGGTTTCCGCAACCCGCACGAAGACCGCTTTGCCATAGAGTTGGTGGCAACTTATGGCGAAGTAGGCGGCATAATGGATTTCTACTTTACCTTAGAAGACCTAACAGGCGCGCGCCGCTACTGCGACTTCAATAACCTTAGCTTCGCCCTTCACACAGGTGATGGCTTCTATGTACACGGCAACGCAGAGCCGATTGACACCTGCGAGCGAGGCATAATTACCGTGCGTGGGCGTACTAATGGTATGTCCCGCTCGGAGAACGGCCAATTTGTCTCTTACTATGGTATGTGGAGCGATCCGCCGTTTGTAGAGGGATATGTACCGGAAGAACTTGTGCGTGATGGCCAAATTACTATTACCGTAACACAAGTTGCCTATAACGCGGGCTACACAGACGCGACGGTAGGCTTCGACCTTGGCACCGTGCGCGAGTTTTCTGCGGACGAACTGCAATATGTAACAAAATCTGATTTCGCCGAAGATTTTCCATTTGAGTGGCAGTTCCCGAGATATGAAGACAGAGTGCTGCTTGAGACCACAGGCGTTCCTCTGCCTCGCCTCGATTTGCTTAACTGGGAAATTGATATACCACGTGTAGAAGCACAAATCGCAAGTATTGGTATACTGAATGGTGTCCTCTATCTTGTACAATATGAACCAATGCCTCATTATTCGAGATTTACAGGGCTTTTCTTGCAAGGGCCCGGTGGTGACAGGATACAGCCGTCTCATTCGCTAAGCGATGATAGAACCCGCTCGTCGAACGATGATAGGATACACGCGTCTCGCTCAATGATGTTTAGCATTTCTGAGGAAGGTACGTTTTTCCAGTGGAATTATCGCCGCGATACTGCCATAACTATATATGGCATGGGGTATTTCTCTCGCAATCCGTATCAGATTCTTATATTTGAAGATCTCGACTTAGATCGCTTAGGCGAATATAGTATCTCAGGCCATTTCGACACAGGCGCAAGCATTTGGCTGGAATGGACTACGTCTTTTGCGGTAGAGTAAGAGTGCGCGTGTAGCGCATTGTCGGCAAGCCAAAAGTCAACTGGTGACTCACAGTCACCAGTTGACTTTTTTTGTGCCCGAGGAAATTACCTTGTACAAAACACGCGGCGCAGTCCCCTTTTCTATTAAGCCCGACGGAAAAGCATATTTCTACATAATAAACCAATAGTTTTGTTTTTCTTGCAAGTTCGCATTCTGTATGCTATCGTAGCTACATTGTGTAAGAAAGGTGGATTGTAGAATGTTTTTTAAAAATATTTTACAGCTTTCACTAAAATGCAGTAACGAACAGCAACCCGCAATATTGCAGGTTTTCAGCATAGCAAGATATAACGATTGTAAGCAAAATCAAGCAGTTTTCAGTAATAATAAAGACCAAGCAAAGACCAAAACAAAGGCACGTTTCCGAAGAAAAGCCCCCACGTTTTCAAAACGTGGGGGCTTGATATTGGGAATAACTGTTATTTTTCTTTGGATTTTTTATCTGCTACATTGCCTTTGTACTTCAAGCAGGCTTCTATCATGGACACCACAACATTGTTAAATGATGTATCGTTGTCCTTGGCTATTTGGGCTATTTTCTCAATAAGACTATCTGAAATATAAAGCGTTTTATAGGAACACTCAACTTTTTCTTTCGTGGTTTTAAGTTTCCACTTCATTTAGCAGCACCGCCTTTCCTACTAATAATTATAGGAAAGATTTAACATAAAAGCTAAATGAGAATTGTTTAATATATGTTTTTAATGTATTTCTCTGGTGTATTTTTTAGAAAAAACACTTGACTACTTGCGGTGTTTTGAAGTAAAATTGAAGATAAGGTGTTAAGTATTTTTGATGCGCCGCAGAATAAAAATTTGAATTTTCGGAGGAAAAAGGACATGGAAAAAAAGAAAGTTGGGCATTTCGCCCGTGGTGTAGTGGCGGCGTTAGCGGTTATACTGATTATACCCTTATTCACCACTTCAATTTTTGCAAGCACTCAACACGCATCCCGCTTTGGCGGCAACTGGCAAGATACTGTCGCAAATGGACACTTGGACTTGAGTGTGTCAATGGGCTTTATTGGAACAACCGAAGAAGTTGCGATACCAGCTCGTGACGGACAGAATATAGGATTTAGAACGCCATTGCACGTATTTTTAGTAGACCACAGTTTAATGCGCCCAACATTAACAATTACGCCAATCGGTGCAAGCTATCTTTTGACTGACTTTATGGATTGTACAAGAAGCCACGAAATCATGAGCGGCATTTCATTTTGGGATGCTTTGCCGTATCGCTCCCATGATGGACGCACAGAGGTTGAGCTTATAGCAGATGCAATGTCGAACGACGTTAAATATAGCCTGCGCTATGGGATAAATAACACCCGTTTTTCGCTGTTTATAGGCGATAGCGTGGAACAAATGATAGAACAAGCACCTGTGCAAGTGTCGGTTAGCGGCACAGGTGGCGGCATTGTCGGCGGTTCTATCGGATGGGAAAGCGGCGGCTTTACTTTTGATTTTGCTTATCTTCTGCTATGCGTAACGCAAGCACAGAACTATTTGCAGACAGGCGTATGGCGTGATGAAATCCGTCCATGGGGTTTGCCGCACCATTATAGCAACATTGAAATCCCTGGGCTTCGCCAACTTCTTGAAAATGCTCTTGAAAATGCCGCACCACCCGAAACTGTAATGGCTCGCCCATCCAACCACAACATTTTACTTGATGGCGAACCTATCCAAATGAGGGCTTTCAATATTGGTGGCTATAACCATTTTAGATTGCGTGATTTGGCATATGCCCTAAACCATACGCAAATCAGCTTTGCCGTGGAATGGGATGCCGAAACTTCCATCATCCAACTGATAACACAGCAAAATTGGATTGTTGACGAAGCGGGCGACCCTGTCGAATGGTATTCGGTAACAGGAATATATCAGTCCACAGGCAATGAAATGGCGGTGGCAGATGACCATGAGCGTACAGGCGTTGCGAACTTTGTAGGCTTGCATCGCATAATGACGGTGCATACAAGCGATGGGGATGTTTCGCAATTCGATGTTTTAGTACCTCGTCTTGTGATGGCATACAACATAGGTGGCTATAATTATATCCGTTTGCGTGATTTAGCTGAATTGTTTGGGGATATGAATGTAGATTTTGACCCCGCCACATCAACGATTTTAATTGATACGCAATTTGACCCTTTTGCATAGCAGATTTTTATATCCCAGCATTGCGTTTTTTGGAAGATAAATGTGTAACACATTTGAATGAAAATGGTACAAATAGTAACACGCCATTAAGTTAGTGTTGTCAAGGGTAGGGTGGAGATTTTTTGCTTGCAAAAAATACTACCCGACCTTGACAACACGGAGATTTGCAAGAAAGACAATAGGAACGTGGCTGTTCGGTGCTTTTCCCGAATAGCCCCTTTTAACTTTACTCTTTCGCTTTCACCTTATCAATGAGCCTGTTTTAATTATACTTTGTGTTCAACAAGTGGTAGTCAAGAATCTAACCCAGCAACAAAATGAAATGAAATGTTACAGCATTGTTAAAAATTCATTTAAGACTTGTTTTTATTTTTCATGTGTGCTATGATAGGAAAGTGAACTTAATATTTATGGGCCAGTAGCTAAAATTTAGTAGCTGTGTTGCGTATTAGCTTAGAATAACCGCCAGGTCGATTTTGACATAACACTGGAGAAAACGGCTTTCTATTGCTCTATAGGGCGACGAAAATAAAACCTTTTTGGTTTTGCTTTCGTCGCTTTTTTGTTGTTTTCGGACAACCGCAACAGAAAAATGCTGAATTTAGCAACTGAGGAAAGGAGGGAAACCAATGCTACCAATGCAACCACTACCCAGCAACACATTCCGCCTTGTTTCATGTGAAACTCGCAAAAACAAAAATGGCGGCGACATGACATTTCTAAATTTAGTCAATGTCGAAACTTATGGAGTTATGAATACTCTTTTGAAGCTGAAAGAGGGTCAAAACAGAGCTGATATTGTGGCTCAACAGAACTATTCCGTTATTGTTTATTATGACGGAAAATATGGCTCGGCAGAATTAACACCAGCTAAAACCAATATGAAGCTATGATAGTCTGGATGCACAAGGGGCGCAAGCCCCTTGTGGTCAATCCGCATAATGAAAGCGAGGACAATAAAATGAATATGGTAGCAATCATGGCTATAAACAGGGATGAGGAAATAATAGCTAAAAATTGGGAATATTTTGCAGAAAATACGCAGGACAAAAATATAACATCAATAGCGGCTGTATGTTTCTATCAATCCGACATTTGGCAAACCATACGGCAAAACGGCGACCCCGATTTATTGTTAATTGACGGCAAAGTCTTGATAAACAACCGACCCAATATACCACAGTTTGAACTTGAACACATCTCCAAATACTCAAACTGTGCAATTTATATTGTGAACGACTGGCACGAAGCGGCAACGCTTTTTAATGAAAGGATGGCGAATTTATGAAGCCCTACCCCGATAATCAGTACCGAACGCCTTTATCACGAGGGCAACGAGCCGAGATAAAAAACGCTAATCGCTTAAAGAAACTGTGGAAACGCCTTAAACATGGCACTTTGTCAATTCGCCGAAGTGTTATCAAGTCAATATTAACGACATGGCTAATAGCGGGCGCAATTGCATTATTTATCAATCGCCAGCAGATTATTAGTAATCTGCTGGCAGAAGATACTGACTTAATATTTCCACTATCCCTAATTGGCGCAGATACTATAACAGAATGGCTTATAGACATATCAACTTACGCAATACCAGTCCTTACAATTCTGATATTAGTGCTGATGTTTGGAATATTTGGGATAAGTTGTCGGGGAAATAAGGCAGAGGAAGCCTTTATAACACAGGGCATATATAAGGACACCAAAGCCCCGTGGGTATTAGAAGTATATAGAAAATCTGTTTATAGGGTGTATGTTGTTTATCTAAATGGAAGCGATGAAGACGATTTTAAGAAACATCGGAAAGGGCTTGAAAGTGAAATCGGTAAGATTGAAGATTTTGAGCCTATTGGAACTAAAATTTTACTACTGTATGTGTTGGCTGGTAAGGCTAAACACAACCCAAAGCGAGATGATAAAGAATTTTGAGGAGTGAATGCATGGTGAATACGCATAAAATCCCCCTTGCATACGATACGACCCTGCTAACTTACACTAACAAGAAAGAATATGTATTTTGGGATACAGACCAATTCCCAAACCTTGCAATAATGGGAAATTCAGGAAGCGGGAAGTCTTATTTCATCCGTTTATTGCTGGGGTATATTTCAAAGTACGCAATTACGGCGACAGGCGGACAGCCCAAAGCCTATGTCGGGTGCTTCAAAAATGAACTTTTGACAGGCGGCAAGCGGTTTTGGGGGCGGCATGATGTACGACTTGCCCTTAGCCAATTCCACGCAGAATTTGAAGCAAGGGCAAACGGCGACCCCTGCAAGGATTTTAGACTTCTCGTAATAGATGAATATATTTCATGGCTTGCCAGCATGGAAGCTAAAGAAGCCAAAGAGGTACAGAAGTGCATAGCCGAATTGTTATTTATGGTACGTAGCAAGAATATGCACATCCTCTTGGGCTGCCATAGGGGCATGGCGACTGACTTCCAACACGGAAGCCGTGATTGTCTTAACATCATATTTCTTGGAAGCCCATCAAAAGAAAGTGTCGGCTCATTTGTAAGCAGAGAGGATGCCAGCATGATTGAGAAAAGGGGCAGGGGCGAAGGGTACACGGTATTTGACGGACAAAAACCCAAAGCAATTACAGTTCCAACAGTACAGGACATGGCGAAGCTGGATATGGCTATTCAAAAGCTGGTGTCCGATTAGAAGTGAAGCTGGCTCGAAGTGGGCGGCGGTTGCCGCAAGGCAAAACCGCCGCACTTCCAACATATAGCACTAACATAATAGAGCAATCAACCGCCGTTTTCTACTTGATATTAACCACATATTAGTTTCAGAGGTGAACAATGAAAAACAGAAGAAACATCTTTCAACCAGTTTTAGAAAGCATTATAAAACGAAATGCGAAGCTGAAACACTATCCCGACAGCGACAGCCTGATAGTGGCAAGTAGACCCATATTCCTTGAAGCTGGTTACGAGTTGCGAAGGGATAAGCCGAGGGCAAGGGGCGACCCCGACCCAGAGCCAGCAGAAAAACAGTCCAAACCCAAGAATATGGACAACGACCCAAGACCCGACAGCGTAAGACGTGCAAAACAAGCTGTTATGGACATTATAAGGCTTAATGCGGGGGTATGGACACACTTCATTACATGGACATTAGACCCCAAAGAGATTGCACGAAATGACCCAAAAGAGGTATCGAGGAAACTACAAACTTTCCTCAAAAACAAGGTACAGCGAAACAATTCCAAGCATTTAATAATCCCCGAATTTCACGCAGACGGCGTAAACATTCATATGCACGGCTTAATTTCAGGGGATTACAAAATGGTTGACAGCGGCAAGAAGACGAAGGACGGCAAGACCATTTACAATATGTCTGACTGGAAGTTGGGCTATACGACCGCTATACCACTTGACGGAAACATAACCAAGGTAAGCCGCTATGTTACAAAGTACCTAAGTAAAGATTTTCGCAAGATTTTCGGCAGGTTTTACTATTACGGCGGCAAAGGGTTAATTAGGAAGCCCCCAACAACATTGTATGATTTGGACTTTGGCAAAGTCGAAGCCAAGATATACACGCCCAATGAGTTTGTATCATTCAAATATAAGGATTTAGCAACGGACAGCACCCAAGCATTTATAGAAGAGCATGGATTTGTTCGCAAGATTAAAAATGAATATTACGAGCATGGATTTGTTCGCAACAATAAATGAATATAACGAACAAAGTATAGATGATGATTAGGTGATAACCGCTTGCAATAAAAATGAGGTGACACCCAATGACTGAAACAAAAAGCAACAAACCCAAACTGCTTACGCTGAAACAATCGGCAGCACTCATAGACGGTTTAACCCCATATCGGGTACGCCAACTATGCACCGAGGGCAAAATAAAATATCACTTGTTTGGAAAAAAGGTAATGATTTCTGAAAAAGAGATACTTAACCACTTTGGCGAAAACGCCTAAATTTAGCCTTATGACGTGAGTATAACAACACTCACAACGACAGGCAACACCCTTTTTACGGCACGTTTTCGCTAATTTTCCTTGATATTACGCCCTTTGTGTGATATAATGGAAGTATCGGAAACGTGCCATTTTCATTTTTAGGAGGATTTGAAAATGGCAAATATAACCAAACGTGGCGACACATACAGAATAAAGGTTTCCTGCGGGTATTCCGTGGATGGCAAGCAGATAACCAAGTCAACCACCTACAAGCCCGACCCGACCAAGAGTGAGAAATGGAACGAGAAGGAACTGCAACGGCAAGCGGTTTTGTTTGAGGATAGCTGTAAACGTGGCATAAGCACGACTGCGGCGAAGTTTGAAAACTTTGCCCGTGAATGGTTTGCTAACTATGCAGAATTGAAATTGAAACGGCTCACGCTATGCAGTTACCGCCGCATGGAAAAACGCACATACGCCGCATTGGGGCATATACGCATTGATAAAATATCCCCTCTCGACATACAGCGTTTTGTTCGCTCTCTCGTTGCCGAAGGATTATCGACCAACACAGTAAAGAATTACGTGCGGTTTGTGTCCGTCATTCTTAACTATGCTGTACGCAAGCACCTATTAACATTCAATCCATGCGTAACAGTAGACTACCCAACGGCACAGGAAACGGAGCGGGATTTTTACACAGTCGAGGAAGTCAAGCGGCTTTTGGCTCTGCTTTGGCAAGAGCGCGAGGAACACACCGAAGGAAGCTACAACGACAAGAAGCCTTTTGCAATGTTCTTCACGCTGGCGGCATACACGGGAGCGAGAAAGGGCGAACTTTTAGGGCTGGAGTGGCAGGACTTAGACTTTGATAACAACACGCTATCTATCAATAGGGCTTACTATTATTCTTCTGTTGAACGCACCCACTACACCGATACCCCAAAAACCAAGACCAGCCGCAGAACGCTCAAACTGCCAGCCCATGTTATGGGTATGCTCAAAGAGTACAGGACATGGCAGACCCAGCAAAAAGAAATATGCGGCGGCTCTTGGGTGGACACAGACAGGGTTTTTATCAAGTGGAACGGTGAGTCAATGGCGACAACCGCCCCTGCATACTTTCTTGATACCTTCACCAAAAGAAACAACATAAGGAGATGTACAGTCCATAGCTTCCGACACTTCAACGCTTCCGCTTTAATCAATGAAGGCGTGGACGTGGTAACAGTCCAAGCGGCACTCGGACACAGCACAGCCGCTACAACGCTTTCCATTTACTCCCATGCTTTCAGCAATGCACAGAGCAAGGCAATGGAAGCCATATCAAACGCAATCGCTATTTAAGCGACTATGACTATCTTGTAATAACTTGCAGTAGTGATAAGCATATAGCACCAGCCCAAACCAAGAAATAATGCCCAAATAATGCCCAAACAATGACCAAAATGGACACAGGCGGTATAATTCAAACAGTAAAAATGTTGATATTACAGACTTTTGCGGTGGTTAGGGCTGGAACGTAAATAATTTTTCAAAAATACTCGCCATAAAGAACTTAACCATTTTGATAAAAAGCTAGAATTGTTAGATGATGATCTGCTTGTTCATTTAATAAGCAGACATATTTTTTGGTATCGCCGTCATGCGGAAATTAATAAAGCCATGTTTCGAATGGGTTCGCTTACTGTAATACTAATAAACGGTGCAATTACTGTTGTAGGTTACATATCTGGGAATTTATTAATAACCGTTTTGGCCGTGTTGGTTTTGGTTATTAGGGCGGCTATGGAGTTGTATTGCTTCCACGATAATTGGAAGCGGTACAGGGTTACTTTGGAGAAAATTCTTGTGGAAGTGGATATTTATTTAATTAAATCAAAAATGCACGGCAAGGGCGCATTACAAGACCATAAAAAGCACCTTGTACACCGTATTACAGAAATTTCAAGTGGTGAAATGAAGTCGTGGCAGAAGTTGCGGAAGAAGGAAAAGAGTAAGGGTGATAAGCAAAAAACGTAAATACAACGTTTCTAAGCATAAAAAGCTACTTGCGCTAAATCCGATTGTAGACTATACTATAGGGGCATCAATTCCAACCACCACGCCCAAGTGGCGGAATAGGTAGACGCCCGGGACTTAAAATCCCGTGTCCTTTTTGGACGTACCGGTTCGATTCCGGTCTTGGGCAACCCAAAAACCTCTGTAAATCTTGTGTTTGCAGGGGTTTTTGCATTCATGTGAAATTGTCTCAAGGATTCTCATTGCTCCTATTTTTTAAAGTTGTTACTATAGTTTTAACTTCCACTGTACTTCTGCATAACGGAAACGGATGAACTATTATGACGTATTCTGTGAAAGGTGTAAATAACATAATTCGGATAGTTTCACCACAGAAGCACTAAAGTTGTGTTAAAATGGCTTTACTAGCTGAACGGAAGCATTTTAGATAAAACTTAGAGGGCGCACTTATGTACCACACGTAAGCGGTGGGTACGTTCGCAAAACTTATATTTTCGGAGGTAAAGTAATATGAAAAAATTACAACTAACATTGGTACTTATGGCCATTTTATTTTTGGTAGGGTGCTCGTCAACGGAATCCAATTTGGATTTAATTTATTTTAATGATGCTAACTATGTGGTAACATTTTTGAATGCTAACCACACAAGAAGCAGCATTAATGATTTGGGCTTTGAGGTAAGGAACTTGGGTGCACAGGACAGGGTAATAGAAAACCCTGAATTTGAAGAATGGCGAATACAAGGTGCAACATGGTCCGCGGCCGGTTTTTATCATACCAATCTTATTATGACCAATAACGAGCCAAGAACAATTCGTATTGTCAACAGGGGAAACCCGTTAATTCAACAGGCAATAGCACCCGACAGCATAAGTGAGGATTACTTTTCAGAAGTTCATTTCCATTATGATGGCAGTAGAGCCGATTTTGGAAACCTAGTGTCTATAGAGCTTTTGAATGTTCATTACTTCCACGGCATTGATTGGCTTGGCCTTTCCACATGGGGGCTTGAAGACCGCTTACAAACCATATACATTTTAAACAGTGTCTATAATTTAGAAGCGGAATCTGCCCCGATAGGGATGAATAGAAGCATTGTTTTTGAAATAGAGAATGTTTTATTCCAAGTAAGAACCCAAGAGAACAGGCCTGCAACCATTATCACGCATATCTTAGAAGAAACCCGGGCGCAAAGAGAAGCACGTATTGCAGAGCGTTTATCACACCAATTGGGTATCGACTCCGATAGGATAGTGAGCTTGGCCAATAGAGCGCCTGACTTAAACGGCACTTACCGCAATGTTAACATTGCTTCCCGCCAAACCCATGACTTAGGCAATGGCGTACAAGTGCAAGTAGTTGATTTATACCTATCACTCGGCATGGAGTTCCCAAGAATGTTGATTTATTATGAAGATAATAATGCCTATCCATCTGCCGTTGTTTTTCAAAGTTTGCAGTCAACAAGAACTGCTCAAAATGGGCGCAATAATACGCTGAAACAAGGTTTGCTTGAACGAGTGTGGGGCGGCATTGAAGATGAATGGCTATTTGTGTACGCACCAACTCAGCAAGTGATGCAAACTTCTTATGAAGCTACCACTTTTAACTACGTCCTTACCCCAGACATCAATCTTCACATGCTAGAAAATTGGTTGGCGTTAACTCCACCCATATCAGAACTAGATGATTAGTGATTGCGGTGTTCCATTAAAAATCAAGCGACTGCTACTAATTTTATAGTTGGGATGATATCAAGGACGAAATAAACAGGCGCAAGAATGGAGTCTCATTCAAAGAGGCAATGACTGTGTTTGATGATGACGAAGCCTTGCACAAACCAGACCTGACCATTCGGAGAGTGAAGAACGCTTTATTATCATTGGATATAGCGCAAATGAGAAATTACTTGTTGTCTGCCATTGCTATAAGGCTGATGATACAGTTATTCGAATTTTTTCAGCACGAAAAGCAACTGCTGCGGAGCATAAGGAATATGGAGGTAGGTTATGAGAGAAAATTACGATTTTTCGGACGCTATTAAAAACCCATTCGCGGGTAAAAAAGAAAAGGGAAAGTTTAATGTGCTGGTAACGTATGACTTTAACAAAAAGCCAGAAGAGCAAGAACAAGAGCAAAAAAAACTAACGAGTGACGATAAATCCAAAATACTTGCAAAAGCTCTTTAATTGCTATACGCTTCTAAAAAATTTCTAAATAATGACAAATATAGTAAGGTGCAGCGTTTAATATTTAAAATTTTTTTATCAAGGCCAAAAAATGCTGGTTTTTATAAGCTTGTAGGATTATTTTATATGTCCCATAATATGATTAAGTAATAAACTCTGTAATCTTCAACTAAAACCCTATGCCCTTAGGACATACCTGCTCGATTCCGGTCTTGGGCAACTGTAAAAACTATTATAATTACGGACTTTCTCAGCTATGGGTAAGTCCGTTTTTCTTTTGTATCAGTTATAAAAAAAACGCTCATTTCTACCAATATTGCAATTTTTATAAAAGATGCTGCGGGAATGGGCCGCCGCCTACACTCCTATACACGTAAGCGGAAGTAAGATATACTTGGGCATGCTTATGAGTGAACCAATCTACTTAAGATACACTGAAAGAGAGGCTACAAAATGGATAAAAACAGAAGATTTTCTGCGTACATGTTACGCCAGCTTAAAGGCGCAGCAGCGGCTATCCTAGCGGCAGTTGTTTTAACAGGTATCATAGCAATGGCTCTGCCACTTACATTGGTATATGCTAATCCTGCTTACACGCAGCCAACAGGGCGGGTGTTATATCTTCGTGCGGGCGGTAACGACTCAAGCGATGGTTTGTCCCTTACCAATGCATGGCAAACTTTACATCACGCGGCGCGAAATCTGCAGCCCGGAGACACGCTATTCGTCAGCGACATAGATGGAGACTTTAATACCACCATCGCAAACGGAGGCCCCAGAAATGGTGATGCCTTTAGGTGGCAAGCGGGAAGCCCTTCTGGTACCGCGGCTCAGCCCATCACCATTATGGCCCTTAACGACGAGCGTCCCGTTTTCCGCAGTAAGCCCACCGCAGGTACAGGCAATTCCTTCATCCATTTGAATAACTCGCATCACATTACGTTCAAAGGGCTGTCTTTCATTGACATTGGCTATGTCGATCCTAGCTTCCAGACAGGGAACGGCAATATCGTGGCCAATATTAATAGTTCTACCAATATCCAATTTATCAATAACGTGTTTAACAACCAAGCCAATACCGATTTTGGCGCAAACCCGTACTACCTATCCGGTAGCATGATACAAGTATGGGGCGGCAGCGATTTTTTACTTCGTGGCAACTATTTTAACGGCAGTGGTTCCGCGTTGGTGCGGAATCAACAATTTCCAAACGCTGCGGGTGCAGTGGATATGGTTCAGTTTTATGGAGCGCATAACGTTTTAGTTGAGTTTAACCATTTTGGTAATGCCGGACATGCGGCTCTTACTTTCGACGACATGGTAGTGGGGGGTGTAACCGGCGCGCCGGATGGTTCACTCGGTTCCCAAAACAGGCGAGCCGAAAATGTCGTAATACAATTTAATGTTATTGCCAACGCATGGGGTGGCGGTCTCTATTTTGGCCGCTCATTTGGAGATGTTGGGCGTTTTGGTGAGCAGCCAGACCGAATGAACCCTCATAGATCTGGCGATAGACCCGGTGACGGTGGTTTTTCCGGACACCATGTTATTCAAAATAATATCGTTTATTATACGGGGCATCAAGTGTCTTATCAAAAATTTGGTATTACACCTTATGGCAACGAGGGAAGTATCATTCGTCATAACATTTTAGCTTATGGCGGCGATTATTTTGGAGTGCCCAATACACCTTTGGGAATGACCGCTTTTCCTGGTGTTTATGGCGGAGCCGTTGCACCTCATAGACACAGAATTTATAACAATATTACGTTCCGTAACGGTAGCCCTTCGGCGTTTTTGAGCGAAGGCGGCGGCGGTCAGGGCGGTATAATAAGAGATGTGGAGTACAAGAACAATATTTTCTTTATGGACAACTCCCCCAACTTTGTACGTAACACCATGTACGCAAATATAGCTCCGGAGTTGGGCCCAACCAACCGCCCGCAAATAGAGATTGTTGCGCATAATACGAATATAGACCCGCGTACCCCCGGGCGAACACTTCAGCAGAACTTTATAGATCATTTCCCTTCCACCAACCGGTTTATTAATAATATAGTGCTGGCACCCGAAGGTAGACCCGCGCAAGTACAGTTTTGGTCTCCACCGGCTTTAGGCGGCGGCTGGGTAAGGAACCTCCAGCAAGTGCAACAGGATTTTCCGCTTAGGGATAGAGCTGCTATAGGTTTTCCGGGCATACAGGGCGGGTTCCATGGTAATATAGAAGTAGATCCGATGTTTGTACGCATTAGCCAGCCCGGTGCCCCCAAAAACATGGAAGACTATAACTTTCGCTTGCAGGCGGGTTCTCCGGCAATTAACGCCGGTGCTAACCTTACTTATACTTCACAAGCAGGTACTAATACTATGCAAGTCTCTGTGTTGGATGCGCTGTATTTTACATGCGGTATGGGCCTTATCCCAGGAGACCCAATAATAGTTGGTAATAACGATATCGTACGGGTAATGCATGTGGATTACCGCAACGCTGTTTTAACGGTGTGCAGGCCTATTTCCTATAGCTTGGGCGATGCTGTAAATCTGCCTTTTAACGGGCGGGCTCCGGATATAGGTGCGTTTATGTTTACACAAGAACCAGAAATTTTGATAGATACTGTCATCCGAAGCGGTAATAGTCTCGAAATCTTAGGTGTTATCACATCGGATTCCGGCCAAAGCATTATGGCTTTTGTTCGCAAATCTAATGGTGATATCGCACAGATAGATCATTCGAGGAGCATGAACAGCGGCAGTTTTCGGCTTGAAATACCGATATCGGCAAGCGGTACCTACACTGTTACTATTACCGGGCAGGGTGTAGCTACACCTGTTGTGCTCACTATTAATTAAGCGTTTAACTTTTGCCGCCTTTTTCAACTGGTATAACGGGTTAAATTATAACAACAGGAGAGTTTGATATGAAACTTTTTAAAATATATAAAAAATTAATAGGATTATTTTTATCGCTTGCCTTGGCTCTTAGCATATTCCCTACGGAGTTTGTGGCTGCAGACGAAATTTTTGAAGATATGCCTGCTACGGCCGAGACTATCCCCCCGATAGATCATCCACTGGAAGAATCTTTTCCCGAATCTCACCTTCCAATAGATGTTTTTCCTGATGAAAATATAAACGAGATAAATGTTCCAAGTTATACATTGCCCCAGTCAATAATACCCGCAACAAGCTTGGTACCCCAAACCATCGCTCTGCGGGAAGGCGTAGATGGTTATACAGGCACAAAGAATGTTGGGTTTATCATAAACAATAACCTACAAATGATGGGAGCCTCGCAGACCAATTCTATTATGCTGGGACTACCCGACGGTAGATCTCTCATCTACTTTGACCTAAAAGATATCTTCCCACCCGGGGTAGATCTAAGCTATATATTTGTAACCGATGTTACGCTGTCGCTGTTCCAGTCTTTTAACGTAAATGTTCCTCGAGATGTCCAGCTGCGTAGGGTTTTGGACCCAGACAATTTAGGAATGTGGGTCGAAGGCACAAACAACAGTACCGCTTGGGATGTAAGCTCTCGTAATAACGGTGCATCTTGGTTTAACCGGGACAACGGCTTTGACCAGCCGGGACAGGAAGAGCCACCGGATCGTACGCCAATTCCTTGGACTGCAGGAGGTGGCAATTTAGACAGTGCTGTTGCTTCTACACCTTCCAGTACAATTTCTATAGGAAACCATACTCCATTCACCAACAATCGTGCAGATTTTACAGGCAGCCAAATGAGGCAGGATGTTAACGCATGGATCCAAGACCCTGCATCAAACCAAGGCTGGATGATTAGCCGCGCAATTGTACCGGATATTCCGGACACGGCCGGCCCGCACTTTTGGAATCGTTTTGCTCCAAATATTGCTCATCGGCCTATGTTAACCATAACTTTTGTAGACCTGAGTGATCTTGGCAATGACGCAGTAATTTTCCAAAATGATGTTGAGGCAGACCAAGACGGTTTTTTTCTACAATGGTTCCCGTTTGGCGATATCGATCATTTTTTAATAGAGTATGAAATAGAGGGAATACCGCATTTTTATTCAACTACAGAGACATCTGTGTGGATACGCAACTCCGGCTTTATTTATGACGAAGATTTTACATTTACCATAGTAGGCTATCTAAACAATATACGTGTGGCCTTATCCGACCCAAAATCAGCTCAAATTGTTGATAATAGAACATTTACTCCAAGCGGAACAGGTTTTGATTTGTCATGGTCAAGCGTGTATGGTGCAGTGGAGTATAGGATTGAAATTGTCAGAGAAAGTGATGGTATGTCGGACTTAGTAGTAACCACCAACAATACCGCTACAGTCAACAATTCAAGCTTTTTCACCTTTGGTTTCTTTTCCTATAGACTAACTGCGCATGACGCATTAGATAATGTTATACGGGATTCGGGTATTCAGCCATTTATGCGGCCGGATGTTACACCACCGTCAACTACCGTACGTGTAGAGGCTAACGCAACATGGGCGCGTACAGCAACCGACGCAATGCTGCTTCCCGCTAACAGAGGAGCGGTTACTATTACCGTGGAAAGCGCGACAGACCTAGAATCCGGAGTGGCAAGAACGGAATACCGCTTCAACAACGACCACCGGTATAATTTCCAGCAGAATAATCCGGGAGTAGCGGCCAACTCGTGGAACACAGACTGGGTTATGGATCCTTGGCACCCAACAAGCGCAGGCAGCACCATAACCATAACAGCTCAGGGTGTTACGCGTGTATGGGTGCGTTCGGTGGACAACGCCGGTAATGTGGAAAGGCCGCAACCTATTTATATTGTTATTGATAATTCCCCGTTGTTTGTTTCCCCACCGGTAGTGCGCAGCGGCGATACTGTGCTAGATCGTTTGCAACCCGGAAGCAATATTACCGTTTCAATGGAGTTAGAAAACCGTGACCCGGCAGGAAGCGAATTTACTGCCTATTTGATGGCGGTATTATATGATGCGTCGGGAAGAATGCGGGATATAACCGTGTCCCCATCTGTACATTTTGGTATCGGAACAGCGTCAACCCTTAACACCGCAATTATGACTTTGCCAAGTAGAACAGACGGATGGTATTTGGATATTTTTTTGATGGATGCGAGCAATGATAATCCCATCTATTACCCGCACAGATTCCCCCATGCGTTAAATACGCACCGACACAGGCTAAATTTACGTCCAATGATAAACTCTCCGACCAGCTTTACCGTTTCTTTTGACGCAAACTCTCCGGATGGTATAAATCCAAGTGCAATAATTGTAGCAGCAGGCCAAGTGCTTGCTTTGCCTGCTGTATCGCGCGCAAATTACATTTTCAACGGTTGGTTTACGGCAGCTACCGGGGGCACATGGATAGGTGGCGCAGGAGACAGCTTTATTCCCGGCGCCCATACGGCCTTATTTGCTCAATGGGTGCCTATAGCATTCCCAGGTCTATACCAAGTGTCCTTCCACATCTACACAGGTAATCAAGGCCTCATAGATAGATTCGGGTACTACGGAACTCTAAATAAAGAGGGCATATTAGTAATTAATGTCCCGGTTATCCCAGGTAAGCCGCACTCTGAGTGGCCTAGTCAAAACTTGCTGAATGTTATCCTTAACATTGGGCTCGTTCACAGTGTAGACGATATGCTGGGTCACGCGTTCTGGGGGTGGTTCAGAGACGAAACATTGAATAGTTCCGGTAGAAGAGGGCCAACTGCCAATGCCGAAATCCCCAATCCGACCAATCCCGGTTTGCGCCGTCCTTTGTTGACTGACAGATGCGAATGGATAAACGACGGAATGGACGGTGGGCCACAAGACAGAATACTTGATCTGCTCCAAAACCCATATATAACCCAAGCACAGATATATAGTCTGTTTGGCAATACTAGCACATTGGATTTGTTTGCAATCTGGTCGCTATGGGGCGACGTAAATGATGATGACGTAGTCAATTTTACAGACCTCGGCGTTCTGCAGGCATATCTCCTGTTCAGATATGTTGCTCCCGATGTAATAAGCCTAAATAGGCGCGCAGGGGATGTATTTAACAATGCGTCATTAGACTGGACAGATTTTAACCTTCTGCAATCATACCTGCTGACACGAGATGCAAACCCCGGCCAGGTTATATTGGGTGTTCTTCCGCATGAGCTGCGGTCATTGGTATTTGCAAATAGATAAGGAGTGCTTGTATTATGCCGCAAATGGCGGTATTATGTCTCCAGTCCCGCTTAAATGGGATTGACAAAAAAATAAGAAACGAGGAAGTAATAATGAAAATTGGAGTAATAGGAACGGGAACAATTGCTTCTGCTATTGTAACTGGTTTTTGTACAAAGAAATCCGGGCATGAGTTTTTCCTTTCCCCAAGAGGCGCGAAAAAAGCAGCTGCACTTGCCGCGGAGTTTTCTGAAGTAACAGTATGCAAATCCAACCAAGAAGTATTGGACTGTGCTGAATGGATATTCATAACTGTTCAAAAAAACGCCTTTGAAGCACTAAAGGAATTGAAGTTTAGAAAAGACCATAAAGTGTTAAACATGGCAACGGAAATGCAATTATCATATTTAAAGGAAATTACAGGTGAAACGGCTGTTTTTGCCCATGTTGTTCCCCTGCCAATGATAGTGCGTGGTTTTGGTCCGTTGCTAGTATATCCAGAAGTGCCGGAAGTTGGAGAACTCTTTGCCACTGTGGGTGACGCAATATATATCTCAAACATGGACGACGCGCGCACACTCCAGCTTTTGACCTGTCTAATGAGTCCATATTATATGCTGGTGGATGAGTTTGCTAAATTTACTGTTGACCAAGGTGTTGGTCATGAAGCCTCTGTAAAATTTATACATTCATTGCTTAGTGCCTTAACCCGGCGCGCTGTAGAAACTCCAAACTGCGATCTTGTAGAGCTGGCAAACGACATGACACCAGGCGGCTACAACGAGCAAGCAATGAATGAGCTTTTAGGCAATGGCGCGATAACAGCATGGCGTGATACGATGGATAGGTTGCGCGAACGATTGCAGGCAAGTATATAAGATTAAAAAATCGCCAATTGATACTATTACCACAATGAAAATAGTATGATGCATAGTAATGTTAGTTGAAAATATCCTTAAAGCAAGTCCGCGGTATTAGGCGGATTGCCGAGCGAAGTTTTAGGCAAGTCTCAGCTAACATTACTATAGTAGGCTATTTTTATTTGAATATGCTGCAATTATTTTGCAAAGCACACAGATTTTCAACTTAGCGTGAAGAAGGTTATATAATGCCGATATTAATTTTAATTATTATAGCGATACATATTTCGGCACTTTTTGTGCCGATCATAGCGAAAATACTCATTCACTTTGACTATATTTTAGTTTTATTTGTAACATGGGTTTTTGTATTCGGCGCGGGAGGATTTAACGAATTCGCGCTATTAGTAAATTACGATATACATACCGTCTTTACGATTTTAATTTACATTGCTGCTCTTGGCATATGGTTTTGCTTACAGCAGATTAAAATTTTAGGTATATACATCTTTAGGGTTATTGCCTGCGCACTATCGGCCGTAATTCTTACATACTTGGTTTCAACAGGATTGCTGGGGCAAACAATCGCAGATGGTATGGATACAATATGGATGTGGACTGTCGGTATTATATATTTCATTGTTGCGGTAGGGCTAAGAGCAAAAAGTAGCAGTATAGTGGATAGGGATTAAATGGTTATAAATTTCTATATGGCAGCGCTTTCGAACATATAAAAATCCCCAATTTCCAAGCCGGAAAATAAGGGATTTTTTTAATAGCGTTACAGGAGACGGATGCTTTTGCTTTTTTTGAATTATATCGTGTTATAGTCAATTAAACCCAAAACCGTCCACTGTGGCTTACAATTTTCCAGCACTCCTGCGCTGGTGCGCGGCGGTCTGCTGCTCCTTGGATTGCAGAAAAATTACGGCGTCACAATGGACGGTTCTGGGTTTAATTGACTATACTTTCTATGCGTCTCGCAAATTCCAATAAAAACAAAAGGATTGAGCCATATTACCAGCTCAATCCCTAAACGGGGGGTAAGGGATTCGAACCCTTGCGGGGTTGCCCCCAAACGGTTTTCAAGAAGCCCATACCCTCTTTTAGCAATTGAATGAAACCAAGCAGCTCCGTGCCCTTCGAGCTATGTCTTGTCGATGACATGCCTACTATAGGCATTGAAAATATTTGAGTTTCATATTTGATAGGACATGTGATTAATCTCTATCGCAATTGGAGAAAAACTTTTCAAACAGCTCCTCTGCCATTTTATTTTCTGGGAAAATAGTATAAATACATTCTTGAAAATATCTCTTTAACTTATCAATAAGGGGTAGCAACTCATCTATATCAACAGGAATGTTTTGCCATTTGATTGTGGCATTAATATTTTCACGTTTTGGTTTATAGTGAACGACATCGTTTCTTGCTTTTCGTATATTATCTATTCGGCTTACAGTTTCACTGTCAATACTTTCTGATGTTGTAATCCTATATAACCATGTAAGTTTATCCTTCGTAGGAATCACTTTCATACATGAGTCGTATTCAGTTTTTGAAAAGTTATGTTTATCTATTAGCACATCATTGTAAAATTCGTTTATCATCTGTTCGACAATTATCCCAGTTAAAGTTACTGAAGCGTCATATTGATTATTATCGACAGCATATTCTAATGTTTCCATCAAAACATCACTTGCGGTAATTACCATATCCCATGAGTCAATGTTATCACTATCTATATAGGCTTGTACTGCTTCTTTAACTTCTTTTTCGGTAGATTCATCTGAAATCAAGCCATCATTTATTAAAGCCGATATAATAATAGGAATTACTTTGTTTATTATTTTCTTTTCATCAATATCCATGATATTTTCCTCGTTATTACAACATTTTTTTAATTTGCTCTTGCAATGTTACGACGTCAAAACTAGCCGTCTCCCATATATCTTCCATACGCAGAGTCATGTATCCATGGGCCGTAACATCACGCAAGCCAGCTATAGATCGCCACGGGATATAGGAGTTGTCACGCTTTAGCTCGTCCGACAGGAGCTTAACTAGCTCACCTATATTGATTAGGGTCATACAAACGGCTCTTTTGGTTTTTTCATCTGTAGTGAACGCATCACAGTCATATCCTTGTATCAAATCAGCTATGACACTGGTTTCAGTAAGAATTTTCATCAACAGTACCTTGTCTCTTTTATCCATAAGCCAATATCACCTCTTTAGGTTTAATTAGTGAATCCTCAGGAAGCGGCGCATGGATAACATCTACTGAAACATTTAACAAATCTTCTAAATCTAATTTTATCGCTGACAATACAAATAAGGATATTCTCGGCTTGTGAAATTCGATAAGTATGTCTAAGTCACTTTTACTTGTGGCTCGACCTTCAGCAAACGAACCAAAATACGACACTTTTTTAATGGGATGAATTTCTGCCGTTTTAGCGATAGCCGAGCAAATTTTTTCGTGCGTTAGCATAATCTCTCACCTCGTAGCCGACGTTCGCCGACTATACCCTTTCACAAAACACAGAGATCTTCATAAAACTCTGGTAAAACAAAAGGATTGAGCCATATTACCAGCTCAATCCCTAAACGGAGGGTAAGGGATTCGAACCCTTGCGGGGTTGCCCCCAAACGGTTTTCAAGACCGCCGCGTTATGACCACTTCGCTAACCCTCCAAATGCATGCATTTCAAACACGCCTAACAATTGTATCCTTTAAGTTGCGCAATGTCAATATTACATGTAAAATTTCAGTGACAAAATCTTATACATGTTCTATAATCTATAAAGTGCATTATAATAGTAATATCACTTTCGAAATATAACTTCCAATATAAAAAGGGGTGTTTGTTTTGCTGGAATTTACAGATTGGATGTTTATCCTTTTGATCATTGCCGTAGTAATGTATGGCGTGGTTGCAATTGTTAAGGTAAGCACGCGGTATTCGGAAAACATTGAGAGAATGAAAAATGGCTATCCCTTGAGAGACGGGACACGGCCTTCGGGTTATATTGAGCCGGACTGCACAAATGACGTATCGTATCAATCCGGCTCGCAGCAAGTAACGGAAAGATACTAAATGCTGCTTTAAAGCAGTTTAAGCTGAAAATGCGTCTGCTTTGGAATGGGAAGCGTTCGTAAGTAGCGCAGTGAATGTAATTAGCACATTCTGTGTCACTACATTTGCCACGTTTAATGTTGCGAATTTCGGCCTGTTTTCAACTAAACGTACCTAAAGACAGCAGCAAAATACTAGCAAGTTGATAAGGAGCGGCGGTAATGCAAAAAGTCCTTTCAGTTTTCGGTACGCGGCCGGAGGCTATTAAAATGATGCCGCTAATACTGGCAATGGACAAACACCCGGATATAGATTCAAAAGTATGCGTAACGGCACAACATCGCGAGCTTTTGGATCAAGTTTTGGTACCTTTTGGCATTGTACCGGACTTTGACCTTAATATAATGGCAGTTGGGCAAACTCTTGCAGACATAACTACAAAGGTTTTGCAAGGCCTTGCCCCTGTGCTTAATGAGTTTAAACCGGATATCCTGTTGGTGCATGGTGATACCACCACTACGTTTGCCGCGTCGCTGGCAGCCTTTTACGCACAAGTTAGAGTTGGCCATGTAGAAGCGGGGTTGCGCTCCTACGACAAGTATCGCCCGTATCCGGAAGAAATCAACCGTAAACTTACCACAGCCATTGCAGATTTGTATTTTGCGCCCACTCTACAATCGCAAGATAATTTAATTAAAGAAAATGTTCCCCGCGAATTAATCTACGTTACGGGCAACACGGCAATCGATCTTATCCGCTATACCGCAAAGGAAAGCTACCGCTTTCAAACAGATGCCCTAAATCACTTGGATTTTACAAAACGCATAATCCTAATGACCGCTCACCGTCGCGAAAATTGGGGCGCACCGATGGAGAATATCTGCCATGCGGTAAAGCGTATTGTTTGCGACCATCCCGATGTTATTGTAGTGTGGCCAGTGCACCCGGGCAAAGCGGTTCTTGAGCCGGCTCATGCCATTTTGGGAGATACCAAACGAGTATTGTTGACAGAACCTATGGGTGTTTTTGACATGCATAATCTTATGAAACGCGCCAATTTAATATTAACCGACTCCGGTGGATTGCAAGAAGAAGCCCCGTCGTTTAATCTGCCCACAATTGTACTGCGGGAAGTAACAGAACGCCCCGAAGGGCTTTTAGCCGGTACACTTGTACTAGCCGGTGTATGCGCAGATGCTATATATAACGAAGCAACACGTCTGTTAACGGACAAAGTCGCTTATGCAAAAATGGCAGCAGTACCAAATCCTTTCGGGGATGGACAAGCAAGCGAACGTATTATTGAAGCGATACTGCAATACGGAAGACAAGTGTGAAGAAAAGCCACTTTGCACTTGATTTGATGGTCAAATGCAAGTATTCGAGTTTAGTCAATGGGAGGCAAACATGATAACTATGAACTGGATATGGGGCGAAAATGGTGACCTTACGGATATACACGCCATTCGCCGCACTGTTTTTATGGAGGAACAAGGCGTTTCCGAACAGGACGAGCTTGACGGCACGGACGGTGCCTGTGTTCATCTTATTGCTTACGATAGCGACATTCCCGTTGCCACAGGCCGGATAATGATAACCAGCGAAGATTTTATAATCGGACGCGTTGCAACGTTAAAAAGCCATCGAGGCCGCGGCATAGCCACGGGACTTATGCAGGCGTTAATTGACGCCTGTGTAGTTATGGGTGGCGAAAGGCAAATACTGCATGCACAAACACATGCGCGCACTTTCTACGAAAAGCTGGGCTTTATCGCTTATGGCGAAGAGTTTGAAGAAGCGGGCATTCCTCATATTGCAATGGAGCATTTCGGAACAGAAAGGACTTGCAAAAATGCGATTAGATAAATACTTAAAAGTAAGCCGGATAATAAAACGTCGCACCGTAGCCAACGAAGCTTGTGATGCCGGGCGTGTGGAAATAAACGGCAAAGTGGCCAAAGCTTCTGTGGATGTAAAAGTAGGCGACATTATAGCAATACGTTTTGGTGAAAAAATTACAAAACTGGAAATACTGGAAGTAAAGGAAAACGTCCGCAAGGAAGACACCTCGGCTATGTACCGGGTTGTGGAGTAATGTTTGGGGCAACAACTTGTATTTCGCCAATATTTGTATATAATAGTAAGGTAAAAATTTGTAGGAAAGGGGTGTTCCCCCATGCGTTGGATATTCGGTTATGGCACTGCAATATGCATCATGCTTATAATCATAAGCCAAAGTATAATCTTCCCTACTTTTTTTATGCCATTTTTCACATGGCAGTATAATAGGCTTGGTGTGTCAGAAACCATACAAGTGGAGCATGACGAGCTTATGCGCGTAACTGGCGAATTGCTTGATTACATGCGTGGCCGCCGCGACACTATAGAAGATATAACCGCTATTGTAGCTGGCGAAGAGCGTATTTTCTTTAGCTATATAGAAGTTAAACACATGGTGGACGTGCTAGACTTGTACAATGTTGCTTTTATGGTGCGTAATGTGGCGTTTTTTATAGCGATAGCATTTGTGCTGGCTATGATTTTGCTAAAGCATCGGGTGTTGTACATGCTGGCGCGCTGCAGTAGGGAAGTTATGGCGGCATTTTTGATTATTTCTGCCATTGTGGTGGGGCTTATCGCGTTAAACTTTGACAGAGCGTTTGTTATTTTCCATTTGATATTCTTTAATAACGATTATTGGATACTTGACCCGCGGGTGGATTTGCTTATTAACATGGTGCCGATTTATTTCTTCATTCATATTTCGATTTTTATCGCATTGCTTATGGTTATTTCGTCGGTTGCAATTATTACAGCTGGTACATTGTACCTGCGGCGGATGCCTGAGCGTACGCTTTTTAGGTCATGAAGCGGCTAAGGCTGTTGTGGTTGATACCCCCGGGGCTTATCGCGCTGGTGGTTTTGTTTGTGGTTTTGATAAGGGTATTGCTGCCAATAAGCCTTTGGTGGCTGTTATTGATAATACCACTTGGGTTTTTAGCGGTTCCGGCTGCTTTGATAATTTTTGTAGTGCTGCTTATGATAGTTTTAATGGCCGTGCCAATTAGCTATAATATAGAGGGAACTACTGCCGAAGGCAATGTTGTGCGAGCACGGGTAAGTTATTTGCTGCGGCTGATACGCGTAAAATTCGATTACGAAAATGGTATAGGCTCACCAGATATAAGGGTTCTATGGTTCAAAATTGGCGGGAAAAGGAATGCAAAAAAAAACTGGCTGTCTATGTTATGGCATAAGTTTTTGAAAGGAATGCGCATAGCCAGCCGTTGGTCGATGCAGCAGTGGTTTAAGATCTGGAGAAAAAACGGCGTGAATGTAGATGATGCCCAGTTACATCCTACTGCATTAGCTAAACACGACCACCCCACAAAACTCGAAACCACAGCAGAGGCAACCGAAAAGCAAAAGAATTTCCCTGTAAATGGCGCATCCCTCGACATCCCACCAGCAGACGCTGCTATACCCGGCAACAAATTGACCTTAACCGAAACCATTCGCAATCTTATTGCTGCTATACGTAACTTCCCTGTCACCATTCGCAACGTTCATAACAACTTCCGAAAAAAAATCGAGAATATAAAATCCACCATAAACACAGTTATGACATATCCCAATAGAAAAATTGTAACTCGTCTAACCGTGGATCTACTAAAACGCCAGCTCCAATTGCTGAAGCCAAAAAAAATAATCGTCCACGGCACGGTGGGTTTTGCTGATCCGGCTCAAACGGCCACCATAATGGGTGTCTACGCCGTAGCGGCAGAAGTACTCAACCTTCGCCAAAATATAAACATAGCAGCAGACCTGCACGCCGCCAATTTCGCCGCAGACCTAAATTTTCAAATAAAAGGGCGCGTCAGTATGCTGCTTCACATCGCTTCAATAATAAGGTTTGCCCTGCGCAAACCAATTCGTCAATTGATATTCGACGTAATACAAAAAAGCAAATAAACCGAGAGGAAGATATAAATGACCAACAATGCAAGCGACAATCTGAAAGCTCTGCTTTCCCAAATGGACAATTACGTCTCCACAAAAACAGTAGTGGGCGAACCGGTAAAAATGGGTGACGTAACGGTAATCCCGCTAATAGACGTATCCCTTGGCATGCTTACAGGGGTATCTTCGTCGCTGGAAAAAGACCCAAGCAAGGGTACAGACGGGGGAGCCGGTGGCGTAAGCGCGAAAATGACTCCATCGGCGGTTATTATCGTAACAAACGGCACCGCACAGCTTGTAAAGGTAAAAGGCGACGACGGCATAGGCGGCAAGATAATGGACATGCTACCGGGTGCGATGGCAAAACTAAGCTCAATGTTTGGCAAAAAAGAAGATGAAGAAGCCGAAGAACAGCCCCCGGAAGAAACCCTATAGCTTTATTCCCGCATCCGGAACATGAAAACGGTGAAACCCCGCTTGGGATATGTAAGCGCGCAGCCCAAGTGGCAGCGTGATGTTCGGCAAGCTATGCCCACAAGGCAGCCCCCACAATGTAGGCTTGCCCTCTGGCAAAACAAGTTCACGTATAGCCAAATTAAGTGTCTCAAGTGTTTCGGGTACAAAATCCCCAAAAACAATCCCCTCGGCATCACGAAACTTGCCGGCCAATTTCAATTGCAAAAGTAACCTATCGACCCGGTAGGGCGTCTCCCCTATTTCCTCAAGGAAAAGGATGCGCCCCCGGGTTTTTATTTCATAAGGTGTGCCTAGTAGCGACGCAATTACGCTAAGGTTCCCCCCTGTAAGAATGCCGGAAGCACATCCGGGATGCAAAACCGTCAGGTGTGTGTTCGCCACCGCTGCATTACCTTGAGAGTATGCATGTGGCCTCGTGGAAATCGCGTCGGCAGGAGCGGCATCCCTCAACCGACTGTTACGTTCGTCTCCATATATAGTTGTAAAGGCAGTCTGTGGCCATTTGCATCCAAACACTGCCCTTTTAAAAGCTTCCATCGAAGCTGTATCCAACTCCCCACCACCAAAGCAAGACCCAGCCATAGGTCCATGAAACGTAACCATTCTACAAACCTGATTAAGCGCAACATGCAGCGCGGTAACATCGCTAAACCCGACAAAAACTTTTGCATTGCGCTGTATCATCCCATAGTCTAAAAGTGGCAGCAACCGCCCTGCTCCATATCCCCCACGTGCAGCAAAAATCCCCTTAACTTCTTTATCCGAAAAAGCCAAATGCAAATCCTGCACCCGCAATTCGGCATACCCCGCGAGATACTCATGCGTGGCGTAGCAACTATCCATAACTCGCACCCTAAGTCCCATACCTTCCAGCGCACGCACACCATTTTCCAGTGCATCCCGCTTGCAAGGCGATGAAGTGGCTGTAACAGCAACTAAGTCACTCTTATGTAATAAATGTGGGAATATCATAGCTTCACCTCAACGTTTCAAAACAAATAAAAAGAGCACCTGCGCACAGATGCTCGTCTAACTTCTCAGTTTGAATCCAAACCCCCATACCGTATCTATGGAAACAGTACTGCCTTTTTCGGCCAGTTTTCGCCGTAGACGCTTTACTGTATCGTCTGTAGCGCGGGTCTCTACCGGATTATCGTAGCCCCATATTTCGCTCAAAAGTTCGTCTCTTGAAACAGGTTTTTTTTGGTTTTCCAGTAAGTACAGCAAAAGTTTAAATTCGTTGTTTGTAAGCGACAATTCCTGATCGTTACAATATGCCGTCAGCTTATTAGGAAACAGAACAATATCTGCGTATTGGAAAGATTGCAATTCGTCAGCTTTCGGTTTCTTGGCTGCTTCCGAATTTCTGAGCAATAGCATTTTTACATGAACAATAAGATGTGCCGGCTTAAAAGGCTTGCCTAGATAAATATCACAGCCTTGCGAGATGCCTTGCACATAATCGTCATCGTTATTTTGACCGGTTAGCATGATAATGGGCATATCCGTAACTTCTCTAAGCATTTTACAAACAGAGTGACCATTGTTGCCCGGCATTATTATATCAAGAATAGCGAGGTCGCAGGGTTGTCGATTAAATGCAACAAGTAGCTGGTCTCCTGTTTCAAAACATTCTACTCGGTAACCTTCTTGCTCTAATAGGCTTTGGATAAGCCAACGGTATATTTCATCGTCATCTGCGATGTAAATCAAATTACTCATTAACAGCATCTCCAGTCCCCAGTATTTAGTAAAGCCCAAAATCATATTAATATTCTCTTATATATTACCACAATTATTATTAAAAGCAACACTGAAATGAAAGTTTGCGATGTTTCAGGCACCGTTTGCGCTTTGTGCCATTCTTATGTTTAGGGGACGAATTGGCCAAAATGCGGCAAAAGAATAATTGAAACAGGGAGTTTGATTTTACATAAATTACCAGATGCAAAAGTTTCCTAAAAATCAGAAAAAGCCCTTGCAATCCCCATAAACATAGTGTATACTTGTTCCTCGTGACGTATTCTTAGGAAAATGTCATAAATTCTGTGCAGATTCACCTCTTGCACAGGAAAAAAACATATGACACGCCCGGTTGCGTGAACATATTGGCAGCATAGTCAGTAACGGGTTCCTTCATTATATATGCCATATCACAACCCGATACAAAAGTGGTGCAATGCCCAGCGAGGCAACAACACAGGAGGTAAACATGCAAAACCAGAAAATCCGCATTAACCTAAAAGCCTACGACCACAAGTTAATCGACCAGTCCGTAGCGCAAATCATCGAAACTGCCAAGCGCACAGGCGCACAGGTATGCGGCCCAATTCCCTTGCCAACCAAGCGGGAAATCGTAACAATACTGCGGGCCGTGCACAAGTACAAAGACTCACGCGAGCAATTCGAATCGCGCACACACAAACGTCTCATTGATATTCTTTCGCCAACCGCACAAACAGCGGATGCATTGGGCAGGCTAGACCTCCCCGACGGTGTGGATATCACTGTAAAATTGATGTAGGGAGGCGTTATACATGAAAAAAGCAATCTTGGCCCGCAAGTTGGGTATGACACAAGTATTTACAGAAAACGGGACGGTAATTCCCGTGACTGTGCTGGAAGCCGGCCCCTGTAAGGTGGTCCAGAAGAAAACAATAGAAAAAGACGGCTACGCCGCTCTTCAAGTGGGTTTCGGCAGTATTCGTCCTAAGTTGGTAAATAAGCCCAAAGCCGGACACTTCGCCGCGAACTTGGGCGCAAGTGAAACTCCTCTGCGTGTTCTCAAAGAACTAAAGTTGGATGACTGCGACGCTTACGAAGTAGGCGCGGAAATAAAAGCCGACATGTTTGCAGAAGGTGACAGGGTAGACATTAGCGGAACATCCAAGGGTAAAGGGTTCCAGGGCGCGATAAAGCGGCACAACCAAACCCGCGGTCCAATGTCTCATGGTTCTAAATACCATCGTGGTTTGGGTTCGATGGGCGCAGGTACAACGCCGGGTAGGGTTCGCAAGGGAAAGAAGGCGCCCGGTCACATGGGGGCAGAGGCTGTAACCGTGCAAAACCTCGAAATAATCCGCACAGACGCCGATAAGAACTTGATTCTTGTAAGGGGTGCCGTGCCTGGTATAAAAGGATCGCTGGTAGTTGTAAAATCCAGCGTGAAAGTGTAAAGGAGTTGTAAAGCGTGGCTACAATAGATGTAAAGAACATCCAGGGCAATACTGTGGGCAGTATCGATTTAGAGCCCACCATATTCGATATAGAAATCAATGAACACGCCGTGCACATGGCAGTTGTTCAATATCTAGCCAACAATCGCCAAGGCACAAAATCAGCTAAAACCCGTTCTGAGGTACGCGGTGGTGGCCGTAAGCCTTGGAGACAAAAGGGAACGGGTCGCGCACGTCACGGCACAATACGCTCTCCCATTTGGACAGGCGGTGGCGTGACATTCGCACCAAAGCCAAGAGATTTCTCCTTCAAGCTGAACAAAAAGCTGAAAAGGCTGGCTCTCAAGAGTGTTTTAACGGACAAGGCGAGAAATGGTCAGTTGGTTGTTTTGGACAGCATAGACTTGCCAGAAATTAAAACAAAATCCATGGTGGATGTGTGTGTTAATTTGGAACTTGGTAAATCACTGTTTGTAATGGATGGCAGCAATACCAATGTAATGCTTTCTGCCCGCAATATACCAAGTGTAAAAACAGCGGCGGTAAATACAATCAATGTTTATGACATTCTTAACCACGAAAACTTGGTTGTAACCAAAGAAGCCGTGGAGAAAATCCAGGAGGTGTACAAATAATGGCGGATCTTAAATATTACGACGTTATTCAAAAACCTCTAATGACAGAGAAAAGCATGAGCATGCTGGAAGAAAACGTATATTCGTTCTATGTTCATCCAAAAGCAACAAAGACGCAAGTTAAAGAGGCCGTAGAAAAACTTTTTGCGGGCACAAAGGTGGAAAAGGTTAACACCATGACAACCCACCCCAAAAAGCGTCATCGCCGCGGCTTCTTGCCCGGCAAGACAGTGCAGCGTAAGAAGGCACTTGTAAAGCTAACACCTGGCAGCGCCCAGATAGAATATTTCGAAGGAATTTAGGAGGGTAAAACATGGGAATAAAACGTTATAGACCCCTTACCCCTTCCCAAAGGCAAATGACCGTTTCCGACTTTGCGGAAGTAACAAGGTCAAAGCCTGAGAAAAGCCTCGTCCAGCATTTGAAGACTCACAGTGGTCGTAATGGGCAAGGCAAAATAACAGTTCGCCACAGGGGTGGCGGGGCAAAAATCAAATATCGTATAATCGATTTCAAACGCAACAAGGATAATATTCCTGCAAGAGTTGCTGCTGTTGAATACGACCCAAACCGCACGGCATATATCGCCCTACTCCACTATGTGGATGGCGAGAAGCGTTACATCTTGGCACCAATAGGCGTTAAGGTGGGCGATCAGCTAATGAGCGGCGAAGAGGCTGAAATCCGTCCAGGCAATGCGTTGCCGATGAAGTTTATCCCAGTGGGAACAGAAATTCACAACATTGAAATGAAACTGGGCAGAGGCGGCCAAATGGTTCGTAGTGCTGGTAACGTAGCACAATTGATGGCAAAAGACGAGAAATACGCAACGGTTCGTCTCCCTTCCGGAGAAATGCGCCTTGTACCCGTTAACTGCCGCGCAACAATAGGCCAGGTTGGTAATCAAGACTATGAACTTATCAATGTAGGTAAAGCGGGTAAGAAGCGTCACATGGGTATACGCCCAACCGTTCGTGGTTCTGTTATGAACCCGAATGACCATCCTCACGGTGGTGGTGAAGGTCGCGCGCCAATAGGCCGTCCCGCACCTTGTACTCCTTGGGGTAAACCTGCACTTGGCTACAAAACACGTAAGAAAAACAAGCAAAGTAATAAATATATAGTCCGCAAGCGCGGCGCGAAATAGTAGGAGGTCATAATGGGCAGATCGCTAAAAAAAGGGCCGTTCGTAGACGACCACCTTATGAAAAAAGTATTGGCGCAGGAGTCGGCAACTAATAGCCAAGTTATTAAAACATGGTCACGCCGTTCCACAATTTTTCCTGAAATGATTGGTTTTACCATAGCTGTGCACGATGGACGCAAGCACGTGCCTGTGTACATCACAGAAGATATGGTTGGTCATAAGCTGGGCGAGTTTGCCGCAACCCGCACATATCGCGGACATGGCAAAGACGCCGAAAAGCGAAGCAAAGCAAGGTAGGAGGGCAACAATATGGGTGTATCAAGAAGCCAGTATAAACGGGAGCGTAACAAAGAAAACCGCGAAACCCGTCCACACGCAATGCACAAGTTTGCCCGCATATCCGACCGCAAGGCACGTATTGTGCTGGAGCAAATAAAAGGTAAGGATGTAGCGCAAGCAGCGGCAATATTGCAGTTTAATCCAAGATATGGTGCGCTGTTAGTTGGCAAAGTGCTTAAATCCGCAGTAGCCAACGCAGAAGAAAACCATTCCCTGGACGCAGCAGCTCTGTATGTACAGGAAGTTTTTGCAGACCAAGGGCCAACTTTAAAGCGTATACAACCACGCGCCAAAGGTCGTGCGTATCGCATAAACAAGCGCACAAGCCATATCACAATTATATTAAACGAGAGGTGAACACATGGGTCAAAAAGTAAACCCGCACGGCTTACGGCTGGGCATTAACAAAGAATGGGATTCCGTGTGGTATGCAGAGAAAGACTTTGCAAAATTCATCTTGGAAGACCACAAGCTACGCCAGTTTATCAAGAAAAACCTCGAAAACGCAAAAGTGGCACGCATAACAATCAAGCGTACAACTGACCGCGTAAAAATAACACTGCATAGCGCAAGCCCCGGTATCATCATCGGGCGCAACGGTCAAGCCATTGCGGAGCTAACCGCAAAGTTGCAAAAACTGTCTGAACAAAAAGTAGATGTGGAAATTTTCGAAATCAAACGGCCAGAAGTAAACGCACAACTGGTAGCGGAAACAATAGCCAAAGATTTAGAAAACCGCACAGCTTTCCGTCGCGCAATGCGCCAAGCAATGCAACGCGCAATGAAAGCAGGCAGCCGCGGTATCAAGACAATGGTATCAGGACGTTTAGGCGGAGCAGATATTGCCCGTTCGGAGTCCTTCCATGAGGGTACAATCCCCCTACAAACTCTGCGTGCAGATATCGATTACGGCTTTGCCGAAGCTAAAACCACCTATGGTATCCTAGGTGTAAAAGTTTGGCTCTACAAAGGTGAAGCTCTACCTTACGCACCACGTCGCGACGATCGTGACCGTGGTCGTGGATTTAGAGATAGACGGGAAGGAGGCGCAGGCCATGCTAATGCCAAAAAGGGTAAAACGTCGCAAGCAGTTCCGCGGTCGAATGACAGGAAAGGCGCTCCGCGGCAATAGTATCACTTACGGAACATTCGGGCTTGTAGCCATGGAACCCAGCTGGATAACAGCAAACCAAATAGAAGCAGCCCGTATCGTAATCAACCGGACAATGCGCCGCGGCGGTAAAGTTTGGATAAAAGTATTCCCAGACAAACCCGTAACTGCCCAACCTGCCGAAACCCGCATGGGTAAAGGTAAAGGTTCTCCAGAATACTGGGTAGCGGTAGTAAAACCCGGACGCGTAATGTTCGAAACAGCAGGTGTAGACGAAGAACTTTCCCGTCGCGCACTAAAGCTCGCATCATACAAATTGCCCATCAAGTGCAAAGTTGTATCAAAAGAAGAGCTTGAAGAAATTTTAGCAGCAGCCGAAGCACCAAAGGCTGAAAAAGAATAACAAGGAGGCTGAGGTTATGATGAAATCGAAAAAGTACCTAGAGTCCCTTAGTGATAAATCCGTGGAAGAGTTGCGTACAGATCTTGTAACCAACAAAAAGGAACTCTTCAACTTGCGTTTTGCAAACGCAACAAACCAACTCGACAACACGGCACGAATCCGCGAAGTGCGCAAGAACATTGCCCGTATTCAAACGGTAATGACGCAGCGCGCTAAGGGTTTAGCTTAACCCTAAGCGGCAACGCCGCTTCCCGAAGGAAGCGTAGCAGGGATTCATTCCCTGCCCACGCTAGTTCGCCAAAGGCGAACCGCTAATGGCGGCGGGGTTTGTGGCATGTAGCAGGCTGTGCCTGCGAGGGCCCATTTAATCAGGAGGTATATCGTGGAGACTCGTAACTTGCGCAAAACTCGGGTAGGCCGGGTAATAAGCGACAAAATGGACAAAACAATCGTGGTGGCAGTGGAAAACCGCGTTCGTCACCCCGTAATTGGTAAAATTGTAAAACGCACTTACAAACTCAAAGCACATGACGAAACCAACCAGTGCGGTATCGGCGACAGAGTTCGCGTAATGGAAACCCGCCCCTTGTCAAAAGACAAGCGTTGGCGTTTGGTTACGGTTTTAGAAAAGGCGAAGTAGTGCGCACTCGAAGGAGGCATTAACATGATTCAGCAAGAAAGCAGGCTGGCATCCGCAGATAATTCCGGAGCAAAGGAGTTGCTGTGCATACGTGTACTCGGTGGTACAAAACGCCGTTACGGTAATGTAGGCGACATCATCGTATGTTCCGTAAAAGACGCAGCCCCCGGCGGTGTGGTAAAAAAAGGCGAAGTGGTGAAGGCAGTAATAGTGCGTACCGTAAAAGGGCTATCTCGCCCGGACGGCTCATCAATTCGTTTCGACGAAAACGCCGCTGTAATTATAAAGGACGATAACACCCCACGTGGGACACGTATTTTTGGACCGGTAGCAAGGGAGTTGCGCGACAAGCAGTTTATGCGCATAGTATCCCTCGCCCCTGAAGTTCTGTAAGAGATGAGGTAACTTAACATGAAAAAAGAATCCATCAAAACAAAACTAAAGCGCGGCGACATGGTTCAAGTAGTAGCAGGCAAAGATATCGGCCGCGAAGGTCGTATAATGGTAATCGACCGCGTTAAGAACAGAGCAATAGTGGAAGGGCTTAACCTGCAAACAAAGCACCAAAAGCCTAACCGCGCAAACCAAACAGGCGGTATCACCCGCCGCGAAGCCCCAATTCATCTGTCAAATGTAATGTACCTCCACAAAGGTAAAGTAGCACGTCTTAGTTATCAAGTGGAAACAGCAGAGAAGAATGGCAAAAAAGTAACAATCAAAAAGCGTGTGGCAAAAGTAAGAGGAGCCGCAGGCGAAGTAATCGACTAAAAGCGACCATGTCGTTTTAGTCAGTTGGTTAGCCACTGTTAGCCAACTGAATTGAAGGAGGTAACCATGAGTCGGCTAAAAGGCATATACGAAACAGATATCGTCGATGGCATGATGAAAAAATTCAATTATAAAAACAAAATGGCAGTGCCCAAAATCGAGAAAGTAGTAGTAAACATGGGTTTGGGCGAAGCGAAGGACAATGCCAAAGTGATAGAAGCCGCCACCGGCGACATGGCTATAATCACCGGGCAAAAGCCAATAGTAACAAAGGCAAAAAAGTCCATCTCTAACTTTAAACTGCGTGCCGGTATGCCAGTAGGTTGTAAAGCAACCTTGCGTGGCAACAAGATGTATAGCTTTGTGGATAGGCTTATAAACGTAGCCATCCCTCGTGTACGCGACTTCCGCGGCGTAAGTGCAGAAGCATTCGACGGGCGCGGCAACTATACTTTGGGCATAAAAGAGCAATTGATTTTCCCCGAAATTTCTTTCGATAAAATAGACAAACTCCGGGGTATGGAAGTGGTTTTTGTAACCACCGCCCAAACAGACGAAGAAGCACGCGAGCTTCTAAGATTGTTTGGAATGCCCTTTATCCGTGCCAACTAGGAGGACAATATGGCAAAGAAATCTCTCGTACTAAAATGCCAACGCAAACCTAAGTTTGCTGTTCGTGCATATAATCGTTGCAACATCTGTGGTCGCCCCCACGCAACATTGCGTAAGTACGGCATATGCCGTATCTGCTTCCGCGAACTTGCGTACAAGGGTCAAATCCCCGGTGTACGTAAAGCAAGCTGGTAGTAGACTAAAAATAATTCGGCAAGGAGGGACGCCCCGTGTTATCAGACCCAATCGGTGATATGCTCACCAGAATTCGCAACGCGAACATGGCAAGGCATACAACAGTAGATATGCCATCGTCCAAAATAAAGGAATCGATAGCCGCTATTTTGGTAAAAGAAGGCTTTGTAAAAAACTACGAAGTAATCGAAAACGGCGTTAAAAAAACAATGCGCATTAATTTAAAATATGGCCGCAACAAAAGCGAAAAAGTAATAGCTGGCCTAAAGCGCATCTCAAAACCCGGCCTTAGAGTTTACGCAAACTGTGAAGACCTACCACGCGTACTAAATGGCCTAGGCATAGCAATAATATCAACAAACAAAGGCGTAATAACCGACAAAGAAGCTCGTTTACAGGGTGTTGGCGGCGAAGTTTTGGCATTTGTTTGGTAGTTTAAAGCTAAAACCGTGGGATTTTTCCCCACGTTTCACTTCTTTTTCAAAAAAAGAAGCAAAAACTTAACATTGAAATAGGATAATGCTTCGGTTCGATTTTAAAGAATATAGCCGAAATAATATCCAATCCAAAACTAGGAGGTGCAGAACATGTCCAGAATTGGCAAAATGCCGGTTATCATTCCGGGTGGCGTAGAGTTTACGCTTACGGAAGATAATCATCTTACGGTTAAAGGGCCTAAGGGTCAGCTTTCTCGTAAGTTGTCTTCGGATATGAACATCGCACAGGAAGATGGGCAGTTGGTTATAAAACGCCCAAGTGATTTAAAACGCCATAAGGCTTTGCACGGTCTGACCAGAACGCTTGTTAACAACATGATTGTTGGCGTAACGGACGGATACACCAAACGCCTTGAGATAAATGGTACAGGGTATCGCGCAGCTAAGAGCGGCAACAAGTTAACCCTGAGCCTAGGGTACTCCCACCCGATAGAAATGGTTGACCCTGATGGTGTTACCAGCGAAGTCGAAGGGACAAACAAGATAACAATTTCCGGCATCGACAAGGAAAAAGTTGGTCAGTATGCCGCCAATATACGTGCAAAACGTCCACCTGAACCATACAAGGGTAAAGGCGTAAAGTACGAAAACGAATATATCAGACGTAAAGCCGGTAAAGCCGGTAAGAAATAAGGACGGTAGGTGAGACTAAGCATGATAAATAAACCATCACGTGCAGCAGCACGTAAGAAGCGTCACTACAAAATGCGTCGCAACTTATCGGGTACAGCCGCAAGGCCGCGTTTGACAGTATTCAAGTCCAACAAATATATCTACGCCCAACTGATAGACGACGTGGCAGGTCATACACTTGCAAGTGCGTCCACATTGGACAGTGCGTTGGTATCGGCCAACAAGCTGGAGTCACGCTCCAACTTGGAAGCTGCAAAAGTTATCGGCACAACGATAGCAAAAAAAGCTCTTGACAAAGGTATCGACACCATTGTCTTTGACCGTAGCGGATATATTTATCACGGTAAGCTTGAAACTCTTGCAGATGCTGCAAGGGAAGCCGGTCTAAAATTCTAAAAGGAGTGCTAAACCTATGAAAAAGATAGACGCAAACGCCTTGGATTTGCAAGACCGCGTAGTAACCATCAACCGCGTAACAAAGGTAGTAAAAGGCGGACGTACATTCCGCTTTGCCGCATTGGTGGTTGTTGGTGACGGTAATGGCCATGTGGGCTTAGGCTTGGGTAAGGCCAACGAGGTTCCCGAAGCTATCCGCAAAGGCAAGGAAGACGCCAAGAAAAACATGATTTTTCTTGAAAAAAACGAAAACGATTCTCTCTATCATACAATCATCGGTAATTTCGGTGCGGCAAAGGTGCTTATGCGCCCGGCTCCCGAAGGTACCGGCGTTATAGCAGGTGGTGCAGTACGTGCTGTACTTGAACTTGCTGGGGTGCGTAACATTGTTACAAAATCCATCGGTTCAAATAACAAGCATAACGTAGTTAAGGCAGTTTTGGCAGGGCTTCAAACAATGAAAACCCCAGCCACGGTAGCCAGACTACGCGGCAAGCCTGTGGAAGAGATTTACGAAGCGAGGAATTCATAATGGCAAAGACTAAAGGCGCAGCAGTTGCGGCAAGCAATCTTAAAATTACTTTGGTGAAATCCCCGATAGGCAGTAAGCCAAAGCATAGAGCAACAATTGCGGCTCTTGGCTTACGCAAAATGCACCAAACCGTGGAGCAAAAGGATAACGAAGCCATCCGCGGTATGATACATCACGTAAAACACTTGATAAAAGTAGAAACTGCATAAGGAGTGAGAACCATGAAACTAGGAGAACTAAAGCCGGCCGAAGGCGCAACAACAAAGGGTTGGCGTCGTGGTCGTGGACATGGTTCCGGTAATGGTAAAACAGCCGGCCGTGGTCACAAGGGTCAGCGTTCACGTTCCGGTAGTGGTGGCAAGGTAGGTTTCGAGGGTGGACAAATGCCTTTGTACCGCAGATTGCCAAAACGTGGCTTCAAATGTCGCAACACTAAGGAAATCGTGGCCATCAATGTTCAATTGTTGAATGTGTTTGAGAATGGTGACGTTGTGGATGTTGCTGCGCTAAAGCAAAAGGGTCTTGTTTCAAACCCTCGCGACGGCGTTAAAATTTTGGGTAACGGTAACATTGATAAAAAGTTGACGGTAAAGGTTAATTATTTTAGTGCTGGAGCCGTTGAGAAAATTCAGTCTGCGGGCGGAAAAGCAGAGGTGGTATAGTGTTTAAGATATTCGCCAACGCTGTACGCGTAGAAGAAATTCGTAAAAAGCTATTATTCATCCTGTTACTGCTATTGATATTCCGCTTCGGATCTGCCATACCGCTACCGGGTATGAACCTGTACTTGCTTGACCAAGCAAGAGGCGGCGGCGGATTTGGTGCCGGTGATATGGTAATGACCGTATGGAGTATGATTGCCGGCGGCGGTATTGGTTCCGTGTTTGCAATGGGTATTGCGCCATACATTACTGCGTCTATTATCATGCAGCTGCTAACGTACGCAATCCCCAAGCTATCTGAAATGAAAAAAGAAGGCGAAGATGGCCAAAAGAAAATCCAACAAATTACCCGCTATCTCGCGGTTGGTTTGGCGGCTCTGCAAAGTGCGGCAACAGTCTTCTCTTATACAAGATACACAACTGGTGGCGGTTTTGGTGTAAACTTATTCCGTCCCGAGCATCAGAATATATTCGTTTATATAACCGCAACCATTGCTATGATGGCAGGTACAATTTTTATAATGTGGCTGGCGGAACTTATAACGGAAAAAGGCATTGGTCAAGGTGCGTCATTCCTGATTTTTGCTAATATCTTGGCGGCAATGCCTGCAGGTGCTGTTTCCATATGGATGCTTATTACAGGTGACGATAATACTCTCAGATACATTGGCCTTGTGGCACTGTTGGTAGTGGTATTTATTCTGATAATTGCGTTTGTTGTAATGGTGCACGAAGGCGAACGCAGGATTCCTGTACAATATGCAAAACGTGCCGGCGGCACAGGCCGCGGTAGTAACATGCACGGCAACCATAACTCGTTTATTCCTATTAAGGTAAACTTGGCTGGTGTATTGTCGATCATCTTTGCTATGTCGCTATTGCAGTTCCCACAGCAGATTGCACAGTTTTTCCCAAGCGGGTACCCGCTAACTGCGGATAGCCCTAATACAATGGAACGTGTTGCACAGTTCCTGAGCTGGGATACTTGGACGGGTGCGATAATATATGTAATTCTGATTTTCATGTTCACACATTTCTATACATCGTTTGCGGTTAACCCCCGCGAAATGGCTGAGAACATGAAGAAGAACGGTGGCTTTATCCCCGGTATCAGACAAGGCGCGCCCACCAGTGAGTTTATTCAAACAACTGTTAACAGGCTGTCTTGGATCGGCGCGTGTTTCTATGCGGTTATCGCTATTACGCCTATTATGCTGGGTCGCGTATTGCCACCGGGCTTGATGATAGAGTTTGGCGGAACGTCGCTGTTGATTGTAACAGGCGTGGCACTGCAGTTTATCAAGCAGCTTGAATCCCAACTATTGATGCGCCACTACAAAGGCTTCCTTGAGTAAAGGATCAAAGGCATGGGCATTTTTGTAAAAAACGATGACCAAATAGCCATAATGCGCACTGCTGGTAAGATTTGTTCTGGTGCGCATGAGACGTTGGCACGTCATATACGGCCGGGAATTACCACAGGCGAATTAAACGAAATCGCCCACGAGTATATTCGCGGTCAAGGCGCAACACCGTCTTTTCTTGGCTACAGAGGATACCCTGCGGCTGCCTGTATTAGTATTAACAACGAAGTGATACACGGCATTCCTGGTATGCGCAAGCTCAAAAATGGCGATATTGTTAGTATTGACATTGGCGTAAACTATAAGCGTTTTCATGGAGATGCGGCACGTACTCATGCCGTGGGTACGATAAGTGAAAAACACCGTAAGCTAATTAATGCCACGGAGCAAGCATTCTTCGAGGCACTGGGGCACATGCGTGCAGGCTCACGGCTTCATGATTTGTCTGCGGCAATAGAAGACTACATCGATTTACAAGGGTTTAGCATTGTGGAAGAATGGTGCGGCCATGGTATAGGGCGGCAGATCCATGAAGATCCGCAGATACCAAATACACGGCAGGAAAAGCGCGGTCCGCGCCTGTCACGCGGGATGACATTGGCTGTAGAGCCAATGGTTAACGTAGGCACAGGTGAGACAACAACGCTGCAAGATACATGGACAGTCGTTACGTCAGATGGCGAGTATTCTGCCCACTACGAAAATACAGTTCTGATAACCGACGGCGAACCGGACATTTTGACATTGTGGGGTTAGCTATGACTCAAGGACAGGTGGTATTTTCAAAAGCAGGTCATGACAAAGGAAGTGCCTTTGTTGTAATGAAGATACAGGACGAATATCTGTATCTTGCAGACGGAAGACTGCGCACGTTGGATAAACCAAAGAAGAAAAAACTAAAGCACGTACAGCCCACAAACTATATCGCAGACTTGACAACAGATGGGCGCGCTCTTCAAGATGCGGACATACGAAAACAACTAAAGTTGTATATGGACGCTGAGAAGAGTTCCAACAGTAGACTTAGTCATGATAGCAAGGGAGGTAGTTAACAAATGGCACGAGACGATGTAATTGAGGTAGAAGGTAAGGTAATAGAAAAACTACCGAACGCTGAATTTCAGGTAAAGCTGGAAAACGGGCATGTCATCAAAGCCCATATATCCGGCAAGCTACGCATGAACTTTATTCGCATAATCCCCGGGGATAAGGTGCTGATAGAAATGTCACCCTACGATTTAACCAAGGGGCGGATAGTATGGCGTGATAAATAATCGCCATCACAAAAGGAGCTGGACAGCATGAAAGTTAGACCATCAGTTAAACCAATGTGCGAAAAATGCAAACTTATACGCCGTAAACGCGCATTAAGGGTTATCTGTGAAAACCCAAAGCATAAACAAAGACAAGGTTAATAAGCAACCAGTTTAAGATTTCAATGATATTGAACATCTTGAGCCTAAGTTGTAAACAAGGAGGATTTTATGGCACGTATCGCAGGCGTTGACTTGCCTAGAGAAAAACGGATAGAAATAGGCCTGACCTATATTTTTGGTATCGGCCGCAGCAGTTCAAAGCGCATATTAAAAGAAGCAAATGTTAACATGGACACACGCGTTAGAGATTTAACCGAAGATGAAGCAACACGTATCCGTGGTATTATCGAGACTTCGCAGGTAGTAGAAGGCGATTTGCGCCGTGAAGTTGCTCTCAATATCAAGCGTTTGGTGGAAATCGGTTGTTACCGTGGTATCCGCCATCGTAAGAGCTTACCTGTTCGTGGCCAACGTACTCGTACAAATGCCCGCACCCGTAAAGGTAAGGCAAGAACAGTTGCGAATAAGAAGAAATAGTCGGAGGGAAGCATAAATGCCAAAAAAGCAAGTTAGACGCACGGCGGCAACCCGCCGCAGACGCGATAGAAAATTTGTGGATCGCGGTCAAGTTCATATTCAATCATCTTTTAACAATACAATTGTTACGATTACCGACGCCGTTGGTAACGCCCTTAGCTGGGCAAGTGCCGGGCAGCTCGGTTTCCGTGGCAGCCGTAAGTCCACACCATACGCGGCACAAATGGCGGCAGATACCGCTTGTGGTGCAGCCAAAGAGTACGGCTTAAAGACCGTAGAAGTGTTTGTAAACGGCCCAGGTAGCGGTAGAGAAGCTGCAATTCGCGCACTACAAGCCGCAGGCCTTGAGGTTACTCTTATAAAAGATGTAACACCCGTACCGCACAACGGTTGCAGACCGCCTAAGCGTAGAAGAGTGTAAGGAGGATACTAATTATGGCAAGATATATTGGACCTGTTTGCAGACTTTGCCGCAGAGAGGGCGAGAAATTATTCCTAAAAGGCGAAAGATGTGCAAAACAGTCTTGCGCTATGAACAAGCGTCCGGTAGCACCGGGCCAGCATGGCACTAGCCGCAAAAAGCTATCAGAGTATGGTATGCAGTTGCGCGAAAAACAAAAAGCAAAGCGTATCTATGGTATGCTTGAAGGTCAATTCCGCAAATATTACGCAATTGCAGACAAGACACCAGGTGTAACCGGTGAAAACTTAGTCCGCTTGCTTGAGATGCGTCTAGACAATGTTGTATACAGGCTGGGCTATGGCCGTTCTCGTACAGAAGCACGCCAAGTTGTGCGCCATAACCTAATTACCGTCAACGGTAAGCGTGTAAACATACCTTCGTATCAAGTTAAAGTTGGAGACGTAATTCAGGTTGCGGAAAAATCTAAAAACCTGACACGCTTTAAGGATATTTTAGACGTTTCCGGCGGGCGCAATGTTCCCGAATGGCTGACAGCAGATGCAGATAACTTGCGTGGTACAGTTGTTGCAAAGCCAACTCGTGAGCAAGTAATGATTCCTGTACGCGAGACACTCATCGTTGAGTTGTATTCGAAGTAGTAACATTTCACCAATTGCATACGTTGACGCGCGCTGTATGGCGTTCCAATCTCGTGTGCGATTACGCCATCTAAATATAAGGAGGTTTGTAACAGAATGCTTGAAATTGAAAAACCTCGTATCGAGATAGAAGAAATAAAGGGCAACTACTATGGAAAATTTGTGGTTAACCAGTTAGAGCGTGGCTTTGGTACTACTATGGGCAACGCTCTTCGGCGTGTACTTTTGTCGAGTTTGCCGGGTGCAGCTGTAAGCAATATCCGTGTAGACGGCGTTTTGCATGAGTTCAGCCACCTACCAGGAGTAAAGGAAGACATAACAGAAATCATCCTTAACTTAAAAGCTCTTTCCCTACGGGATTCTAGCGAAAACATAGCACACAAAACAGCTACAATTGACGCACGAGGTGCCGGAGTTGTTCGCGCGGGAGATATAAAACTTGACGCAGACGTAGAGGTTCTTAACCCTGAACTTGTAATAGCCACTCTAGATAATGCAGATTCGAGACTGCTTATAGAAATGACTATCCGAAAAGGGCATGGCTATGTAGGTGCGGACAAAAACAAAAATGACGATCAGCCAATAGGTTTGATTCCGATAGACTCTATTTTCACACCTGTGCGTAAAGTAAACTTCTATGTAGAGCCAACCCGTGTTGGTAACGTAACCGACTATGATAAGCTAACAATAGAAGTAACAACGAATGGCAGTATAAGCCCAAAAGATGCTGTATGCTTAGGCGCACGTATTCTAACGGAGCACTTTAACTTATTCGTAGACCTATCCGACTCTGCCAAAACCGCGGAGATAATGATAGAGCGCGAAGAAGGTCTTAAAGAAAAAATGTTGGAAATGAGCATCGAAGAACTTGATTTATCAGTTCGCTCTTACAACTGTCTAAAACGCGCTGGCATAAACACCGTAGAAGATTTGGCAAACAAAACCGAAGAGGACATGATGAAAGTCCGTAACCTAGGTCGTAAGTCCCTTGAAGAAGTTCTAAACAAAATGACCGATTTAGGCTTGGCTCTACAGCCGGCCGAAGAATAAGCCATTTAGCCAATAGGCTAACCGTGATATAGGTTGACTTGGGGCTATAGCCCCGCGGCTTTACAAACCCTATCCCGGCGAGGAACCTAGGCTTGGTTCCACTAAACAAAAGGAGAGATATCATGCCCGGCTACAGAAAATTGGGTCGCACATCCGACCAGCGTAAGGCTATGTTGCGTGCATTGGCAACGCAGTTGATTCATCACGGTAAGATTACAACAACAGAAACACGTGCGAAGGAAGTACGGCGCATAGCTGAGAAGTTGATAACTCTTGCTGTAAAAGAGAGAGACAATTTCGAAACCGTGACAATAACTGCCAAAGTGCCTAAAAAGGATGCGGGCGGTAAGCGTGTTAAGGAAGTTGTGGACGGTAAGAAAGTTACCGTTTTTGACACGATTGAGAAAGAAGTAAAGAAGGATAGTCCGACAAGATTAGCGGCTCGTAGGAAGATTTTGAGTGTACTATATCCTGTTTCGGAAACGCCTGTTAACGAGTTTACTAAGAAGCTTGAAGGCCGCAAGCGTAACAGGAGCGAGACCAAGGAAATTAATCTCGCAAATGTTATGTTTGACAAATGGGCTCCACGGTATGCTAACCGTAATGGCGGTTACACGAGGATTGTAAAGTTGGGTCCTCGTCGTGGCGATGCGGCCGAGATGGTTATATTGGAACTTATATAGCAGATATGTAATACACAGCAGTGTGAATATGTGAAAGATTGCATATTCATCTGCTGTGTTTTTTTATGCTCTGGGAATTGCTCTGAACAAAATGCGTGGTGCGGGAAACGCTCGTGCTAGGCATAGTGAACGAAGTGAACGCTTCCCGTGCCGTTGCACTCACTGCACCTAATGCGGTGCGGGAAACGCTCGTGTTAGGTACAGTGAACGAAGTGAACGCTTCTCGTGCCGTTGCACTCACTGCACCTAGTGTGACACTGCCGCTTTTTTGCTGTTCTAATGTACTTTTATATCAAAATAGACGAGAAGTTTATGCACACAAAACTCGCCAAATTTTTCCATCAAAAAAAATGTAACACAACTGTAACATTACTCGCGCTCATAGGTTATAATGGGTAAGATCAATCTAAAATGAGAAAGGGGAATAAAAAATGAAGCTGCTTTTCTTCGCAATATTACTATTGCTGACAGTATTGCAAGTACAAGAAGTAGACGCATCCCAACCAATGGACTTTCTAGTATATCGCCAC
>Ga0136643_10000258_pt1 | contig 56843 bp, 46 predicted proteins | sample TergutLab28metaG_FD_96883 | JGI IMG/M metagenome (GOLD analysis project Ga0136643, IMG submission 96883) | Labiotermes labralis P1 segment gut microbial communities from Petit-Saut dam, French Guiana - Lab288 P1 (version 3) (version 3) | ecosystem: Host-associated > Arthropoda: Insects >... | reverse complement strand
TGAAAAATGAAAAAATAGATTGCAATGAGGTGTATTCTCCGTTAACAACTTTAGCTTGATTTAATACTTCGTTATGTGCAAAATACTTATATAAGTAATTTTGCAAACTGTTACCTACCCTGCCTAAATATGATATTACTATGTTGTCAAACCCAATATCGTAAGCCCATATAGCACTTTTAACCAATTCTTCAACTGCTTGGCCTTCTGTTAATCCCGGTATTCCCAATAATAAGTTTGCATTGGCCTTCCAGCCCACACTATGTATATTTTTAACTGCTGCAATTATCTGGCTGTTAGAGATATTCTTGTTTAACCAATGGTTACGCATCCATTCATCTTCTACTTCTACGCCCAAGCGCACCATTACCCTGCGAAAAGGTAATTCTTGTTTCCAATGTTCAAGCTTTTCTAGTGTTACACTTGAAGCACGTGTTTCAAACTCGAGTTGAAAAGGTTTTTTCGAGTATAAGTCCTTATCTTTAAACAACATTTCAAACAATTCCTGTGGAAATTCTTCTAAGTCTAGAGTATCATATGAAGTTAAAACCTCGGCCACACTTGCTATGGGGCTTTGCCCTCTTGATTGGTCGAAGGCATATCTCATCATAAGAGCATACTCATTTTTATTTTTAGCTTTCAGTGCATTCATTTGAGCCATGCTAACGATATAATCTGATACATAATCACAAAAGCTGCAACCACACAAATCTCCATTATTTAAACGATGAGAACAACCTATTGATGGCAACATTACTTCAGAAAACAGTTCGCTATCTATTGAGTGTATATAAGATAAATTTTTGTTTATATCAATTTTTATTATTCGCTTTAACTCTTCTAAATCCATACTAAGTGCATTTTGATATTCTTTATTAAATAACAAAGTATGATCTTTCCATATTTCCTTTATAATTTTGCTGATAGTTGTCATGTTAGTGCCTCCTTAGTGTAAATTTTAACGAGTATTCATTATTAATCCAACAATGCAAACATTAATTTTTTGGTACAAAATACATAATTGTATTCATTGGCCCATATGTTTTATGTGATAAGTATATATCATAATGTGGATATATAGATAAAACCAAGTTAGGAATTTCATAAATATGATCCAAGCGATGATATATACATATTGCCATTTTAGGTGCAAATTTTGCTATAGTTTCTTTTGCCCCTAAAATGGCCATTAGCTCAGATGCCTCTACATCTAGCTTTATAAAATCAACCTTTTTTATGTTGTTTGACTTTATATAAATGTCAATTGTCGTAGTTTCTATTTGGTTTTCTAATGACTCTGTCAAACACTCGGAAACCGAATCTTGTAAAAACATTCCAAGCTTTGTTTCCTCATTCCATAAACCCTTTGCTTGAACATAAATTTTATCCTGCAAATTATTATTAACAATATTTTCTTGCATTACCTTTGCAAATTCATAAACAGCCTCGAATGCATGAATTTCACAGTACTCTTCAGTTTTTTTGGCAAACCACAAAGCTGTTTCACCTTTATATGCTCCGCCATCAATAATTACATCGCCTTTTTTAACAGTACATATATCTTCTAGTAAATATGTTTCACATGTCCATGTTTCAAGAAGCGATGGTGCATTAGTTTTTATAGTATAATTACTTATTTTAAACTCTTCGCCAGATATCGGTATAGCTTGTTTTAGAAAACTTTTTACTGAATAAGCCATATTTTTATCTAAAAAATCATATGGAACTATACGTTCGGCATCCTTTAAATTTCTAAGCATTATACGTGCAACAATGCTTTTAAAGTACCAGTCGAAAACATCACGCGACTTCTTATCTCTTAAAGCATAGTACACTTTATCACAATCGCTAAAAAATTTAAAATTTTCGGTAGTGATTTTGGTAGGTAAATTAATTTTTTTAACAACATAATTATAAAACCAACTTGCTACAGAGTCTGTTTTTAAGTTTATAACATCTAAAAAGTGATCCTCCTCTACCTCTATATAAGATATTTTTTCATCTCTAATTATTTTATCAATGGTATCGTTTACAAGATAATATAAATGATTTTTATCACCAATATAATTATTAATCAAGCTTCTCACCTATTTCGCCAAAAGTATTTTTTTCATGCTCAATTTTTTCTACAAGTACCATGTTATACGCAGTTGTATCGGGATTAAGTTGTTGTTGTGAGTATATACTTTTTTGAATATTAGTAGCAGCAAACTTTTTTTGTATGGGTTCATTCTGTACAAGTGAAACAAAATCTTTGAAAGTTGGTTTGTTTAAAAGTTGTTCAAAATCTAAATCCACACCAAAATATTCGTATACCAATTGGATTATTTGCATTGCTTTTAATGAATCTCCACCGAGTAAAAAGAAATCATCCGAATCCAAAACGATTTCCTTATTAAAAGCTTTTTTCCAAATACCCTTTAGTTTTTCCTCTTTTTTCATATCTAAGTCAATATCATTTTTATTTAAATCCATAGATATTTGTAACTCCTCTATTTTTATTTCTGAATTATTTACTACACGCTCCACAAAATCTAAAAATATACTTGCTATGTTGCTTGCACTATATAAATTATTTTTTGAATACTCAAATACAAAGCGAAAGCCAGTGCTAGTTTCTTGCATTTCAACATTAAGATCCATTTTATGCGTATGTGGTTTTATTTCAATAGGCTTTATTTCTAAATTTTTTGGCAACTTAATTGACAAATCAATCGCTTCTTGATAAGAAAACATTACTTTATCTGATTCTAGGTATCGTTTATGTAAATTTTCGTCCTTAAAAAGCTCTTCAATAAAAATATCTTGATGCTGATAACTTTCCTCAAGCTTATTTTTTACCCTATTAATAAAATTCCATATGCTTTCATTGTTTTCAATATCCATTATAATCGGAAGATTATTAGCATACATACCTGCACTGTTCATAATTTCTTTTTTTGTTCGCCTTGAATAAGGAGTAAAAACGCAAACTGTATTTCCACTTGTTATTTTTCCAATAAATAACATATATATTGAAAAGAAAAACTGGAAAAGTGTAATTTTTTTAATGTTAGTAAGCTCAATAATCTTTTTTATACTAATATCTTCAAGCAATAAAGCATGTTTGTCGTAAATACTTGAATCTTTTGCATTAGGCAGCATTGGGAATTTCATATAAGGATAACCATGCTTAAATTCGTTTTGCCAGTATTCTTGCTGTTTAAAATATTCATTCGTTTTACTGTATTCTTCAATCCAAACAGCATAATCACAAAAATCTATATAATCATCATCTGTTTCGTTTTCAAAATATAGGTCGAATAAATTTTTAACAAGAACTTTTAGCGTTGTGCCGTCTGACACAATATGGTGAATAGCGAACAAGCATGCGTAACCTTCGGAGTCCGTTTTTATAATACTAAACGAACTAAGTGGCCCTTTTGAAAGCTCAAAATCTGGTAATAGCGAACTAATTTGGTTTTCAATATCATCACACTTTTGAGATTCAATATAAAGTTCATGCAATATATCACCTTTTTTAATGACTTGACGTAAATCACCATCTTTAAACTTAAATACAGTATCAAAAATAGAATGTGTGTCTGTTAAAACTTTATAAGCTGAACCAAGCTTTTCAAGATCGATATTCCCCTTGATATAAAAAGCTAAGTAATTTATATAGGCCGAATTTTTTTTGTTTAAAACACAATCCCAGTAAATTCTTTTCTGTTGTTCTACAGTAGGGTAATAATCTTTTTCCAAAGTTTTTGCTATTTTTAAAATTCTTTTTCCACCTTGCATATTGATTAAATCAGACAATAATTCTATTGATGGCCTTTGAATTATATCTCTAAAAGAAATATTTATTCCAAATTTATTATATATTAAAGCCATAATTTTCATGATACTAATCGAATTTGCACCTAAATCATATAGATTATCTGATATGCCTATATGCTCTTTATCTAATACTTCCCCCCATATTTCTTTTAGAATATTTTGAGATTGTGTTGTTGGCAATACTCCTGTATCATTTGAATTTGTAGTTAATATCAAAGCTTGTTTATCAATTTTGCCATTGGCACTAATAGGAAACTTATCTGCTTTATATATGTCCTTTGGCACCATATGAATTGGCATTTTATCAATACAAAGTTTTCTTATTTCTAAAACGGATAAGTCACCTGTGTAAAACATTTTTAAAGACGTGCTATGATTATTATCAACATAAGGTATGATTACACAATGGCTAACGATATCAAGCGAATAAATTAATGATAAAACTTCACCAACTTCTAAGCGTATACCATTTATCTTTATCTGTTCGTCTTTTCTGCCGATATACTCAACATTACCATCTTCATTAATATAACCATAATCTCCCGTACAGTACACCATCCCATCTTTACCAAGATAAAATTTATTCTTATTATCGTCTGTTTCGTTTATGTAGCCATCAGAAACACCTGCTCCACAAAAGCATATTTCTCCTATTTCGCCATCTGGCAATACTTGTTTTTCATCATTCATGATAAAAATATTCATATTTTGTATTGGTTTGCCAATTGGTATACTATTTCTATCTATATCATACGGAGTTATTTTGTAATGCAATGTATCATCTGAACACTCTGTTTGACCATATGCATTAATTAAATTAGCTTTTGGATGCCACTCAAAAATATTTTTTACATATTGCGGTATAACTTTTTCTCCCGTTAGTAATATAGTTTTTAAATATGGCGAACGCCATTTATCTGATTGAATAGAAAGGTATGCATTTAAAAAAGACGGTATTGTTGCAAAAATGCTAACCTTTTTACTTTCTAACATTTTGAAAAACATATACATATTTTTAATCAGTTCTTCTTGTACAACAAATATCTTAGCACCAACAAACAAAGGTGAGAATATTTGCCAAATTGATGCCACAAAACTTAATCTAAAATTTTGACTAACTACATCATTACAGTTCATGCCCGTTTCTTTTATTTTTGATAGTGCATGATTATATATGCCTTTATGCGTTAAAAATACACCTTTCGGCGTACCTGATGAGCCGGATGTAAACATGCAATAGGCATATGCATTTATATCAATATTCTTTTTTGTGTAATGCTTTTTTAAGCTCTTCTCTGCACTAACATTTTCATAAACTATAGTTTTGACAGATAGATTAGCCGCTAATTGTGCCGTAGAACTATCACATAAAATTAGTCTTACATTAGCCGCCTTAATCATACTTTCAATTTTATCAATTTGCTTTTCGGAAGAGTCTATTGGTAAACATATTGCACCAATTTTTAATATACCTAATGTTGAAATAATCGCTTTTTCCGACCTTTGCATATAGCAAGCGATAACATTGCCATTTATACAGTTATTTTCTTCAAGTATGTTTGCAATAATAGAAGATTTCTCTTCTAACTCCCAATAAGTTACCTGTATATCTTTAGATTCAATAGCAATCGAATTAGGAAAATCTTTAGTAGTAGTTGAAATTTTACTTAACAAACATTGCATTTTTTCCTGCTCATTTTCTAAAACATTAGATTCATAGACATTATCAGAATTGACTATAGCATCCTCAACCACACCATTTTTAGTATTTATAAAATACTTTAGTATTCTAAGATATTCGCCTAGCATATTTTCTATAGTATTGCTACTAAATAACTCTTCTGCATATTCAAATGCTACTGATATATGGTTATCAAATTCTATTATCTCAACAGATAAATCAAACTTAGGTGAAGCTTTGTCGTATTCATGCAGTTTTAAAAATTTATCTATCATGCTTAAAGATTCTTTTGATAGCTTTTGATACGAAAACATGTTGCTCAATAACGGATTATAACGCTCACCTAAATGTAAGTTTAGCTTATCAATTAACGATTCAAATGGAACTTCTTGATAACTAAAAGCAGATATAATACTTTGTTTTATATGCGTTATAAAATCAAGTATAGGTTCATTTTTTTCTATCAGTATCAAAACAGGAAGTATGTTTGAAAACAACCCAACAGTATGTTCATATTCTTGACTCGGACGATTAAATACAGGAATACCCACCAACAAATCTTTTCTTTTTGTTTCTTGATACAATAAAATAGCGTAGGCAGAAAGCAAAAGCATCTGGCTAGTTACCTGAAAATAATTACATGCTGACTTAAAGTCTTCTATAAATTCATCTTCAATTTTTACATAAATTCGCTTCGCTGTGCCACCCAAGTTTTTTGTTCTTTTGTAATCATGTGGCAACTCAAGGTAGTTTAGGTTGCTTTTTAGCATTAATGTAATTTCTTCTTCTTTACATTTATAATCACTTGTATCCATAAGTTGCTTTTGGTAATTGCAATACTCATAATAAGGCAATTTTTCTTGATCTATAGGTATCCCGCTAATTAACTTGCATAAATCATTTAAAAGAATTTGAAGGCTTAACCCATCAATTATCATGTGGCTTATATCAATAATTAACCATGATTTACCTGATACGCCTTTAATAAATATAACCTGCATAAGAGGGTAATTTTCTGGTTCGAAAGGTTTTGCATGTGCTTCATAAATTTTACATACATTAGAAAAATCGCAGATGTCTTCTTGATTTATATGTATAACATTTGGTTTAACATCTCTGTTTTCTTTTATGTGCAATTCAAAATCTTCAAACTTAAAGCTAGAATTTAAAATTTTGTGAGATATAACAAGTTCGCTAATAATCTTATCAACTTGGATACTTGACATTGCAACACTTAGTTCTAGAAAAATAGGGTTGTTGTAAGCATGGCTATCTGGTGCGGATAAAAAGGCAAAATATATTCCTTTTTGCTGTATACTTGCCGATACTTTCTTAGTATGCTTTATACTCAAAATCTCTTTATCCTGTGTTTCTGCTGTATTTTCGTTAATCAACTCTATTGTAGAAATAAATTTTTTTATCATTTGTTGTATGCTATCATTTGTGAAAAACATATTAAGCGGTAAATCAACATTGAAATTCTTATAAACAGCAAATTTTATTTTCATTGCTGTAATTGACTCCCCACCTAATTCTAAAAAGCTTTTGTCATTTTGAAGTATAGGTATATTTAGCATATTTTTAATAATCTCAATTATCCCATGCTCAACTCTATGATTAAAACTTTCATTTAATAAATAATTCTTCATATTAGACACTTCCGTTTTTCCACTCTCTATCAAGCTATTGTATGAACCTTGTTTAAGAAATAAATTTATAGTATTCGGTAGCAATTCTTTAGGGTTACTTTCAAGAAGCAAATCAATTATCGTATATAAGCGTTCTAAAATTAAATTTGCTGCCTTATCATCAAAGATATCACAATTATATTGCAATTTAATATCACAAGTTATATTATCATTTATGAACAATACTAAATTATAATTTGTGTGTTCGCGTACATTAATTGATGATATTTCTATATATTCTTGTACTAGTGATGGAATTGGATAATTTTCTATAATTACTAACGATTGAATAGGGTTAATTGTTTCAGTTATACTTTTAACTTCTGGTATACTTATATTTTGATTAATTAATACATCAATATAATATTTCTTTAAATAATCAAATAAGTCTGCTTTACTTTTCATAGTTTCAAAATTTACACGAATTGGTATTACATGTGCAAACATTCCAATCATCTGGTTTATACCCTCTATAGGTATAGTCCTTCCACTATCAATAGCACCAAATACCACATCCGAAATATCAAACATTTCTTTTAGTACTAGTGCCCACGCTGCAGAAATTAAGCTTGATAAAGTGATTTGATTTTTTTTAACATAGCTATTGATTTTATCTATTCTGCTTGATGTTAGTTCTTTTATTATAGTTTTAAATGAAATAGAATTGTAAACCTTATTGCATATAGGCAATTTAAACCATGCACAATTTGAAAGTTTGCCTTTCCAAAACTCTATGAGCTCATTTTTATCAAGTTTTTCGCTATCTGAGATATGTCTTATATATTTTTTATATTCATCATAATATATAATATCATTAGAGCCCATATTAGACTTTAATTTAGAGTAAGTTTCTAATATCCTATTCAGTAATATTGCATTACTCCATCCATCTAATAGAATATGATGAAATTTTACAACCATATAAAGCTTGTTTGCCGATGTTGAGTAAAATCTAAATATAATCGGCTTAATTGATATATCTATTTCTTCGTTATAGAGTTTATTGAACTCATACCCTACATCATTATCCCCTAAGTCAATCCAATCAATATCAGCTAAAACTTTTTTTAAAACAACTTGAATAGGTGAACTTAATTTTTCCCAAGCAAAAACACTTTTAAGGATATAGTCGTTGTTACACACTAACTGGATCGACTTTTCCATTGTCTCTTTGTCTATGCTAAGATCCCCAACTACCTTACTGTTTAAGCGTGCACTAGGCTCTATAACGTATTCATACTGCTCATAATAAACTCTAGAATCATTGTCATATAAATAGTGAAATAATATACCAGTCTGAGTTTTGGTTAATGGCAAAATATTTTCAATGTTAGATTTTGATAGAACGTTAAGGCTATCCACATTTATTCTCCTTCGCTAAATAAATAACTAAGCTCTTCTTCAGAGATATTTACTAGCTCAAATTCTTCTGCTCGCAAATATGTAAATTTTTGGTTGAAACAATGCTCAAATACCATCTCAATTTTATTAGTAAATAAAGATAGTATTTTTTCGGTTTGATTTTTATCATTGTTAGATTTAAGGCAACGCACATATAAAGTTTCGTTTATGCAATAACATACAATCTCTAAATCACATGAAGGGTCTGATGATGGTACTATTTGCTCTAGTTCAAAAAACTCATATTCTTTTACTATATCACCTATATAATTAAAGCGTAATTTAGAATTAATATTGTGATAGGCATCGTTATTATATAGTAAATATCCTGTTCCGTTGTTAGGAATTTTTCTGTACTCATTTTTCGTCCTTATAATTCGTTCATTAAGAGATACATTATCGTTTTTTACAATATACGGGTATATGGCTGTAAACCAACCAATAGTATCATAAAATGAATATCGCTTATCATTCGAGTGGCGACCGTGGCTTTCAAGCTCAATGGCAAAAGAACTCTGCTGTGTTAGTTCACAACATACACTTTCAAGTGCAACAAGAAGCAACTCAAATGTAGTTGTGTTATATGATTGATTTGCTTTTTCTAAATACCTGTTTGTCCACTCTAGTTTGTAAGGTATGGCCTCATTTTCATGTGTTTTCAACTTACTAATTAAATCATTTGTTTTTACAATTTTACAATAACAGTTATCTAATAGGCTATTTTCTTTAACATATCTAAAACCTTCAATGTTTTTGGTTTTATCCCAATACTCACTTTCTTCTTTTGATATAGTGCGATTCAAAGTTTGTTTAACCCATACTTCATATGCACTTCTGTATGGCAATTGCAGTTGATTTTGTTCGATTTGTTGCTTTAATAATGCATCTATATCATTTAACAATATCACACCAGAAACCATATCAAATATAATATGGTGAAATGATAGTAGCCACGTAAGCTTTCGTTCGGATTTAATAAGGCAACCTGAAGCAAGACAATTATATATATCTATTTTATTTGCAAGTTCTTTTTGCTTTTCTTTGATAAGTACTTCTAGTGATATGCAATCATGCTCATCAAGCTTTACTTGCTCCATTTCATATGTATGTTGCAAATATTTCATCATACCATTGTCTGCCATAACCAAGTTTAATGCACTATGGTGTTTTAATAAAAACGAGAACAATTCTTTAAAATTAACTTTATCTCCTATATTTATATTCAAATCAAGCTGTAATGAAATCACATAATCGTTTTTATCTATAAGATCATTTCTCATAAACCAGTTATGAATGGGTGCTAATTCAACATAATCCGAATAATCTTCATAATCTTCATAATCTGTTACATTTCTGCTCATAAATTTAACCATTTCGTCAAATTTAGGATGCAATAATATATCTGCAACATTTAATTGGTAGCCATCTTGCTTTAGTATAGATGATAATTCGATGGCCTTTATCGAATCTCCCCCCATGTAAAAGAAGTTATTATAATCTTCCGACTTATTTCCAAAAAGTTTTTTTATATTTTTTAGTAAAATTGTATACTCATCAGTATGTTTTTCCGTTTTTTCACTAGGCCTTAACCAATTTTCCACAGGCATGAGCTTTTGTTTATCGACCTTTCCATTTTTGTTTAGCGGAAATTCATCTAATCTAATAAATATGGAAGGAATCATGTACAAAGGAAGATAGTTAGCCAAATATTGTCTTAACTCATTTTCTTCAAACAATACATTTGATGTATAATATGATACAAGTAACATCGTTCCTTCTACTTGGCAAGCCATAACAAGTGCTTCCTTTATATGACGGTGTTTTTTAATTCTATATTCAATTTCACCACATTCAACACGATTACCATTGATTTTTACTTGCTCGTCGATACGCCCTAAAAACTCAATTACTTGCTTATCAACAAACCTAGCTTTATCTCCTGTTTTATATAGCCTTCCAAACTTTTCATGCTCAATAAAAACTTCGTTTGTTAAAGCTGGGTTATTATAATATCCCTTTGCTAGGCTTTTGCCCGCCAAATATAACTCACCAACAACATAATCCGGCACTGCCTCAAGTTGTTTATTTAGTATATAGGATTTCATATTATATATTGGTTTGCCAATAGGCACATATTCGAAGTCTACATCACGGCAATACTTATGAATAATACAACCTACAGTTGCCTCGGTTGGCCCATATTCATTATATATCTCAACTTTTTGTTTAAACGCATCACTTACATCCCCTGCTAGCTTAGGTGCTAATTGCTCGCCTCCAACAATCATCTTCCTCAAAATATTGCCTGTATAATCTTCTAAACAATCTAACAAAGCTAAGTGAGAAGGTGTAAGTTTTATTATAGTGCATACATTTCTACTAATTATTTCTTTAATAATATTGTCATGATTCTCAAGGTTAATAATAATTGCTTTACCGCCTGTTATTATTGGCAAAAAAATAGATGTAATTGTTAAATCAAATGCAATTGAAGAATAAAAAGCATATGTATCTTTGTCATCTACACTATAAGCATCTTTTGCCCAAACAAGGTAATTGTATAAGGCTGAATGATCTACCATAACTCCTTTGGGTGCTCCTGTAGAGCCTGATGTATAAATAATGTAGGCAGTATCATCAGTTTTAATGTCCCTATAGATGAGATTTTCTGTATCAGAAAACTCATCTCTTATTAAAATATCATTTATTTTATTTAACGAAACGAACTTACAAGAAAAATTTCTGCTTTCTAATGAATCAATATTTGTTAGCAAAAGCTCCAAGTTTGATGATTCTATAATTTCTTTATTCCTATTTATTGGCATATTTGCATCAAGCGGCAAAAAAGTATACCCAGCTTTTAAAATGGCCAAGATACAAACTATGACATCAATAGAATGTGTAAAAATGATGCCAACACAACTCTTGTGCGGTATGCCAAGTGTAAGAATATAATCTCTTAAAGAGTTAGACTTTTGGTCAAGCTCTTTATAAGTAATTTTCTGGTTTTCGTGTATAATACATTCATTTTCAGGCCATTTTCTTGCTGCATCAGCATATAAGTCTAACACTGTTTTATTGCTTTCATACTCAACTTTAGTATTGTTAAATTTATTAAGCCAATTGTCTATTTTCAAAGGTTCTTCTAAGTATAAATTTGAAAAAAGCTTATGTGGTTCACTTATTATTTGAAAGATAATATTTTGAATATACCCCATCATTGCATCTACCTGCTGACATCTATAAATGCTCGTTAAATAGTCAATATCTATACTAAAACCTTTACCTATATCCCAATTACGAACAATCATCTGCATAGGATAAGATTGCTCTTCATTAAACAATTCATCAACCTTAATTCTTCCATCTACAGCTTCTGTATCAAATTGTGTTCCATAATAATTCACGTGAACACTATCATTTCGCAAATTTTTATAGCCTAGGTTTTTATTTTGTTCTTGTAACAAATAAAGCGGAAACTTTGAGTGTGCATAGCTTTTTCCCACAAGTTTTTGAATGTCCAGCAAAACTTCAGTCAGCGAGTTTTCTTTATTTATACTTCCAAATACAGGTATAGACTGAACAAACATACCTACAATCTCTCTGTCTTGTTTTGTATGCCTCCCTAAAATTGGTGTATATACATGAAAATCATTTTTATTGTTAAATAATAATTCAAATAATATATATACACCTTGAAAAAATATACTATACCATATACCGTTACTTTTACAATACTTCGATATTTTTTCTGTAATTTCTTTTCCAAGAAATATTGTCTTGCGAATTGCATTATTGTTAACATTTATAACACCGTGAAAAGCTTCATCTGTATATAAAATAGAGTTCCAGTACTCTTCATCCCTCGCTTTACGTGGCGAACTTAAATACTTATTTTCTCGCTCTATATACGATAATATGCTATGTTTAGCACAAGCTTCATAACTATGGCCTGATATTATTTCATTATATTTTTTGAGAATGGTATTGCTAATAATCTGCATAGACCATCCATCTACTATAATATGGTGGGCAACAAGTGCAAAGCCATAATTTTTCTCATCTATTTTTAAAATAAATATACGATACAGCTCTTCCAACATATTAAATGGTTCAAACAGTTCTTTTGTACACCATTTTTTGACTTCTTCAATAGGGTGATCAAAATTACTAAAATCTTTTATCTCTACTTGCTTTACATCAGGAGAAAAATATTGTTTTGGAATATTATCCTTTACATATATGCGAGTTTTAAATGCATCATGAAACTCAATCAAGTGTTGTATGGCTTTTTGCAACCCTTCTAAATCTTTATAGCCATGCACAACACCTCCAATTTGAAACATTTTTGATAAAGGAAACAATGCCTGCTTTTTCCATATATTATGCTGTGCTAGAGTTAGTGGGTGGTATAAAGATTCTGCTATTCCCTTTTTTATATGTTGTGCATTCATATTAATCACTCTTTTCTCATTTCACCTTTAATAATGTTTGCTATCTCATAATTATCTATACACATATCTGCAATCTGTAAAATAGGCTCAATCGATCCAGTAAGTGCAACTTTTACTCCAACGCGTTTAAACATATTAATATCGTTGTAATCATTTGCAAAAAAAACTATTTCATTTTCTTTAATCAAATTATGCTTGCCAATATATTCAAGGCATATCTCTTTGTCGGCAACTTTGTTAAAAGCTTTTATCCAATAATTGTTCATCTTAATAATATAAAAATTTGATAACCAATTACATGTATTTTCGTCATTTTTTAAAGAAAATTTCTTTAGTATTTCATTCGCATGTAGGCCCTGTTTTGACATAAAATAAACACAAGATAGTTCATCATCACTTCTATTGGTAAATTGCCTTAATTCTGGCTTAAATGCCGAAATAAACATCTTTTTTCCGATAATAGTTTCAGAAACATAATAATTTCCAAATTCCTCTACAAAATACAATTCATCTTCATACAAATTACAAAAATTAGAATATATTGCATTTGGAAACTTAGTATACGGAATAATCTTTTTATCAACATATATCTGATTACCATTTAATAAAAAACAAGGCATATTAGGTTTTATCATATCTATATACCGTTTACTCTCTATATAGGATCTGCCTGTAGCCAAGCCTACTTTCCCACCCAAAGCCATAAATTCTGTTATAGCTTTAAGGTTTCTTTCGGTTATATTTTCATGATGGTCAAGCAATGATCCATCTAAATCAAAATACAATACCCTCATAATTGCTCTAATTCCTTGTAAAATTGATTTAATAAAACACTATTATTTGGAAACAAGCTTTTTACTACTTCTTCACCTACCAAATGTATGTTTGAAGCTACTCCAGAAACTTGTTGTTGCAATTCTAAAATATCCTGATAAAAACTATAACATGTATCTTGCCGCATTTTTTCCCATAAATTATAAATCAATTTTTTATCTTTTGTTTCATTAAATAAAATCATTGTTTGCCTAAAGCTATCTATACATACACAATCAGGATCTTCGTTATAGGCCAGTTCAGATTCAACAGAATTTAAGTTAGTGCTGTACTGGCCAATACTAATTTTTTTCTCTACACCTTCAATTTCGTCAAAACATTTTACTAATGCTTTAACAAAGGAATATAGCCAAGGTAACCCTGTGTGTTGTTTATAAGATATTCCATGTTTGATGAGTTTTTTATTGTCTGATAAAGCATTGTAAATATATTGCTGAAATGTGTATTTTTTTCTATTAAGAGGTAATATTGTGATATAATCACAATTTTTCAAGCATAGCCACTTAATTGTATCGCAAAACACATCAATCGAATTTTGCTCACTTAACCCTGGAAGCCCAAAAATAACATCCGCTTTAAATCGAACAGAAAACTCTTTACATAGTGCCATTGCATTATCAATATCTTCATTTTTTATATTCTTGTTAAGCCAATGGTTTCTTAGCCACTCGTTACTAGTTTCAACACCGCATTCGGCAACAATGCGCCCTTTCCCTACATTTTCAATAATACTTTTCATTTTTTTATATGTAAAGTTATTAGCCCTAGCTTCAAAAGAAAATATAAAAGGCCTAACTTTATATATAGGATCTATACTAAACAAATTTTGCATCACTTGCTCTGGAAATTCTTCATCACAAAAAATATCATGGCCAGTAACTAATTCATCACCCATTTGTTCATTAATATAGCCCCTAACATTTAAAAAACTTTCTTTAACTATTTTTGCATATAAATTAACATTTTTATGCCGTAATACTCTAAGGCTTGCTGCTCCCTCTATGTCATTACAATGATAATTACACATACTGCAACCTGCAAAACTTCCATTATTATAGAAATGGCTACAGCCACACGTAGATAAAAGATTTAGATTGGACTTTGGATATTGATAAAATACCATCCTTACTTTTTTTGTAATTAAATTATATAGTTCTATATCAGATAATTTTTCTGCTATATCTTCATATATTTTATACTTTTCTTGAATAGGCTTCCAAATCTGATTCATTATATTCTCAATTATCATTTTAACTCTCCTTTGTTTTTGAAAGTTATTTTCTAAAATATAATTTATTTATGAGATTCGTTTAATTGTTTAAGTGCGTTATATATTTCTTGGTCGGTTACATTATTTACAATATCCATTTTACCTATTTCATTGCTTGGCAATACGAAATTTAAACTATTATTACGAATCATTCTAATTACTTCCATTGCTTTTATTACTTCTTTTTCATCTACCTTTGATGTAACGCTAAGACCACAACTACGAATAAGGTTTATAATTCTGTTACCTATAATGCTTGAAGTTCCACGATTAACGGCAATCGTAGTTGCTATAGCCATACCAACGCCCACTGCTTCTCCATGCCTAATACCACGATACGCCTCTACCTTTTCAATAGCATGTCCAACTGTGTGTCCAAAGTTAAGTACTCTCCTTAAATCGTTCTCAAACGGATCAGGTTCTAGTAGTCTTAACTTTAAGTTAACAGTTTTACTTAAAATATCAGTTAGTTTATCAACATCTTTATTTTTTATAACTTGTTCAGCGATATCTTCAAGCTCTTCAAACAAACCTTTGTCCGATATTGTAGCCGTTTTAATAATTTCGGCAAAACCTGAACGCATATCTCTTGTAGAAAGTGTTTGCAAATAACGTGGGTCAATAAAAACATGATCTGGATAATAAAATGCACCTATAAGGTTTTTGCCATCTGGATGGTTAACCGCAACTTTTCCACCGATTGCGGTATCTGCTTGTGCTAGTAAAGAAGTTGCTATATTTATATATGGTATACCTCTCATATATGTTGATGCGATATACCCAACCGTGTCAATCACCATTCCACCACCAAACGCAACTAAAACTGACCGCCTTTGAACACCGCCATCTAACAATTTTTTATATATAGTTTTTGCTGTATGAAGTGACTTTGTTCTTTCTCCGCTTGGAAGAACTATTGTTATAACATTAAATCCATTATTTTTTAATTCTTTTTCAAGGGTATCTCCATAATGTTTATGAACATTTTTATCTGTTATTATAGCAGCACTAGTGTAATTATTTGTTATAATTTCTGCTATTTCCTTTTGATCAATTTTACCTAAGCTAACTGTGTACTTCATTTCTTTGTAAGTAGATACCAACATTTTATTCATACAAATATATCTCCTTTTTAGTAGTTTTTAATGTTTGTTCATTTTTTTGTGCAAATTGTAACAATTTTATTTGTTATTACCTAAAATTAAATTAAAAAATACACATCTTACAGCTATATAGCCACAAAGATGCGTATTCTTTATATTATAGTAATTAATAAATTTTAATAGGCTTAGTCAAAGCCCTAACTCCCAAAATATTGTTTGAGAAATTGTCCTGTATACGAATTAGAACTTTCAGATACTTCAAGGGGACTTCCCTGTGCAACTATGTACCCTCCTTCATCTCCTCCAGCAGGCCCCACATCAATAATATAGTCTGCTGTTTTTATAATGTCCATGTCATGCTCGATTATTATTGCAGAATTACCTCCATCAACAAGCTTGTTTATACTGTAAATTAACCTCTCAATATCTGCTGGGTGTAATCCTACGCTTGGTTCATCAAATACATATAGATTATTTGAATTACCTTTTCTTTTTGAAAGTTCGTAGGCTAAATTTAGTCGCTGTGCTTCTCCTCCAGATATTGTGTTTGTGTTTTGCCCAAGCTTTAGATATTCGAGCCCTAAATCAATCATAATATCAAGCTTATGTTTTAAGTAGCTATTATCTGCAAAAAACTCACTTGCTTCTAGTACCGACATGCCAAGCACCTCAGAAATATCCTTGTTTTTATACTTAAATTGCTTTACCTCGTCAGAAAAATAACTACCAAGACACATAGGGCAAACAGACTCTATATCTGGCATATATTGAATATTTAATAATATAAAACCCTTCCCGTTACAATTATGGCAACGAAGACCATTTGCTTTTGTAAGCGAAAAATCTTGTAATGTATATCCTTTTTCTTTACATGAAGGTATTTCTGCATAAATTTTTCTTATTTTTTCAAACAACCCCATGTACGTGGCTGGGTTTGATGTACTGCTTGTGCCCAACATTTTTTGGTCAATATTTATTACATTATTGATAAGTTCTGCCCCTTCGATAAAGTCGTGCTTTCCTGGGGTAACCATCTTCCTGTTTTTTACATACTGTAATTGGTTAACTAAAACAGAGTTTATTAGCGTACTTTTCCCCGAACCTGAAACACCTGTAATGCAAACCACTTGATTTAAAGGTATTGAAACATCAATATTCTTTAAATTGTTTTCACATGCTCTATAAATTTTTATCGCCTTTCCATCTGGTTTTCTAGGGTTATAGTTTGGTTTTATTTTATTAGTATCAACTATATAATCTTTAGTAAGTGAGCTTGTGTCGTTTAATAAATCACTATACGAACCATTAAAAATCACTTCCCCACCTTTGCTACCAGAGCCTGGCCCAATCTCTATAACTCTATCAGATTCTCGTATAACATCAATATTATGTTCTACAACCACCATGGTGTTGTTTTCTGCAAGGCGTTTCATCATTTTTACTAGGCTTGAAACATCTTTTGCGTGCAAGCCAATACTTGGTTCGTCCATGATAAATACAAGCCCCACCATATCACTATTAATTTGGCTTGATAGCTTAATTCTCTGCATCTCACCACCTGATAAGGTATCAGATTTACGATTGATATCTAAATAATGCAACCCTATCTCGCATAGTGTTTCTAATTTTTTTATAACTTCGGTTAAAATTTGGCGTGCTTCATCGCTAACTAGCTGTTGATTTTCTTTTTTTAATAACATTAGCATGCCATTTAGTTGCATTTTTGAAAGTTCAAATATATTTTTATCAAATACTTTTGCTTCGAGATAAGGTTTTTTTAGCCTGCTTCCGCCACACTCAGGGCAAATACACTCGCTCATACATTGCCTAGTTGCATTAATTGCAATATCTTCACCATTTGCTTTTCTTAACATCTGGCGTTTATGATGTTCTTCAAGCTCTTTTATAAACCCTTTAAACATATAGTTAGCATTTGTAAATGGACTAAGCCTTTTCGAGTTAGGTGGATTTTTAATAACTATTCTTTTTCCGCCTGTACCATACATAAGTAATTTTTTAACTTCGATTGAAAGCTCTTCATAAGGTGTATAAAGATCAAACCCATATTCTTGAGAAAGTGTATATAAAACAACCCCATTTAAGCTTTCAGGCGTCATGTTGTAGATGCCTTTATGCAAAGCTCCTTGATAAAGCCCTTTGTTAGGTGCAACCACCATAAATTCAGGGTTAGCACTATATGAGTACCCCATGCCAAGGCAATGAGAACAAGCAGCACGCGGATCATTAAAAGATAACTCCGATGCATCAAGTTTTTTAAAAATTATATGGTGTTCACAGCAATCAAGCTTTTTATAAAACGAACGAACTTCGTTGTCTACCTCATTGTCTTTATTAGTTATTACAAGATTTATAAACGGGTTATCTATAATTGACATGTTTATTGTAATTGAAGATATAATTTGCTTATATAAATCTTTGCGGATGCTAAACCTATCTTGAAGTATCTCTATCTCACTGGCTTTATATTGGTTAAAATCGTCGATATCGGCAATTGAGTGCAATTGAGAATCTATATACAGCTGCGTTATTCCTTTTACTTTGAGCTCTTCTATAGCTAACTCTAAGCTTTTAAACTTTTCATTTACAAGCTTTCTGCGTATTTCAACATTATAGTTTTCAGGAAGTGTCATAAGAAGGCCCACTAATTGCGACGGAGAAATTTGGCTGAGCTTATGCCCACATTCTGGGCAATATGCTACACTAATCATGGCATATAGCGAGCGCACCATATTATATATACCAGTAAGCGTACCTACTGTAGAACGTGGATTATTAAAACTTTTTTTCTGCTCTAATGCAATTACGGGGTTTAAACCTTTTATCGAGTCAACGTCAGCTTTATTTAGATTTTTAGCCATACCCGAAATATTGGTGTTATTAATCTCAAAAAATTTTCTTTGCCCTTCTGCATACAATACTTCAAAAACAAGTGAGCTTTTGCCAGAACCCGAGATTCCCGTTACAGCTGTAAATTGATGTTTTTTTATATTGATTGATATATTTTTAAGATTGTTTTGCCTAGCATTAACAATTTGAATATCTTCATTCTTGTGCATTTTTAAAACTCCAATTCAACGTTATTGTTTAGATATGCTACTTCTTCTATTTCTATTTTACCCTTTTTAATTAACAAAGCTGGCATTGTTACCTTTGTAAGTATTTGCTTTTTCGCCAAATAATCGCAACCTAAATAAAGAAACGGGGCGTAAAACCCAAAATATCCTGCAATCTCGTGAAGAGTTAATATAGTTTTATTTGCCTTTTTATATAGATTTATAATAGGACGTTGTATAATACTAATATGCTCATCAAAATAATTTTCTAATATTTTAAGCACATACTCACATTTATCTGTATTCCATTCTCCAAGAAATAATTCTTTAAATAACCTTATAATATCACTATCCACACAATAAGCCTGAAGTACAACATCTTGAGAAAACATTTTATATTGCATGGTATGTTCTATCTTTGATAGCAACTCGGATATTTTTACAAAAGTATATTGTGAGTATGTTATCCCACATTCTGTGTTAAGGTGCTTTCGTATTACACTCATTCGATATAAAATATTTGAAAAATCACAAAAAGTTGAAAAATCAAAGGCATCTTTTTTAACCCGTTTAACCTCGCTTAGATAATCTGAAAAACTTTCGTCTTTGCAATAAACAAATTCACAATTAGTTAAATATGAGTATCTGTACATATCCCCAAATTGGCGTGATAAATTTTGTACGATTTGCGTTCGCTCGAATACATCGATATTGAATATAATATCATTATCTATACACATAAAGCTCGATCTTTCAAGACTTCCATCAACTACAACCAAAATAATATTAACATCACTTTCATCATTTATAGAATTGTAGTATGTGCTTCCAGCTAATAGAACTCCAATCACATTTTTATCTTTTTTTACCTTTTCAACAAAATCGTCTAGTGCACGACGATAACGAGTTAATATATCCACAATCTTTGTATCCTTCCTATATTAAATATTTTCTAACCCTCTCAAATTTAACTTCAATCATCATTTTAAGTTTTTCATATTCTTCATCATATATAGAAAAATCCAGTTTTCGACATATTTCATGCAATTGTTCTTCAGTTGCACCATTTATAGCCAAACTTAAACTTTTGCAAGCCATTTCATAATGTTCTTCGTTCATCTGTGCTGCTAATTTCTTGTTATGCTCAATAATATCCAAAAATGAATCTTGATATTTTTCAGGCAATCTATTTCTAACTACATTAGACAAGCGAAAAACCCTTATTTGATTTCTATGCAGCCTTGCAGACATATCAACATCATTAAAAGCATTTAGTAATGTTTTTGCATACGAATTTTTCCATTTAATTTGGTTACGTATGTTTAGATAATCAAAATCTCTTTGCAATAATCCTTCTTTAATTAGTAAATCTACAACAGATGTTTCCGGATGCACCTGTAAGTGCGATCTATACCAATTAAAAGTTCGACCAAAACCACTTTCATATAAAAAATCAAAATTTTTCTTTAAGCTATTCTCATCTGTTAATGGATTAAATAGTATAAAGGATGGAAATAACTCAATGTCAAGTTCACGCAATATATTCATGGCATTTATATTATCATCGGGCGTTGCTAATTTTTTATATAATTTTAAGTCATTACAATCCATACTTTCAAAGCCTACTAATATTGAATTAACTCCAGCCCGCTTTAACTCTTTTAATAGCGGGGCTGTTTCTTGGTTAATAAGCTCTGCCCTTGTAGAAAAATGAACAACAATTTTTAAATTCCGATTTTGTATTTCTCTTGCAAGTAAATACAAATCATCAATTGCTTGATTATTTGCTTCTAAAAGTGAAAAATCTCCCATAAAAAATTTATATTTCATACCAAAGGATTTTTCCTGAATTTCTTGAATCTCATCTACTACATCATTTGCTGACCTGATTCTAAAATAACTCCCAGGTTGACGGTTTCTAAACGAGTGAAAGTTACAAAAAGAGCAGGTTCCTGTACAGCCTCGACTTTTTAATATTTCTACATACTCAAGGTTAAATAATTTTTGATGCGAGCGGTCGGCAATTGGAAAATTATTTATATTTTCTACATATGGCCTTGGTTCGTTTTTAACTATCCGACTTTGCTCGTTTCTATAGACTATGCCTTTACAATTTGTTAATTCTAACTTATTTAACAAACACTTAAATAATTCTAAGCTTGTTTGGTTAGGCTCACCCAAAATAGCATAATCTAGGAAGTAATAATCTTGCAATAACTGCTCTGCATAAATATCAATAAATGGCGAGGCAATACATATTAATACGTCCTCATATGTAAGTTTAATATATTCCAGTATTTTAAGCATGGTTTCTGCTTCTGGGTAATTAAATGTCCCTAGTATATACTTTGGTTTGCGCTCTTTAAACACATTTTTGATAACATCTTGAGACATCTTGGAGAAAAAATGAATATCGGTTTTATAACCCATTTCATGAAATCCAGCTCTTACCACTGCCATTTCTGTGTATGGATGAGTGCTTGTGTTTACATCATCAACAAAAATTATATCTATAACATTAGTATCATTCATAAATTTCACCTCTTTTTATAATAATTTTAGTTAACCTAGCTCGAAATTCATCTTAAATTTGAATTGCTTTAGTAGCATTTATGCATAAATCGATAAGCTTATCTATGTGCTTTTTCTCTGTTCGATAATTCATGCAACATATTCGGATATAAAAGCGATTATTAATCATTGTGCCTGATGGAAAACACTCACCTTGTGCTTGAAGCATTGACACAATTCCTTTGTTTATATTGTTTGCATCCCTATCTGCAGTTCCACCTATATATCTAAAACATAAAATATTTAAAGTAGGAGGGCATAATATTTCAAAATTAGGCAGTGTACTCAATTTTTTATAAAGATACCATGTATTATCAATACTTTTTTCAATGCACTGTTTAAGCTTTTCTATACCATAAGCTTTTAGAAACATCCATATGTGCAACGCTTTAAAATCTCTTGAAAGAGAAATACCATAATCGCTTAGCCAATCTTCTGAATGTTCTATATAGCCTTCTTGTGTTGTAAAAGTTCTACAATGCAACTTTTTGTCCTTTATAAAAACACAGCCAGAAGCGTATGGTATTTGCATCCATTTATGCAAATCAAAAGCTATCGAATCTAGCATATGAACCATTTCGCTGTATTTTTTAAACTTTTCAAGCATTAATCCAAAAATCCCAAATGCTGCATCTGCATGTAGCCAAAGATTATATTCACGTGCAATTTCTGATACTAGTGCTATATTGTCAATCGCTCCAGTATTTACTGTACCAATATTTACAATAATTGCTATTGGTTCGTAACCATTTTCAATATCTGCAATTATCTGCCTTCGTAGCAAGTTCGTATTTATACAAAAATCTTCACAAACTTCAATCAATCTAAGGCTTTCTTTTCCAAGGCCTAAAATTTGTAAACTTTGTGTTATTGAACAATGCACTTGAGATGAAGCATAAAATACATATTTTTTATCTTTTAAGCCTTGGTTATGAATAGCAGAAAAATCTTTATGGTTTCTTGCAACATTTAAGGCTATTAAGTTTGCCTCTGTACACCCCGAAGTTAGTATCCCAGAGGCTTCTGTTGGATAATTTATAATAGTTCTAAGCCAGTTTATAACTTGTTTTTCTATAATGCATGATATCTGGTTTCCACCAATAACATTTGCATTTAATGCCGCTTCAACAATACTTGATATAATATTAACAGGGTTTCCACAACCCATTGCCCAACCATAAAAATTAGGACTTAGATTCATAGGTGAATGTTTTAAAATTATATCGCTTATTAAAATATCACAAACCTCGTCCAAATCTTTACTTTCTAGTGGCAAGGGAGCATCTGCCTCATAATCACGAAATGATAGCAACTTAAACACTTTTTTTTCGTCTATTGTAGAAATATATTCTACCATATAATTTAAAACTTTGCTACTACTTTTTATTACCGGCTCCCAATCAAGTAAATCTAACGAATTTTCTTTCCACATTTCATGTTTATTATTATCTCCCATTTTACGATTTCATCCTTTGAATATACTCAGATAAATCAGATATATTCTGAAACTTACTCTGGTCTAAATCTTCGTCCATAAACTCGAAATCATATTCATTTTCTATCATTACAACCAAACGTATAAATTCTATGGAGCTAATATTAACTCGTGAAAAATCATCCATCTGATTATAGAAATCTTGATTTGCTTCCTTTTCTAAAACATTTGATATCAATTCTGCTAATTTTTCCTTAATATGATTATTTTTTGCTATCATCTGATCCTCCGCTTTATTAATTTAAGTTACGTTCGTTATGTTCACTATGTATTAATCTATCTGCAACGAACATCAAAAATTTTATACTCGTTTTTAAATTTGTATCCTAGTGCTTTCGATATTAGTAAACCATCTTCATTGGCAGAGTCTGAGCTCGGATACAGCCCCTTTTTTATACAGTTTAGCATTAGAACGGCACCGCATAAAAGCCCCAAGCCCTGCTTTTTATAACGCTTTAGAACGTTTATCTGAATTTCAATTCCATTTAAGTATCTTGAATATGAGGAAGCTCCAGCAATTATAACGTTATCATGCTTTAAGCAATAACCAAAGCCATTTTTACTAAAATCGTCGTAGTTAGTAAAAATACCTATTAAATCTTGTAACTCAACATCATTCGTCAGAGTTTCATACATCTTCTTATCTATTGGAATTACACTATCAGAAAACCTAGCATATTGATTTAACTTTTTAATATCAAACTCATTCATATGTTGAAAAGCGTATCTAGTACGCTCTTGATAACGGTATTTATATACATTTTTTATAGTGTCGCTCCATAATTCTTCTATAGGTATTATACTAAAATAATTATATTTATAATTAAGTGGTATATACTCTAAAAACATACTGCTTTCTTGTTTATTAGGTATGCTCCCTGCTATATACTTAAAAGGGCCTACAATAATTTGTGCATATGTTGGGTTATTTGAATTGTCTACCAATCCTACACCATGATACCCGTCAAAATAAGATTTAACAAAAGTGCCATTTGTATTGCAAAAAAGTGGCTTTATCAATTCTTTTTGTTTGACATTAAGTATTTCCATTCAACTTTCCCCCAGACAAATTCATTACTTCTACTCTATACTTATATAATTTCATTTGAATTAACGCATCAAAAAAAGATATTTTCAATCTACCATGCCTTTTAAGCAAAAAAGTGCTAGCAATAGTATCTTGATTATTAAGTTGAATATGATACCACTTAGATAAGATAGAAAGTATCGCATTTTGCCCATTATAACTGTTTGTTAATATGGCGATTCCGCTTTTTTTATTGGGCATAATATCCATACTTGAAAACCAGCCCCTGTTTTGTCCGCGTTGTAATATAATTTTTTCACCATGGCTATTAAATACATAATTTCCACAACCACACCTAACTCTCCTATCAAATCGGCTTGATAAAATCGCTTTATAATTTTCGCTTAATACTTCATTTTTCTCCATATAAGCCATCATAAAAAGGCCTAAATCATATGAACTTGTATAAAGTTCAGCAGCGGCCTTTTCTGTAAAATTATAATATGGCAACCTTTTTCCAAAGGGACTATATGGCTTTGCTAAATATCCTAAATCTTTTACATCTTCAAAATTATAAAACGTGTTATACATACCTAAAGGATGTATAACATTGTCTTTCATATAAGATTCAAAACTCTGACCCGTTACCTCCTCAATAAATAATTGGAGTAGAGTAAACCCTCCTCCTGAGTAACATAAATTTTCACCAGGCTCAACAAATACTTCAAGCTTGTATCTTTTGTCATATTGTCCATTTAAAGAATCTATTATATCAGGTGTGTTTTTTCTTGTGCCATAATAGCTCATTACAGACAACCCGGCCATGTGGTGTAAAATGCTTCGCACAGTAACACCATGAGTTGAGTATTTAGATGAAGGAAATTTCCATCTTTTTACATAATTTTCTATAGGTGAATCTATATCTATATTCTTTTTTTCACATACGTGAAGTACTCCCCAAGCCGTCAATGCTTTTGATAAAGATGAAATTTGAAAAAGTGTTTTCGAAGTAGCAGGTTCATGCTTCCTTTTATCAGCTAAGCCATACCCATTAGATGCGTAAATCTTCCCATCTTCTATAATAACTATTGACAAACCCGTTACAAATTCTTCTTTTATTATATTTGGAATTTTGTCTAATAAATCATCAAGGTTTTTCATTGGTACACCCATCATAACAATACATTTCTAGAGCCTTAGCAGCAGCACCTACAGCTCCCGACTTTTCATTAAATCGCCCTAAGCGTATAAAAGTATCACTCCATAAATCTATTATAATCTTATTTTTAACCTTAGCTTTCAACTTATCAATTAGCAATTCGCTTGCATTGCTTATGCCACCCGTTATTATAATCGTTTCACAATCAAATAAATATTTTAAATTAACTATAGCTTCAGCCAGATAATCGCACATTTCATCAAAAGCCAATTCAATCTTACATGCTTCACTTTTATTTGATAATAATAATTCGAGTCCACCTTCTTCGTAAGTGCCTCCATTTTTAATGTAATTATTTACTAAAGCTACTTGTGAAACATACATATTTAAGCAGCCTCTTTTTCCACAAGAGCACATTTCGCCAGCAGTTTTTGCTATAAAATGTCCAATCTCACCAGCTCGACCCGTACTACCATGATATAATTTACCGTTTAAAATAATACCTGCACCAATGCCTGTTCCTAATGTTAGAGTAATGCTATTTTCACACCCCTTGGCACTGCCTAAATACAGCTCACCAAATGCAGCCATATTACTATCATTATCAACATACACAGGTTTATTAATTTTATCAGAAACTGCTTGCTGTATATTTAAATTATTGATATTGGGCATAAAACATGATGAAATAAGGCAGCCTGCCTCCGAATTAACCATACCGCTTATACCAATTCCTACTCCACGTATATCTTTATCAGGTTTTAATAATTTTTTAATACATGATACTATAAAATCAATCATTTCATCATTAGAATTAATCTGGGGCGTTTTAATTTGATAAAATTCTTTAATTTCAGAATCTTCAAGAATTAGTACCTTTGTATTTGTGCCACCTATATCTAAGCCGATAGTAGCTATTTTGCTATCATCTTTATATGCATTAACACTATCTCTACTATATTTCACTTGAATAACAAATACATGAATCTCTTCATCACTATTATTTACTAAACTATGTGATGAGTTATTAGTATTTACAATCACATCCCCTGGTTTAACATTAAATATATCGTTTTGAAGCCGCATCTCACCATGGCCCTTAAATATAAAATAAACTTCCTCATTTCCAGAATGGCAATGAAAACCAATTGATGTATCTTTAGGCAATATTGCATAATCTATAAAATCAATTTGAGAATTTTCATCCCACTTCGGAAAAACTCTGGCAAATTCTATATTTCCCTTGCCCTCATGGCTTTTAACTTTCTTTTTAATAGCCTGAAAAATATTTTTATACAATTTTCTCACCTCTAATCAAGATTACCCTCTATTTATAATAGATAGCTTGAGCATTCCATAGTTCATAATACTTGCCTAATTCATCTTCAAGCAACTCCTCGTGCGAACCTGCTTGTACAATTCTTCCTTCGTGAAACACTAAAATATTTTCACACAACCTGCATGAAGACAATCTATGTGAAATACTTATTGTTGTTTTCCCTTTTGTTATATCTGAAAACTTTTGGTATAATTCAAATTCGGCTATAGGGTCTAGGGCTGCCGTTGGCTCATCAAGGATAATTATTTCAGTATCCTTATTTAAGGCACGAGCTATGGCTATTTTTTGCTTTTCTCCGCCTGAAATTTCAATTCCGCTCTCATAAAAATCTTTATACAGATTTGAGTCTATTCCATTTTCATATTTCTTATAATTAAACCCTACTCTTTCTAAGTTATCAATAATTTTATCTTTATCGTAAATATCATTTAATGCAATATTATCACAAATGCTAAACGAAAAAACATTGCAATCTTGAAATACAACGGCAAATAAGCTCATATAATCTTCTTTCCTATATTCACTAACATCAATACCATTTAACAATATCTTGCCTTTTGTAGGCTTATATAGCCCGCAAAGCAACTTTATAAGTGTTGTTTTCCCGCTTCCGTTTTCTCCAACAATGGCAAGGCAATCTCTAGCGTTAATTTTAACTGTTATTCCATTTAAAGCATAGTTCTCTTGATTTGGGTATTTAAAAAATACATCTTGAAACTCAATTTCTATATTTTTTGCATATTCTACGTGCCTTTCGCCTAAATCTTTTTCTTCTTCTATAGACATAAAATCAAGCGTTTTTTTTATATACTCGTTGCTTGTAAATAGTGCTGCGGAAGTATTCATAAATTGAGTAAAACCTTGAACGAATTGGTTTAAACTTTGTACATACCGTACAACTAACCCTACACTTAAATAACCCGCAATAGCTTGTATTGCTACATATACGTATGATAAAGCTGCAATAATATGTGAAATAATACTATTTATATTATCAGATTTATAAACCAATTTAGTTACTTCATTATCAACTTTTTTACAGTATTCATGGCTTTCTAAAAATTCGCTCTCTAAAAGATGTCTTTGGTTATATAGACGTATATCTTTTCCAGCATGATAACTTCCTAAGTATTGATTTTGATAATATTCGGAAAACTTTATAAATGGTGTATATTTATCATAAAGATTAATTTTTTTTGTAGTAAATTTAGATGTAAATATAATACTTACCATTATTAATGTTATAAATATTAATATAAATATTATTGAAAACAATGGCCCCATTATAGGCGTATTTCTACCAAACCAATATACTCTTTCGCCAGTGAAAAACAAGCTCATTGTTATGGATATAGAAAAAACAATAGAAAAAAAAGCACTCGCTAGAGAAGGAAAGTATATCATAATTTTTTGGATTCTTGAACCATATATGGTTTTAACTTCTTCTATGTTCATTCTTAAATTATGTATCTCTGGGCTTTCTAATTTTTCAAATGGAATTTTACTCATTTTATTACTAATAGCCAAGTTAAATTTTTTTTCAAATTTAAACACTTTCAAATTTATAAAATATGTAAATCCATTTTTTGAAACTAGAGTAATGCCATTTACCAATAGTGCCATAATAGTAACAATAACCAGTTCATTGATAGTTCTTCTATTTAAAATTCCGTCAATTAGTATAGAAATCATATAAATATTAATAAATGGAACAATGGCAGATATAATTGCATTAAGAGTCATCAGTTGAATAAGACCCTTTTCTATTGAATTAATAAAAATAACCCCTCTACATATTAGCTTTATATCAGCAATTTTTTTCATATTATACCTCAACTTCGTCTTTATAGTAATGGCTTTGTGCAAAAAACATCGTTTTATATATTTCGCTATTATTTAAAAGAGCTTCATGGCTGCCTTTTTCAACAATCTGGCCGTTATTTAAAACAAATATCATATTACAAAAACTTGTGCTGGCTAGTCTATGAGATATAAAAATAGAAGTTTTATTTTCGGTCATTTCATCATATTGCATATAAATTTTCTTTTCTATGATTGGATCTAGTGCTGCCGTAGGTTCGTCAAGTATTAAAATTTTCCCCTCTTTATACAACGACCTAGAAAGAGCCAAGCGCTGTTGTTCACCGCCTGAAAGGTTTACTGCATCATTATGTACAATTTTTATAAGATTCGTTTTCCATCTGTTTTTAAGTTTACTAACAACTTCGCTAAATCCTGTTTTTTGTGCAATTTGGTTTAACTTTGTATAATCAATTTGCTCTTCAGTTTGCATGGTTACGTTTTTTTCTATAGAAGCAGGCAAAAAATACATATCTTGAAAAACAGGTGAAAACAGGCTAAAAACATCGTTCGTGTCATAATTCTTTATGTCTTGACCATTTAATAAGATATGCCCTTCTGTAGGTTTATATAGCCCACACATTAGTTTAATAAGAGTTGTTTTTCCGGCACCATTTTCACCTATGATAGCAACCTTTTGACCCTTACTAATCTTAAAACTTATATTTTTTAGTACAGGCTCATTACATCCTAAAAAAGTGTACGAAACGTTTACAAATTCAATTTCATATTGAGTGTCGTTTAAAGCATTGCTTAAAGTGGTTTTACTAGGTGTATTTTCTATACTTAAAAAATTACGAAAATCACAAAATTGCCTATGAATAAATAAGTATTCGTTTACAGATTCGAAAAATAACATAAAGTTTGTTGAAAATAGATTTAATGAGGCAAATAAAAATACAAAATCGCTGGCAAGCATTTCTCTAAAGAGTATTTGAAATATCAAATAAATATAAGAAATCCCATCTCTAATCAATGTCATAATAATCGAAGATAAAGAAATTAAAAAATTTCGCTTATTTTCTTTTCTTAACCAATAAATTCGTTTTACAAACTCTTTATTAAATATTGAGTTTGTAAAACCTAGCATATCATACAAGCGTATATCCTTACCCCACTCTATTTGCCCTGTCTTATTTGTTATATAATCTAGCTTTCTATCAATAGGAATCCAATTATTTCGCTTATCGAAATACCAAGATATTCTCATTTTTTTAATATAAAACTCCACCAAAATTGGAACTGTTAACACCAGTAACAATAATGGGTTTATTCTATAAACTACAACTGCATATATAGCAACATTTATAAAACTAGATATGATTGAAACAAAATTCATAACAATTTTTTGCGTCCCTGACATAATGTCTTCTGTTGCATTTTTTGCTTTTTTAAAACTTTCTTGCGTCTTTGGATCTTCAATAAGTTCATAATCCATATCAACACTTTTCATATAAAGAAGCAATTCGTACTTTAATCTAATCTTTGAACCACACGAACTTACTACTTTTGCTTTGCAAATATTTAATATTATGCTAAATACAATTAATATGATCGAATAAATAGCAATATATAAAATTAAGCTGCTATACAATACAGAGTTATTTACCATCTCAACAATTGAACTAACAAACATTATAGAAACAAATGGAATAATTAAATTACAAGGAATTTGAAGCATGCAACTAAAAAATATCCCTTTATTCCACTTCCATAAATTTCGTATCGCATATTTTAAAGTATTTAAATGTGAATACTTAATATCATTTTTTTTATTCATAAATATCCCTCTAGTTGCACATCACAAATTTCTTCATTGTATAATAACCCTTCGTTTATGCACTCGTCTACAAAGCTTTGTATATCTTTTTTAAGTAGCGTTTTTTCAACGTCATATTTATCGTGTAAAATATCACATATTTCATCAACTGATTTTGAATCAACTAACATCCATATATCAGATGTTACTTCTGAAAAATCATAACCAATACCTTCTTTAATATTAAACAAATATGCTAATCCGTCTACATACTCACATTCAAAGTCTTGATTTTTTATTATCAATATCATCACCTATTCATAATTATTTAAAAATTGATTTGCAATATTCGGCAATACTGTAGTTTTTAAGTTGTATATTAAATCATTTACTTCTTGTTCGCTTTCAACAAGTTCGTTAATTCTTGGCAATATTCTATCAATAAAAGCAGCTTTATTAATTAATATAGCTTTATTTGCTAAATTAATAATCAATAACCACTTTGTAATATATGCTTCTAATACGTTGCAATAATAATTTACAATATCAATGTTAAAATCTTTAGCTAATTTTGAAACAATTCTATATAATCCATTATATAAAAAACTATAATTTCGCAAACTATATATAATATTTAATTTTCCTATATCATCCATATCAATACCTAATAATTTATCAAAAAACTCCTTATGAGTGATTGGAGCAGTGATTATATTTTCTGTTAGATGTTTAAATTCTTCTAATTTGTTACCAACTCTCTCATTGTTTATCTCATGCCAAAACGACATATGGCCTGCTTTACTATGTAAATCAAGTATAATCTCTTCGCTAAGATTTCCTTCAAATTCGGGCACATCATCAAAAACTCGATAACTTCCGTCTTTATTTTTATACTCTATTAATATTAGATGCTCTATACGGGTATGTTCTTTTAAATAAAAATGGTGGTAAGGCAAATAATAATTATCACAATTTAAAAAAACCGATACGTTTTTCTCAAGTAATGAGTCTATTGTTTCTGAAGAATGATGTCGCTTTAACCCATAAAAATTAAAAAATAAATCATTATACTGCTCTCTTAAAGTTTCATCATAAAATATTTCTCCTGTATAGGTATTTATATCAATTTTAGCACACCAAATATTCAAAAAAACAACATATTCAGATATGCCTGGAAAAGCTCTTATAATTTTATCCACAAAACAATTTATCGAAAATTTTTTTTCTATGCTAAACTCTCCTTAACATTGATATTTTACCATAAACATATACCAAATTGCAATAAAAAAATCTAGTACATACTTTTATGCTAATTTCGCTAATAATATATTTAAAGTTTTATTTTTTTGTAATTCTATAGGCCTATAATGATTAATTATAGGCCTACCATGTTGTTGCACTTTAATACTTAGTTACGTTCTTTTGAAATTTGTGAAGATGTTGATATAATTTCATGCGATGAATATTTAATTTTTGGAGTTTCATATTCTTTTTTTGTAATCATAAATATTGCCTCCTAATTTGTATTTTTTATTAATACAAGAAAATTACTTTTTACAGTCATATACCTTAATATTTAACCAATTGACTTTGAGTTTACTGAGGACGATGATATAACCTCGTGAGATGAAGTCTTAATTTTTGGAGTTTCGTATTCTTTTTTTGTAATCATAGATGTTACCTCCTAATTTGTATTTTTTATTAATACAGAAAAATTACTTTTTACAGTCATATACCTTAATACTTAGTGAATTGATTTTAAGTTTACTGAAGACGGTGATATAACCTCGTGAGATGAAGTCTTAATTTTTGGAGTTTCGTATTCTTTTTTTGTAATCATAGATGTTACCTCCTAATTTGTATTTTTTATTAATACAGGAAAATTACTTTTTACAGCCATATATCTTAATACTTAGTGAATTGATTTTAAATTTACTGAAGACGGTGATATAACCTCGTGAGATGAAGCCTTAATTTTTGGAGTTTCGTATTCTTTTTTTGTAATCATAAATGTTGCCTCCTAATTTGTATTTTTTATTAATGCTAGAAAATGCACTTTTATAGTTATAATTTTTCAACTACCTCAAGCTCAATAGTGATCTCTCTTAAACAACCCATAAACTCAATCTCTACCTTAGCCTGCATTTTATGCCTGTTAATATTTTTTATAATACTTCCATGGCCAACTAATGGTCCTTTAGTTATTTTAATTCTGTCACCAACAATAAGACCCTTTGATATTTCAACACAAAATTCTTCATTGTAGAGCCCTAAATACATTTCTTTTTCTGAGTCTTTCACCTGGAATGATAAGTTACCTTCATAATCTGTACCGTATCTTAAAAGTTTAAGTACATTTTGTGAATTATTTATAAAAGGCTTGACCATCATGTAAAAATCTATCCCATTAATTTCAGATTCAACAAACACGTATCCCGAAAATAATTTGCGTCTTTCCATAATATAATTTCCAGATTTCTTGAACTTAACATCATATGTAGGTATGAAAGATTTCGTGCCATAAAGCAACCTACTATTTATAATCTCATCCACAACATAATGTTCTCTACCTGTTTTTACATACAATATATACCAAAACAAAATTTATATCCCAGCTCTTTTTTAAAAAATATATTCACAAATCGCATTAAGTATCGGCATTTAAATATAGTTCCATGCTATAGTAGTCTTTATTTAAAATCACTATTGCTTAAATTATAACATTGCTAAATCGATAAAAGCTTGATACGCCTTATAAAAAACAAAGCGTATCAATACCTTTTATCTTTAATTAGTACATCAATTAATATAAGCCATATTTAATACTACTTAGGACCATTCGGATCATTAATCGGATCTCCTGATGTTGGAGCAACAACAGCACTTGATGACATTGGAATCATTGGTTTTTCATAAGCCTTCTTTGTTAACATTTTACGGCACCTCCTTTTTTAATATAAAAAATTTTGATACGTTTTATAAAAAACAAAGCATATCAACTTTCTGTATTTTTTCAATACATTAATTCGAATCATTTTTAACACTAGCAGCAAGTTACAGTATCTCCTGATGTTGGAGCAACAACAGCATCTGATGACATTGGAATCCTTGGTTTTTCATAAGTCTTCTTTGTTAACATTTTTGGCACCTCCTTTTATATAGAATTTGTTACAATACACCTCAATCTCACCCCCTCTCATCTAAAGCTTTATAGCCATAGAACTTTCCAAAGATGAAAATTCTATACTAACGCTTCAAAGATATATAAAATAATTCACATACAAAATCGCTCTATAAATTAGTTAATTAGTATCAAACAAAAAAACATAGCTTCGCCATTTCACATACTACTCTGAAATTTTACAGAGTATGCTACAACTGCTAAGCTATGTTCTTTACCTCAATTCAACGCGACCCTCCGACGTTTGAAATTCAGTAAATACTTTAGTTTAATTCAACAATATATCAACATCTAAGCAAAAAGCTTCAAACTTTTTCATAAGTTAAGTAAACCATATTTAGTGTTTTTTTATTATTTTATTACACTTTTAGAGCTAAATAAACCATTTTAGTGTTTTTTTATTATTTTACTACACTTTTAGTGTTTAGTCAACATGTTTTTTAATTTTTGAGATTATTTTAATTAAAACTTTTAATTAAATATTTTGCTTATAAAAAATCATTTTTGCCTTTGAACAATGGAATATCTGCAAAAAAAGATCATTTCTATCAGTTAATTTTTGGTTTTGTGAGTGCCACTTTATTGGTTCTCTCTGGGTCTATTCTGCCGTCTATTTTGTTGCACCTTTTGCTAAATCCCCCGAAAATACTTAAGGTTTTTCTTCATTTTGAACAACATTATATTAGGCCGGCATACTTTGACGAGTTATCCTCAAAGCATACTAATTATGATGAGTTATATATAACTTAAAACAACAACAATCCAAAAATTCGAAGTTATTTCATTTTGTTTTATCTAGGAGTTGAAATAATGATTACTTTCGGCATAGAATTTAATAAAAAATCGACAAGTAAATATAGAAGATTTATGGACAAAATAAAAAAGTGATACAGCTGAAATAGTTGAGATAAAAAAATAATATAAGCTATATTAAAGGAATGGGAAGCTCTTTTGCTTTGATGGCTTTTTCAACAGAAATGCCTTGCGAAAATGACATGTGGAGAGCACCTATTGTTTCTGATAATTGTAATAATTGTGCTATATGCACTAAAAAATGCCCTACTAATGCAATATCAGAAGATAATTTTCTAATAGATATTCAAAAATGCCTCCAAGCAATAAACGAAAGCACAGACGACTTTCCTGAATGGGTAAAAGAAACGGCACACCATACACCATACGGCTGCTTATTGTGCCAAGCAAATTGCCCTATGAATGAAACCCAAGAAATTATAGAGATTTCTTTCACTCAAGAAGAAACAGAGCGAATACTTGCAGGAGCACCTTACAAAGATGCTGAAAAAGAATTAAAAAAGAAAATTAAATTATTAGGGCTTGATTATTGGCCTTCTATTCCTCGCAATTTGCAAGTTTTGTTTAATGCAATGGATAAGGGGCATACCCCTAAATTATAAGTGTGGGCGAACTTTGTTCGCCCACAAAACATAGACTACTATCTAGCTAAAATCTCCCCAAGAGCCTTTAGTGCATATTTAACTTCATCTAGAGTAGTAAAATAGCCAAAGCTAAATCTTAGCGTGCCCTCTGGATAAGTACCAATTGTTTTATGTGCAAGTGGTGAACAATGCAGCCCTGCCCTTGTAATTATACCATATTCTTCATATAACTTATGGCTTAAAATTGCCAAATCGTGCCCCTTAGCTGTAATTGAAACAACAGGGGCCTGTTTTTTTTCGTCCATTGGTCCATAAACTTTTACAGGTAAGCTTTTAAGACCATCAAGAAAAGTTTTTGTAAGCATTTCTTTATGACTTCTTATTTCTGAAAGGCCAATATCGTTTATAAATTTAATACTTTCATTTAAACCAATTACACCCAAAATATTGCTCGTGCCTGCTTCAAACTTATCTGGCAAAAAGTCGGGCTGTTCAAGGCTTTGAGAAAAACTACCCGTTCCACCAAAAACAAACGGCTTAATTTTTTTATTGGCTTCTTCTGTTAAAGTAAAACCGCCAATTCCGCAAGGTCCCATAAGTGCCTTATGCCCTGTAAACGCTAAAACATCTATATCAGAATTATCAAAATCTATGTCTAAATATCCTGCCGTTTGAGCCGCATCCAAAACAAACATCACGCCGTTTTCTTTGCAAATTTTTGCACAAGCTTTATAATCTAAAATAGTGCCCATAACATTTGATGCATGCGTCATAACCATAAGCTTTGTATTCTGGCGTATGCTTTTCTTAACATCTTCGGGGTTTAAAAAGCCTTCTTCAGAACACTGTATGTAGGTAATTTCTATAGTACCTTCCATTTCCAAAAAGTGCAAAACTCTTGAAACAGCGTTATGCTCTACAGATGTAGTTATTACATGATCGCCCTTTTTAACCGCACCACAAATAACAGTGTTTAAAGCCATTGTTACACTGGATGTGAAAATAACTTGCTCAGGCTTTTTTACATTAAAAAGTTTACACAGGTTTAAGCGAGTTTCTATAACAGTTTGACCGCTATTTAAAGAACTGCCTCTCAAAGCATTGTTCTGGCTATTTTTCAAAAGATACTCAACCATCGCATTTACCGAATTTTCGGGCTTTTTATAAGAACTTGCTGCATTGTTTAAATTTATTTCATTAATCAAAGTTTAAGCACCTCCAAATAGCTTCTTAGTATTTTTTAATAAATCCCCGTTTAAAGCCTTTTCTCGTTCTTCGCTTGCCCAGCTTGGAAACGTATCTCGCTCGTAAGCTTTAATTAACGTAAAAAGGCAAGAAATCACATCGTTTATTTGCTTTTCTAAAGCTTCTTCTTCAACTCTGTTTTTACTATGTTTTTCAAAATACAACTTGTTGTACTCAGCTGTAAAAACCTTTGCCGCCTTAGAAGTTAGTGAACTACAAACGTTTCTAATATCAGAATATCTAAACCCTTTGCCCAAAAAATTATAATCAAACATGAATGCTTCTTGTTTATCTTTTTTAACAATAAAATTTGTGTAATAAAAATCGTTATAAGTTAGCGTGTATTCTGGAATTTTTATAAGTTTTACAAGGTTTTCGTAATTAGAAATTATATAATCAAAAGTTTTTTTGGCTTCTGGCAATTTTGTGGCCAAAAGCCTAATATTTTCGTTGGTTACCTCATCATACTCGCAATATAAACTTGAAAGCTCCTCAACTTTTAATCCTTTTTCATGAAAATCAAAATACCAACTTGCAAGACCTTTAGCTACATTTAAGTCGCCTAAATCTTCTGGCAATCCAAGCCGCCAAACCAAAGAAGCGTTAACATCTTCCATCACAATAAAACTCTCGGAAAAGTCTAAGAGTTTTATTGTTTTAACACCTATTTTATTAAGAATTTGATAGTTTAAAATTTCTCGCCTATAGCTTTTGTTCTCAAAATACTTTAAAACGGCAGGTTTTCCCCTAAAGTCGCATCTATAAACAAAAACCCCGTCTTTTTCACGTATCAAACTCTGATTCGTTACATTTTTAAAGACAGATACCATAAACATACCTCAATCCATCTACAATTGCCACAAATATTTTCAAGCTGCGAACGGTTTTTAAACGTATCATTTATTTTTTCTATCGCCGCAGAATACTTTATAATAGCGTTCTGCGGCACATCTATAGCTTTTAAAACATTTTTATCCATCTTTTTTATGCGTAAATCCGAAGTTTCATCCATTTGGCATTTTTCTTCCATCAAATTTGGACACTTAACACAAATAGCATCCCATTCAGAAACAAGTTGTATCGTAGTATCAGGCTGTGTTTTAAACTTTTCTATAATATTTTTAAGATGATTTGTAAAGTTTTCATCATAACCATATCCTTGAAATCCTTGAGTACACAAAAGGTGGTGAGCTCTAATTCTCATTATGCAAGTAATGCCTTTGTATCTCTTGCGATAACAAGCTCTTCGTTTGTAGGAATAGCAAAAGCCTTAACCTTAGAATCATCTGTAGAAATTACAACTTCTTTACCACGGCAATTATTTTTGTCTTTATCAATAAAAATACCCAAGTATCCTAAGTATTCACAGATTGCTTCACGAGTTTCTGGCCCATTTTCACCAATTCCTGCCGTGAATACAACTGCATCAACACCGTTCATAGCTGCTGCATACGCACCAACATATTTTGCCACTCTATAATGGAAAACATCAAGTGCTACAATAGCTTTTTTGTTACCCGCTTTTTGGCCATCTTCAAGATCCCTAAAGTCGCTCATCCCGCCAGAAATGCCTTTAACACCCGATTCTTTGTTTAACATATTTTCAACTTCTTTAACTGACAAGCCTTCTTTTTCACAAATAAATGCGATAACCGCAGGGTCTATATCGCCGCTTCTTGTGCCCATTGCAAGCCCTTCAAGCGGAGTAAAGCCCATAGAAGTATCAATCGATTTGCCGCCTTTAATCGCACAAACGCTTGCACCGTTTCCAAGGTGGCAAGTGATTATTTTCAAATCTTCAATAGGTTTACCAAGCATTTCTGCACATCTAGCCGAAACATATTTGTGGCTTGTACCATGGAAGCCATATCTTCTAATTTTATATTTGTCATATAATTCATAAGGAATTGCATAAAGGTATGCCTCTTCTGGCATTGTTTGATGGAAAGCTGTATCAAAAACACCAACTTGAGGTTTGCCCGGAAGTAATTTTTCACAAGCCTCGATACCAATTAAGTTTGCAGGGTTATGAAGCGGAGCAAGCTCACAACAAGCCGTAATCGCTTTTTTAACATCTTCTGTTAAAACAACTGAATTGCTAAAATATTCGCCTCCATGAACGATTCTGTGCCCAACTGCCACAACCTCATCAATAGAATCAATAACACCGTGATTTTTGTCAACCAAGGCATCAATAACCATAGAAACGGCTGCTGTATGGTCTGGCATTGGGTCGTTTGATATATATCTGTCGCCTTTACCATCGTGCTTGAGCCTTCCGTCAATCCCGATTCTTTCGCACAAACCAATTGCTAAAACATTTTCATTCGACATATCAATAAGTTGATATTTTAAAGACGAACTTCCGCAGTTTAAAACTAAAATTTTCATTGTAATCTTCTCCTTATGAATTGTATTTTGTATTTCTTCTATTCGTCATGGTGGGCTTGACCCGCATCCCATCTGTATTGAAGCTATTAAACCATCACATACTTTGTGCTTGAACCGCCGTAATTGCAACAACGCCAACAATATCTTCGGCACTACAACCACGAGAAAGGTCATTAACAGGCTTTCTAATGCCTTGTGTAACAGGGCCATAAGCTTCCGCTTTTGCAAGCCTTTGAACCAATTTATATCCAATATTACCAGCATCTAAATCAGGGAATATTAAAACATTCGCTTTGCCTGCAACCGAAGAATTAGATGCTTTAGCCTTCCCTATTTCAGGCACAATTGCCGCATCAAGCTGAAATTCGCCATCAAGCTTAATTTCTGGGGCCGTTTCTTTAGCGAGTCTTGTAGCCTCAACCACCTTATCAATATCAGCATGTTTTGCCGAACCCATAGAAGAATGTGAAAGCATAGCAACAATAGGCTCTTTTTTAACTAATTGCTCAAAGCTTTTAGCCGAGCTTATTGCAATAGAAGCAAGCTCCTGAGCCGTTGGGTTTTGCACAAGCCCACAATCAGAGAATACAAAAATACCGTTTTCACCAAGTTCACAATCAGGCACAACCATAACAAAAAATGATGATACAAGCTTAGTGCCTGGTGCAGTTTTTAGAATTTGTAAGGATGGGCGTAAAACATCTGCCGTTGAGTGTGCCGCACCGGCAACCATACCATCAGCAATGCCCTCATTAACAAGCATAACTGCAAAGTAAAGCGGATTCTTAAGAGTTTTTTCAGCATCTTCTTGCGTCATGCCCTTTGATTTTCTCATTTCAACTAGCTTGTCCACAAATTCTGGCATTTTTTCGTAATTTTCAGGGTCTAAAAATGTAGCTGCCGATAAATCAAGCCCAGTAGCATCTTTTAAAATACTATCTTTATTGCCTACTAAAATTAAATCACTAAGCCCTTCTAAAAGTATTTGATTAGCCGCTACAAGCGTACGCTTGTCCGCCGTTTCAGGCAAAACAATAGTTTTTTTATTAGCCTTAGCTTTGTTTTTTATATCTTGAAGAAAATTCATGTAAACTCTCCTTTCTTTATAATTATATTATAGTACGATTATCGCCTTTTATCAATACCCTATTTCAAGATTTACAACATTTTGAAGCTTTTCGCCATTAGCGTAAGCCTTAAAATTTTCGACTATAATACTCGCCGCTTTATCTCTTGTATATTTCAAGTTAAATCCGCCCGAAATATGAGGAGTTATAACAATATTTTCGACTGACCACGCACGATGGTCCGATGGAAGCGGCTCTACGTGAGTAACATCAAGTGCTGCACCTAAAATTTTGCCTTCTAAAACTGCATCACAAAGAGCTTCTGTATCGATTGCCGAACCACGCCCAACATTTAAGATTATTGCCGTTTCTTTAAGCTTTTCAAGGCGTTCTTTTGAGATGATGTGTTTTGTGTTTTGTGTGTCAGGAACAGCAAGAGCAATAATATCCGCTTCTGGCAAGAGCTTGTCTACATCCTCACTTGTGTAAAGTTCATCTACATAATCTGGTTTTTCCGTCATCGTTCTTTTAACACCAATAACATAGCTGCTAAGTGCCTTCATACGCTTGCCAAACTCCGAACCTATATCACCAAGACCAATTATAAGCGTTTTCGAACCCTGTATCGACAAAATTTCGCCTTCCGACCTCCACAAAGCCTTATTTTGATTATCTCTATATAAATGCAATTTTTTCATAAGCATTAAGGTATATCCGATTAAGTATTCTGAAATTCCAAGCCCATAGGATCCAACAGCATTAGTTAAAATAGCATCTTTTGGAATCGTGCTGTGAAACCTTTCAGAGCCAGCTGTGTAAAGTTGGAGCCATTTTAAGTTTGTGCTTCCCTCAATTAGACTAGGTGCAACATTTCCCAATATTATATTTGCCAATTGTGCTTCTTCCGCCAAAACATCATTTGTACGCTTATATGTAAAATTTGCGTTTGGCATGATATTTTCAATCTCTTTTTTCTGCAATTCGTTTAAATCTATTGTTACTAACACATTTTTAATTGCTTGCATAAAAACAACTCCTTTTCTTATCTACAGTATACAATAATTGCCCGTCTTTTACAACAGGCAATGGTGCATAACCACATCCACGAACCAATTTTTCCACGAAACCAGAAGCAAAAAGTGTAGAAAAATCGAGTGAGTGTAGCTATGCACCAGTATAAACGTGCAATAGGATAATTTAAGGACTTGGCGAAAAAACCGAAGGCCCAGGCTCTAAATTTATAACAAAAACCATCGTAGTTGTTGGATTTACATGAACCGTGAGCTGTATTGATGCCGCGGCCTTTCGGTTTCCCGGTACAAAAGACATGTCAAAAGGAACATCATTTTTTGTCAAAACTCCTAAAACCAAATTAAGCTTTGTTATAGGAATCATGTTATTTTCACAAATCTGCTTAAAAATATCTAAAGAAAGTAGTGATAAAATTGTGTTGTCAAAAAAATTCATGGCATTACCATCACCTATCTACAGCTAAAAAAGTCTATGGTGTTTAAATCAAAACCTATATAACGCCAGTTAAATCCATCCCATCTAAAACCTGCGACGCTTCTACCACCAACAAAAACAGGATAAAACCAAAATTCTCGCCCATTTCTTAGCCATACGTATGTCGTTCTAAACATACATCTTGAAATGGCTCTGCCATCTACTGCACCAAATCCACTCGACCTTGGCGGAATCATTCTCGGTGGGGGTGTTGTTGGACGGTGGTTGTGGTTTCCGCCGTGAGGAGGTCTTGGAGTTGGTGTTGGATGAGGCCTTGGTGGAGGTGTTGGCCTCGGTGGCGTCGGGTGTGGCCTTGGCGGTGTCGGTCTTGGTGGCGGGGTTGGATGCGGCCTTGGTGGTGTTGGCCTTACTGGAACAGTTGGCATTGGGTGAGGCCTCACATTTGGTGGAATTGGCTGAGGCTGTGGCCTTGATGGTTGTACTGGTATTGTTGGTGTTATTGGTGTTGGTTGAGATGGTCTTAAATTTGGTGGAACTGTTGGCATTACCCCTTGTGGTGGGCGACGTCTACCACCTTGCATACTTATGCCATCTGTTAAAGCATAATAGTTAAAATCCTCTTCATTTTCTCTTGAAGATGTAAAATTATGTTGCATTTTAATCACTCCAAAACTTCAAGGTTACGAATATTTCTTTCAGAAATATTCGTGTTTTGGCGGGGGATTGAACCCCCGCCAAAATAAAGATGCACCCCGCCGCCTAAAATTTGCAAGCAAATTTTTGAGGCGGGGGTCTTCTTTACCTTTGATAAAATTATACTTATATTCTATGTTTAGAACCTTGCTTTGGCAACAAAAAAGCAACGGTACAATGCTTTAACCTAACCGCTGCTCTTTTATTTATTTTAGCTTATCCTTCAAACAAATAGCTTCTAGCCTATATATAACCATACCTTTTTCAAAAAATTTCTGCTCGTATTCTGTCATAATATTATCTTCAAAGTTACTATTATGAAGGTCTAATGAAATATTTTTAAGCTTCCAGTTGTTATCCGAAAATTCGTTTAACGAAAATTCAAAAAGCTCGGTATGGTCTGTTTTAAAGTGTATTTCACCATTTGCAGACAAAAGTTTTCTATATATTTCTAAGAAACTATGATGCGTAAGTCTGCGTTTATGCCATTTTTTGCGATTTGGCCATGGGTCACAAAAGTTAATAAAAACTTGGCAAATTTCGCCCTCTTCAAAGTAATCCAAAAGATCTCTTGCGTCACCCCTTAAAAAAGCAAGGTTATCAACTTCAGAGCCACGCTCTTTTAATTCTCTAATTTTTCTAGCACCGCTCACTATAATCTCTGTTTGTCTTTCTATAGCTATATAATTAATATCTTGGTGCTGCAAAGACATTTCAGCAAAAAAACCGCCTTTGCCCGAGCCAAGCTCAATATGTATAGGATTATCGTTCCCAAAAAATTCATTCCACTTGCCTTTATGTACAGTGCCATCTTGAACTATGGCTTTGTTGATTTGTAGCTCTTTCTGCGTCCATTTGTGTTTACGTATACGCATTGCTTTCCCTCCTGTATTGTAGGGGCGAACATTTAGGCCGCCCCACAAATTTAAGAATGTTCTAATAATAAAAACTATGATTACCTATAGACATTGCAAACTGCCTGTTTCTAGAAATCCACGTATTGCTTGCAATTGCTGGATTTTTGAAAAATAGTGATGCACCAACGTTTGAACGACCCTCTAAAACTTCAAAGGCTGCCATCCAAGAAGCTTGGCAAGGGTTATTATTAATACTTCCGTTTAATGTTGGTGTAAATTGAACTCCGTTTTGCCTGTCGAAAATTACTTCTCTAATAGTATCTGGAAATAGGTGAGATGCTGTTCGATTTAAAACAACATTTCCAACAGCAAGCATGCCGTTGTAATCTTCGCCCCTAGCCTCGGCAAAAATAATTCTTGCAAGCCATTCTAAATCTTCACGAGTGTATGATGAGAAGTTTGGCAAAATTTCAAACAAATCATCATCCTCTATACTTTTAGCAATATTTATCGAAATAACATTGAAGTTTGGGTGAAACTCAACGCTTGCAGGTACATTTCTTAACATATCGTTTAAAGAAACCATTGCTCGTGAGTTTTGCAGATGAAAACCCATGTTAAGATTTACACCATTTCTCTGCATTATGAGCCCATCAATTTCGCACCAATCAATACTTTTTCCAACGTATGGAGCAATTTCTCTGGCAGAAACATAAATCGAATTGTTTAAAACTGATATTTGGGAGCCTAAAACCTCACCATCTATAACAATTCTAAGTTCAGGGTGGTTAATATTTTGTGCATGAACAGTATTTGTGCCAAATAAAATCGCAAAAAACAACGACATGCAAAAGATTTTTTTCATTTAAGTCATCTCCTGTATAAATAAAGTCAATTGGATATTAACCATTAATTTCCTTATTTATACATAGGCTAGATTTAAAAAAACTCGTTATGCCACACCAAAAACATGTAAACTGTCCAAATTTTTCTTGAATTATCAGCTTTTCCTGCCCGATGTGAATTTAATATTTTTAAAAGTTTTTCAGAGTTAAAAAAATTCTTAGCAACTTCGCTTGCAAAGGTAGTTTTCACCATGCTGTAAACATCGTCCTCTTTAAGCCAAATTCTTATAGGCACAGGAAAACCAAGCTTTTTCTTATCTGCCGTTACATCAGGCAAATGCTTTTTTGCCGCCATTCTAAAAGCATATTTTGTTGATGTGTTATTAATTTTCCACTTGGTTGGAATAGTTTTTGCAACCTCAAAAACTTTCTTATCCAAAAATGGAACTCTAACCTCCAAAGAATGTGCCATGCTCATTTTATCAGCTTTTAGCAAAATATCACCAATAAGCCAAAAATTTATATCTATATACTGCATTTTAGTAATATCGTCTTGATTTGCAACCTTGTTAAAAAATGGTTTTGTAAGCTCTCTCGGCTCAAATTTATGCAAAGGATTTTTTAAAATACTCTCACGCTCTTTTTTAGAAAAAATCTTTGCATTGCCTATAAAACGTTCTTCTATGGTCTGCGAGCCTCTTATTAAAAAATTTTTGCCCTTAAACTTAAATGGAATAATGCTTGCAATTTTGCCTAAAAATCTACGCAAGAACATTGGTAAATTTGTAATAGCTTTTAAATCTAGTGGCTCTTTATATATGTTGTATCCGCCAAAAAGTTCGTCTGCCCCTTCGCCCGAGAGTGCAACTTTAACATGCTTGCTTGCAAGTTCGCTCACAAAATAAAATGCAACGGCAGATGGGTCTGCAAGTGGCTCATCCATATGATATTGAATTTTTGGCAAAATTTCAAAATATTCGTCTTTGGTAATAGTTTTAGAGTGATGCTTAAGCCCAAGTTCTTCCGAAAGCCCTTTAGCAAACTCTATTTCGTTATATTCATGATGCGAAAACCCAACCGTAAAAACCTTCTGCCCGCCAAAGCGTGCCGCCACATAGCTAGAATCGACCCCGCTTGAAAGAAAAGAACCAACTTCTACATCCGCTGTAGTAGTGTGAATATTTACAGAGTCTTCTAAAACATTATCAACACTTTCAATGGCATCTTCTAAGGTCATATCATTTTCTTGTGCAAATTCGGCACTAAAATATTGCTTAATTTCTAATTTATTATCTTTAAATTTAATAAAATGTCCAGGCCTAAGCTTATAAATTCCCTTAAAAAATGTTTCATCAAGCACCGAATATTGGAAAGTTAAGTAGTTTTCAAGTGCTAGATGGTTAAGCTCTTTCTTAAAATTTGGATACTCTAAAATAGATTTTATTTCAGAACCAAAAACAAGCTCTTCATCTACAATACTGTAGTAAAATGGCTTAATTCCAAAGAAATCCCGAACGGCAAACATTTCCTTATTCTTCATATCATAAACCACAAAAGCAAACATACCTCGCAAATAGTCAAGCATTTTTTCGCCATATTCTTCGTATAAATGCACCAAAACTTCAGTATCGGCATTTGTGTAAAAAACATGCCCTTTTTCTATAAGACTTTCTCTAAGTTCTTTGTGGTTATAAATTTCACCGTTAAAAACAATAACAAGGCTTTTATCTTCGTTATATATTGGTTGCAAGCCATCTTCAAGTCCAACGATACTAAGCCTTGCAAATCCAAGCGTGATATTTTCATCATAATGAACACCTGTGCTATCAGGGCCACGGTGAGTAATACGCTCTATCATTTTATTTATAATTTCTTGGCTGTTCTCTATGCTACCTGTAAAGCCACAAAATCCGCACATAAAAATCCTTCTTTCTAACGTTTCTCTTGTGTAATTAAAGGTTACGAATATTTCTTTCAGAAATATTCGTATTCGGGCGGGGGATTGAATCCCCGCCCGAACAAAGATGCATCCCACCGCCTAAAATTTGTAAGCAAATTTTAGAGGCGGGGGTCTTCTTTGCCTTTGATTAAAGTTCTTGATGGGGTCTTTCTTTTTCTTAAAGATAAGGCTAAAGTTGGGCAGTAATGTATACAGCGATAACATTCTTCACATTTTTTCCGTATAAAAACAGGATAGTCATTATCATTTGTTTTAAGTGCATTTGCAAAGCAGTTTCGCACACATTTGCCACATTTTGTACATTTATCAGTATGGACAAAAATCTTTAAAGTAATAAGCCTACCGCCAACTTTATTTGGATAATTTAAAATACTATAGAGCTTAAGTCTTGGTATATTTAGTTTAGTATCTTCTGCTTTATTATAAAAGCTATTTACATCCAATAAAATTGTTTTATCTAAGTTTCTAGAGAACCTAAAAAATCTCTTAATAAAAGGAGCAATTAATGAACCATCAGCAGCAGGGCAACCATTAAAACTTCTATGCAAAACAGGGATAATATTTTTCTTAACGCAATATTTAGCAAATATTCTAAGGGTATTTGCTGAACACCACCCACAAGTCGTGAAAATATACGCTGGCATAGGCTTTTCTAGCCTCTTTAAGCTGTTAATAAAATCAAGCATTATTTGAGGTGGATGAGCATGATATGTTGGAAAACCTAAAACACAAGCATGATAGCCTTCTATATTAAAATTGGGGGGAAGCTTTTCGATAGAAAAAATTTCCGTAGTGCAATGCTTTTTAAGTTCAGTATTAATTTTTTGTGAAACAGCTTTTGTACTTATAACTCCGGAAAAATATAAAACTACAATTTTTTTCATGCTATCGCCCATCTTCAAGGTATGACCTAAATCCATCTTTTATCTCGTCATACGAAAAGCCTTTTCGCAAAAGAAATCCCGTTATCCGTTGTTTTTCTTTAAAATCAAACTCCTTTTCTCCCTTTGCTTTTTTTTCGATTAGGGCTACAATTGTATCGTTTGTATCACTTTCAAACTCTTCAAAAACCTCGCTTATAATATCATTAGAAACGCCTTTAAGCTTCAAATCATGCTTAATTTTAAATTCGCCTTGTTTTTTTACATTGGTGCGATATTCGATAAACTTTTTTGCATAAGTTACATCGTTCACATAATCATACTTTTTTAAGAGTTCTATAACTTTATCAACAACCTCTTCCGAATATTCTTTAGAAAAAAGCTTATCTTTAACTTCTTTTTCGGTCTTGTACCCAACAGAAATGTAGTTAAAAGCCTTTGTTTTAGCCTCTTCGTAAACTTTGTGTTCGAGTATATACTCATACTTCTTAGGCTCTAGCTCCTCGCCTTCTTTAAGTTTAAAATACAACACATCTGTACCACTTAGCCCAAACGCAAATTTTCCATCAAGAAATATCGAATACCGCTTTTCGTCTTTTTTCTGTTGTTCTATTTTGGTTATTTTCATTACTCTTCAGTAATAGCTACTTCTTTCACTACAGGCTCGATAGCAGGCAATGTTTCAATGCCATAATGCTCACGAACCAAGTTTTCAATTTCGCGGCAAAGATGCGGATTCTCTTTAAAGAAAACCTTAGCATTTTCGCGCCCTTGCCCAAGTTTTTCGTCATTATAAGAATACCAGGCACCAGAGCGTTTAACAATATCTAAATCCGTTGCTAAGTCCAAAACATCACCTTCTTTAGAAATGCCTTGCCCAAACATTATATCAAATTCACAAACTTTAAATGGCGGAGCAACCTTATTTTTAGCAATTTTCGCTTTTGTTCTATTTCCAATCATTTCAGTGCCTTGTTTTAGGGTTTCAACTCTTCTTATATCAATTCTAACAGAAGCATAAAATTTAAGAGCTCTCCCACCCGTTGTAGTTTCGTTACTACCATAAGTTACGCCAATTTTTTCTCTAATTTGGTTGATAAAGATAATAGTACAATTTGTTTTATTTGCAACACCTGTGAGCTTTCTAAGTGCTTGGCTCATAAGCCTAGCTTGAAGACCCATGTGCGAATCACCCATATCACCCTCAATTTCGGCACGAGGCGTTAAAGCCGCAACAGAGTCTACAACAACAATATCAATCGCACCAGAACGAACCATCGCCTCAGCAATTTCAAGGGCTTGCTCGCCATCGTCTGGTTGAGATATGTAAAGCTCGTCGATATTAACGCCTAGTTTTTTTGCGTAAATCGGGTCTAAAGCATGTTCAGCATCAACGTAACTCGCAATGCCGCCCGCCTTTTGAACAGATGCAACAACGTGAAGTGCCGTAGTTGTTTTTCCGCCAGACTCTGGCCCGTATATTTCAATAATTCTACCCTTCGGAAGCCCGCCAACTCCAAGTGCTAAATCTAAAGACAAAGAACCTGTTGGTATAACATCAATATCTTTTTTAGTGTTTTCGCCAAGCTTCATAACTGCACCTTTACCAAAACTCTTCTCAATTCCAGAAATGGCCGAATTAAGGGCTTTTAACTTATCTTCATGGCTTTGCTCGTTGTAATTTATCTCGTCTTTTGCTTTCTTTTCTTTAGGCATAACATAATCTCCTTATTTCTTTGATATATTTATTATAACATAAAACAACCTTCAAAAGTCTCAAATTTGTTTCAAATTTTTTAAGTTGTTTTTAAAAGTTCGCGCCTAAGAGTATCAAGAGCGTTAATTGCAGTTCTTTCGCGGATTCTTTGCCTATTCCCCTTAAAATTAAACTCTTTTACAATAACATTTCCATTTATAAAAACTGCTATATATACAAGTCCAACAGGCTTTTCATCGGTTCCGCCATCAGGGCCAGCTATACCTGTTGTAGCGATAGAAACCGATGTTTTGCTTGACTTTGCAACACATCTCGCCATTTCTTCGGCCGTCTGTTCTGAAACAGCACCAAATTCGTTCAAAGTACTTTCAGAAACGCCAAGGCGATTAATCTTCGCCTCGTTCGAATAAGCAACAATACCCTCTTTAAAAATGCTAGAAACGTTAGGAATATCAACAAATTTCGACGCAATCATCCCACCAGTGCAAGACTCGGCTACAGAAATCGCCAACCCATTTTTTTCAAGTAATCCAATAACAACTTCTACCAAGCTAGTATCATCTTCACCATAAATATTTTCTGAAAAACGGCAGTATAATTCATCTTTTATAGGTTTTATAAGTTTTTTAGCTTCGTTCTCATCAGTGGCTGCTGCGGTTATTCTAAATTTTAATTCAGAGGCTTCTGCATATGGTGCAATTGTTGGGTTTGTTTGGTTTTCAATAATATCTTTAATTTTATCTTCTGCAAAAGATTCTCCAACACCACAAAGCCTAAGCGTATTAGAAATATATTTTTTATTGGTTTTTTGACTTAAAAATGGCAAAACAAAGTTTTGATACATCGGAATCATTTCACTTGGAGGCCCAGGAAGCATTATAAGAATTTTGCCATTTTCTTCAATTAAAGAACCCGGTGCAGTGCCGTTGCTATTTGGAATTACAACAGAACCCTCAGGAATCCACGCTTGTTTTAGGTTATTTTCTGTCATCGCTCGTCCCATCGAAGCGAAATGAGCTTTTAGCGTTTTCATAGCCTCGGCATCTTCAATCATTTTTTTGTCAAAGAATTTGCCGCCAATTTCTTTAGTTAAATCGTCTTTAGTTGGGCCAAGGCCGCCTGTTGTAATAACTATTTCTGCACGAGAAAAAGCCTCTTCTAGAGCCATTAAAAGCCTATCAGGATTATCGCCAACAACGGTTTGCCTAAAAACCGAAATGCCGATAGAAGCCAGCTCTTTCGCCAAAAACTGAGCATTTGTGTTTACTATATCACCAAGCAAAATTTCTGTTCCAACAGAAAGAATTTCTGCATTCATCTAAATCACTACCTTTTACTGTATTTTCTTAAAATCTTTATATGTTTTTTGAGGGACATTACGGTTTTTCTAGCTTCTTCTGCGGTGTTATATTCGCAAAAGCTAAACCTAAGAGCCGAGTTGTACCGTTCTTTAGAAAGCCCCATATTTGCTAAAATATTGTTTTTATTTTCTTTGTAATTGCTCGAACAAGCTGAACCTGTAGATACAAAAATTCCATCTTCCTCTAGTGCGTGAAGCAAAACTTCGGCTTTAACGCCTACAAAGCTTAAATTTAAGATATATGGCGAAGAATCTTCTAAGCTGCCATTCACAAAAACCTCGTCTAGTTCATCCACAATTTTCAACAATTCACTTTTCACTTCGGTCACTTTTTTAAAATTTTCTGAAATCAAACTATTCATAACCCTAGCCGATTCAGAAAATGCAAGTATTCCCGTAGTGTTTTCTGTTCCAGGGCGAATATTTTTTTGCTGCCCTCCGCCAAAAAATAACGGATTAATTTTTGTACCCTTTTTGATGTATAACCCGCCAGCCCCTTTAATTCCGTGGATTTTATGCGAACTAAACGAGTACATATCAACATTTTTCAAGTCAAGTGGAATTTTGCAAAACCCCTGAACACCATCAACATGAAAAACAGCATTAGAATCCTTTAAAATCCGCCCAATTTCGGCTATATTTTGAATTACTCCAGTTTCGTTGTTAACGTGCATAATGCTAACAAGCACTGTGTCTTCCCTAAGTTCAGCTTTAAGCTCGTTAATGTCAATAAATCCGCCATTGTCAACGGCTAAATACGTAACTTCGTATCCATTTTTAGCAAGTTCCTCAATAGGCATAAAAGCCGATGTATGCTCGGTTTTGGTGGTGATAATATGCTTGTGTCGCTTACTTCTCGTTGCAGCACCTAAAATGGCTAAATTATTGCTTTCTGTTCCGCCAGAAGTATAGAAAATTTCATCATCTGAAACCTTTAAAATTTCTGCAATTCGCCTTGTTGCAAGTTTAATTTCTTTCTCTACTGAAAATCCAATTTTGTGAAGAGAAGATGGGTTACCATACAAGTTTTCCATCGCCCAAGTGGCTTTTTCTATTATCTCTTGTCGCGGCTTTGTTGTTGCAGCGTTGTCAAAATATATTGTCATTAGAGTTCACCAATTTCGTGTAATGTTATTGCTAAAGTCGCTAATCCAGCAGTTTCTGTGCGAAGTATACGATTACCTAGGCTTACTGTTTGAATTTTAGAAGATTTTGCAAATTCAACTTCTTTTTCAGAAAAACCACCCTCAGGACCTATGAATATACTAATATTCTCGCCAGAAAAACCACTTAAAATGCCCTTTAGATTATTTTCTTTTTCACCCTCGTAAGGCATTAGTGATAAGTCATAATTTCCCATTTCTTTTACGGCATCTTTAAAACTAATGGGCATACAAATTTCGGGAATAATTCCACGCCCACTTTGTTTTGCAGCCGCTTCCGAAATTTTTTGAAGCCTATCTAACTTTTTAGAAAAATCGGGTTTAATTTTAACAATGGTTCGCTCCGTTAAAACAGGAACAATCTTAAAAATGCCCAATTCTACACATTTTTGAATGATAAGTTCAAGCTTGTCCGCCTTTGGAAACCCTTGATATAGGGTTATTTTGGATGGCGGCTCGGCGTTATTTTCAAATCTTTCTACAATACGCAAATCTAGCGAGTTTTTAGAAATTTGAGTGATGGAGCATCTATAGTCGATAAGATTTCCATCACAAATAATTATTTCGTCGCCTTCTCTTAGCCTTAAAACATTGATTATATGGTTTTCGTCGCTTTCAGAAAGACTTAATATATTGCCCTTTGGTGCAAAAAATCTATTCATTAGGTAACCTCTTTTTAGCAACTATGCAGTACCAATCGTCTTTAGAATTTTGCGAAACAATCTCAAAGCCTGTACCTTTTAGAGCCTCAGAAACATCTAAAACTCTAGTATCTATAATGCCCGAGCATATAAAAACACCATCTTCCTCCATCACTTCACAAACAAAATCTGCAAAACCGATTATAACATCAGCAACTATATTGGCTATAACTAAATTATACTTTTTAGTACGAAGAGTATTTTTTATATTTTCATCCGCCAAAGCGTTGCCACAAAGCACATGGTACCTTTCTTTGGCTATGCCATTTTTTTCAGCATTTTCATAGGCTATTGCGATGGCATCATGCTCAATATCAATTGCGGTAGCATTTTTTGCACCAAGCATCATGCTTATTATTGATAAAATACCTGTTCCATGCCCTAAATCCAGCACTTCTTTAGCATTTTCGGCATATTTTTCAATTTGTTCAATGCAAAGCTGAGTTGTTTGATGCAAGCCTGTTCCAAAAACGTGGCCGGGGTCTATTGTAAAAACAATTTTACTGCCATCGTTTTTATATTCTTCCCATGCAGGCTTAATCACTACATTTTTGCCTATTTCTATAGGTTTGTAGTGTTTTTTCCAGTTGTCTTTCCAGTCATCATCATCAACATTTTTCATTTCTAAGAGAAGTGTGCCTAAATCAAGCCCAACATCAGTATTTTTAAGATTTTTAAGCGATTTTTCCAAAGCTGTTAAAACCTCAAAACTATTTGGCGTTTTACTTAAATAAAACTTAACAAAAACACGCTTATCTGCGTTTTCTAAAAGATTTTCGTCAACATAGTCCCAATTCATAGGGTTAGTTTCTAAAAAGTTTTTCATATCCTCAAAATCTTCTATCTGTATGGCAGTTATGCCTAACTCCATAAGAGTTGCGTAAACCACTTCTACCCCTTCGGAAGTGGTGTAAATATTAGCTTCTATCCATTCCATAATTTACTCCTTTGCGTTAAAGAAAACGGTTGATAAAAATCCTATTACCAAGCAAACAATACAAATAAGTACAAGCGATACCGTTCCCGCACCTGTTAAACCATCAAAATCAACCTCTTCAAACCCAGTTTGCAAAAGGATGAAAACAGCCGAGCCTAAAAGCCCCAAAACCGAGTAGTAAACAGCATCTGCAAATCGTTTTAAAAGCCACGCCAAAACCCTTGCAATTGCTATTACCCCTAAAATTGCACCAAGCGTAAATGGTATTAACAAAATTATAGAATCTAACGAAAAACGCATAGCATTGGAAACCGCATTATACACTGTTTCGTATTGGTTTATAATCATTAACATAACAGAGCCAGAAACACCGGGCGTTGCCATTAACGATGCGGCAAAAAGCCCAGAAAAGAACATTGTTCCCACATCTCGAATGCTTGAAATTCGTTCAAGGTAAACGTAGCTTTCATCATCCACGCCCGAAGCTCTAATCATATATATCATTCCAAAAAACGCAACAACCGTAAAAATTAAATACAAAGGCTTAAATTTTATTTTTTTTATAATCATAGGTACAGAGCCAAGAACAAGCCCCGTAAAAAGGATATAAGATTGTAGTGGAAACCTTTCAATAACCCACAATATTAGCTCTGTAGAAACCAAAACCCCAACCATTACTCCAATAACAATTGGCAGCAAAAACTTAAAACTACCTTTTTTATCGCTTCTTAGATTATTAACTGCATCTAGTATTTTTTCGTAAAGACCAACCGCAACCGCAAAGATACTAGCTGAAAGCCCAGGTATAACAAGAGCTATACCTATTAAAGCCCCTTTAATTATGTTCATTATTGCCATAAAAGCAACTCCTTTTTATGAAGACTATGTTATAAAAGCTTATTCACTAAGGCCTTGTCCATATCACCTAGATATATACTCGTGAATTAAAGCCCAAACCCTAGGATCTTCAAGCCCTCTTCGCCAGAAAGCAACACCAGCAAGCTCATATCTTTCAAAAAGCCTTAACTTTTCTTCCATAGAACGTAAATCTTCTAGCCAAATTCTGTGAATAAGCAGTTCGCCATTAACTATTTCTTCATATTCGGCAAAATAGCAACCTAAATCCTCCAGCCAAATAAATTCGGCATTATTCCTTGTAAAAATTGTGTGTCCATAAAGCATACCAACTGTTCTTTGAGTAAACTCGCCAGTTACGGTATTTTCTATCCAAATTCTTGAGTAAAACGGCAATGCAAGCACAAGCTTTTCGGCAGGCACTTCGTTAAGCATATTAATAATAGCGTTTTCAACAAACACTCTACTTGCATTTGGACCAATAAGCCCCGTTCCAAGATAATCATCGTACGCCATAACAACAATAAAATCCGAAAGCTCTGCAATTAATCCACGGTTATAGTACATACTCCACGGAGCAGGCACAAAAACATCTACAGAAAGCCAAAGCCCTCGCTCACGCATAAGTGGATAAAGCTCTCTTAAAAACTGGTGGAAATAATCTATATCAATCATCCAAACTCGCTCAAAGTCTATGTTAAGTCCATCTAAATTAAATTCTTCAGCAAAGTTTAAAAGCTGTGTGATAACATGCTCACGCATGTTTGTGTCTGAAAGAATTGCACCAGAAATTGTTTTTCCTTGGTCTATTAAATTTCTGTCGTCATAATTATCAGCAACCATAGCCCAAACTTGATAACCCTGCGAATGTGCCCAATTTACATAAGCTAAAGAAGCACGAGAGTGCATATCGCCGTTAAGACTAAAAACATCAAAATCGAACCATGTAGGCGATAAAACATTAAGCCCTTGATGAGGAACTCGCCTAGCTTCGTTGGCATTTGCTTCAATGGTCGTTATTAAATCCCAAACCATATTTACAGGGCCATCTATTGGCCTGTGCTCCCTAAGCTGTGGAAGTGGATTGTATGCCATGAGGTTGTGTGTTGTTGATACACCTTCTGTGAATTCACTCATAAGAATATATCCCAAAACTCCGGATTCTGTACGTATTCTTGCATAGTTTTCTTCTTCACCAAACCCGCTGCCGTAAAAGGCGATAAATGCAGTGCTTGGTTCTAAATTTTCGGCTATATAGCTCTTGTGATTCGGCTCTAACCTAACAACTCCGCCACCAATTGCAGTGCCTCCTGCTATAGAGGTATCTTGGTAATCAGCTATGATAATATTATTTTCAGATAAAAACCTAATGTTTATGTTGAAATCAGACAATTCATTAAGTAAATCCATAGGAACATACACCATATTATTTCTAATTAAAATTGGCAAATCAAGTATTTCAGGCCTTAAATTAAGATAATAGTTTAAGTCGTTCGGAAACATACGCATAACTCTTGTTGGGGTAGTTATTGTGAGAATTTGTAAAGGCTCGTCCCAAAAAATTGGCAAATCAGAATATTCTTGTATAAAATCAAGTGGTAAATATAAATTGTTATTATCTAAGAGCGGAAAATTTTGAAGCTCTAAAATTTCATCACCAAAAATAATGTGAATATTGCCATCATTAAGGTTATTAACCTCAAAAAAGTCTTGCGTTTCCATATTGGGAGCGTTTTGTTGCCTAATCCGGTCTAAACTACGCCAAATAAAAATAGAAATAGGCAGTGCTATAAGTAAAATTATTATAATAATTGTAATCAATTTTTTCATAGTTTAATCCTTTCGTAATTTAACATATTTGGCGGCTTGCCTTCGTCGGCTATCTTCAAGCTCGGCATAATGTTTTTTTGTGGTATTAACATCTTTATGCCCTAAAACATCAGCAACAAGATAAATATCACCTGTTTCTTGATATAGGTTTGTGCCATATGTGCTTCTTAACTTGTGTGGTGAAATATTTTTAAGACTCGTTATAAGTTGCGAATATTTTTTAACCAAATTTTGAACAGCTCGTGTTGTTATTCTTTTATGCTGCATAGACAAAAACAAAGCATCTTCATACCCTGAAACCGGAATAATTTTTTCTCGCTCTTTAAAATAATCTAAAAGAGCATCATAAACCTCATCACCAAAGTAAATTACCACTTCGTTTCCACCTTTTCGTGTTATTTTTATACCTGCAACATTAAAATCGACATGACTCATATTAATCGCAACACATTCTGAAACTCTAATGCCTGTCCCCAAAAGAAGTGTTACAATAGCTAAATCTCGCTTCTTTGTGTATTGGTGAAATTTTTGCTGCCTTTCTGTAAGTTTTTCGCCAAACTCAACCTCGTCTAAAAGCCTTGCAACCTCGTCAATCTCAAGCCTTGTAATATTTTTTTCGTGAATTTTTGGAAATTCTACAACCTCAGCTGGATTTTTTGTTAACTTCCGCTTTTTATAAAAATATGCAAACATTGCACGAACAGCCGAAAGCTTTCTTGATTTTCCTTGAGCTTTGTTATGATACTCTATTTGATTTCTTTCATGGTATGTCAAAAATTCCATATAATTCTCAATATGCTCAGGAGAAGTTTTGTCTAAAACATCCAGTGTAAAATTTTCTATATCAATAGCTTTAAAGCTTGGCTCATTTTTTAAAAGATACTCGAAAAAAATGCGCAAATCATTAGCATAGCCAAGCCTTGTATTTGAAGATGTTGTTTCTTGTATGCCTCTAAAAAATTCAGACATAAATGGGGGCATTTCCGTCAGGCGCTCTCTAAGTAGTTTTACATTTTTCAAATCTTGTTCTTCATGATAATTCTTTGCCAAATTGTATACCCCTTTTCTTTTGTATTATTTTATTATATAATATTTATATATGTTTCGCAAGTATCATGTGTTGAGAATTCAATAAATCTTAATGGAGCACATACGTAGAGAGGAAAAAAGTTATGGATAAAAAATTTGTTCATCTTCATGTACATACAGAGTATAGCCTTTTAGATGGCTCAGCAAAAATAGGCGAACTAATTTCTTACACCAAAGAACTAGGGATGGATAGTTTAGCAATAACCGACCATGGGGCGATGTATGGCGTTGTAGATTTTTATAAAGCAGCAAAAGACACAGGAATTAAACCAATTATCGGTTGTGAAGTTTATATTGCAAGCGGCTCAAGGCTTGATAAAGAGCAAGGCAGAGATAATTTTTACTATCACCTTGTTTTGCTTGCAGAAAACCAAGAAGGCTATCAAAACCTTATAAAGCTTGTATCTTTAGGCTTTACAGAAGGATTTTATTATAAACCTAGAATAGATATAGAAATTTTGAGAAAATACTCGAAAGGCATAATTGCACTAAGTGCTTGCCTTGGTGGGCCTGTTGCAAGGGCAGTACTTAGACAAAGCTACGAAAAAGCGAAAGAAACCGCTATAATGTATAACGAAATTTTTGGAGAAAATAATTTTTTCTTAGAAATTCAAGAAAATGGGATGGATGAACAAACAACGGTTAATCATGCCCTTATTAAAATAAGCCG
>Ga0136643_10000253_pt1 | contig 57341 bp, 36 predicted proteins | sample TergutLab28metaG_FD_96883 | JGI IMG/M metagenome (GOLD analysis project Ga0136643, IMG submission 96883) | Labiotermes labralis P1 segment gut microbial communities from Petit-Saut dam, French Guiana - Lab288 P1 (version 3) (version 3) | ecosystem: Host-associated > Arthropoda: Insects >... | reverse complement strand
TGTCAGCCTTATGCACCGGCCGCCTTTACCCCCAGGAAATGCTCTTGGTACTCATTTCTGTTAGAGGCTGAGTCGACCCCAGGGCCATAGTGTGATCAGAAGGATTTTATGTCAATGAAAAATTCCATTGACACCAGCTGGGATCAAACCAGTGACCTTCCGATTTGTAGCACAGCACCTTAACCACTGTGCCACCGCAGTCCCCCACAAAGTTAAATACATTCTGTATATTTGTATGTATTTTCATGAAAACTGAAGACTGTGAATAGGAGTTGTCTTACGTGGAAGGCCATCTTTTATTTGGGTGAATACTTTAAATATTAGGCTTGGTCTGGGCTGAATCTAGTGTTGGTTGTTGATGAAAAATTAAGAAGAGCTCACCAAGTCCTGCAGACAATGAAGGAAATTTTGAAAAGTCACAGTAAATCCAGATTAGGACCTTGAAGGATTACCTGTATGCAGTTAATGAGGAATGATATTTTACAGGTAACAAGTGGAATTTGTAGGTGGAATTGAAATGTTTTCTTTGAAACTTTTGAATTCCTGATTAATTCATGCTACAATATAAGAGTTTTGGTTAGGCACTGATACAATACATTTCCCTACATTACATGTATCTTCTATACAAAATTAAATTTATATCCTTTAATTCATTATCTCGTTTAATTCTGCAAATATTACTGCTTCTGATTACCTGTGCTCTTAATGAGATGCAAGCAAACATTTCATTCATACCCTTGTGTGAAGCAGTTACAATTGATGTGTGAATTAGAGTTAAGTTTGCATTAGACACTTCATTGTATGGACATTCCATTTTCAGTTGCTTCATATACATAAGTGATTACAGAAGCAAAACAGTGGTAGGACATGTGAACATGACCTCCCAGTTTTGCCCACCTTTAAAGAAGTAACTCATCAAATGTGAAGGTGTTAGTTATACTATGTAAGAAATTCATGTAACTGACATGTGTAGGTTCTAATCCATGTTTTTATATACAAGGTTAAAAAGGATTAAATATTTACTGAGTAAAATATATCTGTAACATCATGTCTCATCTCCTCATTTTTCTGTCTTCTATCCTCTGATTTGTTTGTGTTTAAGACCATGTTAATTCATAAAATGATCTATGTCTATCACTGTTTCAGTATATGATTCAATACATAGATCAGTTACACAGCAGCACCACTGTGATAAATCACATAACAGATGAATATAAAAGATGTGTAAAGTCACATAACATGATAACCAAGTGTTAGGTTGCTTTGAATGTTCTAGTTGTTGTGTGTTAGTTAAGACGTTGCACCCTGTTACTGACTTTCTTTCTAAGTATATTAACACTTTGAATCCCAGCCCTTAAACGTTTGGTCGGGACCAGAAACCCAGGCATTTTTTAAATATATTTCAATTCAAACTATCATGAGTATGATAGGTGTATTGTAATATCCTTACCATATTCTGAGAGATAAAGATTCATACTTTAATTTGAATATAAATATGAACACATATTCCTGTAGAAGCATATAAAAAAATGATTGAAACAAAAATGAAAATTTACAGAAAAAAAATCTGTGCCAAACACATTTCCTATTGTTACAAATAATTTAGCTTCGTGTGGTACAATTGTAAGCACTCTGGCATGCAGAGTGGCACTTTACAATCAGGATACCACCACACAGTTTCTTTTCTTTCTGAAACCTCTAAAATCAAGACGAACAACACCTACAGCATGAACTGCAGACCACAACGTGACTGTGAACAGCTGATTGTGTTTCTTTTTTTAGAAATAGTGCAACAAAAAGTTCTCGGATTGCAGCACCAAATAGGCCACTGTTCCGTGAAAGCTCCCGTGCAACCCAAACCCAAGTTCAACTCGTACATGCATACACGAATATAATAAGCATGAGCTGCACTTGGACATGGGCCACACGCAGCTAGTTTAAAGAGACTGAGCCTCACCTGGGCTTGGGCTTCAAAGTGTTAACCCTTATCCTATTATGGTTGGTATTTAAATTTTTGTGCATAATTTATGAAAAACATTACATGGACAAAAAAAATAAAATTATGAGAGAAACAGCAATTTGTGGAAAATAAAAAAGACATTATGGAGCATGTATTAAATATGCAGTAAACTTCCTTGTTGCCTAAGTGTATAAAATTAATTTCCTAGGGTGTTTTCCTATGTGCATTTGCAAATGAAAACACATTTCTTTAAAAAGTTAAAAATTGAGACAGAAGATTATGCTGATACAAAAAGACTTCATCTACTGCACACAAAGAGGGGCTCAGAAGGATGCAACAAGTAAGTTTCTTTTGTCAATAGATGAAGGTAAAAATGTAATGTAATGGATATCTTTTTAAATAGTTGTATAACTTGCCTGATGATGGTCAATTTTTGACCACTGCAAGTGTTACTGCTCATCACATGTACACAGCTGGAACGTTACCATCTCTCAGATGGCTCCCTGCAGAGTACCGTTGTTATCGTCACTTGTCGCATATTAGTCCGTTATGTGTGCTCACTAGATAAACATGACATGCCTTCTTTTAGATTCAGAGTCCAAAGATGTTACACTTCAAGGACTTGTTCACATTTAGCCTTTTACAATTCAAATGAAGTTGGACTCATGTAGGCAGGAATTCTTAGTCTGCTAAATTATATGGTATTTCACTGAAGTTGTTAGGAAGAAATAAGTGGTATGCTCACTTTTTCCAATCACAATGTTTCAGCTCTCTCGTTTCTTTCTCAGGTGACAATAAGGAAAGCAGTCCTACTCTGTTTGGCCCCATGGCACAGAAAATTTCAAACAATTCAAGGTATGATGGAATCAGGAACCTTAACTCTACTCAACCCCTTGGTAGTGATACTCTCAAACAATGGAGGATTTGAGACTTTCTGCCAAGGGAGTCCTATGGAGTAAAAATCTTTACTTTATCCCATCACCACAAGCAGAAAGCAAAAACCATTTCTGAACAGAACTGGTTCATGCACAATAAAGTAAAAGAAAAACAGCCCACTATACAGATCAGTCAAGGGGCCACATCAGGCTCAGAACCATTCTGGATAATGTAGCAAAGAGAACAAATACCACTCCAGCAATCAATCTTAACACAGTTTTTATGGATTTTATCCTATGGAAATCTGGACCAGATGTTCCAAACATACAAACACTATACTTCACTTATCCAGAACAATAATATTTACAGCATCAATCAGTCATAAAACAACACACTTTACCAGTAAAGGACAGAAGGAACACCAACAGGGAAGATATATAATCCACAACAAATTTAAATATAATTTAATAAGTATAATTGGGTGATAAATTGTAAGATAGTACAAGAAGTCTTTATGTAACAAAATAATGAAATGAGATTACATCAACACATAATACACTCTGGTAAGGAATCAGATCTCACTCCATCAAATTTATGCATGACACCTTATATTTATAAATTTTAGATTTTGCATTTTTATGCCCAATGAAGTAGCCTGAACATGACAAAGTCGAAACATGTTGCAAAAGTAATTCAGTTGTCTTATCAATAATAACATTATATTGATGGTGTAATAGCCTCCCATAAAATGGGTACCAAGTCTTTCCCAGGGGTAAAGAGCAGCCAGGGCGTGCTGCTGAGCACTCCCTTCTAGTGCCGCGGTCATGGAAGAGTAGAGCTATATCTCTACCCACCCTCTGGGCCACACCGGGCCTGTGACAAGATCACTCTTTACCTTTTTTTTATTGATGGTGTAATACAACTTACCCTCAGTTGGTACTTCACATTAATTGGTCCATCATCTCTCATGGTGACAAAAGCTCATTCTCATTAATGGTTAGGACCTACAAGAAAAATATTGCTATTACCTTCACTGCCAATATACAAAAGCCTTTCTGACCAAACCAAAAATGGTGTCTGCACTGTGTCTCATAATGGGTAAGTCTGGCCAATTAAACCCAGTTCTCACCAACTAATGGCCAGTAGCATAGCTACATCAAAACACTCCGTGGATAAAATACATAAATAAATTTTTCACTGTATTATAAACATTCACCTTAGATTGACCATTATGTTGAGGCCATTTTCCAGTTCAGTGAATTACAGGGCAGACAACTAAACAAGAGGGAACTGTGTATTTAAAAAATCAAGGTAAAAATTAAGATATACAAGTCCACTGATGCTAAATAAACCTAAGCAAAACTGACTGACTGTGTGTAATCAACAAGGGAGGATACACAATAAGAAAATGTTTTGTAAGGTCATTACAACAACTCGGTAACAGCACAACCAGTTTCCATCCTCTGTACATGTAACATTATACTGATATTTATTTAGCTGTAACTTTTTTCTCCGTTCCAATATATTACCATCACAGGATAGTCTTATGACATTATATTCACTTACCTCCAACATGTTTCAGCATAACAGTGCCATCTTTAGGAATATATACCAAGCTTAACACTGTGTTTAGTTAAATGGACTACATCTATGAAATTCACAAATTTCTATGAACTCTGCAGCCAATACCAGTTTGTACATGGATAAAATATGTGAATTTTCTATTATACTACAGACATATACATGAGTCTTCTATTGTATGATAGACATATATGACATAATGTAAAACATTTGAATACAAAATATTCAAGACATAGTATATTCAAATACCCACAGCAATTCTTGATCCAATGTGGACTGTGTCCCTGTATGATGTGGTGTGGTGTGTAAAATCAACTGTGTTCCAGGAACTTATGAAATACCAGTAGTAGCAGTATAAAATAACCTCAAATGGCACAGAAGTTTATTTTGATAATAATAGATACAAAACAGCACTTGTATGTGGGAGTTGTGCAGCAATGAAGCCATCAGCATTGTTTAATGAAAGACAGAGCTTGAATAGGCTGAGTGATTTGCACAACAGCATATAACCATTATGTGGAGTTGAAGTCCTTTATTAGGTGTCAGTATTATACATTTGGTAGATCTGTTTAAAATTAGTAATTTAGTTTATGGTGGAAGGGAAATAGTAATGAGTCTGTATAGCATCTTACAGGGACAGAGACAGTTTATGGCGGGTATAGTGAGCTAGCAGTTTCACCGTTTGCCAGTGTCAAAATTGATGGCTTAGGGAACTTTTTGGAACAATTAAAATGAACTTTGACAGCTTTTGAACATCTTAAATCTTGCTAGGAATGGTACATTATTAGTCACACTTGCACATTAAGAGAAACCAGTAGGACGCATGAAGGAGTTCACACGGGTTATGACACAGGAAACAATGCTACATAAATGGGAGCCAATGGAATTAAAGGATTCAAAATTTTGGTTTTTGGGTCTATTAGGAAGTAGTGAAATTTAACATTCAGCCAATCAGGAACAGTAATAATATTTAAGGGGAGATGAATTTGGAACTGTACAAGTTTTGAGAAGGTAACTCAATCATGTAGTCTGTTTTATACCCAGGATGTGATAAGTTGTGTGTGTGATACCGAGGCTAGCAGTGCATTCATTTTTCAAAGGTGCATCCATACATGCAAATATCTGTAAAGTCTAATAATCATGAAATAATTCAAAGAATATTAATAGTGTTCAATTATTTATAAAATTACCATTTCTGCTACTTAGAACACTTAGATTCCCTGAGATTAGGACATGTGAAACGACTAATGAGCTGAGGTGGGTTGTAAGTAGAACAATGGGGGAAGCTGACTTGCCATTGACATTGTCTCCCAATCTGTCAGAACCAGTCACAGATGGTTGAAGTAATGGACCTAAAATAAGTAAAAGGTTGGAATCCTAAATGCCAAGATTCACACATTTATTTATTCATTCATTTATTATTTATTTATTTATTTATAGTATTCCCAAATCAGTATACAGGAGTTCGTCCAATGGATACAGGAACAGTCAAAGAATGAGTAATTTGGCTCTATGTAACAGAGAGCCTGTCACTAAGACAGGCAGCCTAGAATAATTAATATAATGGTACAAATTTAGAATAGAATTTCAAATTAAGTAAGTAAACACAAATAATTACAAATTTACAAATACAAATTCAAAATAAAGTAAAATATAATATACATACTTATAAGCTAACTAAAACACATACAAACTGCGGTATAAAAGTTAATTAATTGAAGAAGTAAAGGAACAATGGATATTGAATAAATATAGAGAAATTTAATATAATTGTACAATGTAAGAATATAGGACAAATAAGCACACTAAGAGTTAAATATTACTGATTGGTAAAAAATTTATCTAAACTGTAAAATGAATGTGTTAGCAGATAGTGCTTTGAAGCAATTTTAAACTTTTTAGGCTCTCTGGATATGCCCTTAATTGCCTTGGGGAGACTGTTAAAAATTGTAATGCCTGAATAATAAACTCCCTTCTGATACATGGCCAGAGATACCTGAGGCAAGTGTAAATCATTTTTCCATCTGGTATTAATGTTATGATATACACTATTTGAAACAAATTAATCCCTATTATTAAAAATGAACAATAACAAAGAGAATATATACTGTGATGAGGGTGTTAATATTTTTAATTCCTTGAATAATTCTCTACAAGATTCCCTATAACCATATCCCATTATTATACTAATTTCCCTTTTCTGAATTTTAAAAATTACAGAGCTCTAAGATGAGTTTCCCCAGAACATTATGCCATAAGACATAATTGAGTGAAAAAAGGAATGATAAATAATATTCAGAGTAGAAATAGACAAATATGGTTTAATATTTCAAATTAAGTAACATGTAGAGCTCAGTTTCTTCTTCTTCTTCTTCTTTTCCTCCTCCTCCTTCTCCTCCTCCTCCTTCTTCTCCTCCTCCTCCTCCTCCTCCTCCTCCTCCTTCTTCTTCTTCTTCTTCTTCTTCTAAACTGAGAAATTTTGTATAGGTAATTGTAGGTATGAATTTATTATTATAATTAATATTTATTTCAATTTTGGTTATTATTTTTAGTTGTAAAATTAGTAAATTTGGTTTTGGTCAAATTTAAAGAAATTAGGTTTTGTTTAAACCAATCACTTAAAATTTTAAATACAGTGTTAATATTGTTATTAAATTCAGTAGGATTTGAATGGGACAATAAGATGATAGTGTCATCTGCAGATAACATAGGAACAGATTTATCATTTAAAGCCTCTGTTGTAAACTTTTTGGCTGGTGTACCACTAAATAAAATTTCACAGTTCCACTATACCAACATTATTTTCTGTATTTAAACAAAAAAGATGAAACTGGAAAGAGCAGCTGACAGTAGTGATGAGTTATATATGTTGGCAGCAATGCTGCATTTTAGCAACATGTATGTGTGGGATACTGTAGGCTAGTTATGGAAAACAACTGCAGTACCAACATATGTACAGACATTTATTAAAGTCTTGGTAAGTCGTACAATAGAGTACCAGGGGATGCTGAAAAGTCCTTAGCCCAACCAGGAAGGAAACAAGCTACATCGACCAAACTCAAGATTTATTTAACATACTCCCCATGAAGCTCAATACACTTCTTAGCCCTTTGCTCTAACTTTTGCAAGCCACTAAAAAAAAAACTCGGAAGGTTGTCCGTCCAACCAGGTCTCCGCGGCAGCAATGACCTCTGCGTCGGACGAAAAATGGCGACCTTTCAATTGTTTTTCAGTCCAGGGAACAGGTGGTAGTCCGACGGGGCCAGATCCGGAGAACAGGGTGGATGATTAAGACATTGGAAGCCCAGGTGGGCCAGTTGCTTCTGGGTTGCAAGTGCCCCGTAAGCCGGGGCATTGTCGTGCAAGAACAAGACCCCCTTGGTGATCTTCGTGAACTTCCCGTGGCGTTTTTCCTTCAAAATGTCCTTTAATTGCACCAGCAGAGATGAGTAATAATCCGCGTTGATAGTTTGGCCCTTTGGAAGATAATCATTGAGGAAGATGCCGTCTTGATTACAAAAAAAATCGAGGCGAGAACTTTTCCAGCGGATTTTTGCACTCGGAATATTAGGGGTGGGGTGAGCCGTTATGCCGCAACTCCATTGATTGTTGCTTTGTCTCCAGGTCATAGTGATATAACCAAGTTTTGTCCATAGTCACCAATCGCGACAGGAAATCGTTTGGGTCGCGCCGAAAAAATTCCAAAAGTTCCTCAGACGACCGGCACCGTTGACGTTTTTGATCCGCGTTCATGCATTTCGGGACCCACTTCGCGAAGAGCTTCCGCATGTCCAAATCTTCATGAATGATGGACCCAACCCGCTCACGTGAGATGCCCAGTTGCTCAGCTATTGATTTAGCCGAAGTCCGGCGGTCTTCCAAGATTAGCTCGTGAATTTGATCAATAACACTGGTCAACGAAGATTTTGGCCCATGAGGAAAAATGTCCGTTTTTTATGTATTTTTGGACGCTGAATTCGAATATGTTTCCAGAATTTCTCTATCACCCACACCTTTTGCGTTGCATCAGACTATGTGACCTCACACGCCTACATATATGAGTCACTGGGGGCCTGTAGGAGGTAGTCTGGACATGACGTAACAAGCCAACTGTTACGTGTCATACTAGTGTGGCTTCCGGCAAGCCGTCTGACTCCGACTACCTGCCTCGACCCGCCTGAGCCTGCCACAACTATACGCACCTGCACTGTTAAGCAAAGGACATTTCATTGCGCCGACTGGAGCCGACTCTCGGAATCGGAGTCAGAATCTGAATCTGCCTGCACTGTACGCGTACCCTAACAGTACTCTGCAGGTTGCTGGTCGGAGTTCAGTGTGTTATCGCGTCAGAAGTACGTAGTGCTTGTTCCATAATTAATATACCAAGAAAGTGCGTAAATTTATCGGATGCATTCTGCTACATCTGCGGTGATGTGACATTTAAATCCCGAAGACAGTCTTTCACAACCCTGATTAAGAAATACTATGAGCATTATTTCGGCTGCAAAGTGGGTGATCAGGACAAGAGTTGGGCTCCCCATTTTTGTTGTGTGACATGTGCCGGCGTCTCGCGGAATGGGCAAAAAGTTCACGCTGTATGCCTTTCCCATTTCTATGGTTTGGAGAGAGCCCGCGGACCATGTTTGAGAATGCTACTTCTGCCTGACCGGTATCACTGGTGTAACAGCTCAGTCCAAACACACTGTTAAATATCAAAATTTATCATTTGCGATGAGGCCAGTACCTCACAGTGCGGAGTTAAATGTGCCAAAGCCTCCAATAAACATGACGCTGAGTAACAGTGAGTAAAGTGATAAAGAAGTAGGCCAAACTAACAAAAATATGGATTGTGATCCTACTCGAGCAGGAGCCAATTCTTCCAATGAACCACACCTGCTGACTTAAGGGGACCTGAATGATATCGTTCGCGAATTCAACCTGTCAAGGAAACAAGCTGCACTATTAGGCTCCAGGTTAAAGGGCTCGAATCTTCTGCGCCAGAGCACTAAGGCATGTTTTACTATGGGCACCATGAAGAATTCAAGGATTTCTTATCCCAGGAAGATGGTGTAATGTTTTGCAATGATGTTTGTTCCGTCAAGGAAGTTCTTGGCCATGAATTTAATCCAGATCAGTGGCGTTTGTTCATTGATTCGTCAAAAGTGAGCTTGAAGTGGTTCTACGGAAATAAATTCCCTTCAGTTCTTTGGGTTCATGAAGCCAACATGAAGGAAAGTTATGAAAGCATAAAGCTACTGCTGGGAAAGATTAAGTATGACGAATTTAAGTGGAAGTTATGTGGTGATCTCAAGGTTGCGGCACTGTTACTCGGAATGCAACTCGGGCACACAAAATACTGCTGTTTCCTGTGCGATTGGGACAGCCGGGACAAGAAGGATTGCTGTGTAAATAAACTGTGGCCTAAACGGACATCACTGACGTCAGGGAAGGAAAATGTCGTTCTTCCGAAGAAAATTTATCTGCCCCTATGCACATAAGCTGTGCCTCATGAAAAACTTTGTGGAAGGTGCCATTCTTCACGACCAAACCGTTGTGAGCTGAACCCGTTCTCTTGTTCCCAAGAAAACTGGTGGAAAAATTTTGTGAAGTCGTCAGAGAGTATGAGAAACGCCTGCAAGAGATGCCGTTCTTGCCGAGGTCTTCAAATTACATCGGACGTTGCGGAAAGACGGTGGTCCGAACAGGGATTTTCTCACGTACCACTTCTGCGATAACGGCTTCGCTAAGCAGGTTCTAAAGGACTTGGGCCTGCTTCGGAGTAACGTGCAGTGCAACACCTGTGGTCGACATATGAGGTGGTCCGTAAAACCTAGTATTCCTGAAGGATTTAGGTGGCGATGTCGAAAGAAGTTTGCTGGAATCAAGTGTTCTGAATAGAGGTCCCTAAAGCATGGCTCGTGTTTCCAGCAGAGGAATCTCACTTTCCGCGAAATTTTACTCATCTCGTATGACGTGCGCCGCGAACCTAACCTCCTCGCCCTACATCGGCATCTCCTACTACAGGAATCGGCGCGCTTGTGTCGTCTAATATAGCGTCATTTCCCTTACGTTACATATCCCTCCCAACAAAGTCATGGATGTATTCACGGATATAACGGTGCCTCTCATGCTCCTTGCGCCCGCTGCCATCCTTAGTCCAGGATTTTAAAATCGCCCCTTGAACATAAAGTATGTTGGCAGATTATTGCTGGACACTGAAGGATGTACCTGAAACCAATTACAGGCGAAAGACACACGCCTCTACATTTTAGGTGCAAATTTCTACTTGTTTCATTAGTACGTAAAGTATTATTTTGCACAAATATGTATGTATGTATCTTTGAAACTCTGCCTGATAGAAAAATTCTGTATACATATATGAATTCGGCACAAAAAGTACTGCTATGTTAACCTATTGAAGTTCGTGGGCCGAGAAAAAGTTAAATTTTGTTCAATGTGTTCTCCGGGGTGTCCACTGTTTTCGGTCGTCCAGGACGAGGCGCATCACATGTGGAAAAATCACCACGTTTAAACTGGGCCACCAAGTTTTTGACGGCGACGTAAAATGGTGCATGTTCCCCTAATGTTTGTGCCTGAATGGCGTGAATTTTCTACAGTGCCTTGCTTTACAGGAAAAAAAACTTGATGACAGCTCGCGATTCGATGTTTTGAAATCGCGCTTGTCGCCTCACATGCTTCCTTTCAGCCTAAAAAAAGGCTTGCATTTTGGCACATGAACAGACCCCTCTTTCCAAGAACACATTTGATTCCGTCCTACGACATCGGGAAGTAGGTCGGGCTAAGGACTTATCAGCACCCCTCGTACTGCAGCAGAAAAGCCGTGATATATTTTGCGTCTGCTACTAGTCTCACAGTGATGTAGTCTCCTCGGTGTCTAGCGAGAGAATCCGCAGTGAGTTGCACGGTGTAGTGCTCGTGCAGATGGCAGGTCTTTCGAAGGACAGCGTAGTGCTAGTCCCCAGTTGCGGCGCTGCATGTGTTCGCGGCAGGTTCGAGGCTGAGCGGATAATCACTCGTCCGCTCAGCGTTGCTTCTCCTTGGGTGCCGAGCGATGTTCCTGGTGAGACGTTGTTAATCTTCTGATGTGTCGCGGACTGATTACTCTAACGACGTTACTCCTTGTCGTGAGCCATGAATGCTGGCTGTCATGCCAAAGTGCTAAATCTTCCGTTGGCCATTCCTGCATTTGGCCGCACCGCTGGGCTCTATAACAGACACCGTAACTCTAACTGGGGAATATGCTCACTCTAACGATTTTAAGTCAGGCTTAGAGCCTTAACTACTTCTTAGGTAGCACTGAACTTAATTATGGGGGATATACTTTGGTTAGTGGCCGTCGGGCTTTTGAGACCACACTGGCTCTATCGCAAACTGGAATTATGCGCCTATTGTCAGGCTCTTAGGTGAAGTCGCCAGGCGTGAGGGAGGGAGTGCGGGCCGTTCCCCGATTGTCCATTTGTATCCTGGTATTTCCTTACAACTCAGACAAAATCACGGAAAACCTCCGTCATGGAATCCGAAAGGTGCTCGGCTAATCGGCACCAAACGCGATTCGTGTAGTCGACTTGACCTTTGCCGAGCGATGGCCTCGATTGGCCTGCTGGCCCCTGACGCCCTTGCCTTTCGCTTCAGCGACGGGGTCAACCCTTGGTCAGCTTAGGTATCTGCCGGTTTTCCGAAATAGGGGGTTCCCCACGTAAGCTAACAGAGTCAAGGCTCCTGCTGTGGTCGGCAAATTATGGAACACCCAGATCCTCGTGGATCTGCCAGCCAATAAACTACCGTGGGGTGCCCATAGCGAGGCGAAGACACTTGGATTGCAACACCTGCAGCCCCCGGACGTGGGTGCGGGCAGCAAACCTCCATGCGGGACACGCATAATCCATCATGGGGCGGATGAGCTGCTTGTAGGGCAGGACTCCGTCTCTGATGGATAGATCACTTCTCTTGTTCAGTAGGGGACCCAGCATACCTTTCCTTTGTGTAGTTTTCTTCCCGACCGCATCGGTAGGAGGCGACCACATGAGTCGTGTACCTAGGGTCACTCCCAGAAAACAAGTTGTATCGACCCATTGGACGGGTTCCCCGAATCGGGGCTGGATGAAACGCCGTCCGGCCCACGCGAAGAATATCGCGGCGCTTTTTGAGATATTAATGTCTAGTCTCCATTCACACAACCACCGTTGAAGGTCATTGAGCTATGATTCCAGGTAGCTGACGAGCAGCGTCGGCTTGCGGCGCATGACTATGATAGCTGGGACTTCCGCATTGAAGGCTAGCTCGACGTATTGCGAAGGTCTGGGCATGGCGTTGACATACAGATTAAAGAGGAGAGGGAGATAAATCCACCCTACGCCGCCCAACCCGCATGCCGCGACGAAATGACGTATCCGTCTGGAAGGACGCCTCAAACGTCCGCCCCCAAAGGCACGATCAGATTGTATGGAACAGATAGGACGGTACGTTTAGTATCGTTAGCTTGTAGAAGAGACCATCGATCCAAACGATATCAAAGGCTTTGACTACGTCGAGGAAAACCGCGCTTGTTACCCTTTTTCGTCAAAGTCCCTGGTTATTCTTTCAACTAGGTGGGACAACTGCAAGGACGTGCTATGCCTTGGTCGAAATCCAAACTGCTCGTCTCGCATCACCCCGCTCTCGCTTACTTCGTGTAAGATGCTGGCCAGAAGGAACTCTTCAAATAATTTACCAATCGTGTCCAACAGACTAATGGGCCGTTAGGATAAGGGCAGCGGCGGATCCTTCTCTGGTTTAAGAATGGAGATCACACGAGCGTGCTTCCACGCTGTAGGAATGTGATGGTTGCGGAGGACCGCGTTACAAATCTGGGCGAGGAGGGATACCGCTCGCTGGGGAAGATGCTTCTAGACCCTATTCGGGATACCGTATGGGCCCGGAGTCTTTCCGACCAGGTTCCTGAACCTCGTCGTGGTTAGTTAGCTTGGGTTCTCTGGCGGGGGTCAGGAATTAAGACCTCCGCGCCACATCAACCACCTCAATAACTGCAGGGACCGAAGAAAAGGTCATCGGCTGAAACTGGGTCTCCAGACTATTCCCTAGGGCTTCGGCTTTCTCAGAGCCTGAGAGATCGATTCCCACAAGGTGACCCGGGGAGGACGGAGTTGGAATTCTCATCACCCGCTTGGTCATGCCCCACAGCGATTGCTCATCGTGATAGATGGATTCGAGTGTCGTACACCACTGATCGTTCCTCCACTCTTTGAGCTGGCGGGTTATCGACCTGTGCAGGCGATTGGCCTCGGCTCCCAGACCGGGTCTTTGGTGACCTGCCACTGTCTCCGCAGCCGTTTGTTCATGCGTAGATTATCCTAAATGCCAGCAGGTATCGGAGGTCGTGGGTCGTCACGCGGGCGACTGTTGGGAGTGGAAGCTACTAGAGCCTTAAGAAAGGCGCCGTAGAAGTTCTCAACGCACGTGTCCATTGCCATCCCGTTATGCAATTCCGGGTTGGACGGAATTTCTTCCAGTTAGGTCTGGAAGTTGGTCCATTCAGTGCGCCAGAAGTCAGGGCGATCCAGTGGGTGCTGAAAGGATGACCGACACGCACTGTCGATGATTAACAGGATATAGTCCGAGCTCAGTTCAGAGAACGAAGTCAGGTGCACCGGGGAGGAGCGTTTCTTGGTTATCACGATGTGCAAGACATCGGGAGTAGCGGAAGTGTTGTACGAGTTGGTGGTTGACGTTTCCGGTCAAAGGATCAGACAGAGGTATTCACGTAGGAATTTTCCCCGTTTCGTGCTCAACCGCGAGTTTCAGCCCACATGTTTAGCTTTCATGTCGCCGGCCAACAAGGCCGGTAACACTCCGCCGAAAAAGGCGGTCAGGTCCTTTCCAACCAGTGGGTGGGAAGGCGAAAGGTATGCCGCAGGGATTTTCAACGGTTTGCCAGCCAACATGACTTGGATGGCTGTTGCCTCCAGGTGATTCAGGCCGGCAAAGGGCACTGGGTAGTGGACTATACCGCGACGGACCAGTATGACTGTACCGCCCCCGGCTGCCAGTCTGCCTGTGCTGTGGCGGACATTAATGGCAGGCCGGAAGGCTTGTCCAGGATTGAGGAATGTTCCACTTAAGGGACATATGTTAACACCGTGTTGGTTGAAAAAATACTCCAATTCAAGCTTCCTGCCGAGCACTCCGACCGAATTCTAGCTTGCGAGGCGCGGGGCCTTGCCCTCTCCGTCCTCTTAAGGCGTTGTGCCATATTCGGCCACGAATATGATTATGGTTTTCAGGACAGCCCGAGGGCAGAGCGCCCATGTGGGGAGTGAAGAGGTGGGCGTGAGCAGCCGACGAGTCAGCTCCGCATGCTCTGAGGGGAAGGTTCTCGAAATCAGAGATATCCACGGGTGGGGAAATGGTAGGTTGTGTGGTTACCACCAGAGTAGTTGTGGATTTGTCAGCCACGGTTTTGACACTCGCGGCTACTTTATTTTTTGGTTTTACAGTAACCGGCTCAGGGGCTGCTCTATGTTTAGGCTCAGGCTTCTTATGCTTGGCCGTCTTCCTGGTAACGGTCACCGTTACCTGCTAGGGCGCCGCCGTGACCGGCTGAGGAGTGGGATTGGCATTTCGGGACGTAGTTGTTGCCTTGAAAACATGCCCCCTCGAACGACGTTACTCTACTCGCCCAAATCTACCTGCTCGGCAGAGGGTCCGGCCCGCTTAGCTTCCTGAGCAGCAGGGTGGCCCATGGCGGTGCTCTTTCGGCCACGCAAGGGAGCCTGCCTGCAAGAGCTGCCTTCGCCTACTTCCACTTAGTGCAGTCGGGACAGCGGGTTCGAACGGGTCCGAACCCTTGGCTGTGAGCGTGACCGACCTAATTGGCTTGTTTTAGGCGACGGGCCCGACCACTACAGCCGCGTACGTCACCCCACCCTCGGGGGGGGGGGGCCGGGTTGCCGGCGGCGGACAGCAGCGTATTCGCCCCTGACATCTGATGAAGTAGCGGGCAGGGGCGCTGGGCGGCTCAAATGAGTCGCCCAAGATGGCCATCTCGTTGGCTTTGCGTTGAACTCGGGCGGTTACGATCACATCAGCTATCCACGGCTTGCATAAACGTTTAAATGTTAAAAAACGATATCAAGGGATGAGGGTCCATAAGCGTCCGCAATCACGTAACCCTATTTTCTTCCCCCATATGAAGTTCGCGCAGAGCGTTTTACAACCCCCCCCCCCACGCGGCAGTAGACTAATGATCGTTCTACTTACATACTTACTCCATGGAGCAGAGTCCTTGAGATGCTAACTGGTTTTCAGCTAGTCAAGAAATTTCCCACAAACCCAATGGTTCATTACAGCATTCACAAGTGCCCGTTACCTGTCCTTATCCTGAGTGTCAGCTCAACCCAGTCCATAACCCCACATCCTACTTCCTGAAGATCCATCATAAAATTATCCTGCGATCTACGCTTGGGTCTCTCAAGTGGTCTCTTTCCCTGAGGTTAGTAATTGTTGTATCATACCTCAAATCACGCATGCTAACCTATGTCCTGGACTTCCATCATTGTGACTATGTTATGTACCATCTGTTGCTTAAGTATTTTTAATATCACTCTGTTCCGTAATATTTTTGTTGTAAATTACTTTTTTTTTTCTGAATTTTTTAGTATAAATGGTTGTTCACCATTAAAAAATAACTGTTACAGCATCTGTATGGCAAGAAGTGGATAAGAACAAACACATTCATATGAATTCTAGTTTACAAGCTGTGTACCAAAGGTTGCAGTGCAGTGGACAGCTCCCATGCTTAATTTTTAACAGGTACCAATTTCAAACATTTGCAGGGACACCTACAAGCCTGACCGATGTCTTTATCATTTATCTGAAGTCCCTTCAGTCACATCTTTGGGGTGGTACCTAAGATTCATTCCATGTCCTCTTCACATAGTCATCCTACCATTCAGTGCTGTATGAGCTACTGACAGTTAAGATTACAAACTGCATAAAAATAGGCATAGGAATGGACTTTGAATCATCCACTTCCATACCCAATGAATACTTCAAATTTCCACTCACTGAGCACACTATGAGCTCACCTTTTCTTACACACAACAGTGAATCTTGGTTGCTGAGTATCTAACAGTTTGATGCATCAGAAAAGAGAAAATAACACATCAGTATTAGAGGGACACTTACAAAAATACGAATATCACGAGATTTTGTCGCTGTCAGCCATGTCTATGACTCACTGGCATGAGACTTATAGTGAATCACCATGTTCATAACAGCAAGTACCTAGCAGGTCTAGTCAAATCATGCCTCTGGAATCCATTTTAATATTATTCTATCATATGTACACACTTTGGCCAAATGTTATCATCTCTCCCTGAAAGTGACTGCTTGGAAGACTACGGAAAAATGTGAAAAGATCAATAATTCCATCTGCTCTACTGTACATTTTACTCTGTGAGCTTAAATACAATAATCATTCTGTATAGAATTGTGAAACAAAGGCTGCATTATCATTAGCTCAGAGGAGGTAAATGGATGAAATAATTAATTATAATAATAAACAGACAATTTCAATAATGTACAAAGTAACCTGCAACCATAGCACTGCACAGAGCTTCTATGGTTCTGTTTCTCCTACAGTCTTCCTACAGGTCATGAACATAACCTGTACTTCCTAACAAACATGACATTTTCTCACACTTTCCTTTATTATTTACCTCATATCAAGTCAACATGTAAAAGGAATTTTATTCATGACCACTCTATGGCCCATGCTGCAAAAAACTGTTCTTAAATACAAGGAAAAGGAAACCAAAATCACGCATAGAAAACTCTCCTTTACAAAATTAATGACTTTTTAATAATAAGATATAGTACTACAGTTATTCACATTTAACTTACAGAATACTTTTACCATATAAATACAAATCTCTTGTCAGAGAGCCAGTGATGCTGAAGTTTAGTCATTACAACAAAGCCCAACTTCCACCATTTTGATAATACTATGGTCAAGATTCCACAAGCTATTTACAAACACAGTGTGTTGTAAATTCACTTCGGCAACACTGGCTCATTTAACAGCTATTAACTGATGCTTATTTACATGTAACTTGTAATTAGGAGCAATTTATTTTAAAAATTCTAAATAATGCTTGAATTCAAGTTCAAAGTATGATTTCATTAAAGCAGGGCATAACCTGAAGACAGGTGGCCACTCTTCGTCATAATGGAACTATGGTACATTTCTTTATTATTCTTGTTCATAAGGAACAAATATACTCTATCTACATAATGCAAAAGACAGTGATCTCTTATCTATTACACACTCCACTTTACAGCCGCCTAATCTTCAGCACTCAACACACAATTGTATACACAAACAGGAAGGCATCTGACATAAGAAAATTTAAATTATATACAAAATGATATTTGGGAATAATGAAAAGTTATGAAAATACTGCCATTTCTTAATGTAATTACAAACAGATGAGAATAACACTCATGGCATAAAATAGTTCTACAGAATTAAGTCACAAACTGTAATAATTTTATATCATGCCCAGTTTGGTCACTTAGCCAGAGGAGTACAGTCATGATGTCATAAGCCAAGCTTGGAAAATGCTTGTTGTAGTTGGCACTAAGCAGACACAACTGCTCAACAGTTACAAAAGTGAATGGGATAAATATGTTTTTCATAACTACTATTAGACACAATAACTAAAATCACAGTTACTCCATACTCACTCCTGAGATTCACCACCTCCTACAATTGTTTTTTTAAAGCCTTACATCAAGTAATGTCTTTGCAGAGAAATTCTTGATTATCAGCAGCAAAAATCAGCAAGCACACAAGTTATGTAATCAGCAAACATAATGTTTAAAAATACAGTTTTCATCAGGTTCTATTTTGTTGTATATGTAAGCACCCCTCATACTGAAGAATTTAAGCAGCAGACACAGTTATAAAGTATGTCACCATTTCTCACGCTTACTTTCTCTCAGCCTTAAATTCCAGCTTTCATGTTTAGTTCTATTATGTGATGAAACAAGTGAAACACGCTGGCATACACTGCAGTCACCGTTTTCAGAATAAACAAGGCAAGTGTATCTCAGTTCTGGACCTGAGAAGCAGAAGGTGTAAGTCCAATTTCATCAACATTTGAGATAATAAAACACTTTTCTTAAAATTTCAAGCTTTTTCAGATGCAAATGGTTAAGTCCAAATACTGTCCCAGCATAGCTGGACTGACAATTAAACAGCAATAAGTCACAAACTGGTCTGAAAAAATGACATATCATCTCAAATAAGATGGAAGTGGACTTACATCCTTCTTCTTCTCAGGTCTATAATTTATAGGCCTCACAATAGAAGTGGAGGTGTGCGGTGTAATGCCATCCAACTGGAATGGGAAACCGTTCAATGCGTACATGTCATAGTCTGGGCTTAATGCTCCTGCTACATTACCCCAGCTTGACGGGCCACATATTGAGCCATGACCTACACAAGTACATAGCTTCCATCACAAACATCCACTCTGCATGTAGCTGTATCATACGGGACATCACTGAAATAGTTAATTGCTCCCCTTAGCTTCAATTGTGAGGACAGATCAGAGTCATTACAGGCCGGTCTCAATTCTTTCCCTCTGCTCTCTCTTCTACAGTAAGCTTTCCATCTCAAGGCCTATGTATCAGACCACTTTCTCTGTCAACCAAATTCACCCTGCCAGCATGGTGACTGCAGCACATGCTGAAACAGAACTTCAACATAGATTAACCTTGAAAGCCAAAATTACATATTCAATGAACCTGTGTAGAATGAGATATAACTTGTAAAGGTGCAATGCACATAGTACTACACACACACACACACACACACACACACACACACACAAAGAAAAACACACCACTTACTTCCAAAAGTTCACTGCTAACGTTTCTAAGATTTCTGAAATGGTATTACTACGTATCTCTTTCCTGTATCATAACCTTTATATATTCTTACAAAATACAGCAGTTCCCAGTTACAGAATGTAAACAATGCAGATTCTCTCACATACATTATAGTTTTATTGGATGAATGAGAAAATTACTCTGAAGGGTGAGACAACTGCAAGTAACAATTTGCTGTAATTGACACTATTCTGATTTATATAAGGAATAAGGTGTGAATTCACACCCAGTCTCACAAGACTTCACAGTGCTGACAGAACCACAACAGATATAATAAACATCAGGTAGTATTTGTACCATTTTCCTAATTTGTATTTCTTACATACAGAAGGCACAAGAACTAAGTTAAGATACATAACACTAAACTCATGTTTGCTCTCTATGTTCTACAAGTCTGTTGTATGGCTACCTAGGTAAACAACAAAACTTAACCCTTCAATTACACTGGGATTTAAATTCCAATTACTGCCAAGAATGGAGAAGCATTACATTTATAATACCTTTAAATGCATTCATGGCCCTATGGTGAACTAAGGCACATGAAGAAATAAAGGTCCAAAGAGTGTTCCAAGGCCAGCATTGAAGGTTTAAGGCTCTACAGACATAAAATTATGTTTGCCAGTTATGTCATCTTTTACAGTGTGTGCATCAAATAATTTCAAGAAAAAAGGCCTTAAAATAGGTCTCAAAAAATCTACATGTCAAGTAGCTTGTTACAGCAAATGGAAAAGTACAAAAAATAATGCTGAACACATTCACCATTGAACAACTTTGGCAAGATAACCACTCTTGTAGAAAATTAAAGAAACAACTGCAGACAGCAATTCACATTTTCAAAGTAATACTGTTAATGGTATACACAGGCATGATTCTGTCCAACATGCTTAACATGCAATAAAAAGGCACTGACAGACACCTGGAAGACCATAATTTTAGACTTCTAACACACCAGTTTGTTCTTTGAATATTCATTACATCTTACTTTCAAATCATGAAAATATGACTGTATTAAATTACTAATATTCTTAGTTACTTTCCAGGCTCTAAGAGTTGTATGAATACTGTATGAGACTCAATTTTCCATAACATACTGTTAGAAGGACTCTGCAGTATATGTTTCAGAAAATTACTTAATATTCTTACAACAAATTATTTTACCTTCATATTCAATATAATGCACAGTTCATATTACACACTTACTTTACCCATTTCCAGACGTTGCATATCCAACACCGAATACTTACTTTATAAGTCATCTGCTATGGGAAAACCTTAATTTGTTTTGAAAACATTTCATACACAAGTAAAACAGATATATTTCAGATGGATTTCTTTAGTAGTACTTCCAAAATGAGAGTTACATCTCATAAAATGTCTCACTCCGCAGTTGTTACAAAATAAAAAATACAAGAAAGGGGAGCATTATATTATTTTGATCACTTCACACCATAACATAGCAGAAATTATGATGACTACACTAGTTTGTGTAAGAAATCAAAACAATTCCATTCCATATATTTTGCCTTGTGCCTTTTCTTTTAGTATACAGCACTGCTGAAACATTAGGAGAGGGCAATGATAATTGGCTATTATCCTAACACTCTTTAAATAGCTTTTGATTTTAAGCAGTGCAACGTATCAACCTTAAACACATCAACCAGTCAAAACAACAGCAACAGAGAAAACTTATTCCAAAAAGCATTTGGAAAATATGTTTCCATTTGTCCAGATGCAAAAAGCAGTACTTTCTTCTGTTATGAACAATCTTACTACTACTCTTCACCTCCAAAACCACTACCACTACCTAGACTGTACAAGTACCCAGATAGGGGGTAAAATAAAACAAGAATATGGAATACAATTTTAAAGAAGAAGTATTTAACATGTGCATTTAATGGCTTTATGAATGGCAAGTACTTAACTCACTTAAAATTTCTAGAGTAAGAATCTAACAGAATGTGGTCTTCAAAACATACTAAAACATGCAGCAAAAGAAAGTTTAGCAACAACAGGGAAATGAAGCAGAAACAAGGGTTTAAGAAATGAGACAATGATAGAGAAGAGAAAAAAGAGGAACTCTCAAAAATATCTGTCTGCACACACAAAAAGAAACATGCCACAGCAAGAAGCATAATGAGAGTGAGGCACAAAGAAAGGTGGAAATAACTTAGTTACAAACTTAAATGAACCAGCAGCACCCTAAAACTTCTGAGATCTTACAAGAAATTAAAATGGTGAAATTAAAGAAAACATCAGACTAGAAAACTTCACTAAACAGCACTTTTCAAGACCTACAGTTCCACAGAAACACAGGAGATCTCACACTTCCAATTTCCACCATTAATCAAATGGAATATTTCTCTTTTGATGAATACCAGTGTCCTCACATACTGTAAAAGCAATGCCACAACTTCAGAGAATAATATCAATATTAAATGGCTTAAATATTCAGCAATTCCTTTCAAAGATGGGTTCTTATATACTCAAGTACAATTCTACATGGAAAGAACCCCTTCTGAAAGTTAACAAGAGCCTTAGTTATACTATTATTTGAAAACAGTGAAAAGAGACATGTCTTTGCCCTTCTAGAAGCAAAATACATATATCAAACTTTTGACAAATATGTATAAATTCTAAGATGACAATGTAGATGAAATGCAAAGTGGCTTTCATTTAAGAAAAAACTCCTGTGTGGATAAATTTGTCACAAATATTAATGATTAAAAATGCAGTGAGTTCAACTTATGAGCACAATTTATCTTGACAGATTTCAAGTTTTTTGATAAGTAGAAAAAAAAAGTATCTGAGATTCCTAAAAATGATCAAATACAAAACCAAACTGCTTACATCAATACATAACATTTATAAAACATACTGGATAGCAGTATAAGTAGAATGGCAACCATGTCAACATATTCATCCGGTTGCAGCATTATTTGTAATATTACACTATTTTCATTTATCACAAAATGGTGACATATCATGTAGCAGTATAACTATGAATAAACGTTCAAACTCAGATGCACTAGTTTTCACAGACGACTAGTTTGTACTGGTAAAACCATAAGAAGAATTAAACTCTCACCACACAATTTACAAGACAAAACTAATAACTTTTGACAATGAAATTTTTAATGCAAAGAGCAAAATAATAGATTTCAAAGAGAAAAACCTGATCCAGAGTAAAATTTGTATTTATACCAAACTTAATGAACAGTGTAACTTCCACATATAACAGTTTTATCACACATAAAAATTAAAAAATACATTGTTATAAAAATTCTAAATTAAAGTACAGCAATGGATATAATAAACAGTGTTTAAACCCAGTCCGATTCAGGAACATACGGAAATGCCATTTACAAATACTTTACTCCATGGAATGTTTCCGTAAATACAGCCTTTTAGTAATTTTTCAGAAGTACACAAGTATCTTAAAAATAAAAATATATGGAACTGTAATTTTTCCTGTTGTTTTGTATGGGTATGAGGCTTGGTCTCTCATACTGAGGAAGGAACATAGGTTGGGAAAGATATTTGGTCCTAGGAGGGGACATGGTGACAAGGAAGTGGAGAAGAATATATAACAAGAAGCTTTATGCTCTGTACTCCTCACCAAATATCTTTCAGGTGATCAAATCAAGAAGAATGAGATGGGTGAAGCATGTGGCACATATGGGGGACATGAAAGGTACATACAGGGCTTTGATGGAGAGATCCATGGCAAGGAGACCACTTGGAAGACCTAGGCATAGGTGGGAGTATAACATTAAAATGGATCTTCAAGGTGTGAGATGTAGAGGTATGGACATGATTCCTCTGGTTCAGGACAGGGACAGATTGCAGGTGCTTGTGAATGCAGTAATGAACCTTCATGTTCCATAAAATGAAAGGAATTTCTTGACTAGGAGAGGAAGTGTTAGCTGCTCAGGAAGGACTCTGCTCATTGGGAGTTAGTTATATACAGGCATGTTTCACCTTATTTTTCTAAGCCATCATGAAATGTTTCATATTTATAAGTATACATGATGGTTAAATATTAACCAATAATTCTTACATAAAAAACTTCACAATACTGAAGTACTGAAAAGAATTTAAGAGTTCAGTCCTTTCAATCAAATGGCAAGTACGCACTGAACACCTCAATATACATATGTATATAGGTACATACATACATACACACATATATACATACACACATAGGTGTGTGCATGCATGTGTGTGAAGGACTTGATGGTGACTGACAAGCTGAAACAACTTGCTACCTGTATATTTCTCATATAGTTACCAAAAACAACAGGTTGTGTCAACAGCAGCATTATCCATTGAGCATGTCACATACATCTCACACAAGATTACAAGAGTGGCATGGTCCATGCTGATTTATAGCAACAAGCATGAACCGTGAGCAAGCAGAGTAACAGCAGCAGCAGACTGGCAGGCCAGATGCAATTGAATTACAAAAGGAATGGAAATATAATGAAGGTGTTTACATATGCATGAATCATTGAACTCACAGAAAATAACAGGTCTGTATACAAACAACAAGTTCTTTGTATGTTCCATTCAAGAATCTCATTCCAGATTCTCTACAGCAATCAAAGAGACTAATTTGTTTGGAGAATCTACAAACACTGGCACAGGACAAGAGGCTACCAGGCCAAAGATGTGTAAGGCTGATGAGGAGGAGGAGTGTGGAGAGCAGTCTCACTATTTCAGAACAAACAACTTCAGAGCACTGTACTTCATCAGAGCTGTAATCACAGATTTTAAATGCAGCATCTGTATGGGTGTTATGGAGATCATAAATCTATCATCATTACATGGAAATATATCCTGCTGCCTACTGAGGCACACTGGGAATGCAGACCTCAAACTCAGTCACAAGTCATAAAATCTACAGAAACTTTCTTATGTGGATTTTCAAGTTCTGTCACAGGCCATTTCATAGAGGATATATTTCTAAAAAATGGAGACAAGTCAGTCACTGCAGTATAAGTGTATGACAGAAGTAACTTGTTTTCAATCCTCTTTGTACACCAATCTGACTGATCAGTTATTTTGTGTATAGCACCACTCTACTTTCATTTGGACATGAATTACTGGCTTCACAGAAGCCCCCAGTCATTATCTGATAAACTTGAAGATGAACGCATGTTTCAAAACCATAAATATGGTGTCTGTCTCCACTTCAGATGTACAGATATTATCATACTGCCCACTAGAGCTGTTAACAGTTGGACACTTAAAAAACCTTCATCTTGTCAAATTACCAATGTGAAAACTGCAGAAGAAAACCTGCTAAAATCCTCTGTGTACAGACTGGAAATGATACACTTAGTGATAAGTACATTGTTTTAAAATGGCTTAATAATAACTGAATCTGAACACTGTTACACATTGCACACAAAATTGGTTGTGGGAATTTGCAGTCATTTGTGATATCATGATCATGCTAACTTTATCTACACAGATACTTTAAACAAAGCCATTCAACTGTACATAAGATTAGAATTTTCTTAGAAAGAGTTAAGCACTACTGCCAACTCAAAGCCAGAGTCAGAAGATACATGATTCACTGCCATTAAGTTCCAAGATGCCTACACAACACCAACATACACAGAATGGTTCACCTGACACTCCAGCGATCACACATTTGGCTATCAGTGTGCAGTCACAATGAGAATTAATGGATCATGTGTCCATACATGCCCACATAAAATTCAGTGCCGGTTGATTGGCCTGTTTTTGATCAACAAATGATCTGTACAGATATATGGCCTTTACAGTAGCGGGATATTGTTTCTGTGGACACTGAAATTATTGGATGCACTTGACAATCATCTGACATATCAAAATCAGCAGCATTACTCTAGAAATCGTGTGGCAGTAAACCACTGTTTCATACAGCTCGTCAAGTCAAATAAAATGAGCGCATGACACAATCTTTGGGCAATACTGTAATACTTGGCAAATAAAATAACTTTACTTGCAACATTTTTTGAACATGGGGACAACTTTCAATTTCATCATGCAGCAGCATGTGATTCTTTCACGCAAGAGAGCTTTCTGCAGTAATGTGTCCACAAACGATGGAACGAACCACACTGTAACATGCCACGTAATTCCACATTTATGTAGACCCTCTTATAAACAGATTAAATCTAGCAATTTTGAAACTTTGGCCTGCAATGGTAACATGAAATATGTAACTGTACCAACACAGGCTTGTCTCCTTAGTTATCATTTACTTACATTCACTACACGGTTACTTATATTTGTGTATTATGTGTATGCATTAGTGTTACTTATACAGTACTGCATCAATCTTTTGGCAACATTTTAGGCTACACACACACACAATTTGCAAGTACCAGACAATTGTCATTATTGGACCATCCACTCTTCCCTATTAGTCCATTCATAAGAAGATCTACAGTACAACAGAACCACTTCTGTACTCATTGTCCCTCACAATATGATCAGAGGTGGTTATTGAAACACTGGTTCACTCACTGTTCAAACCACCTGATGTGGCTGCTAGGCCAAGGATGTTCTACTGCATGCTCACATCTCCAAACACAGACCAATATGTAAGTGCACACGTGTGTGTGTGTGTGTGTGTGTGTTTTGTGCATGCTTATCCATAAGAGAGAAAGAACAAATATGTTATTGGAATTCTGGATGGAAAGGAGCATTTTTTATCTGCCATAATTGGGTAAAGGGATACAATTAGTCTTCTGGGATGTGACCCCATGTAGCCTGTAATAGGTATCAACATTTTAGAGGCACTTGCTGCCTCCATAATCACTATGGGTTTCATTTAACCTGATGACATCACATCCCTAACAAGTGCTGTAAGAACCATAAAGCTCAACCAGTTAAATTCCTATGCCTTGCACCACTCAGTGAACACCAAATAACAGAATGTTTCATTCCATGCTCTACACCCTTCTCATATGACACTAACAAATGCTTTTCAGTGACCATTTAAAGTTAGGTTCTACATTAACACATCAGGACCCAACAGGAGAAAGTAACACAAGACTAGAGAAAATTTTACAATGAGAATCTTCATGATCTGTACTTTTCACCAAATATTCAGATGGTCATATCAAGGAATTCAGGATAGGCAGAGCATGTATGAGTTTTGATGGCACAACTTCAAATAGACACACTCGGAAGAACTAGGTGTAGTTAGGATAATATTAAAATGGATTTAAAGAACTTGAATCAAAGGTGTGGGTTGGATATTGCTAATATGGTTTTGAACCTTTCACTTCCATAATTGCAGGAAGTTTCTTGGCCATGAGAAAATACATGCTTCTCAAAAAGGACAAAGCCACATGGAGAAGCTCAGTTAGATTTTTAGTTCCACATTCAGAATTTCTTGCAGATTTAGCCTCATACAATTAATACCTGGCAGAGAACATTGAATACATGATGTCTGACAAAATAAATGTCAAATAATGTATTTTAAAATGGTTTCAGATGGTTAGTAAATACCTCAAGTCCTCTATTCTGAAACAATGTTAAACTGCATATTTTAGTCAAAATATCTGGTGTAATGCCTTGACAGCATTTCTACAGGCTTTTCTCACCTACCCATGTGCCTTAATAAGACACCACATTTAATCTGGGTGATGGGAGTCAACAATTTCTGCTCATGAGTCACACAAGTACCACCATCCACCTGCATCAAGATGTACTTCACACATTATAAACAGCACAGAATGTACTATGACAGCAAACATATTTGACATCAAACAGAAATCTGCAATTAGTTTATAGGTACATATGAATACACACAGTCCTCTTCACAAAAGCATTATACCAAAGAAATTATTCAGAAAATTAAACAATTCATGATCAGCATTACCTTCCACGTAATATGTAAATTTTTAACTACTGCGATTATAACAGTGTGTGTTTCATAACTGCCTGAGGTCACATACTTAAATTACCTTGTCTCACATTTTTTGTTTCTGCTGCCATGCTATGAATTACACCATGTGAGTAAAATGTTTGCCACCCTATAATCTGACTACATTCTGCTTGTGTCTCACTCACTGAATATCATGGCATGTAACCAACTGCAATAAAAAATACCTTGCCTTTCAAGCGTGCACATGCATGCTCGTGCACGCACACGGCCACACACAAACATACAGCAGCTTGTGACAACAGACACTTACACTATCAACTCACCAGTTACAATTAAGACAAAAATGCACCAAATGTTACACAGAAGCATAATGCTCAAAATGCTGAATGTCATATCAATATATCTGCTCTTATGCAGCTTCATTTAAATTCCAATCTTCTGCAGATCACCAAGGCATTTACTTTGGCACCAAAAGGTCAAAATGGCTCTCACACTTCCTTTTTAATGGAAATAAATAATTACATGAATTTCATTTCCAACAGTTCTGAGCTTCCACTGCATTACACTGTCCATGTCCATTCACTGGCATAAATAAACACAGCATACAAGCAAACAGACATAAGTTTCGGACCTGAAGAACTTATATGTTTTCGACACAATAAAAAGATGCATTGCTGCTGAATTCTTAGACCACTTTAAATGCATAAGAAAAAGAAAAATATACCAGTGAGATGACAGAAACTGAAATGGGACCCCACATTTGGAAACATGGGAAGAACCATTATGCTATGGCCAATGTAAAGCAGAACAAAAATCTACACTATTTCAGCACTACATATCAAATTGTTATTTTCACTTTCACTACTACAGTACCAGTATATAAACTGCTTTCTATTAAGTGACATCCTTTTCACATTTAAATAACTGCACATTCTTTGGTCCAATGTTGCACTGATTTACCATTTTATATGCTTTCTTCTCTCTTCGTCTGGTTCCTATGGTGCTTGCTTTTCTTCCATTTCCCAGTAGATCTCTCTAAATGTTCTTCAATTCTTCATTGCCTGACTTGTTCTGCTCTTTGAGTGGGACATTTTTATCCATCCATCCGTCCGTCCGTCCGTCCATCCATCCGTCTATATATATATATATATATATATATAGAGTATATAGGATAGACAAAAATAATGTCCTGAGTTTCATAACAATTGGACTGGAACTGTTTTGTTAGACATGCCTCTGTTTTAAAGGTAATGATAAGATGCAAGCAGCATGTTCCTGTGAAAGGTTAGTACCTTTCTACCAAACTACATTACATCACATCCCACATGACAGTAAACTTCACAGTCACCATAACAAAACTTCCAAGTCTTACCTAATAATTATACAATACAAATCAACAAAATGCACCTTTTCTAAACTAATATTTTGATTTTTACGATGTCTTCTACATGGTTTGAACCCAGGTTCAAAACATGTAGATGACAACATAAAAATTGAAATATTAGTTTAGAAAAGGTGCACTTTGTTGGTTTACATTGCATAATTCTATTACACTGCACAGTGAAAACAACATAAAATTCTTACCTAATTACTAAGCATCACAATATAAACCACAAACCTAACTGCAGTTTGCATGTGCTGTCTGGTACACTATGGTGTCTGGTTTAAGGCTTACATGGTCATTGCAGAATTACAAATTTGCCCTCATAACATCATCATACAAATCATTCAATACATACCAACATATGCACATAACAGAAAATAAAAATCATACACAAGTATGTACCCTCATACATGTTTTGGAGATAAAACAGCCATTTTCAGGGAGATTCTAATGCAAAGGTATACATTATTACACTAAACTGTTAAAATTACAAAATTTATAGAACACGCACAAAATACAACATGGACGCTATGGTTATTACAAAGTTGATACATTCTTAGGCAAAGTTTAAAGTTTTTACAATATGCATAGTCATGTGCATTTAAACATCCAGTCTTGAGTATGCAATGCCTTCCTACATAGCACACACCATACGTCACATGGACTTGATCCTTTTGGATCAAATACGTCACGACTGGATGTTGGTATGCATATGACTATGCTGTAAAAACTCCAAACTTTAACTATGAACATATCAACAATGGAATTACCACAGTGTCCATGTAGTTGTATTTTATAGCTGCTGTATCATAGATTTTGTACATTTTAATACTGTAGGTAAGAGATTAATGTCTTGGCATTGTGTATGCCTTCATACTTAGATCTCCCTGAAGGTGGTAATTTTATCTCCAAAACATTTAGGAGGGTAAATGCTTATATATGATATTTAATTTCTGTTATGTGCATATGTTGGTATATGTGAATGATTATGGATACAATGCATGGAATGAGTAATAGCAAATTATTAGACAAATTTTCACAGTGCAATAAATACACAAAAAAATAATCACTGAACATGACTTCCTAACTGCTCTCAGCAACATAACTTAGAATGCTACTGGCTTAATGGTGCTTCATTGTTACAATGTATTTTGTGTGGAAGCTCACAACCTCCTATGGTAAATTCATTGTATTTTAATTCTGACAAAATTATGGCATATTACATTACAAGTTACATTTGGACTTCAAAGACAATATGAATCCTACCCACTGTGGCTGTACCTGCAACTTAAAATATTCCAATGACACACTTTCCAGAAACTTCTGTCATATTACAATTTAAACTGAAACATTAAAATCCAGATGTATTGGTGCAACACTAGGTAACAAGAGAAAGAATTTTTCATGACAGAATAGCTAGGTGTGCAAGTCTGTGCTCCACACCATAATTTAATGCACTAAGTCAAGGTGCGAACATGCAGAAAACTTAAGCAAAAACTGTGTCACTGATGTGACACAGGTGCTGTGGTATAATCTAAAACAGTGGTTCCCAAACTGTACTCTACAAAAGCCAGACAGTTTGCAAAGGGTTTTCGGACATCTGCAAAAACCTTCTCTAATAATGGATTTTAATTTTACATAATCCTTGTATAATAAAATCACATTATGAGAAATGAGAAACAGGAAGTTGTTTTAACTGTATGATATAAGGAACTGGCACTACGGCCAGTAAACTGTATTTATGAAACCCCCAATACCTAAAGGTGCTTGTCAAAGAGTAACAGTAAATAAAAGAGGTATCAACAACACAGTTGCATTCACTGTCAAACACTACACAGATGTGAGCTCACTACCTTGGAATGAAAATTTAATTTTCTTCAAACTGCAGGACTGTAGACTGTGTTTCTTACACATGGGTCACCCTATCTTGCCAAGAATGCACGACAAAATTTTGCCACATACGAAGGGTATACAAAACACATACACGACCAAAAACATACAGACTCAACATATGTTATAATTTATGTTGGAATTTCTCCATGTTCACTACAGGGACAACTCTATCTTCTCCACACAGATTAGAGTTCTGGAACAAGATACTGAAAAAAAAAAAAAACCCATATGGCTCGTAGTGCACATTTCCATACACTTCCCTTCTGGCACAGGTGATACATCCAGTTACAGTTACATCCAATATGAAGACCCTCAAGAAAACTCTGCATTAAATTCTAATGAATATGACATCAGTTGAATAGTGAATTTTCATATACTAAAAGTCTGATGGAAATAATAATAATAATAATAATAAGCCAAGAAAATGAGATTAAATAGATGAAAATAGCCTGATTTCCCACGATCACAAACTTAATTCCTGTTAGATACTAAATATGCATGTTTCACTTTTACGAGGTTAGGCAAGATGCAGAGGTATGAATGGAGATTCAGGTTACAGAAAGATTAAATAAATCTATTAACTCTCAGGATGCTAAGACAGACCAGAGAGAACAGCAAAATGGAATTCAGTTTTCAGTTTACAACTGCTAACTTTCAGTGGGGAAGTAAGATAATTTTTAAAAGAAACACCTGGAGATATGAATATTGTATCTTCACACATTTTTACCTGTATCTTATACTATGTAACAAGACACAAATGCCATCACATACATCACACTCATACTCATTCCCATGTTACAAGCAACTTTCATGGCACTGGTATTGTTTCATCTAGCATTTCGAAGTATAAAGTTTGGCCAGCGCATAGACATGGGATCTATCTTTAAGCACAAAACTGTACCATGAATCTTCGTATTTCAAATGTAGTAGAACCTGTCATTGACAACCTCCTTATCCTATTGAATGCAGATCACTGCTTAGATCAAAAACTGACATCAAATCAGTCCCCTTGTACAATGGCCTGCAGAATGATATAGAACAGACTGTTTTCTTACACAACTTTTGTAAGTAAATCATTCATCGTATACGAAATGCAACCACAGCTTTCACCAAAAAAATCCTGATTTTAAGTGCCATGTAAATAATCAGTATGAAGAAGGGTTTCATGTATCTGGCGCACTGCTGACTAAAAAGAAAATACGTGACTATGCCTCGAACAAAAATAAATTGGACACTGGAACTTGCCTGACAGCTATCCCCTAAAACACTCTTTTGTCTATTGTATCTTTGATGTGGCATGTTGCATGTCTCATCACATCATGACAGACTTGTTGAGAATATAACTCTATAACACTACAGCTGCATAACACACACACGTACACAGAGGCTGTGGAATGAATACAGCTTCAAGGATCAGTCCACTGTGCAAGATGGATCAAGCAGTAATGCTTTGCACATGTATTTGGAGGTACCTATTTCAAATCCTGACCATGGTCCAAACTATCCTGACATTTCTCACACTTTTTGATATTCCAACCAGGCAAATGATGAAGAATACCTCAAAATAGGTCACAATAACTTCCATGTTCCCTCCAATTCAACAATCATTAACCTTCAACAGACGAACAAGAAAACCATATATCATTAATGTCCATCACTTCCAACTGAAAAGAAAAAACACCGCCCAAGCAGGCATTTAAACTGAACAATACTCCAGCCGCAGCAGAAACCTGGGATTTAAAAGTTGGTATTCTGAAAGTTAATCACATTACCATTTCACACAACAAAGTCTAAGATACACTGTTGTTAAATAAATCCATATAAATAAACAGAGAGAATTCCACCCACTTTTTTTCACCTCATATGGAGCATCACTTAATTTAAATGGTTACGGGAACAACCACCACAGAAATACAGAAAATATCATTGTAGTTGATGTTGTCCCTTTACCTGACTCAGAAGCTAGAGTTTGAGCATACATTCAATACATACAAAATAACAAGAGCAATATCTTGAAAAACTGAGATGTTTCCCACTGCCACTAGACTAACCACCACCCTCTTTGACAGTATGGTATGCGGGACAAAGCCACAACCCACACAGTAAATAATTCTATGACAAAATTCTTTAAATATGGATAGAACAGACTTTTTTCTCTATGAATGCCAAACTTATGTCCATTTCAGATTTTACTTATGGAACACACTGTAACAACAGACATATGGACTGTTAAAATTTAGCACAAGAACTGAAAGACAACATTCAAAATGCTATTTCAAGACTTTAGTAGGCTTGGGTCTCGAAATGCTGTCTGAAGATGATAGCATCACAGGCATCACTCTGAAATTCTTTACATAATGTAGGTTGCACTGAACTATGCCACGCTACCCAATGCCCAATATTACAATTATATAAAGACTGCGTATTTGAGAATTACATAGCTTTTGTGTTTACAATGGGTGGACCTGTCATAATTACAACAGTTAAACAATATGAAGGTCTTGAATGCAAGCTTATTCATTGGATATTTGACCCTTAAAGATGGGACCACCATGCCATATCAAAATGCTGGGGACCAGTCACCCAGAAGAAACAGAGCCCTCAGATATAATTAACATTATAAAAGTGCCTAGCCAATCAAAATTAAGTCCTATGAATGTCCTTTTTACGCAACTGAATGCACTGACCTGTCAATAACTCTTAGTTTTTAGGCACATTCACAGAACTGCAAAAAGCGACCATTAGTTCCATCAAGTCTGTTCATCTGTCCGTCTGCATGAAACAACTCAGCACCACTGGATGGATTTTCATGAAATTTGATATTCAAAGATTTTTCAAAAATCTGTCAAGAAGATTCAAGTTTCATTAAAGTCTGACAAAAATAATAGGTACTTTACATGAAGACGTTTGAACATTTATGACATCTCACTCAATTCTTCTTAGAATGAGAAATGTATCAGACACACATTGTACAGAAAATGAAAACAGACATTTTATGTTCATGAACTTTTTCCTGAAAATCGTGCTGTTTAAGAGACAATGTGTTAAAATATGGGACAGCCAGACCGGCCAGACGACACTCCGACACGGCGCATGCGACTTGCATGCTGGATAACTAAGGCCACAGAAACACACTCATAATATTTAATACTTATTGCTTCATACTTAATTCCATCTGTTTCTGTAAATGTTTTACATCAACACTTATAAACACTGAGAATAACGGAATGAATTATATGGCATCACGATCTGTTTAGCAAAACTGTACATCTAGAGAAGGCCATGAGCAAAAAAACATTCTTTCATTTCAATGCAGCATTTATATGTAACATGTGAAAAGAGTGCAAATTAGTTGAAATATAGCTTCTTTCAATAACCAGTATGTATAATCTGCATTGTTGCCGAAGACATGAATTAATCATAAACATCCGATATCTTTATACAGTTGGCAGTGCAGGCAAGTCAACAACACACAAAGAATGCACTGTTGTTTCTATGGCAGCAATGGTTATGCAAATGCACCATAATGTTACATTATACATACACTGCCTATATCATTACATCTACAATTCATGCCAATGCAGAACAAGAACTGTCCTGAATTATGTTTCCGTGATTACAAGAAAAAATGTAATGTTTTCTTTTTGGTACTGAAATTAGCTTAGCCTTAGCTGCTGTCCAAGACATCTATGCAGAGGCAAATAATACTTCCAATGGATTTAACTGACACGTGGTGTTTTTGTTGCTCTATATTGCCAGACCCATTTGCCTTATAAACTAAGTTACATCAGCCAACACGTACTCCACCTGCATTATCTGTCAATCCTGGTCACAGAACATAAAGCAAAAGAGATAGTGTTCTTACCACTCAATTATTTTACCAGCCACAGCACATATATAAATTTATAAAATTTACACATTAAAACATTAAAAATGCTCTGACATGTTTTGGTCCTAGGACCATTATCAGGGAGCTCTATCGTCCTTGCTAAAGTTACACTATTAAAAGTCATATTAATTTCACTATTCCAGTTGGGTATTGTGGCAGCTGTCGTGCTGTGTTGAGTTGCGAAGAGTGCCCTGTTACAGACTTGACAACATGCACGGTATAACAATGAAAATAGATAGTGTTCTTATTTTGGGGGCAATTCTTGGCTAACTGTAATGTCCAGGATGGACCTCTAGCAGTCTCCCACATTTTCCACTCAACAAATAGATCAAAACACAGCTTGTAATACAGTGAGCTTAAATTTCATTATGAAAAATCTATGTGCATTATCTGTACCTCCTCAACCTATAGTCTTTCTTAACTTAGTAATGAAATAAGCAACACCCTATAGTCGGTACAGCCACAAAATAATGAGGACCAAGGAAGAAAATACATGAAGAACAACTTGCTCCCATAAAAGTAATTTAATGCTTCAAATATTCTCCTCTTCCCTCTATGCACTTATCAAATCTCATTCTGTAACTGCCATAAATACATGAAATAAAATAGACTGTACCTGTAATATCAGTATCATGATCATTACTATGCACAAAATAATGACCTCACAGTCGTTAGCTTTGGAATAGCAAATAAAAAGATCTGGTGAATACAGTATGTACAGCATGAATGCACTATCTGTTCTTTAACTGGTTGAGAACTCACAAGTAAAGCGAACTTTATACATCGTATCCACTGGGAGGAATAATACATCACCAACAAAACATACCCTATGTCTACACTACGTCTCTTACAAATATGATAAACATCTTGTACTGCTTCACCACTGTTAATGGTTTTTCACTCATAATGTGTTATCATTGGGTGATTAAATCACACTACTGTGTGACAAATAATCTACTTTGAACACCATTAAAATACTGTTATGCCAGATTCACCTAGAGTCAGAAATTTTATTAAACATTTTAGTTCTGTTTAAAAGTCCATGATGCTTGGGTAAAACACTATTTCACTCTCAGTACTGCACAAACAGCACAAAGCATGAAACAAATTTACATTTCTGCTGCTCCTCAACATATCAGACTACGCTCTAAGCTCTTTTGTTTTACTGTTAGTTGTTTATTTGCAGGGTTGTGATGCACATTTATTTCATTGCTTGTCTCCTTCTTTTTTTGACAGCTCGTGAACCGTGAAGTGATATGACCCCACCCCCCGTTTTAACATATTGTAGTCTCATGGACTGCAGATGATAACCATGTCCTTTCCAGTACATTCCTCCTAGTGATGCATTTGAAGTACACAGTTGTTCATTTTTCCCACAATTTCAAAGGTATGTTAATCCTAATACCAGGTAAACATAAACATATTTTTAACACACATTCTCCCCAGTTTGTAACAACAAATGGGAAGTATTTGTGTCATTTAACAGTGTTATTATCAGCATCAGCTGAGTTTCAGTTGTCAAATGACAGCCAACAGGTATGAAGTGACAATGTGTTTGGTACCCGTGGAACACTATCACACTCACACTCTGTGCTGATCCTACATACAGTGTTACAACACAGATGAACACATGAACTTTTGATACATGAATTTCAAGTTAATAAAATGGTAAATATTAAATGAGGGACTTGAACTGACTAAGTCTGGTAACTGTAATTCCAGTCACTGTATTAAAAAAACATGTTACCATGCTATATCTGGGCTGATGGGTTGTACAAAATGCAAAACAAAGTGTATGGGCACATAACAGAACAAATTTCATTAGTTTCATATATTTATATACAAATACTTTACATCAAGCAGCAACAATGTCCACACATTTCTGAACTTCTGCACATAAACAGGCATCTTGGTGGAAATTGGCAGTGTCTTAGATTGCCACTTGGAATTCTTTATGTGAAACAGACTACTTGCGTGTACTTTCGATAAAACTGGGGAAGAGTACTTGTATATGCAATAAAATACAAAGGAAATTTACTTAAACCAATCTAAGTATCCGTATTAACATTATGCCAAACGTAAACTTCCTTAATTCTGAACAAATGAAATTCCACAACAATAGTACCAACACTGATCACTTCTGTATCATCTTTTGTCAAAATAAACATTTTTCATCCAACAGAAAAATAATTGGGCAGCATATTTGGTTTAGTTTCACTATTAAATACAATAAAAATTAAATTAATATAGGCAATGAGAAGGATGAGAAAGTGAACAGCTGCAGCACAATAAATGATGAAGTATTTCACAATTATACTCAATTCAATTGCATGTCAGCAGAAAAGGGAGTAACTGGAAAATAAATAAATGAAACATTAAAAAAAGCACTCATTCAGACAAAATTCATAATATTTATGTCATAAACATAAGATCATTCTACCACATGTCCTATCCAGCATGTATACAAGATATTTTTAACCACTTGCACACACTGTTCACAACTGATTTGTTACGTGTAAACACTAGCACTGTTAACGGAATTCAGTGTCATATTTTGGTTGTTCCTTGCAGCATTTTATGAAGCACTGGCTTATTCACTAGTAACTCTTCTGAAAGCTGTCCCAAATGAAATGAATTTTACAGACATGTTATAGTATCTGTAATCCCAAAACCTGCTTCCAGAACATATCAAAATTATTACAAAATACTAAATGTAAGCCGCATAAAGTTATAGAGAGCTAAACATCACTAAGTACATCTCAAATCAGAAATGTGGAATACTGCAACTTGTCATTCATTCAATGACACATATGAAATTATGAAATTTTTAAGTTTCATAAAAAGGCTTTACCAATATATCACAACAAACTGAAATGACACAAGCAGTTTGTGTGTACTTGCCAATCATTACTATACCATATGGAATCAAACTGTATTTTCTAAGGCACACCAACATTCTAAATCAAAAGCAGGAGCCCAATTTTATAAACATAATGAAATGGCACAAGAAACCTGTGTATCACACAAATTCAGTAAATCTTATGTTTACACTTCATAATTCAACTTTTCCTCCAGGTAAATAAATTCCTAATTGTAATTTAATGCCATTAGAATTTACCTAAGTACATCTCACAAGACTGTACTTTAATTTTTTGCTAACGACTATTTGGTATTAAAACGGAAAAGACTGCTATCCAATAAAAATTAAATTTAGCATGCTGCTGACAGCAACAAAATCTATGCCATTTAAAATTGATTTCTAATGCAATATGTATGTAATTTACTCTAAACTGCACATCAGAGCACTACTACTATGTCACAACATTTCAAACAATTATTAGTATTTAAAATACCAACAGAAAACAAATGACAACTCCTTTCCCTACATAGAGACCACAGGGATACAAAGATGTTGGTAACTGAATTTCAATTGTATCTACCCACTTTAAATATTAGCATGACACACAAATGTGAAAAATTGTATGGAACAAACTTAGATCATCTAAAACATAAGCTTACAGTATCCCACAAGAATGTTTACAAAGTGTTTCAAAAGAATATACATGTACACTGGGGAACAATGACTTACCAATTTTTGGAAAAACAAATGTTTCTTCAGATTTCAAATACAGTATATGGCAATTCTTTTACCACAATTTTAAACAGGCTATCATTTCACAGCTGTAAGAATACATTTTATTGGATTCTATAACTATCAGTCAACACAATCAGGTAACTACAGTTTTAATTTTTCAGCTAGACAGAATTACTTTTACGTGAATAACTGTGATGTTCAGTTCTAAAAGGATCTAAAGCACAAGACCACTACCACTGCAGCCTTCAATGCTACTGACATCTCTCAACAATACCGTGAAACCCTGATGTTTCATAATATTTAGTTCCTTACATCAAATTCTGGAAACCCTAACATACAAACCATTTTCAATTTCAGTCCCACATGAGACAAAAAGATAGCTCTGTAATTTTCGTATATTTTCATGCTACAGCAAAAAAACAACAAATACATTCTTCAAAATATATACAGAACTAGCTCACAGATCTGTAATTTGTGACTATGTCACATTTAAAGTTAAAGCTAGAAACTGATAAAATCTGCTGTAGATTCATTTCAAATGCCACACTTTTAGTAGCAGTTAATTTGTATACTTTGTCATTAGGCTGGATGAATACACTATTTACAGTTTGGTTCAAGATGGGTGTTGTAAAACACAATTCATTTGTACCCAAAATACAGGGAAAAAACAACAAAAAAGAAAGTTAATGAGTATAATATTGTACGGAGGGAGAAAGAGCATGTGCATGACAAAAAAGGTAAGTAGCACATTATGAATGTCACCTACCAAATGAAAATGGTGATGGTGCGTACATGCCTTCCCATACTAACAGATAAAACTAGTTCTAATGTGAATGCATTATGACTGAAAAATATGTAATAAAGTATGCAGTAACATTTTTATACACAGAAAATTTTATTCTGAATCAAAGTGGAACTGTCTTAAGATGGTCCTAGACAAACTAACAAATTACACTAATTTTTTGTGATTCTGACACACTCCAGAACCCCAGACAACATATTCCTTATCAGCACATCTGGTATAATAAAGAGCACACTTTTCCCAGAACAGTTCCTTATGTAGTGTTCTACCTTTCCATATTTTGCCATTTTCATCCTTTCCCAGGCAAGCTGTTCACTTAAAGACCCTTTGAATACTGCGTCTCATGCTTCAAGCTGTTAACATTTGAATCAGCATCCACCTTCTTTATCATGGTTAGATTATCTTGAACTGTATTATGTTTTAAGGCAGTTTCCAATGTAGCTGTCATGCTGACCATGTGTTCAATAACTGAGCATTTTAAAAAACAAAATATGCACACACATGCGTGTGCACGTGCATGCACGCGCGCACGCACACACACACACAAATGTAAAACCAGCACAAGTGTATATAAGTTCTGCACACAGAATACTTTAAATTATTGATGCCACAGTCGCAACAGGCGCCATTAAACCCATGCTACTCTGCTTAGGAAGAGTGCCCACATGGCATGAGATTGTGTTTCTACAAGTTTCCATTCTGTTCAAATGCATTATCAACATTTTGGACCTGAAGTTCCTTACTAGGTGACAGCACTAACAAAACGGTAACACTACCAAGCTTCACCGACACCGTACACACAATGACCAATAAACCACAGGCATCACAAAGGTGTAACACTGCATGAAAGTCATGTGTGGAAATAACCTTACAGTTTAACCTTAGAAACTGAGAGTGTAACTTTGTCAATATATATTTGAAACAAATTGAACAAATGTGAACTTGGGGGAAAATGTTTGGAATTTGAACAGAAAACATACTAAATTAGTGAAAAATTCACTGTATCATGAACTTCCATGCTTCTTAGGCAGGAAATTCTTTGATGTGGCAGACATATTATAAAGGCAATGTATACACTGATCATACGGGGAAATTTTGGTAGTAAATTATTCTAACATATCAGGCACAGAAACATCTTAAGTAGGGTGTTCTTAAATGGGTTTCACTGTTTTTTTCTTTCTGTACAGTAATTATAATGTGCTTTGTTGTGAAGATGATAATACAGACACTTCAGTAAGCCACGCATGCCAAATATGTTATACACATGAAGGGGGCACAATAGCAAATGGTTCTGAATGCCACAAGTATGTCAGCAAGAATAATAAGTCACTGCTGAAGTGCTACTTACTACAGAATATAGAGCCAGCTATCCAAACTGAAAGTGTACACCAGGTGTCAGTAGTGTTTGTCAAATGCAGAAGCTGTATGTAAATTTCATAACATTACTTCAGTCAGGCAATGCAAGTATCAGTCCACTTTCACCATTAAATATAATACAGACTTAACATACACATGACTGTTAAATATGCAGATGAGAAAATCCTTTCACTTGATGTGCATAACCACCAAATGAAAAGCAATGAGGAAGAAGGACAGATCAACGAGGTAGAAAAGCACTAACAAATGTTTATGCAAAGTAGATATAAATCACAAAAAGTGTTGCAGTGCGTGAAACTGGTCCTCCACGAATTAAAATCTGAATACAGCTTACTCACACAAATCAAATATTTGACTTTTGGTGCTCAACAACTTGAAGGGTAATTAATATCTTCTCAGGCTGAATACTAAGTCAGGAAGATCAGGTCGACCACCTAATACCTGAGATTTTATTGAATTTATTGGCTGTAAAGATTCAAGACATATAACTTTGATGGTTCAGTAACTATTATCTGAATAATTTGCAATGGCATTACAATTCTCTCAATCACATACCAAGTATCACAACTTGATGCACCACAGATACTTTGAAATCTGCATTTCACAAAAGTGATTTTCTCCTTGAAAATGCTGCTGAGCTTTAGATTCTTATGGAACTAAGAAGTCAATTGTATTCTTTGTACCAACCACAGCAATAAATATTCAGATGTCTTAACAACAACATTTACAGTTCCATGTTTATACACCTACTGAGCAAGGCTAAATACTACCGCTTTTATCCAACATGAGTAAGTTCACTAATCTTGCCGACACAAAATATGTGCTGCAAGACTCAAAACAACCATTAACTCTTCTATCTTAATGGACAAAGAAGGCAGTCACAATAAATGCCATTCTTTAAATAATTCACCATACTTTAAAAATGTTATTGATTATTCATGAGCTTAAAACACATTCAGTTTCCAAGTTCATGTAAGAAATCCATTTCAAGTATGAATAACTTTCAGAAGAATTACTCTCTTCACATACCATCAGCCATCCCATGGTTAATTTCATACGCACTAAAATTTGTTTGAAGTCCATGGTGCCTTTACAAACCATAATGCTGTGACCACCCATACCCAGTATGTCCATGCCAGGTTGTTGCAGCCGGCATGGAACCGGGCCAGAACATGTCCTAGCTGGTCCGTTGGCGCTTGGAAGGGTTCTCCTCACCACCAGCATTCATCCGACTGAACATATACTTCATCTGTGGCATGAACTGCATCACGTCTCGTACTTGCACCAATGGAAGTATGTCGTTAACACTCTGACATTTGCCTGACTCTCGCAGAATATTCATCTGTTGCCTGCATACCACCAAAACTAATATAAGCTTCTTTATCACTTAGCAGAAGCAAAGAATTTGTTTTTCACACAACCATTAGCTCTTCTTCTTAACAAAACTGCCACTGCACAAAAACATGATCTACAATGACATGTGACATTTTTAACACACAACAAATCCACTCCACTTGCACTTTTGCAGTGAATTGTAACTACTGTGATAAAGAGCAAATGGTAAAGCTAACACTTCTTAAGAGACAGTCTGATGAAGTTTAGTAAAAGTGATTACTTACAGTACACCTTATAGCAATGTATGTAATCTGCTGTATTCAGCTTTTTTTACAGACAGCAGTGATCTTTCTTCTATGCAGCCCATGAACTTTGATAATGAAAATAAGAACTTATAAAATTTAACTAATTAAGATCAATAAATAGCAACCATTTGTTGGATTTTCCTAAAACTAGGTGCACAAGTTCTTCCCAAAGTTGTCAGATAGGCCTGAGTTTTGTGAAAATCAGCAGTGACATTCATACTTTACTTAACAGTGTAGAGCAATATCTAACCATAATTTACATATTTCTTAAATGATATGGGTGAAATTTGGTATAAAAAATCTCCATGAGGTCCTGTTCATACATAATGAGTTTTGTGAAAATTAGTACAGTAAAAGCCATACTTTGCATAAGTGCATTTATTAAATTTTGCATATTTTCTAGATATTTGTCTGATATATCATTCAGTATAGAACACCTCCATGCAATCCCACTGATAAATTGTAAATTTCATAAAAGCACACATAGTAAAAGGCACACTTTACATTAGGGCATAAATGAAATGTTGCTGGCTTTTCTACATTTTCATCTGATTCAAATAAATTTGGCACAGGAGATGTCCACACAACTGCATGAAGTGACAAAGAATTCTATGGAAATCAATGAAGTGAAAGCCATACTAATAGTTTGGGGCATAAACCAATTTATCGCTACTACTGACATTTTATGTCCCATTTGGGTCAAATTCAGTATACAAAATCTGAACATAATGCTGTTGAGCACTGGAAGTTCCATAAACTTTCTGCAGAGAAGGTCACACACTCTTCTCATGGGCTTAAAAGAAATTACATTTTTAAGTGTATACCATGACAATGTATACATAGAAAGCACAGAAATGTCTTGGTAAAGTCTGTGCACAACGTCAGGAAGTACACCACCTACAACCTTGTTGGGATCAGTTTTAACGCATGCCTGCAAGAGCACTGTCAGAATGCTCACTCAGTTTGTAATCCAACTAATCCTTTTATTAATCAGTTAAACTCATTCTGCTACTGCTATAAAAAAATGTAACTTATGTTCAGTATGAAAATTAACAGATAAAATTGGCTGAAGAATAACATAAAGGGTGAACTTGTACCTGTCTACACCATGAAAGTGTATACAGAAAGTACAGTTATAGCCCTACTCATTCTTAAATCTTAGAGCTATAAATCTGATGCAGACACTTTATATTTCCTGGTTAGCTGAATCTGCATACAGAATTTCCCCTCATTTGCAGTAACCTTTAGAAGCTCTGAAACCTGCGTTCTTCTGGGATATTACGCAGTGAAGAGTGGTAATTCCTTACCAACATTTCAGGACAACCTTATTAGTCTTATTTTCAAGGGTCCCAGAAGAGCACAGATCTCATCTACATCGCAGCAAAAGCCTGAAATCACGTATAGAAGCTTTGCCCAGAATGGAAAACAAAGACCCATTGAAGGAAAAAAGAAAAACCATTTGGTAGGCATTTATTAACCCTCTCAGTGCCAATCATCACTTGGTAGCCGTGCTAGAAATGGTACCAGGCATTTTCTGAATTTATAGTATTCAGGGGACCAAAGTCATCTCCCTTAATCTGTAACTGTTATTGAGTCTCTCAATGAATATTAAGAATACAGACCTCTCTTGTTCTAAAAATACATACAATAAAAATAAAATAAATTCCTTCTAACAGTTAACTACATTTGGGGAAAAAATTATAATATACTGCTATCACAAACCGTGCCCTTTTGTTACAGGGGTGCAAAACTTTAAAAGCTATGAGATTTTAAAGACCTCATCACAGTGTGTCTTCCAGGATATTTCACTACTTTGCCTCAATTCCCAACTATGCTCTAATTGGCATTCTGCCCCTAACATGCATTTACCTTCAGCTTTCCTTTCCCCCAATTCTTTTTTATCCCCTCAGATCACAACACCTTTTCTTCTGCCCTTCATTTTTAAATGCTTCCCTCAACCCTATTCCTCAATTCCTAACCATTTTCCAACAACATTTGGTCCCCTATCAGGCACTTTTTTGTTTTCTCTCAATTTCTCCATATCCTTTTACCCCCCAGATACTGACTACTTCTTTGTCGCCCATACAAATCTTTCTGTCACCTCTTTTCTTGACACCCACTAATGCCCTGCAAAACATCATGGTCACATTCCACTCTTTAGAGCTACAGTCTCCTATTAGTTCCCTCACAGAGTCCAATTCTATCCTGCATTTTATATTTCATGCACTAATTTTTCCACAGAGCTGTTTATTCTATCATGGCAATGGAAGCAGCAAGACAGGAGGTTCCTCTAACATGCTGGGGAGTTTCTATGAGACTAAATGGTGTCAAATCCTGGAAGACATAACCAACTTCATGGAAAATTCACACAATGAAAATGTCAGAACAAAACAAATCAGACAAAATCTACAAAATCTACCAACACATTCTGAACTATACACGTTCCTTTTCACCAATAACTAGCTGTTATATGACAAAAAACACAGAACCATAAGTGCTCATCCGTGGGTCTATTGGTCTCCTGGTATTTTGTGCACATGTTTAAAGAAGCATTACTGCTAGGGCCTATAGAGGGTCAGTCACAGACTGCAAGTAAAAATTCTACAGAGTGGCTTTCACATTCCATCAATACAAGGAAAAACATATGTGGTCAATGAAGACATACATATGATTAAACATAAGAACAAATTCAATGAAATACACAGCCATCTAACAAGTTAAAAAACTATAACATGTATTTGTGAGATCCCAATAAAACCTGTAACTAGACTGCTGATCTAGCAGAGTACAGATTCCCAATACTGGAAAAAAACTGTGCAGCCCATCCCAGACAATAAAAATAACTGTCAGACAACATATAATTAACAATCCAAATGACTGACAGAGTTTGAGATTTCTTGCATACCTTTCCACACAACAAAAAGCAGATTGATAAGTTCTTCACTTTCCTGCTGAAAACACAGTTTTTTAATAGTGCTACAACCTAAAGCACAAGTATATAAAATTAACATGCATTATCAAATATCTTTGAATCAAATATCATATAATAAATAAAAACTGTTCAATATTCCTTGAATTATCATACATAAAATGACGAATAATGAACAGAAGTGGGAACTGAGAACTGCCACTGATATGGGAAAAACAACATAACAGCAGCAGAATAATACAAGTAATACACATACCTATTTCCTCGGTAAAGGTCAAGGCCTAACACATCCTGCAGGACTTGCCTGCAGCTGCTCAGATGCACAGAGGGGAAGAAATGCGTTACAAGGTCTGGTAATGTCATTAACAGCTCAGAGTAGATGAATGGTTTCGAGTTGATACATGGAACCATTTTGCCTTCTACTAGTGCCTTCTGGACCTAAACAAAAGTAATAAACACGATATAATTTGACTTCTGTTAAAGGTCATCCAAAAGGGAAATAAAATGAATTGGTTTAAAGAATTTGCACCTAGAAACTCTTCATGCATTTGTATTTTAAAATGGTATTTATACGAATTCATGGGACATGCCAACTTATCATACAGCATGAGAGTAATACAATGGAACAGAATGCACGTACAACTCTGGTTTTGAGAAAGAAGGAATTATGAACCACATATCTGTGAATCATGTTGTAGCTCAAACAATTCAGTTTTCACTGTATGTTCAGTCATGTTACAGCACTGTCTCAAAATACACACATGTTCAACTGTATGTGTTTTGGTATGGCCATAACAGCATCAAGCATGCAAGCACAGTTACTGCCTCTTTGATGTGGCACTACATAACTGTTGATATTAAAAACTGAGTGTTTACCTATAAAATTACTGAACATTGTTTAGAGAATTAAAAATTTAAAAATAAAATTCTGTAAGTGTAAGGACCAGTATGTTATATTTATGAATATCAGCAACAGATTAGCTCCAAGACTGTGATATTGAGATATGGTTTTAAAACAATCATGTAATGCCACAATAAGAAGGCAGTAACTATGCTTGTATGCCTGATGACAGTACGGTGATAAATGAATTATACGAACTTATAATTCAAAGCCAACACTTCCAGTCTCATTGTACTGATCTCATTTTTACCAATTTATATCATAAAACAGCAAATCTGAGAAGTCATAAGCTTGTTAGAGTAGAAAATAAATATGTAGCACAAAGAAAGCAGAAGAGTAACCAAAAATTATCAATACTGTCATAAGTAAAAGATAAGGTTATAATGAACCATGCATTTTGGTTTTATGTGACTGTTTCATGCAGCTGAAAGAGATATGGATGTACTATTTTATGTTTCCCAATATAATAAACAAAACAGGCAATGTACTTATAAATGTAACATTAAGACACATTCACATAGCCATTGTTGCCATTGAAAAGCAATAAGTATCACATATTCTGAGTGTGCGTTTGTAGCCTTAGGTATCCAGACCAAAATATGCATGCGTCATATTGTCACCTGGGGATCCTGCCCTGCTCTACAATACCTTTCTACATTATCTCATAAACGGCAGGATTTTCAGGGGAAAAAAGTCACTTAAAACAATGTGTGTTTTGAGTTTCTCTAAAATGTTCATCAGAAACATTTCTCAATCTGAGGAGAATTCAGCGAGATATTATCATAACATAAATAAATTTTCACAGAAAGTACCTGTTATTCTTGTCAGATTTCAAAGAAATGTGAATTTTCTCAACAGATTTCCAAAAAATACTCAAATATCAAATTTCAAGAAAATCTGCCCAGTGGGAGCTGAGTTGTTCCACGAGGACAGATGGACGGAATGGATGGATGGAAGAACAAACAAGTGACAAGACCATTAGTTGCTTTTTGCAATTTTGCGAACACACCTAACAATCACACCATATTCTCTCTGCTGTTTACATTCTAAACAATAATGTAAATCCAGCAGACACACATTCACTTCAATGTTTACAGGTTTTCAAAAGTTTACCTTACCTTTGCACCTTTTAAAAGCTCCTCTGCTATTCTAGTTTATTGGTAATGCAAGTTCTTATTTTCTGACATGTTCAAGAAGTAAACACGTCACAACTGCACTTACTTCCATTAGTTGATCCTCTTCTACCAGTAGGTGTAAAGAGGGGTCAGAATTATGTTCATATAATTGTAAAGATTTTCAAGTTACAAATAATGAATAATAGAGTACACAGGGTTCTGTAGAAACAATGCAATACTTCTTCAAAATTACCCATCTGCATAATACTAACTTTACATACACTGGCTCTGTATCTTACTGTAGCCTGCTGCATTATACCTCCACAGTCTAAATGGTGCATAAAACAGAAGACACATTATGCACTGCTGTGAAAACCCCAAAGTTATATACATCTGACTCTTACATCTGGCTGCAGCAGAGATTATTACAAAGAAATTGTAAAACTAGGCCAAGTGTCCAAGAGGACTACCAACACGGCATAACATACCAGAAGAGCAGAATCTCATGTGGAAGAGTTGAAGCACAACTTGATGGATGGATGTGAGTAGTCACTTATATGACTCCATCCACTACCCCACCATAACAGACAACCCAGTACGCATTGAACATGCAACTGGGTGGGCCCTACAACCAGTCTGGAAGTGTGGGGAAGAGTTAAATCCCTGCCAATGTTTAGAATTAAAACCCCAGTCATCCAGCCCAGTGACTACACTGACTTAGCTCTCCCAGCTCCATCCAAAGGAGAAAAGAACCACCGAAAATTACATTGGTCTGCAAATATGAATGCAGAACCAATTGTTTTTATTCGAATAAGTGCATTTCAACATCTATGCTCTGTGAAGAGCAATCAACAGACAATAAAAGTTATAGGCACAGCAATGTAACTAATACACTGATCACCCACCTGATATGGTATATGTGAGCCTGAAGTAGCTGTCTCTCCAATCTGTATGAGTTTCCGACCACATGGTGACGAAGTATCACTGTTGTTAGTTGGAGTAGTACTACTGTTCCTTCCGTTACCCACATTAGGCCTGTGAGGTGACTGTGGTGGAGAAGAGAGATCTATGACATCAGCACCCGAACTGTAGATCCCACTGGGAGATGTGTAGCGTGATGTTCCATTTACTGGTATTAGGGGTGGAGGGAACTTGCTGGAATTACTGTTGTTACTATTGGTGTTGCTGCTGTTGTTCGGAGGGGTATGCCTTTGCTGTGCCTGAGGTGAACCAACCACAGGTGGTGTGTAATGTGGAGAATGTTGTGAGTGAAGGAGGGAACTTGTATGAGGAGGAGGGGGAAGCATCTGGTGGTGGGAAGGATCAGGAAGACCCATCAGGTGCAAGGAACTCTGAGACACATTTTGCAAACTGCTCAGTCCAGGCGAAGAGTTGTATGTACACGATGACCTGCAATGATGAAATTAACCCAAGTATGAGTGCACTAGAAGCATTCATATCCCAAACATCAGCCTCACTACATGTCTCTATGTTAACTGTCTTAGGGAGCTCAGTGGGAAAGTGAAGCTACAATATAAAAATCAACATAAACATGAAAGACAGGAAGTTGTGATGAACCAATTCAAGATGCTCTCTAAGCACCCATTATCAAGCAACTAATAAAACTGCAAACAGTACAGGAAAAACTCTGATTTTCTAGTACAAATCTGTTGACTGGTTCATGGGTTATTTACTGAAGTCACATATGCTACAAGTTTACTAAATGATCATATGAACATATGATCATGTACAGCTAAGAGGAATGGGGAAAATGCCACAGAAAATCTCTCTGATAGGCAGTAGGACCCCACTCATGATTCAATCTGGGTATATCCCACATAAATCAGCTGCATTATACTAGTTACCTTCCTTAAAAGGTATGAATGGATATGAAATCTCGGCCAGATGCCCAATGCGCAACATTCACTTTTAGCACCCAACCTTTCAATTGTCAGATTTCTGCTGCAGCTGTAGCACTATTCAATTTAAATGCTCACACCAGGAGAGTGGATTACCTTTTGGATAAAACAGGTGTGAACTGATTGAGAGTGTTGTCCCATTTGTTAACACACTGCTGAAATTTTCAGGTTCTTACTCCTGTAGCACAATGCTGTGAAATATGATGGGCCTTAGCCCTTCTAACAGAGAAAAACGTAAATTAAAAAACCCTTTCAAAATGTAAATACCTACAAAATAATTGGGCTGGTGGCACCACACACACACACACACACACAAAGTATTTTATACAGAATGGGCAAAGGCTTCAAAGAACTCAGACTTAAATTACAGTGTACTAAGTAATCAAATGAAATTCACCCTTTTGGATATCCACTCTTCAAATGTGTGTTCACACACACACACATTTATAGTGTTTACATATATCCATCTAGATTCAGAACAATTTAAATGTAGCAAAACTGAGTTTACCAAACTGGCCAGATTATGTGATACACAATATGAAACAAATGCTTACACAAGGGACATTATTTTTTCTGACAATTATCGGCTGCCACTTCCTGTCATTTCACTTCTTGTATTAACATAGTCCACTTAGCTGACAACTCAAAGTGTATGTGGCAGGTAGTGATAGATGATATCTGTCATATAAAATAAGGACCCTATATGAACATGAAGTGGTAAGCACAGGAGTAAAACTGTCTTCCTTCAATTCTTCAATTCATGTTCTTAAATCAGCCCACCTTTCTCACCAGCATATATGCTTCATAGTTTGGAAATACATGTTTCAAGCGCATGCTAGGACAGAACTTCTTTATCATTTCTCCTATGCTCTTTACCCTTACTAAGCCCATCACCGGACACAACTCACCACCAAACTATGTCACTGCACATTACAGCACAGAACCTAAAACCAAACTAGCCTCTTTTATCAAATGTTACACCATTTATGAACCAGTGTTTTACAGTGTCAGTAGCATTTTGAATACTGTTCAGGTAAAGCATGTAGATTTAAGAACGTAACAAAAAGAAATTACTGAAGACAAAAATTTCTTTCAGAATGTCAAATTAAACTTCAACCAACAGATAAAATTAATGACACTACAACTGTTACGTAGACTATAAAATGTAAAATTCGGAACAGTGTGGTAGAGGAAGGTAATGCCGGCTCCAGCTGTTGACGATATTCAGTCCAAAAGCCACCCCCTTATTTGCCACTCCATCATCATTCAAAAGTAATGGAACCTGCCCACTAGAAGCTCTTCACCCTGGGCCAGGACACGCAGGCCCACAACATCAGTACAGGTATAGCTCTACTCTTTCTTTAACCTCAGCACCACATGGTGGTGAGTGGTCAACGCCATGCCCAGGCCACTTTACCCCTGGGAATGAGACCTGGTATCCATCGTACAGAATGCTGGGTGGGCCCCAGGGAGTTTGGTCAGGTAAGGTAAACCTTGCCGCCCACTGGGCTATGATCCTGCTTGGAGGTCTTACATAAAAATATCAATTCCAACAGTATTGAAAGCACTCCAGATTTTGGTAATTACTCTTGTGTCCAAAATGAACTAACTGTATGTTCCCATAACTCAATTTCTGGTATTGTGTAAGCCAGTGTGCCTTCAAGAACATACATTATGTATAGTAATAAAACAGTTCATTAAACTCTACGTTTAACAGAAGCCTTGCCCATGAGATAGAGATCCTGTCTGGGTTATATTCCAAAATTTTCTTATCCCTAATCAGTACTAAGATTTATGGTCATACGACAATACCAATAAAAGAAAATGTAAACACTGAACACATTCCGTCAGGTTGGGTCCTACAAAGATGGATATTACATTGTAATTGGATACTCTAAAATGACAATATATTACATTTTGCAAATGTACACAATACATAAATCAGAAACTCCAAAGACAAAACAGCAAACACTGCAACACACACACACATCTGTATCAACTTCCCTTCGCAGATCAAAATAACCAGTTAATTAAAATCAGAACCATGAAAAAGGCATTTGCTGTATCAAGTCTGAACATTAAATTACATACAAACAACAGTGAATTATGGTTTGTCATTTTTTTTAACTTTGCTGGTTATTTACACTGCATAATAAGTTCTGTAGGTTTACCACCACATCAACTCCCTGTGCACCAAATTTCTGAACAATTCCTGCCAACTAACCCATGGGTCAAGAAGGGAATACTTAATATTTCCTAACAATATACAGAACGATTACAAATGAAATAAGAAATTCTAAACATTTATAATCAAACAACTATATGACTTGGCACACTGACACAGAAAACCACCAAATCCCTGATCATCATTTCTTGTTTTTTTTCTTTTAAATTACCCAAAGCTTCTGGCAATGAACGAACAAATAACTGTAGGATTTCAAAGCACTCACAAGTGAACATAAATTTAAAATAAATTCATTACCAATTTTGTTGTACTACAGTGGAGTCACTCTTTATGTGAGGGATGCTTCCCCAAAATGACCCCATATGATTCAAATGCACACAATTCAAGACATTTTCCCTACAAGAATACACGCAAAGTAATGGAGATGCATTCTCAAAGCATATAAATCTACAAGCACTTCTTTTAAACATGCTTTTAACACGCAATATAAATAAACAATAAAATTAATTCTCAGACACTCATTATTTCAAATTCCGTGAATACAACGAGGCTTAATTGATATTTTGTATATCACACTATTTCAAATTCACAACAAATGCAATGATACTGTATTTCACAGGTCAGCAACCCTACAGAAACATACATAGAACAGATAATTCAATACTGCACACTATCAGTGTATCCACTTTCAAACCCTTCTGTATTTTCTTTGTGGGAGACTTTCACATTCCAGATAATTGAGAGTGAAGTGATGACCGCCAATATTTTCGGTACTACCCATTTGGTGGTATGTCAGACTTGATCTTCGGATGTGAAACAGTAACAAGTCTGTGTCAGGAAGTAACTGTCATCCCCCACCCTCACATACTCCAACCATCATGTGCTTCTGAACTAGAAGCACGATCTGAATGCCTTCATTGATATGTATGGTGAATGTGGCTTGTCCAGTAACAATGAGTGGATGTGTACACATTTCAAGGTTGCTAGTCACAAATCTGAACACATTTTCACAGCACACAAAAGCCAAATGCCACTCAAACGTATAAAACTTATATCTGAAACCCACAAGCAAAGACATCCTGAAGATGGACCCTTCAACAGCGCTGAGTATCAGCAATCTGCTATTTACAGGAGTATTCATGGCACAAGCTTAAAAACATAACTTCAGCTTGATCGTTCTATGTCTAATGATTAAACCTCATTTATTTGTCATTTGGCACATGAAGGGTGAGAGACAGGGGATGATTCCAGACACAGGGGCCATTCACTTTTTTTTTAAATCACTTCATACTGACCCTATAATTTAACACCTTTCTATGAAGTATTCACATAGTCAATATTTTAAAGAAATGTATTTCAAACTCTCTCAAAATCTCTGCAAACATGGTCCCATTCAAACTACTGCACCACAACAATAATTAAAGGGTAGCAATTTTATTTTAAAGATAAATAATAATTACATATAAGCAGTGGTCTTTTATTCTTATAGGATGCTGCCATTCATGTTGAATTTTGCAAGTGATAGTTAACAGCATGAACAGCATATCAAGGAATATTATGTTGCCCTACACAATCAAAAACGTATGCTTAAAACGAATGAGTACAACGCTCCGTAAATGTCAATAATTATACAACAAAATTACATAAGAGTTAAATCATTTACTTGCCCTCTACTCTTTACCATGTATTATAAGCACAGCTTTCCAGTCAGTCACTTACCACTCATCCTTTCCATAGGTAGGACAACTAAAAGAGACAGTGCATACATGAAATAGGATGTTAAGGAGTAGGCACATCACACACTCAGGACAACAGAGTCTACAACTACAGAGATGACTCAAGCTACAGTGTGTCTCCATAATCTTACATGAAACATAAAAGGAAGGGAAAATAATTCAGTTCAACACCACCCACACCAAGATCAATATTGGTGGTGGAGAGAGTGGCACTCAAATGGAGTCAGACTGTACCGTCAAGAAATAAGAAAATATTAAACAGTCCCAACCAGACAACAATGAACGATATGAGTATGAATACTGTAAAAAACAGTCATGTCAGGACAGCCTTTATAAAAGGAAATTAACTGTGTAACACACTAAAACATGTTACAAGTTTCAGAATATTTTACATTCACTTGATATTTAACAGTTCAAAATCAGACCTGTATTCTGTGACATAAAACACTCAATAGCATAAGGAATTAAGGCTGTAAGCCTTCACAATTTAAAACTTTTGTTACAAAAAATATGAACACAGACATGTAGATACAGTGCATCACTTGACAAACAAAATGTACATTCAAGAAACCACGCCAAATCAGAAAGTTGTACAAACTTTGGGAGAGAATATACTATACCAGTCACATGTTGTACACTTCTCAGTATGTGTGACACTGGAAAAACCTACTGTGTCAATCTATGTGGTGCATGGATTTGAATGGCTTGGGCATGTTTGAAGAATGGATGGTGAAAGAACAACAAAGAAGTTACTGGGAGGGAAACCAGGAGGGAGAAAAAAATACCTACATTAATAGGAATGGACGATCTCAAATTGGACTTGAGAAATGTGTGTGTAAGAAGATGGATAACAAGAACTTTGGACAGAAGAAAAAGAAGAGGAGGAGGAGGAGATGATGATGATGATCATCATCATCATCAATCTATGTGAACACCAAATATATTCAGTTCACTTTAATAAACCTGGACAGGCCTAAATATAAAAATTCACTGGTCACAACAATAAAGAAATTTGTACTATGTAAATGTGGAAATGAACCTTCAGGTTCCATATGATGGGAGGAATTTCTTCCCTAGCTGAAAACTGGTTAGCTTCTAAAGAATGACTCTGCTCCACAGTGTAAGTAAGTAATTATAAAAATACTTACCCGATTGTAGGAGGTGCCCCCGTAACTCTGACTAGTGGAGGGGGCTGTGCTACAGCCATGTGACTCTGCTGTGATGGTGCCATGGGCACAGGCAAGGAGACCTGGATAAAAATGAAAGCAAAAACTAGAACATTTGCCACATGCCCATCAGGGACCTCTGTGACCAAACACTGACAGATACCACAATTTTCCTGATATTAAAATGTTACACCTAATGTGTGTCACCAGGTGCCTACCAACTTCTTGCACATACCTAACAATTTAGTGTCACCAGAGTGGCTCTGGCACAGACGCACCCTACAATGCAATGGGTACTAGGGGTTCTCTCCCCAGGGTTCAAGCAGTTGGGAACTGAAGCTGATTAGGTTAAAAGAAATCACTTCTACTCAGACAGGTTCAGAGCTCTTATGCCAGCACACATACCCTCGAACATATGAAATCCAAGTCTGAAATGTTTTGGGAAAAAATACTGTAACCAAATGCAAGCACAGTCAAAATTACAAAACAATTATGTAAAATATACAGTTTGAGATGCCTGCAGCAACACAGCTGGGCACTGGTAATGCCTGATATAGTTATCTACATTCAAAATTACAGATGCTCTTGGTGGGTACATTGCTTATCTCAAAAGCTGGAAAAGTGGATCCAGACAAGCCTTCCAAATCCCACCTTTTATATAAATTCGGCTGAGTTGAAAAGTCAATCAAATGTTTATTTCATCAGCAAAAAGCTGAACATGTTACATCATTTTGCAGTAGATTACAGAACAGTCCTTCTGTGCAGAGGCCACAGCATCATACACACCTGCTGTATCACTACTGCTAAAGGTGTTTCATCTACATCTAATACATGTGATGTGACTAGCACTTGCAATTAACAGATCAGCTGAGCTAATCAGGAATAAAATTCCTAAACAGACTAGTCTTGTATCAAACATGATGGTAACATTCTGCAAATTACCAATCAGTGTTGCTGCATTCCAAGAAAAAATTCCTACCACAACAGTCACACCAGAGCTCATCTTAGCTCGCTTGTATACATGGCTTAAGGTAGTCAAAGCTGTGGTGAAAACCCCAACCCTAATGACGAAATTGTTCAGGCATTTCCTGACACTGATGATGCAGCCAAACCAAAAAAAGGCAGTTTTTTTATTTTTATGTATGTGTCATGCATCTTGTATATAGTTTTTATTTCAACCTACAATGCACATACATACTTCTTATTTTAACAATATTTATATTATAATCACTCCTACATGTTTCAATATATTTGTAACATCCTCAGGGAGTACCAAGTTGTACTTTGCTAAAGTTAAGTAACTTTAGCAAAGTACAACTTTGATTATATATAAATATTGTTCAAATAAAAAACAGATATATTGTGCATTGTTGGTTGAAATAAATACTAAAAACAATTAAAGTAGTGTTTGAACATAAAAGGTCTATCATTAGTGCTCACTTGTAACATAAAAATGCACATTCTTGACATACATGTCTACACTGAGCTATAAAAATGGCAGTGTTTAGCGCCTGAAAATCCAAGGTCTTGGATCAATATTTCAACCACCAATAATAGTCAGAAAAGTGTCTACACTCATACACACATTCGCCAACACTGTTTTGGAGCCAAACAGCTCCACTTTTATATCAACAGGCCTGTATACATAAACAACAATCCCATTACAGGCCTGGAGAGGTCCTGAGGGTTCCAGGAGGTTGAGACTCCCAGATTTCAAGACAATTGGCACATGAAGGTGGTAAGGTTGTCAGCCCTATGCACCGGCTGCCCTTCCGCTAGGAAATATTCCTGGTACTCATTTCTATTAGTCAACCCCAGGGCCATAGTGCGGCCAGAAGAACTATGTCAATGAAAAATTCCAATGACACCATTGGGAATCGAACCCGCAACCTTCCGGCTTGTAGCGCAGTGCCTCAACCAATTGCGCCACCGTGTGCCCCCCTGTATACATATTTACATAAAATCTCTAAAATTATAACAGTTTGTTCACGTTTAAAATATGCAGCAAGTCAACTGTACTAGAGAAAGGTGTTTTTCAATATCTTTATATAGTGACATCTGTTTTCTTGTGTTGCCCTACCTCATTTTTGCATAAGGCACAGTTTATCAAACACAGGACAAGTAGTATGAAGTATCAAAGATGTGATATGAAATATATTTAGCATTCATGTAATTAATTCAATATTATGTTAAATATTCTCCTCCACTGCCAATGACATAAGTATGAGTATAATGACACATGACCACCTGAAGAAAAGAGAAAACTCCAACAAACCCTGTATAATGAAATATAATTCTCATAATGGAGATGGTCCAAAATAATATTCCTCCAATAAGTGAACTATTATCACTAGTCTTTAGAGTACCATAAAATATTTCAACTCATAGCCTTGGTCTGAAACTAGTTTTCTACTTGCTGAATATTTAAGGGGTGACCTGAAAAATCTAACCTTCCACACTGGTGAATGTCCAACACATAACGGTATAATGAAACAACTATTATCACAAGTATATTAAGAATCATTTGGTATGCCTCTCACAACATATGTCCAAAACTAATTCTTTACTTGATGACAATTTCAGAATGTAATTACAAAATCTGTAGTCCTGACTGACCAAAGGAATACCTGAACACAATTTAGGTCGTCATTTTACCCAGTGGTTTTAGTGTATTTCTTCAAGCACATACATGTTAATAAAGGCACTGCCAGTAACATTTCGTATGCATACAGGATGTCCTCATAGCATAAAAAGATAGGCAGTGTACGTAAAACCGAATATTGTGGACATTCACATGATCTTTATTCCTCCTCAGCTGTTCTCACTCAAACGGAATGCTTTTATGGTGATTTCATGTCACTGTAATACTTAGGTCTTCATAAAGTGTCTGACACTTTTCCCCCAATTTAAATAAACCTGGATTTTCGTGAGAAACCAAATTTTGATTTTCTTGGCAGTTCTTTACAGAAGTCCCCAAAACAAAATTTTACAAAAATCTGTTCCAGTGACAGCTGCACTGACACATGCGGACAAATGGACATGATGATGGTAATAGGCACTTTCTAACTATGCGAATGCACCAAATGAATTATATACATACAAACAATAAGAAAAGCATGACAAACCAATATGCATGACAAAGAAGTCAGGCATTCTTTACTTAACTGATAGTTTTTTCCCTTTTATTTCTACAAAATGCATCACAACTGGCTCACTGTTTACCAACCTGCGGATAATACTGGGGAGCAGGCCTTGGCCGAACGGGGTTGTAAGGTCTTGGAACACTGTTGTTTGTGGGGTTAAGCTGAAACATAACAAAAATATTTCTAAGCTTCAAAGAACTTCAAACACCAGTAGCTAAGAATACCATAAAATTATGACTAACAAAAGGCCAATATTTTAATAGGAGCCATCCCGTTGTGTCGCAATATTGTAACAATTTATTATGTCAATAACACAACATATATTAATCAGCAACTTATAAAAGTTAAAATCTTGGCCAAGATTTTAACTTTTATAAGTTGCTGATTAATAT
>Ga0136643_10000251_pt1 | contig 57444 bp, 48 predicted proteins | sample TergutLab28metaG_FD_96883 | JGI IMG/M metagenome (GOLD analysis project Ga0136643, IMG submission 96883) | Labiotermes labralis P1 segment gut microbial communities from Petit-Saut dam, French Guiana - Lab288 P1 (version 3) (version 3) | ecosystem: Host-associated > Arthropoda: Insects >... | reverse complement strand
GGTATTGATTTAGTTATTAACTTTAAAGCACCGTATTTGGCCGATAGCATTAAAAATTTTTGGCGAAGCTGGCATATTTCGCTTTCAACTTGGTTCAAAGATTATTTATATTTTCCGCTTGGCGGCAACAGAGTTTCAAAGTTTAGGGTAGCCCTTAATATACTAATTGTTTTTATTGTAAGTGGGTTTTGGCACGGTGCAGCTTTAACGTTTATCGTATGGGGTGCACTAAATGGTGTGTATCAGGTTATAGGCCTTGGCTTTAGGCAGATTAAATTCAAAAGATTGATGTTTTTCAAGCCTTTTAAGGTTTTGATAACCTTTGCACTAATATGCTTTAGCTGGATATTCTTTAGGGCAGAAAGTATTACGCAAGCTACATACATAAGCCGTGAAGTATTTAGCCTTAATGCTGATATGTTTAGATATTTTGATTATTCGCTCTTAGGGCTAAGTCGAGAGTTTTTAATAATTTGTATAATTTCGGTTGCATTCTTAATGATAGCTGGATTTATCAACGAATTCACCGATTTAGAACGGTTTGTAAACAAAACATTTTTTCCAAGATACGCAATTTACTTTGTTTTAATTTGCATTATAATACTGTTTGGCTACTATGGCGTTGGGTACGACCCGCAAGACTTTATTTACTTCAGATTTTAGGCCATTTTTAGGGGGTGCTTTGCTTGAAAATATTTAGAGCAGCAAAAGAAATTTTATGTCTTGTGGCATTTTTTATCTTGCTTTTTGTGTTTATTGCAGAAAGTTCTAGAATTTTAACCCCACGGCGTTATGATTTTGGTGCGATGTGGTCAAGATTTGTGCTTGAAGAAAGAAATTCGATAGAAGTCGTTCATTTTGGTTCTTCGCTTGCCTATTGTAATATTAGACCCGATGTTTTTTACCAAGTAACTGGAAAAACAAACTATACCATGGCCGGACCTTTGCAAAACATTCCAACAACATACTTTTATGTGCGAGAAATGTACAGAACACAGTCACCAAGCCTCATAACCGTTGAACTTACCGGCATGTTTTTCCCAGAAGTAACCGATTTTAACCTTATCAATATTGGCTATATGCCATTTAACAGAAATCGTATTTTGGCAACATTTTTCGGAGCTGAGCGTGATGAATGGCTCTCACTATTGCTTCCGCCATATATGTATAAAGGGCGTATTTTTGAGCTTACGCGTGAAGATTTTGCACCACACACTAAAGACCCGCTTAGGGGCTACACATATCTTAACCATGTTATGGAAAATGCTACACTGGAAGAGCGAGAAGTTATATTCTCACAATCTAATTATGACAATAACTTAAGATTTTTAAAAAGAATATTAAGGCTAGCCGAAAGAAACGAAAGTGAAGTATTTCTATACATCACCGCAAGCTACCGCCGTGTTGATGAATGGTATTTAAACATGCTTATAACCGATTTAGAAAACTCTGGGTTTGACTTTTGGTTCACCGACTTTAACAAAACCTTTGATAACATAGGAATTAACCCAAAAGCCGACTTTTTTGATACCGCACATTTTAATTTTAACGGTGCATACACATTCACACATTATTTTTCAAATCATATACTACAAGGGCAAAGATAATTCTATCTTCGCCCTTTTCTTGTGCTAATCTTTCAAACGGCGAAGTCGCTAAACTCACTAAAATCCTTATTTTGGCGAAAAGGCTGTAGGCGAGAATAAGCGTGGCTTACCGCGTGCAATTTAAGCCACAACCGCAAAAAAATTTGAAACAAATTTGAGACTTTTCACCCCTACTTTTATGTTATTATATTTCTAGGAGGTGAACAAATGACTAAAATTAGTACTTTTTTAATTATAACTCTGTCGCTTATAGTAAACGCTTTAGGTGGATGGGACAACCTTATTTTAACCCTTATACTCTTTATGGCAATAGATTATTTTTTAGGGATTTTAACTGCTTTTTTTAACAAAAGCTTAAAATCTGAAAATGGCGGGCTTAGTAGCCATGCCAGTTTTATTGGTATTTTCAAAAAATTTGCTATTCTGCTTTTGGTAATGATTGGCTTTAGGTTTGATATACTTTTGGAAGTAAACTTTATACGTGATAGTGTTATCATTGGTTTTATTATCAACGAAACCATCAGCATTATAGAAAACGCTGCTCTTATGGGTATTCCTATCCCACGAGTTTTAAAAAATGCGATAGATATTTTGAAGAGTAAAACAGAAGGAGGCAAAAAATGAAAATATTTATAGATGCAGGTCATAACTTTAGCGGATTTAACACAGGAGCAGTAGGAAATGGAACGAGAGAGCAAGACCTCACTTTTGCAATATCAAAAAAACTAGGTGACATTTTAAGCAAAAGAGGGCTAGAAATAAAACTTTCTCGCCCGACTTTAGAAACAAATTTAGGGGCAGACAACACAAGTTCAATAAACACAAGAATACGCATGGCGAATGACTGGGGTGCTGATTACTTCATCTCAATCCATGTAAATGCAGGCGGCGGAACAGGTGCCGAAACTCTCTATAACAAAGCCGATTCGCTAGATTTTGCTAAGATAATTCAAAGAAATTATGTTAAAAATACAGGGCTTCGCGACCGAGGTGTTAAATTTAGAAACGATATTGGTGTTTTAATTCATACTAAAATGCCTGCAATTTTACTAGAAGCGGCTTTTATAGACCACCCTCAAGACGCTTTGTTTTTGAAAAATAACCAAGATAAAATTGCTGAAGCTATTGCCTCAGGCTTTTACGAATTATTAGGAATTGAGGAGGACGAGCCTATGAAAAGATTTAATACTTTGGAAGAAATGCCAAGCTGGGCAAAACCTACGATTGAAAAATTAATAAACAGAGGCTTTTTACAAGGTGATGGACAAGGTTTAAACCTATCAGAAGATATGATAAGAATTTTTGTGATAAATGATAGAGCTGGATTGTACGACTAATTAAAAAGGGCGAACTATGTACACATGTTCGCCCGCTATCTTGCAATTACCTTGAAACTATTTCACTATAACCATAATTCTCTAAATCTATCTCATCAAGCGGAATAAACTCAGTTATTCCCAATGCTTCTTGCAGCATTAGCCCTAAATCCGTATCATGCCACACATATGGACGCCAACTAGCGCCAAAAACATCCAACAACATGCCATATAACGCTCCTCCTAAATATCCATAGTTAACAGAAACATCAAACGAAGACTGCTCCATAAGAAGTCCTGCAAAAGCTTGAGCAGCAATTATTGCCTCTTCTCTTGTTAGCGGCATAAGAAGTTGAGTGTATACCGCCGTACCTTCTATTATTTGCAGCGTGTTTTCGGCTCCAGTAACAGAAACACCAGCCAGCGTTGTTCTGTCGCTAAACGCATTTCTACGATCTGCACGGATAGATAAAGCATGATGCACCGATTCAAATCGTTCTTCGTCTTCTGCATTAATGGCATTTACCAACGCATTTATTTCTAAAATATAGCTAATTCGGGCTTCATCACTTGTCGAAGTAATTGGTGCACCGGTACCAACGCCAAAATCGCGAGTACCCATCAAATCTGGCTGTATAGCATGTATAGTATTGTGAAGAATAGCCCCAACAACTGCTGTGTTTAGATCTTTTGCCCCACCAAAATCAAAAAAAGTACCAGATTGTATATGTTGCATAGACACTAAATTGCCTGTTGCTCCACTCCAATCTCTTCTATGAATGTATGGTGAAAGCATCATTCTTCTTATGCCCGCATACACAGGCACACCATCGATATACTGCTTTACAAATTCGCCCTCTCTATCTGGGCGATTCGCTACAACCGCATCCGTTTCAGAGCAAAAGAATATAACAGGCGAATTTAAAGGTAAGCCCCACATTTCCCCATCATCCTCGTCCCACATTGCTTCGAGCCATGCAAAAAGAGGGGCGGCAAACTCAGCGAGTTCTTGTAGTGCTTCGGCTGTATCAATTTCATTCTCATCTTCGTATTCGCTCTCGTCTTCGTAAATCACATCATTCGAAGATACTTCTTCGCCTGCATCGCTTTCATAAATTGTATCATCTATATATCCTTCTTCACCTGTGTTGATTCCACAAGCCGAAAAAATAAATAACATCAATGATAATAAAACAAATGTCCTTTTCACTCTAAAACCTCCTAGTTTAGCGAATTTCTATAAGTATATCAAAAATATATAAGTGTGTCAACTTAATAAATTTTTCCTTGAATACTCCTCCCAATAGTATTATAATTAAAGTATAAAGGGGGCAAAAAATATGCGAGAAATTCATGTAAATGATATAAAAAATGCAGTTGCAAAGCTTTGTATCGACGCTAATTATTTTATAAGCGAAGATATAGAAAATGCATTTAAAACCTGCAAAGCTTGTGAAACCAACGAAATGGCAAAAGATATTTTAGGAATTCTTTTAGAAAATGCCGAAATTGCACGAAGAGATGAAATTCCAATTTGCCAAGACACGGGCATGGTTGTTGTTTTTCTTGAAGTTGGACAAGATGCACATATAGTTGGCGGGTCTTTAACTGATGCGATTAATGCTGGTGTTGCAAAAGGCTATGAAGAGGGTTATTTAAGAAAATCGGTAGTAAAAGACCCTATGGATAGAATAAACACAAAAGATAACACGCCAGCCGTTATTCATACCGAAATAGTTGATGGCGACAAGGTTAAAATCATAGTAAAACCAAAGGGATTTGGTAGTGAAAATATGTCTAGGCTTGTTATGCTAACCCCTTCGGCAGGAATAGAAGGTATTAAAAACTTTGTTATAGAAACTGTTAAAATTGCTGGTCCAAACCCTTGCCCGCCTATAATTGTTGGCATTGGCATTGGCGGAACAATGGAAAAGGCTGCAATAATTGCAAAAAAGGCACTACTAAGGCCAGTTGGTGAGAAAAACCAAAACTCATATTGGGCAAACATTGAAGCCGAGCTTTTAGAGGAAATAAACGCTCTAGACATTGGCCCCGGTGGTTTTGGCGGAAAAACAACAGCTCTTAGCGTGATGATTGAAACATTTGGAACACATATTGCAGGCTTGCCTGTTGCTGTAAATATTGGCTGTCATGTTACAAGGCATGCGGAAATAGTATTGTAAGGAGGGGCAAACATGGAAAATAGAAAAGTTATACAAACACCATTTAAAGATGCGGATATAAAAGATTTAAAAGCCGGAGATATGATTTATATAACGGGCGATGTTTACACAGGGCGCGATGCCGCACACAAACGCATGTGTGAAATGCTTAAAAATGGCAAAGAAATGCCTTTCGATTTTACAGGCCAAGTTATTTACTATGCTGGCCCTTGCCCGAATAAACCGGGGCAAGTTATTGGCTCAGTTGGCCCAACAACAAGCACTAGGATGGATGCCTATTCGCCAATGTTAATAGAAAAAGGACTTAAAGCCATGATTGGCAAAGGGCTTAGAAGCAAGGCCGTTGTTCAAGCTATAGCTACATATGGTGGAGTTTATTTTGCTGCAATTGGCGGAGCTGCGGCTCTAATGAGTAAATGCGTTAAATCGTCTGAAGTAATAGCGTTTGAAGATTTAGGCACAGAAGCTATCAGAAAACTTTATGTAGAAAATTTGCCTGTAATTGTTGTTATAGATAGTGAAGGAAATAATGTGTACTAACCCTAAATTAAAAAGAATAGCTGTTATTTCGGACCCTCAAATTAATGCACTAACTACTTATGGCAATGTAGTAGGCAAAGACTGCGAAATATTAAGAAAATGCTTTGGCAATATGACTGTTGATGCTGTTGCCGTTTGTGGGGATATAACCGAAAATTCGCTTAAGAAAGAATGGCTTGGCTTTTTTGAAGCATTTCAGCAACATTGCAATGCAAAAGAACTGTATCTTGTGCCTGGAAATATGGATAACGAACATAATCCGCTTGAAACTAAGATCTATTTTGAAAATTTCAAGCGTTATGCTAATAAAGAAATAAACAGCCTCTTTTTTGCTCATGAAAAAGACAATTGCGTATTAATTGGCATATGCCCCGAGCCAGACAAAGGCGGAACTATAACCGATACACAGTTAGGCACTGTAGAGAACGCAATACAAATAGCAGCTAAACGCAATGTACCCGCTTTTGTTTTTAGCCATTTACAAATAGCCGACACAATACACATCGAATGGAACGCAGCTATGCCTGCAAGTGATAGTAAAAACATAAGAAATATAATTGAAAAATATAACGGAAAGGTTGTGTTTTTTTCTGGTCATACCCATAACGGCTTGACGAAAAAAGTTGGTGGTAGCGTGGTTAAAATAAATAATATAACCTATGTTAGCACACCTTCTATTACGAAGCCTAATATTATAAATCTGTTGGTTGATAATAATAGCGTAGGCACTGGGTTTATAGTCGAATTATGTGAAGATAATGTGCATATTCGAGGGTATGATTTTTTACGTAATGAATGGCTAGTTGATTTCGAGTGGACAATATAAAGGAGAATAACATGTTTGCAGACCTTCATATTCATTCTCAGTATTCAGACGGTGCACTCACTGTAGAAGAGATAATAAGCAAAGCTAAGGTACAAAATATCACTTTAATTTCGATATGCGACCATGAAACGATAGATGCGTATTTGAATCTTGATGATTCTTGTGTTGATGAAAACATCAAAATTATCTCAGGCGTTGAGATTACCTCGATTTTTGAAAATGTTGAATATGACATACTAGGCTATGGTTTTGATGTGAGAAATAAACCTCTTAACGATTTACTGCGATATAATCGTGAAATTTATATAGACAGAGGAATTAAGCTGATTGAAAAAATGTCAGCAGATTATAAATGTATATCAGTGCACGAATTTTTAGAGTATGAACGAAACCGCAAAAATGGAGGCTGGGAGAGCATAGATTACCTTAAAAGCAAGAACATTGTTAATAATGTATCCGACTTTTTTACTCTCGCTAATAAATACAACACACCGTTAGAAAGAAATTTTTTATGTGCTTCAGAAGTAATTAAAATTATTCATGATGCCAATGGGTATGCGGTGCTTGCTCACCTTGGAGTTACTACCAAGCAAGATCTTACAATATGCAAAAAAATTATTAATGATTTTCTTTACATGAACATCGATGGGTTCGAGTGTTATTACCCAGCCCATAGTGATAAAATTACTAAGCTTCTCATTGAATTTTGCAAAGAACATGACTTAATAATAACAGCAGGCAGTGACGAACATGGTGGTTTTAATGGAGAAGATTTTTATATCGGTGGAGTGAAAATCGAAACCACACAGCTAAACTTAAAAGGACTATTGTATTAATGCAAAAAAACGGGCGAACTCTGTTCGCCCTTACAACATTCCGCTAGATACTAGAATTATTTCGTTCCCTATGAACGATAACTCTCCATTATAATCTCTTATAACCGAATCATCCCCAAGCAGGTAAAAATCTCCACATTTTTGATATGCTATAAGTATGTCAGATTTTTTAGTGATTTGCTTTTCATCTTCAAATACATCTAAAATTTTACCACCTGCATTATAATGAGGATAAATGCTTATTCCAGACAAATTCATACCCTTGCGAATATCAATAATAGGATATTTATCGTTTATAGGCAAAACAATAGAATATTTAGACATACACATAGCTCCCGCACTAAGCCCGATTACCACCGCATTTGTTTTCCTTATCGAATTTTCTAAATTATATTTATCTAAAATTTCTAGTTGAGAATTTGGATTTCCGCCCATTAAATAAACTACATCCGCCTCAATAATATGCTCTTGCATATCATTTTTCGACATATTTTCATTTAAAACAATAACTTCTTCAAAATTTAACCCTATTTTAGCAAAGTGGCTTGTAAATCCAGCAGAATACTCTAGAGTTTTATCTTTCATAGAAAAATCTGTTGGTATGTAAATAATTTTATTTGCTTTTTTAATATCTTGTAGCAAAGCTTTGCTTAAGTTTTCTCTATACCCATATTCTTTATCAAATCCACTTAAATAATACCTGATATACATACTATCACCTCTAAATTATTATATCAAATTTTATTATAATAATCAATTTAACAATAAAGCCTCAAATTGGCAGAATATATTATTACACTACGTTAATAATATTGACATGGAGGTGAAACAAAATGGCAAGAAACAGAGCAGTAGTACCAGAAGCAAAAGCAGCATTAGACGCTTTTAAATACGAAGTTGCTAACGAAATCGGTGTACCTTTAACAAATGGTTATAACGGTAACTTAACTTCGGCTCAAAACGGTTCAGTTGGTGGTTATATGGTTAAAAAAATGATCGAAGCTCAAGAAAGAGCTATGGCTTCTAAATCTTCTTTTTAGTTTAATATAAACTACTATTTTAAATATATACAGACAAATTTTTTATAAAAGTATTTGTCTGTTTTAAAAGAAGGGTGCCACTACTTGTTTTATAACTTGTAGTGGCACTCTTTACAATTTTGAAATTCTATGATTTTATATTTTTCCATTTCTCTAGCGTTTCTAGCATATAAGAGTGTATATCAACCTTATATATCTCTGATAATTTTTTAGAAGAATACACTTCTTTATTTTTACCATGCAAGGCAACATTTCCTTCATCCATCAAAAGTACATTTTCTGATAATTTCATAGCTAGATTTATATCATGCAAAACACCTATAATAGTTTTACCTTTTTTTTGCAAGGTTTTTAAAAATGTTATCAGCTCAATTTGGAAGCTTAAGTCTAAATGGTTTGTTGGCTCATCCAATAAAATCACATCAGGGTCTTGAGCTATTATTTTTGCCAAAAATACTCGTTGAATTTGCCCGCCGGAAAGCGTGTTTATTTCACGGTCTTTTAAATCAGATAACCCAAGTATTTTTAGTGCATTTAATGAAATTTCTTCATCAATTTCTTGCGAGCTATTAAAAAGCTTACCATCATCATGTGCAAATCTGCCCATCATAACAGTGTCAAAAACGGTGTAGCTAAAATAAATCCCTGTCATTTGCGAAAGCATTGCAACTTTTTTAGAGAGCTCTTTTTGCTTTAATTTTCTTATATCAGCACCATTTATTAATATTTCACCAGAGAATGGCAGTATTCCTGCAATACACCTAAGAAGCGTTGTTTTTCCGCATCCGTTTGGGCCTATAATGCTTAAGCTCTCTCCACTTTTTACTTCAAGCGAAATTCCGTGTAAAATCTCTATACCGTCATACCCTGCCCGAACGTTATTTAGCTTAATCATTTTTTCGACCTCTTTCTGCCGCTAAAATATAGATACATAAAGAAAGGTGCACCTATTGCTGCCGTTATCGCCCCAACTGGCAGTTCGATAGGAGGAAGTAATGTTCTTGCCGCCAAGTCACAAATAACCATAAATGCCCCACCAAGAAGTGCCGATGCAGGAATAACATACCTATGCTTAGAACCAAACATTTTTCTTGCAATATGTGGTGTAAATAGGTCTACAAAGCCTATTATTCCAACCATCGCTACCACGCTACCTGTAATAATTGCACTTAGCGAAAGAAGAAGTATCTTCATTTTTCTAACTTCTACGCCTGTGGTTTTTGCTTGCTCGTCGCCCAAAGTCATAACATCCATTGCTTTTGTAAATTTTAATATTATTAAAAAGCCGATAATTACAATAGGTAAAAGTGCATAAACATGGGTACTAGTTCTTCTCGAAAAACTACCCATTTGCCAGAAAATCAGACTATTTATGCTCTCGCCAGAAAATGCCATGATAATTGTAAGCCCAGCTGATGCGAAAAGCGAAAAAGCCATACCAGTTAAAATAATAGAATTATTTTGAAGAGATTTATCCACTTTAGCCGTAACAGAAAGAGCAAGAAAAACAGTTAAAAGCCCTGCAAATAACCCAAAAATCGGCAATGTAAAAAACCCAAATACTGCAATATTAAAAAGTATTGCAACGCTTGCACCTAAGGCTGCACCAGAAGACACCCCCAAAGTGAAAGAAGAAGCCAACGGATTTTTTAAAACCGACTGCATCATAACACCGCTTATAGCAAGCCCTGAGCCCGAAATAAACGCCAAAAGCACCCTAGGAAGCCTAATTCTTAAAAGAATTGTTTCAGTCGTTTGATTTACTGCCCCAAAAGGAGCCGTACCAAATATTCTATTTATTATAATATTTAAGCTTTCAAGCGGGGCTATTCGCACACTTCCAAGCCCAAACCCCGCTATTAAACTCAAAATACAAACTGCAATAAGTATTAAAAATAAGCTAGCCTTTTTCATTAACTTTATTAGAACCTTTCTGGAAACATAGCCATGGCCATTTCACGAAGAGCAACAACAACATTTTCATTAGAACGAGAGCTTGTATTAACACTGACTAAATGAACATTTCCGTTCTCAACTGCCGACAAAATTCCCCAAGCATCTCTTGATAAAATCTCTTCAACTGCATTGTCTATGTAAGACACATTTGTAAAGATTATGTCAGGATTTCTTTCAATAATAATTTCTTCAGAAACAGGAATCCATTCTTCTTGATCATTTAAAATATTAGTTGCACCAAGCATTTCTATAAGCTCATTTAAAAACACGCCCGAACCAAAGCTAAATAACCACGGATGTGGCGAAATTTCAAAATAAACTGTAATCCCTTGGCCCGCTCCATCTACTATTTGCAAGATTTCTTCAATTTCACGCTCGAAATTTGCAACAATTTCTTCTGCCCTTGTTTCTGTGTTAGTTACAAGCCCTATAAACCTAATATCTTCTTTTATAGATTCTATGCTTGCAGATGTTGGAATTGCAGTGATAGCTATGCCTGCATCAAACACTTGTGAAAACGGGTCTTCCCCGCCTACTCTGTTTATAGAGCTTGAAAAAATTAAATCAGGGTTAAGTGCAACAAGGCTTTCAATGTCTGGTGCCATCATGTTAAAAGTTGGTATCCCTGATGGAACGCCAGCAACATCTTCTGAATTCATATCAATTGCGATAATTCTATCACCTAAGCCAAGGTTTACAAGCGTTTCTGTAACACTCGGTGCAAGTGATATTATTGTTTCAATATTTGTAGGCACTTCTACTTCATTGCCTTCACGGTCTATAAACATGCGAGTAGCTTGCGTATTTTCAACGCTTCCACTACTGCTACAAGCTGCTAATAAAGCAAGTAAAAATGTTGCAAAAATTGTTACTACCAGTGTTTTTTTAATTTTTTTCATTTTAAATTTCCTCCATGTTTTTCGCTTTCTTACAATAAAAAAAGCCTTAATAACACAGAAATTAAAGCAAATAATTTATGGCAACGCAAGAAATGCTCACCAAAAACATAAACCTCATATCCTGTGAAGTGTATGAATCCATATTGGCAGGTCTTCCGACTAAGACATATACGTTCTTTTACCTTCCCAAAGAAAATCTTCAGTGGTTTAATAAAAAAGAACTAAATCATTACGGCAGCAGGACTGTTTGAGATTTGCACCCAATTCCCTATTATCGTACATTGTACGCACCAATAATCGTATTCAATTATTTTTATATTAACACAGATAAGTTATTTTGTCAAATTTTATTATCATTAATTTTACTAAACTATTCTTGATATGTGGCGACACATGTATAATCTAAAAAATGGCACAAGGGGTACTCTTTTTTAGACGAACATTTTTTGGTGATAGGCTAATTTAAGGCTTATCATTTTATCTAGCTTAAATTGCAAAGCAACAATATTAACAAAAAAATTAAAAAAGCACTTGACAATAATGCACCAGCATGATATTATACTAGTATATTATTATACGAGGTGATTATTAATGTCTTTACCACATGGATTATTAGGTTTATTACGCTACAAGGAAAGAACGGGTTACGAGTTAGCAAAGTTATTTGAGATGTCGCTAAATGACTTTTGGCATGCTCAGTCTAGCCAGATTTATCGGGAGCTTAACCGATTGGAGGATAAGGGTTTTGTCACATCTCAGCATGTTGCCCAACAAGGCAAACCCAATAAGCGAGTTTATACCATTACAGATGCTGGCCAAGAAGAATTTATGAAATGGACAACCACAGAGGCCGATTTATATAAAAACCGTCAAAGCCCCCTGCTGTTATATACATTCTTCGCTGCATCTGCTCCCGAAGTGGCTTTGCAGAGGCTGAGGAGATTTCGGGATATGTTGCCAAAGTTAATTGATGAACAAATGCCCATATATCAAGATGTTATTGAGCAAATGAAAGCTACAACGCCAAATGCTGAGAAAGAAGCTGTATTTTGGCAAATGACCCATTTGTATAGTAAAATGGAAGCAGAGTTCATAATAAAATGGACAGACGAGTTTATTAAAATTTTAGAAAATTTAGAGGAGGAAAATTTATGTATTTAGCATTTTTATTGACAGTTGTCGTTTATGTAGTGGTGGTGGTTATAAGAGGGAAGTTAAGAATGAAAAAATTATTAAGTCTTTCTTCGACAGAAGGAATAAGAGTTAAACATTCTTTAAAAAACATCATTTTTGGCTGTGCTACATTATTAGCTTTGTTCGTAATGTGCTTGTTTGCAGGTATAAGCTTTACAAACATTGGCTTGCGTCCGATTAGTTTTGATTATAATATCTTGTTTACTGTTATCACCCTTGTTTTATGCGGTTTAATCTTCGTTCAGTTCCTTTATCAGACTATTAGCCCAAAGTATAAAAAAACTGAAAAAGACCTAGGTGACCCAAGCAAAAGTAGCTATAATAAGGTTCTAGAAACACTTTTACCACGTACTAGAGAAGAAAAGATAGCCGCCGCAATTGATTCTGTAACGACAGGCATCTACGAGGAGATTCTAGCTAGAGGTTTTTTGTTCTATGTTCTTCAAATGCAATTTCCAAACCTTTCAATAATCTTTGTTGTCTTGATTACAAGCCTAGTGTTTGGGATTGCACACTTTTATCAAGGTATTCAAGGAATTATTATGACCACTGTTGCTGGGATTTTGCTGGGATTCTTGTTCGTGGTTACAGGCAGCTTGATTCCGAGCATTTTTCTACACTTTTTTGTAAACTTTAGCGATGTGTTTACTGTTAAGGAAGAGAAGAGTATATAATTAAGGAATGCTCAACACAATTTTAAATAATAAAATATTAGGGTGAAGAAATGTGTAAAAATAAGACGATTACGCTTTTTAGTATAATTTTACTTGGGATGGCAACGCTCGTTGTTTGTGCCAGAGATAGGCTTTCAGGCATTTCGAGCAAGTTCCTTGGAAATACAGAAACAAGCGGATTTAAAATGCATAAAAGAATATAATAGAATTTTAGAAAATTTAGAGGAGGAAAATTGATGTATTTGGCATTTTTATTGGCAGTTGTTGTTTATATAGTGGTGATAGCTATAAGTGGGAAGTTGCGTGTAAAAAAACTACTTAGTTTTTACTTTAGTGCTGAAGCAACAGAAAAAATAAGAATCAAGCGTTCTTTAAGAGGTATTGCCCGTGGCTGGTGTACATTGTTGGTTTTATTTGTAGTGTGTTTACTTGTAGGTATCAGCTTTATAGACCTTGGCTTGCGTCCACTAAGTTTTGATTATAATATCTGGTTTACAGTTATCACCCTTATTTTATGTGGTGCCGTATTCATCTTATTTCTTTATCAAGCTGTTAGCCCAAGACACAAAAAATCCGAAGCAGAAAATTTTGGCAACCCCCAAAAAAGCGAATATAGTAGAATCATGGACGCAATGACACCACGCACCAGAAAAGAAAAAATAGTGGCTACAGGCAAATCTTTAACAGCAGGCATTTACGAAGAAATTCTGTGTAGAGGCTTTTTGTTCTACGTTTTTCAAATGCAATTTCCAAACCTTTCAATAATCTTTATCGTGTTGATTACAAGCCTAATGTTTGGAGTTGCACACTTTTATCAAGGCATTCAAGGCATTATTATAACCACCTTGGGTGGGGTTTTGTTGGGATTCTTGTTCATGGTTACAGGTAGCTTGATTCCGAGCATTTTTCTACACTTTTTTGTAAACTTTAGTAATGTATTTTCGATTAAGGAAGAGAAAGTCATATAACTTAAGATTTCCTAGAACGCATCGACACAGAAATAAAAAAGCAACGGAGTTAGTTCCGTTGCTTTTTTATTATAGATTGCTTCGCTACCTTCAAAACTCTCACAATAGTTAAACTCATCTAACTATTATATCTAAATCGCCTAACTCTATATCTTTCTCATACGGATTAATCGTTCTATTTACAAGCTCTACAATACCTTCTGCATCTAAAATTTCATACCACATAGGATAGCCACTTGTTCCGAGAGTTGGCACCGTATGGCTGGTTAGCGAATCGGTTCCCCTAATTTCATTAAGCTGGTTCGCAAATTGTAACATATTTATTGTTGTTAGATTTGTGTATACATTTTCGTTAAATATATCTATAAATTCGGGTATTCTTAGTATATTTGCTGGTCTTAAGAGATTTTCAAGAACTGCGTTAACAATAATCTGCTGGTTTTCTATTCTCTGGTAATCTGTTATAGCCTGAAAACCTGGATTACTATTTCTATAGCGTGCAAAATGAAGTGCAGTTCTTCCGTCCATACTCTGTAGCCCTGGATGTATATCTATATGTAGGTTTTGCAGTGGGTCGTCATACCTCATTCTTATAGGAACATCAACCATAATTCCACCAACGGAGTCTATTATTTGATAAAAAGCATTGTAGTTAATAACAACGTAAAAATCTGGTACAAAGCCAATAACACTCATAACCTCTCTTTGCATTTGTGCAACTCCACCAGCCACGCCTCTGCCATGAAGTGCACCGTTTATATAACCACCGCTTAGTTTTCTGATATTACGGTTAGTGTTTATAAGACTATCTCTTGGTATGCTTACAAGATGTGCTTCTTGGTTAGCCCAATCGTAAGAAGCTACCATAACTGTATTTGCATTTGTCCCCTCATTTAACCCTATTATCAAAAAGGTGAAAAATAAATCCCTTCTGTCGTCTTGGGTAAATCGTTCTGGTGCAATCATTCCGCTATTTATCGCCAAATCTTCATCCTCCTCACCACTTTGCAAAGGAAAATTAAGCCCCACATCTGCTAATGGCATTTGCGGAATTTCAGGTGGTTGTTGTATATTTCTAAACAAAACTACTGCCAAAACCGCAACAACTACTGCCGAAGACGAAACCAGTGTTATCAAAAATGCCTTTATAAAAAGATTTACTTTTTTCTTGTTTTTACTGTAAAATGACATAAACTTAACCGCCCTTAATCCGTGTGTTTTTCTTAATTTTATACAATTTTTGTGTCGAAGTAAATACTATTAAGAAATATTTCAGAAATAAAACTAAATAAGGGTTGATTTATTTTGCTTTATTGGTTACAATATAAGTGAAAGTATATTGTTAAACCAAAAACATACTTATCTGAGAGGAGAATTGACGTGGATAATAATTATAATCCGTATCAAGATTTAATCAAAATCCTGGATAAAGTTGCTGGCATGCTTGGCTACGAAGAAAGCGATGTTAGCATTTTAAAATATCCAGAAAGAGAGCTTCAAGTTTCAGTACCAGTCGAAATGGACGACGGTACAGTTAAAGTTTTCCAAGGCTATAGAGTTCAATACAACAGCCTTAGGGGTCCATACAAAGGTGGACTTAGGTATCACCCACAAGTAAATATGGATGAAGTTAAAGCCCTTTCTGGCTGGATGGCATTTAAGTGTGCCGTTGTAGATGTTCCATATGGCGGTGGTAAAGGTGGCGTTACAGTTGACCCTAATACACTTTCTCACAAAGAATTAGTTAGATTAACTCGTAGATTCACTGCTATGATTGCACCTATCATCGGTCCTGAAATTGATATTCCTGCACCTGATGTAAACACTAATGCTGAAATTATGGGTATCATTGTTGATACATACAGCATGTTAAAAGGTCACTCAAGTCCTGGTGTTGTTACTGGTAAACCAATTGAGCTTGGTGGTTCTTTAGGCCGTGCAGAAGCTACTGGTCGCGGTGTTATGATTTCTACTATGGAATACTTTAAAAAGCACGGTATCGACCCTAAAACGCAAACTGTTGCTGTTCAAGGTATGGGTAACGTTGGCTCTGTTGCTGCTAATTTATTAAACGAAAAAGGCTGCAAAATTGTTGCTTGTTCTGATGTTTCTACTGGTATCGCTTGCGAAGCTGGCCTTGATATGGCAGATTTAATGAAATACCTAAGCGTTAGAGGAAACTTATTAAAAGACTATAAGAGAGATGGCGTTAGAATGATTTCTAACGAAGAATTACTAACTTTCGACTGCGATGTTTTAGTTCCAGCTGCTCTTGAAAACCAAATTAACGAAACTAATGCAGACAAAATTAAAGCTAAAATTATTGTAGAAGGTGCTAATGGCCCTGTTTCTGTTAAAGGCGATGAAATTCTTGACAAACGTGGCGTAATCGTTATCCCTGATATTTTAGCAAATGCTGGTGGCGTTGTTTGTTCTTACTTTGAGTGGGTTCAAAACCTTCAATTCATGAGCTGGAATTTAGAAACTGTAAACCAAAAGCTTGAAGAAGTTATGGTTAAAGCTTTTGCTGGCGTTGTTAAAAAAGCAGAAGAGCACAACACTAACATGAGAAATGCAGCTTACATGGTTGCTATTGAAAGACTTGTTAGAGCTAAAAAATTACGTGGAATTTTCCCTTAAAAATTATTTTGTACTATGGTCGAGGTTATCCCTCGACCTTTTTTAAATCTTTCTTAAATTTTTGTGAACCAACTCTAAATTTACAACAACATATAAGTGAAGAGAATGAACAACATAACGAAAGGAAAGATTTTAATGAATAGAAGAATAAATAACGAACAAATAACTCCTGAGAGATTAAAAATTATGGGCATCGTATTTACCTCACTTGCCCCGTTCTTAGGGCTTTTAGGAGCTGGGTTATATTTCTTCCTTATGCCTCATATGGAAACTGGGCTTGAGGAAGCGGGAATTAGATTTGGGGCTCTCGGACTTATAGTTCCAGCTGTTGGATTTTTAATTGCAGGCTTAGCTGTTTTGAGAGTTGCAAATAAGAGAAATAATAGTAGAAACAATTTTATGTAGTTAAAACAAATTTAAATATTAGGAGTGAGCTAAATGTCAAATAATATATTTACTGTAAACACTGATTTTGCAGGTGCTTGGGAAACTATTGTCAGCCTATTACCTGTTTTAATACCAATATTGATTATATCTTGGGGTTTAATTGCAGGGTGTATAATTAGCATCGTTAGAAAAAAAATGCCTTTTAGGGATGTTTGGCACTGGATTTTAATTGTTCTTTTGCTTGATTTAGTTGGCCCTATCCTTTACTTTGCAGTAGGCTCTAAAATGCTTGATGAAACCAAAGCAAAAAAAGAAGAACATGGAGGTTTGTAATGAGTAACGCTATAGAAGTAAAAAATTTAACAAAACAATTTGGAGTGCAAAAGGCAGTTAATGACGCCAGTTTTACGGTTAAAAAAGGTGCTGTTTGCGGATTTTTAGGCAAAAACGGTGCTGGCAAAACAACAACGATTAAAATGCTTGTTGGGCTTTCAAACCCAACTGCTGGCAAAATTTCTTTACTTGGTGAAGAACGCCACCACGGAAGCAATAATAATTGCAAAATTGGCTACTTACCCGATGTTCCAAACTTTTACGGGTACATGACAGCTAGAGAATATCTTAATTTCTGCGGAAAACTGTATAATTTCGACGATAAAAAGCTTAAATCAAGAATCGACGATTGTTTAAAGCAAGTTTCTATGCACGATGTGAAGAAAAGAATTTCTACATACTCTCGCGGTATGAAGCAACGCCTTGGCATCGCTCAGGCACTTATAAACGAACCGGAAATCGTGTTTTTAGACGAGCCTGTTTCGGCACTAGACCCAATGGGCAGGCATGACATCATGGAGCTTATTAAATCTTTGCAAGGTACAACAACTATTTTCTTTTCAACGCATATACTTTCAGATGTTGAAGATATTTGCGACCATATTTTAATAATTGAAAAAGGCAAAATTTTAACCGACGATTCTATGTTAAATTTAAAGAAAAAATATGCAGAAAATGCAATTTTAATTAAGCTTTTTACTGGGGAAGATGCAAACAAATTTATCGGCGTGTTAGAAAATCGTAAAGAATTTTCTTTCGAGAGGATAAATCCTTCTGAAATTATCGTTCGTTCTGATAATGTTTATAATTTAAGTAAACAAATGATGAATTTGTTGGCGGAATCTGATAACACATTAGAAAGCTTTAGAGCTTATACTCCGTCGCTTGAAAATATTTTCATGGAGGTAACTAAAAATGCGTAATTTTTCAGTATTTTTTGGGAAAGAGTGGATGGAAACTATCCGTTCTAGAAAACTTTTTATTTTAGCAGCAGTATTTGCTTTTTTTGCTATTTTAAGCACTGTTATGGCAAGATATATGCCAGAAATTTTAGGCTGGGCAATGGCAACTGGTGGCGATGGCTTTGTTATAGAAATGCCCGACCCAACATGGATAGATGCTTGGATGCAATTTTACTCAAACCTAACACAAATTGGTATGTTTTGTATTCTATTTATATTCATGAATATCATTTCGGGCGAAAAAAATAGCGGCTCGGCTGCTTTAACGCTTACAAAAAACCTTTCGCACACAACTTTTGTTATGGCTAAGTTTTTTATGGCTTTATTAGTTTTCGTGCTTGCTTTGGTTGCTTCTGTGTTAATTACTTATGGATATACACACTTTTTCTTTGGTGAATCCGGGCAAATAATGCACGTTCTTGGCGGTGCTCTTTCGTTCACTGTGTTTGTAGGCTTTATGATTAGTATTATAATTTTTTCAAGCACTATCTCAAAAGGAACAGCTGGCTCGGCAGCCTATTCAATAATTGGTTACTTTGTGCTTATTCTTGTAGGAATTATCTCAAGAATCGAACGTTTTTGGCCTTACACTTTAGTTTCAAGAGCTCTTAATTTCACTATGGGCGAACCTATATCAGATTTTATTATAACATTTTTAATAACACTCGCCGCAACTGCACTACTTTTAATTTTATCTATCCGCATTTTAAAAAAGCAGGAGATTTAAAAAATGCCAAAAACAAGAAATATTTACACATGTACAGAATGTGCATACGAAACAGGCAAATGGCTTGGCAAATGCCCAATGTGCAACAATTTTAATACTTTTGAAGAGAGTGTTATAGACACTAAAAAAGAGGCACGTAAATTCGTTGCCTCTTCCTCGAAGGTTTTTGGAGTTAATGAAATTTCTACAATGCCCGATTTTAAAACGCCAACAAAAATTGGCGAACTTGATAGGGTTTTAAGTGGCGGTATTGTTGCAGGTTCACTTATTTTAATTGGCGGCGATCCTGGAATTGGCAAATCAACCCTAATACTTCAAATATGCCAAACCCTTGGCGAGCAAAATAAGAAAATTTTGTACGTTTCGGGTGAAGAAAGCATTAATCAAATAAAATTAAGAGCAGACAGGCTTAATGTTACTACAGAAAATTTATTTTTATTAGCCGAAACTGACCTCGACATCATACAAAACACCGTTTCTGATATTTCGCCCGATATACTTATAATAGACTCGATTCAAACTGTATATTCGTCAGAGCTTCCATCCGTTCCGGGAAGTGTTACACAAATACGCGAATGTACATCAAGATTTATGGGAATAAGCAAAACTAAAGGAATTTCGACAATTGTTATAGGCCATGTTACTAAAGAAGGCACACTTGCAGGCCCTAGGGTTTTAGAGCACATGGTAGATACTGTTTTGTATTTTGAGGGTGAAAAACAAGCAAATTATCGGCTTATCCGTGCAGTTAAAAACCGCTTTGGTGCAACTAACGAAATTGGTGTTTTTGAGATGGCAGAAGCTGGGCTTTTGGAAATTACCAACCCTTCTGAATATATGCTTTCAGGTAGGCCTGTAAACGTTTCTGGCTCGGTTGTTACTTGTACTATGGAGGGCAGCCGCCCAATTTTAGCCGAAGTTCAGGCACTTGTTACCTACTCTAATTTTGGTATGCCAAGAAGAACCGCAACAGGCATGGACTACAACCGTGTAACCATGCTTATGGCTGTTTTGGAGAAGCGTGTGGGTCTACAATTGGGCAGTTCTGACAGTTATGTAAATATCGCTGGTGGAATGAAACTAATAGAACCCGCTATAGATGCTGCTGTTACCGTTGCTGTTGCCTCTAGCTTTAAAAATAAACTTGTAGACCCTTATTCTATAGCCTTTGGAGAAGTTGGGCTTACAGGCGAAATTAGAGCCGTTTCTCAGGCAGAAAAAAGAGTTTTGGAAGCTTGCAAGCTTGGGTTTAAAACTTGCATACTTCCACGGGCAAATTTAAAAGGGATGAAAAAAATTGATGGCGTTGAAATTATAGGCGTTTCAAATGTTTCTGAGCTTTTAGATGTAGCACTGCAATAAAACCACATCCTAACCATTAGACTTATTCTTATATTGAAAAATTTGAAACAAATTTGAGACTTTTGATAGTAGTTTCTGTGATATAATTATATTGTGGAAAACTGACAGAGGCAAAAAATCAAATTCTTAATAAAACTTGCTCAATATTCTTGGGACTTTTCTGTTCTTATATTGGGCTTGATTCGCCATCTTATTATACTTGATTTTTTTCAAATTTTGTGGTATGATAGAGTTGTAATAATCCTATTATTGAGAGGAGCATTCCTATGAACTATGTATTTTCAAGTAAAAGTGCTAATCTTTCGGCATATGAAAAAGATATGACTATCAGTAAACTTTCTCGCCTTGAAAGGGTTCTTCCAGAAGATGTTGAGGTTACAATAGCTCTTACAGTTATTAAAAATGAACATAAGGCAGAAGTAACAATCCCAGTTCGTGGCCGCATTTTAAGGGCCGAAACTATAGGCGACGATTTTATAAGTGCTATAGACAAAGCTGTTGATGTTTTAGATGGACAAATATCAAAGCTTAAAGGCAGGTTAAAAAATAAATCAAAAAAAAATCCTCTTTTTAAAGAGGAATTTACTGATATATTCGCCGATTTTGAAACTTTTCAAGAATTCGAGGACGAGAGCGACATTGTTATAAAAAGAAGCAAAAAGTTTGCTCTAAAACCAATGGATGCTGAAGAGGCTGCTATGAATATGGAACTTATCGGCCATACATTCTTCGTTTTTAGAAACTCGCAAACAGATGAAATTAACGTTATCTATAAGCGTAAAGATGGAGCTTATGGCCTTATCGAACCTGAATATTAAAAACTAAAACTATACAGGTTTTATTAAAAATATTTTTTAAGGAGGATATTTTATGAAAACGAAATCTATAAAATCTTTGGATGTCCTAAAAGACAAACTCCATGCAAAGTTGTAGGGAAGACAGTAGTTCTTTACATGGAGTATAATAAATTACAATAATCTCTGATTATTCTACAAAAACCAAGTACGGCTCTTTTAGCGTCGCAGACTTAAATCCACAAGTCGGGCTTTGCCCGACTGAGGGAAACTAGCGACCGCAAAAGCTTGCACAGCAAGGTTTTGAAGCTAGTTCTTCATACAGAACAAGCTCAAAAAAGTGTATGAAGACACTTTTTTGAATATAATCTTTGATTATTCTTCCCCCGGCTTTGCACCTTATGTAAAATTAATAAGGAGTTGTGTCGGATGAAATATGTTAATGCAGAGCATGTGCTGCCTAAGTCGCTTTTAGAAGAAATACAAAAATATATCCAAGGCGATTTGGTTTATATCCCAAAACCCCAAGCTAGTTACAAAAAATGGGGTCATAACACTGGGGCTAAAAAAACACTTGCACAAAGAAATAAAAACATAATTGAAGGCTTTAAGGCTGGAGATTCTATTTCGCATTTGGCAGATTTACATTCTTTAGCTGAAAACACAGTTAAAAAGATTGTATATGCAAAGTGCTGATATTTAAAGCTATACCAAAATTATGGTATAGCTTTTTTGTTTATAAATCAAACTAGGTATATACCAAGGCCTTAGCATGTGGTAATATAATGTTAACCAAAACACTGAAAGGATGATTATTCATGAAAGAAATTATTGATATATTAAACAAATTGCAAAAAGGATACGATGAAAAAAAACCAGAAAATGCTACTGTATTAGTAAATGAAATTTTTTCTAAAAGGCATAATTTATTGGCTTTAGGCACGGGTACCTATGAGATTTGTCTTGATAAAGACGCCGTTACAGAGATTATGCGAAGCGACTGGGACGGCGGCTGGGGCGATTTTAAAATGGATATAGAAAACGCAGAAATAGAGACAGATGGTGATGTGGCATGGTTTCTAGCAAATGCTACGGTTAGATACACATTTGAAAATAAGCAAGAAAATTATGATAGTTATGTTGGATTTATAAAGCAACATGCCGAAAATCAAAACACAACACCTAAACAAAGAATTGCTTTTATAAATTGGATTCTAAGCCTTCGTTTTCACAATCGCGCTGATGGTTTAAGAGAGTACTTTTGGCCAACCAAATTAAGCGGGTTTCTAGCTAAGGAGGATGGGGTTTGGAAATTAGATAATTTGCACTTTTCAATAGACAAATCTAATTTTCCTGACGAACGCTTTGAGAATACCACAGAAGATTACAAGGGGCTATATAACAAAACACGTGAAAAAATTAAAGCCTATAACGGTGAAGTAAAAACTGATACCAAACTGATAGAAGCTTTAAAAGAACTTGAAATAGAGCTTAAAAATGATAAAGAACTTGGTGGAATAAACTTTGATAAAGAACAGATTGTCGTATCTAATGCTGAATGTTTTACGTGGATTATGGCGATGGCAACCATCAAACAAACCATATCAGAGGATGAGATAATGAACAAGTCTTTAAAAGAATTAGATGAAGTATTAAACTCTAACTTATCATCACAAGAAAAGGTTTTCCTGTCACAAAAAAGTGTTTCGTATGCACTAAGCGAAATTGCTTCAGGAACAGAATTTACTTGGCCAATTAGACTAACAGCAGTTTTAGAAAAAGGAGAAAATAGCTACAAATTTAGGCATAAGCATTTTTCGTACCCTTTCGATTGGATAATTGAAGGCAAGTTATAGAAATGCTAAGAAAGGCATTGTAGGCGTGAAAATTAAACAAAAAACGACGAATTGAGAAGCTTGTATCCGAACTAGAAGATTAGGCTTGTTCCAAAACCTCGTTTTTGTCTAAATGATATTCTGGCTAGGTTTTTTAATATTTTAACGTCGAAAGGAAAAATGAAAAATGAAAAATGAAATTATTAGAGAAGCAAACTTAATCAAAGCAGCTTACGAGCAATTCAAAATTTTCCAAACGGTTTATACTGGTGTGGACATACGAAATTTGTATAGTTGGGAAGAGCGGCTTGAATACAATGATTGGGCAAAAGACGACTGCTATTTCTTAGTGATGGATGGAAGAAAAATCGGTGGTTTTATCTATGCGGAAGGCGAGATTAGTGGTGTATTTCTAATCCCGCCCTTTAGTGACAGAGCCTTGTTTTGGCATCTTTTGCTAAAGCTTAAACCTGCAAAATCTATCTGCGAAATCCTTGATGTAGACAAAGAAATTGTCTTTAAGCATGGATACAAACTGACATATACACTGAAATATATGGTAAGACCATCAGAATCGATTGAATGCACGTTACCAGAAGGTTTTTTGTGTTTGCCAGTTGATAAAGAAACCAACCTTGATGAAGTGGCAATGGCTTTAAAAGAGGGTTATGGAGATGGCTTTGTTTTTGATACATCAGGGGAGCTAAAAATAGAAGAAGTGTTGGAGGGGCTTAAAAATGATTTGAACAGGTTTAGCGTGAAAAATAGTTGCTACAAAATCGTCGAGGTTGGCACAGAAAAAATCGTTGCCGTGTGTTTAGCTGGTGTAGCAGAGACTTCTGCACCTATGTTCAATTTCATTCATGAACTTACGGTACTTTCAAAATATCGTGGCAACGGACTTGGAAAATACCTAATTAATCGTGTTGTTAACGATAGTAATGACTCTGTACCTTTTGTAAAACTTGCATTTATAGTTGGAAATGAAGCTGAATTACTTTACGAAAATTTAGGCTTTGTGAGTAGTTCAGGTATTTCGGATTTTGAAAGGCGATGAAAAATTTTGATAAAGAGGGATAATAATCCATAAGAAGGTTTTTCGGCAGAGGCAAAAAATGCTGAGTGAGAGAAAAATTGCTATAGGTTTTGGAACAGGTCTATTATTTTTAATAAGCTTTAATAAATTTTCACTAAAAAACTGCCTATATATAGCAAACGTAGTTTAAAACAGTGAACGCAAGCGAAGCAAAACTTCAGAGGAAGTTTTGCGTTTTGAGCGATAGCGTTCACGCTTTTTAAACACGTTTGCTATAGCTATATAGGCAGTTTTTGTATGGTTACTATCTACCATCTACCGCTCTTATACTTTCAACGATATTTTGACCACGTAAACGATAAGCTGAAAATCGCATTGTTAGCCAAGTTACAGCAAAAACAGCCACAACACATTGAATAATTGCTACTAGTGGCAGTTCGTACGGAAGCCAAACAGACCCCACCATAGACAAATACATCAAGTACGATACTGCAATGCCTAATGGAATACCATAAATAAGTGATTTGATTGAACACAATATGCTTTCAAGATTTAGCATATTTTTAAGCCCACCATATGTCATACCTACACTTTGCAAAGTAACAAATTCACGTGAGCGAGAACGTACATTAGTTGATATTGTGCTAATTACATTTGTTAGTCCAATTAACGTCAACATTCCTACAAAGCCATACACGGCAATCATAATGGTGTGAAATAGGCTACGTACAGCGTTATCTTCTGCCGCTTGGTTAAATATGTTAGTGCGAAACCCTATATCGCTATCTGGCGGCAACATATCGTTAAAAAAGCTATCTGTGTATGTTTCGAAGCTATTTGGGTCATCTGACTCTACAGCCCAAATATAAAAATGTGCATCAGCTTCAGGCACTATAACAACAACATAAGATACCGAAGAATGAATTATTTCGTTCGGCACATCAAGCCCACGCAATTCTCCATGTAGAGGCAAATTAACAATTTCGCCATCATAGCTTTGCATTTGCAAGCTTTGCCCAGAAAACACAAGTGGAACAAACTCTGCCCAGTTTCCATCAGATTGGGTGCGAGCATGGTTAATAAGGATGTTAGACCCAATCGGAACGCCTGCTCGCCTTGCAAGTTCAGCATAATTTTCTGCATCAACAGTTAAAATAGTTACGGGGAATTGCTCGGTTTCCATTACCCACTCATTGCTGCTCATATGTTCATCAAAAGATGATGTGAACTGAAGAGTTTCTCGTAGCACATTATATCGAACCGAATTGCCTCCAACACCAAAAACGCTTGTGCCTTGAAATTCACGCATTTTTGCAGTGATATTCTCTGCCTCAAAAGTGTTAATGGTTAGATACCGTTGTTCTAAGACTTCACCATCATCATCAAAAATAAACTGTTGAGATGACTCGAAAGTAGCAATAACATCCGCTTCGATAAGTGCAAACACAAGGTTTGCCATTCTAAATAGCTGTGTACCAAAACTACTTGCACCTATAAACAACACCATGCTGATGGTGAGTGATACAACCGTTGCACGAAAGCTTCGGCGGCTGCGTTTTAGCGATTTTAAAGCAAGTTCTCCTTCAAAACCAAATAGTTTGCGTACAAGCCAACTTGTCCTTAATCGTTTAGCTTTCATTTTTACTTCATTTACACCACGAATGGCATCAACCGCAGCTATTTTTGCCGCTTTTCGTGCAGGAAGCCATGCCGAAATAAGTACAGTAGTAAAAGCTCCAAAAGCAGAAATAAGCATGGCTTGCCAAGCAAATACAAAGCTAAAAACTATTGCTGCATCATCTGTTTGAAAAGCATTTAGCCCTGTTAGCATATAATTGGCAATATTTACTCCAATAATCTGTAATAAAAGCCCAACAGCAATACCGCTTGGTATTCCAACTGCCGATAGCAAAATACCTTCATAACAAACGGTTTGGGCGATTTGCTTTTTTGTAGCACCAACGCTTTTTATTATGCCAAATTGATTAAGCCGTTCGCCTGCACTCACGCGAAAAGCATTTGATATAACGATAATAGAAACCATAACAATAACAAAACTAAGCACACCACCCATACTGTAAATGGTTGTATAATAGTTATCACGAACATACATATCGCCTATTAAATCGGTTATTGCTGCTGCACCACTTGACGCAAACCCAAACACAGCAGTGAGCATAGCAGTTGTAAGAATTATACCAAGAAGCGTCCATATAGTACGCCTTTTATTTGTTATAAGCTGGTTATACGCCAGTTTTTTTGTTAGTTTCATTGGCGCACCACCTCATCTCTGAGAATTTGCCCATCGCTTATGGTGATTATACGGTCAGCTTGTAGAGCTATACTTTCATCATGGGTTATAACAAGCAATGTTTGGTTAAATCGCTTATTAGATAACTTCAGCAAGTCCATAATTTCTTGGCTCGATTTGCTATCAAGATTGCCCGTAGGTTCATCTGCCAAAATTAATACAGGGTCGTTAATTAATGCTCTTCCAACAGATACTCTTTGTTGTTGCCCACCCGAAAGCTCGCTTGGCAAGTGTTTTGCACGGTTTTCAAGCCCTATTGTTTCAAGAATGTGCTTAAGCTTTGCCTCATCTGGTTTACGGTTATCTAATAACCGTGGAAGCATGATGTTTTCTTCGGCGGTTAGCGTAGGAATTAGATTATAAAACTGATATATAAGCCCGATGTTGCGGCGGCGAAATATCGCCAGTTCGCTCTCGTTTGATTTATAAATTTCATTACCGTCAATTACTACATTACCTGATGTTGGGCGGTCGACCCCACCGATAAGGTGCATTAAAGTAGATTTTCCGGAGCCTGATGCTCCGATAATTGCCACAAATTCACCCTTCGCTACACTAAAACTAACCCCATCAAGAGCAGTAACTATTGTATCACCTTTGCCATATATCTTTTTTAGATTGTTAACTTGTAAAATAGCCATTTATTAGTACCTCCTGTAATTTATAAAACTATTTTAGCAAGCCAAAGTGAATATTAGGTGACTTTTTTAAAGTTTTAGATGACAGTTTAGTCATTAAACTTGTTGCGAAAATCTCAGTATCGCAACAAGTCTATTTAAAAAATTTGAGGGCAAATGTAGCACCTCGCCCATTACCGCCTCCATCTACCTCAATGTCGCCGTTTTGCCCTCGCGTAATGGCAAGAGCAAGTGGCAAACCTATTCCATACCCTTTACCAGAACCAGATGCTTCAAATCGCCTGAAAAGGCTTCCGATTTTGTTTTTTTCAATTCCTTCACCACTATCTGTTACTGAAATCCATTTGCAAATGGGGCTGTTGCCTGCTTCTATGCGTATTATGCCGTTCTTTGGTGATGATTCGGAAGCATTTTTGATGATATTAGAAAGAGCTTCACCCGTCCAACGTTTATCGCATAATAAATTTACGTCACCAACAATCTCTACGCTTTGGTTTTTTATTTCTAACAATATTTGAAAAGGCTCGAGTGCAAGCTTAACTAAATCGCTTGATAAAATATTTTCTAAACTAAATTCTACTGCACCAGCATCAAACTTTGCAATTTTTAAAAGTGCAGATGCAAACCACTCCATGCGGACAAGCCCTTCCTTCATGTTTTTTAAAAATTCTATCTTCTTATCATGTGGGGCATTTTCAAGCAAGTCGGCCATAATCATCATTGAAGTAAGTGGTGTTTTAATTTGATGAGATATGTTCACAAGAGTATCAGTCATGGCGTTACGCTCTTTTTGCAAAACATCTGCTTCTTCAACTTTGTGATACGCAAGAGTGTGGATGTCATTTTTAAGCATACCCCAAATACCTTCGGCATTATCACGAAGGTCTATCTCTTGCCCATCAATAATTTTACGAATATTGTTAGATAACGTTTTAATCTCACTTTTTTTAACCCACACGATAACCAACTCCTCGCACAGTTTCAATATTTAATGAATCTCCTAATTTCTCTCGTAATCTTTTTATATAAACTGTAAGTGTGTTATCTTCAACAAAACTACCAACTGAATCCCAGATATTATCTAAAATTTGTGTGCGGGTTAAAACCTGCCCCTTATTGGCAGCAAATACGCAAAGAAGGCGATATTCAAGAGCTGTTAATTCTTGCAATTCGCCATTTTTATACACTTTGCCCGCTTTTATATCTATTGTTACGCTATCGATTGTTATTGTTGTGTTTTTGGTATCTGTATTCGAGGCCAGTGTTCTCTTAACCCTTGCAAGCAGCTCACGTATACGAAATGGCTTGGTAACATAATCATCTGCCCCACCTTCAAACGCTTTAATGATACTGCTTTCATCATCATCAACTGTTAGAAAAATAACGGCTGTATCAGTTAACATTTTACGAACGTCAAACCCCATCCCATCAGGTAGATGCATATCTAAAATCGCAAGATCAAATTTTTTTATTGAAATGGTGCTTAAGGCCTCGTTTATGGTTTTGCAATGAAACACCATGTAGCCCTCTTGTTCAAGAGCATACACAAGCCCTGACGCTATCATCTTATCGTCTTCAACAACTAAGATATTTTTCATAAACTTTCACCTCTTTTACTTAAGCATTTCAATACGTATAGTGGTATATACATCACAAAACATACTAATACCACCAGAGGTAAGAGTAGTAGCATGTATATATAATCTACAGGGAGTAAATTCCAAAACACTTCTAAAAATCCGATGATATGAAACTGTCGCTCGCCTAAACCATCACCAACCGCGTTAATAAAATCTCCAGGCCCCATGGTATACATATAGTTTACAACATAATCTTGAAAAAACCAAGTAGCACTTATATTTACAATATGAGCAATAGTTAAAATAATAATAAGCGTTAGTAAAATCTTTGGAATTGATTTTATGCTTGGCCTAACACCTTCAAACGCAATAAGGTAAATAGGAACAATTACATACATCAAGTGAGGTACCCAAAAAATATATGTATCCAAATCACTCACAAAAGAAGTAACTCCAACTGATGAATTAAGCATAATAGCAAATAATGATGCAGGTAAAGCTATAAAATAAGTATAGTTAAGTAAAAACGTTTTTTTAGTTAAAATTGCAATAGGGATAATAATTGAGCTAACCCCGCACAAATGCCCCGGAAGAGAGAAAATAAACTGCCTCCACATTAAATCTGTGCCACCTTCAAAATATCCGCGGATAGTAAAAAACACAATACGAAATGCAAGTATAAAAGCCGCCGTAAACCCTAAAGCTACAATCCGCTTACGGCGTGCTTTAGGGTTTAATCTGCATAAAACAAAGAATAACACAACTGATATAACAAGCGACAATACCCATATGATATATAGTAAATTTTGATTTATCCAGACCATGTTACACCGCTCCCCTTTTGAACCAAACGCACTTCCGTTTTCTTAAAGAGTGAAGCCAAATAGAATATTGCAAAAACTGGGATAAGTATAACTACGAGAGAGTATGAATACACAAGTTCTATCGGAATAATATTCCAAAAAATTTCTAAAATCACATTATCAGCAAAACGAGTATAGAAATAGTTTACAAGATACCCACCTATGGCAGAAAATGTAACATTAATTACGTGCATCACTGTAGCAAGCCCAATTAGTGTAGCTGCCGCTATAGGCATATCTTTTGCTTTTGGTTTATAGTATCCAAGTGCTATAAGCATAACGGGTATTATAAAAATCAGATTATGCCGTACAAAATACGAAATAGAATTGTAGACAAAAATGCTTTGCCCAATGATATCATTCGGACCAGGCGGCATTAATGCCCCTAAAAGTGCCCCTGCACTGCCAACAAAATACATGTACCCGAAGGCAATATGTTTAACGTTTACTCCTCTGTGCCTAAATGAAAAACAAAGAGGGTATAGAAACATATTTATTCCACATAGTTGAAGCGGCAACCTCGCTAAAATGTGTGCACGATGGTTGGCATCGGTAATGGTATCTATCGTAAATGTAATTGTATATGCTAGGGCAACAATTATCATCATCACCCACATATATATCTTTGACTTTTTGGCTTTTATCTTTTAAAAAAAGCCATGACACAGCGATAAATGCCGGAATAGTAAGAAGCACAAGAATATGCACTAAGTTAAATTGCTGTAAAACCATAATAATAAACTCCTATTAAAAATTTCAGTATAATTCGACAATATATACGGCACCCTTTTTAAAAAAGTCTGTAACTCTAGTTAACCGTAGATTTTTCAATATTCTTAGGCATCAATTTTTTTGAAAACTCACTTCCGAGTACTACTATAAACACTAACCCTAAGCATATTCCAAGCTGTACAAGGCTTAATGGCACTGTATTAAACAAGTTGCTAAGAAATGGAACATACATAACTGCCACTAATATTCCAAAAGATAGGCTCATAGAAATATTAAGAAATTTATTAGAAAACAACTTTCGAGTAAAGCCTGCAAATGTTTCTGTTTTTGATGAGTATGAAACAATCAACTCACTTGCCACTAAAGTAAAGAAACACATGCTTATTGCAACATTGTAATCATACACATTTAACCCAAAAATAAACGCACTTAAACTACCTGCACAGAGAAATATAGCTCTTAGTATTACTAATGTTTGCATATTTTTATTAATAATTGTTTCTTTAGGGTCGCGTGGCTTCTTTTTCATAATACCAGACTCTTTTTTCTCCATCCCAAGGGCAAAAGCAGGAAAAGCATCTGTAAGTAAATTTACAAACAATAATTGTGTTGCAACCAGAGGTACAGGTAGCCCTAAAAGTATAGCCACAAGTATTATCAATATTTCACCGATATTGCAAGACAATAGGTAGCTCGTTACTTTTCGGATATTGCTATAAATTGTTCTTCCCTGCTCTACTGCTTTAGTTATGCTTACAAAATTATCGTCAGTTAAAATCATATCTGCGGCTTCTTTTGATACATCTGTACCCGTTATACCCATAGCTATGCCAATATCCGCCTTTTTAAGAGAAGGTGCATCATTTACACCATCGCCCGTCATTGCTACTATATTGCCGCTTGATTTTACAGCGTCAACTATACGCACCTTATGCTCGGGCGATACCCTAGCAAAAACATTAACATTTTTAACTTTTTCGGTTAGCTCGTCATCTGTTAGGTTATTCAAATCATTGCCGTCTAAAACTTCTTCACCCTCTTGCATAATTCCTAAGGTAGTGGCTATTGCTTGTGCGGTGATTTTATGGTCGCCAGTTATCATTTTCACATTTATTCCAGCACCATGGCAAGTTGCTATAGAATCCTTTACTTCTTCACGAGGAGGGTCTATCATGCACATCATACCTACATAGATTAAATTTTCTTCCAAATTGTCTATCTCTTCTTCGTTTTTGTATTCCTTATACGCGAATGCTAACACGCGAAAAGCCAAAGCTGCAAATTGCTCATTTTTGGCTATAAGCTTCTGCCTTATCTCCTCAGTCATCGTCACAACTTCACCATTTAAATATACACGACTCGAGCGTTTTATTATAGCATCAGGTGCACCTTTTGTATTCATTACAACCTTGCCACCTTTAAGATTATAGGTAGACATTAGCTTCCTTTCCGAATCAAACGGAATTTCTTGCACTCTTTTGCATCTACTATCTAGTTCTTGTCTTTCCTTTCCTAGTTTTACACCAAAAACAAGCATGGCAGCTTCAGTAGGGTCGCCAATTATTTTGACAGTTTCTTTATCGTAAATGGCATCATTACACAAAACAGCTATTTCAGCCATAAGAGAGATGTTTTTACTAATAGGAGTATTCTCAGCAACTACCTCACCATCCGCACTATATCCCGTACCTGTAACTTCGTATGCATTTTCTACATCAAATACTTTTATAACAGTCATTTTATTTTGTGTAAGTGTTCCTGTTTTATCAGAGCATATTACTGTTGTACTACCGAGAGTTTCAACAACCCTTAACCTTTTTACAATTACGTTTGATTTAACCATTTTCTGCACACCTATGGCAAGAATAACCGTGGCAACTATAGCCGCACCTTCCGGCACAGCCGCTACAGCTAAAGAAACAGATACCATCAGCATTTCAATTAAATCTATACCATGCAAAAACCCAATGCCAAATATAACTAAGCAAGTGATGATGCATATTATACCTAATGCTTTAGCCATAGCATTTAGCTTTATTTGCAGTGGTGTGCTAGCTTCTTGCGTTTCATTTAAAATTGTGGCAATTTTGCCCATTTCTGTGTTCATACCAGTTGCATATACAACTCCTACTCCACGCCCATAAGTAACAATCGTTCCCATAGACGCAAGGTTTACTCTATCCCCAAGGCTCGCTTCTTTATCCAAAATAACATCCGCATATTTTGTTACTGACATAGATTCGCCCGTTAAAGCAGATTCGTCTACCCTAAGATTTATGCTTTCAATTATTCTAACATCGGCCGGAATATAGTCACCTGCATCTAGAATTATTATGTCGCCAACAACCACTTCGCTAGAATCAACCTTGTCAACCTGCCCATCTCTTTTAACCTTAGCTTTTGGACTAGACATGTTTTTAAGCTCTTCAAGTGCGTTATCCGCCCTGCTTTCTTGAGTTATACTGATAATCATATTAACTAGCAGTATACCAATAATAAGTATTGCATCTTTTAACCCATCTCCCGCAATCACAGATATAACAGCCGCTACAATAAGAATAATTACAAGAAAATCTTTAAATTGTGCCATTATCCGCACGAAAAGGGACTTCTTTTTTGCACTTTGGAGTCTATTTGCCCCGTTTTCTTCTAGCCGCTTCTTTGCCTCTAAAGCCGACAAACCCGTATTTTCGTTAGTCTTTAACTCCTGTAAAGACTGCCTTGTGTCCTTAGTGTAAAATTCTTGATTCATAAATTACTTAATCTCCTTTTTATGGCCGTTTCGCGTGCGTTTTTTTCAATAAAAAAAACGCAAGACAAAAGGCTCTTGAAATGAGCCAAAAGTCTTGCGTCGTCATAAGCAATCTAACGTACCGCATCCGGGCTTGATTTAGCCGTATTGACGAATGCGACAAATGGATAATTCCACTCGCTACTCCCTTTTGGATAATGTAATCATATCATAATGCATCTTTAAAATCAATAGCAAAGTAAAATTTATTTAATGATGGGGAGGCAAAAAATCTAATTTCACTACAATTATAATATACCTTTGATTTTTTATACAGGAACTGTTTTCCCACAGTATAACCCTCCATAATGTTTTATCTTTACTATACAGAAATCTATTGACCTGTCAAACTAGCCTATCTATAATATTAGTTATGTTTTCAATTTTTACATCATCTACAAAGCAGTTATCTTTTGAACAAATCGACAATTTGTAATTTTCGTCTAGAAAAAATTGACGAAAATGTACTTGATACAATGAATTTGAGCGGATAGTTATCTGATTTTTTGTTATTGAAACGTAAAAAGAGTTTAAAGGTATTGCCATTCCCTTCCCTATACATTTGATAAAACTTTCTTTAAGCGTCCACAAGTCATAAAAATATTTGAGCCTTAATTCATCAGGCTTACTTATCAAATCTTGATACTCATTTTCTGAAAAGAACTGTTTTGCAATATTCAAATCAATTGGCTTTATTTGTTCAATATCAATACCTATATCTTCTTTTCCAATAGCACAAACAACAAAATCACCAGAATGTGAAATATTAAACTTAAAATTAGGATTATTTCTCAAAAAAGGTTTTGAAAATTCGTTATATTCAAATATTACTTCATCATTTAAAATATTTAGTTTCTCGCACGCTAAATGTCTTACTAATAAATCACCATACAAAGTTCTTTTAACATCTTCCTCAAAATAAAGTTTGCTTAACCGTTCTTGCTTTTCGTATGATGTATGTGAAATTAAATAACTAAGCATCTCATCTTCAATAGGGGTGTTAATTTTAATTGCGTAAACTTCGACCATTTTTTTCGCCACCTTATATAAATATAAGCAAAATACTAAAACCGAATTAAATTTATTATACTTTGTTTCCACCTGAAACCACAATATTTTGCCCTGTTATAAATGAGCTTTCTTCGGATAGTAAAAACTTAATTACTGGAACAATATCTTGAACGTTCGCATTGCGTTTTAATGGGCTATTTTCTCTTGATTTTTCAATAATTATACGTGGCAGGTTATTAAGAAATTTAGTTTCGACCATAGATGGTGACACTGCATTAATATTTATGCCTTTTTCTGCATATTCGACAGCTAGTGATTTCATAAGCCCTAACAACGAATATTTTACAACCGTGTAATCTAGCATATAATTTGGTACATTTACTGTGCATGAAGACAACACAAAAACTATTTTTGCATTTCCTTTCTTTGTCATTGGTCTTATAAATCTATTTAAAATTTTATATATCGAACGAAGACTAATATCAATGTCAGTCTGCACACAGTTCCAATGTGATTTATGAAAATTTATACATCTTACAGCAGCGGCAGGCAAGTGAACTATATGTGTTGGAATTAATCCAGTTTCTTCAATAGTTTTAATAAAGTTATTTGTATCTTCTTTTGAGGAAAAATCGGCTTTTATAATATGTAGTTTATCTTTTCCTATAACTGTTCTTAATTCATCAAGTTCTTGCCTATTTGTATTATAGTGGGCAACAATAATATCAAATTCGTGTTTTATCTCATTTATAAGTGCTGCCCCAATCTCTGAAGATGCACCTAAAATTAAAGCTATTTTACTCATGTGCTACACCTACCTTTAGTTTCGCAGAAGATACTACTATATTATCCTGATTATAAATTTTTGCTTTTATAGTTATGATTTTATATAAGTCGTTTTTTTCAATACATTGTCCTACAATTTTTAGGCTATCACCAAGATAAACTGGGTTGCGAAATTTTATGTCTGCCTCATGAAATAAACACGACTTGCCCGGAAGAAGAGTTCCAACCAAAGTAGAATAAAATGTAGCTGTAAGCATCCCGTATACCACTCTTTTGTTAAAACCTCTTTTTTTAGCATAACTTTCGTCAGTATGAAGTGGGTTTATATCTCCCGAAATATAGTGAAACATTTGCTGCATTTGCTCTGAAATATTTGTGATTAGTTCACAAGTTTGACCAATAAATATTTCTTCGTATGAAAAATTATTGATACCATCTATTTTATCTATCATTTTATCTTCTCCATAATCAAATCAACAGTATCACCCACATTTTTCATCTGAAGAACCTCACTTAATTCAAACCTTATACCAAAAGCCGATTCGCAAGATGAAATAATGCTTATCTGTGCAAGGCTGTCCCAATCTTCTATATCTTCGGCCGATGTTTCTCTTGTAATTTTTAATTCTTTATCATCAAGAACATCAAAAATAATATCTCTAAGCATATCAAAAATTTCAACCATAAAATTATTCCTTTCTCATCCTTATATATTTATTACAAGGCACGTACCCTTTATCAACGTCAAATACCCATACTTCGCCTAAAGATTTGTAAAAACCTAAACTTTCGTATAGCTTTGATACAAATTCATTTCTATCAGTTTTATGGTAATACCCAAAAATCTTTTTAATACCCCTTTTCAAGCACTCTTCAACCAACGAGTCAAAAACTGCCAACTCTACATCACGTTTAAATACACGACAACTCATAACCCAAAGCCTAACATGTGCACTACCTTCAATAACTTCGCTAATCAATGCTGATATAATTCCACTACTACCAAACTTATCATTTAAATCTGCATATAAAGTAACAAAATTATTATTAATAGAAATTTTTTTTACTTCGTTTAAAGAATATCTTTGCCCTGTAAGATTAAATTGATTTGTTTTATTGATAAGGGTAGTTATTCTTTCTATATGTGCGTCTGAAAATGGTTCTATCTTAGCTGCCATGGTTAGAGAACTTAAGTAATCTCCGTAGTTATTGCTGTTTACTTCGACCACTTTTCTTTTAACTTCATTTCTATAATATTCATTTCTTCTTATATCTTCTTCTAAATACACTTCAGAGTAAAAATACCCCCCACGGTCAATATATCTTATAAAATCTGTTACAAAATTACTTTCAATTATTGCAACTTGTGGTAAAACACTGCTTACTTGCTCTCGTTCTGCTGGATTATCATCAACAAATACTAAATGTTGCGGAAGAATATTTAAGCTTTTAGAAATATGAATTATATTATTGCTTTTTTCATTCCAATTAGCACAAAATACGGCAAAATCATCAAGTTGTAAAACCATATTAGAGTTTGTAAAGGCCTCTTTTGCAATTGTTTCATTGTTTTTCGAGCATGCTGCTAATATTATGCCAAAACTATGCATCTTTTTCAAAAATTTTTGAAAATCCAAATATGCTTCTCCAAGAGCTGTGCCCTTTCCAAGCTCAATTCCTTCTGCTCCTACTTCGCCTACTATACCGCCCCATATAGTATTATCTAAATCAACAACAATGCACTTGTGGTTTTTACCGTATATAGATTTTATAATTATAGCAATATTGTGGCAAAACATAGGAACTGCTTTAACATTAAAAGCGTATCCATAAAGATAATAACTTCTATTATCAAGCCACTCATCAAGTCCATATACAGCAGATAGATACCTAATATCATTTACATAAAAAGTTTTATTTTTATATTCGTCTATTTTTGTATTTAGCTCGCTTATCTCACTTATGTGGTTGTATAATAACTCAAAATTATTTTGAATTATTATACAACCATGCATTTTTTGAATGTGTTCCCACACTTGATTAAGTTTTGAAAAAATATCTTTATCTAGAACGTTCCGTGAAGTTGTATGAATTAGAATAATATCTGGCCTAAAACTAATAAGATCTTTAGTGTTAAACAGCGTTTCTTCATAATACTGATTATAATTCCCAATATAAAATATAGGCTTTATTTCATAAGAAAACAAAAAAAGCTCCAAGATATCTGCAATATCGCCTATAGTGCTTCCACTTAAAATAGCAATACGCACTTCAGTAAAATCAGATAAATCAAGAAACTGCCTTTTTAAATATTTCTTTTTCTTAATTATTTCTTCGCCATTAATTGGATATTTAAGTTCTTTAATCATATTCTATCCTCTCACTGTTTCAGTTAATAAGTGCTATCGGCTCATATCAATAAATTTTTCAGTATAGCCTAGAGCCATCATTTCTTTCTTAATTTCATCCATTATTATGTAAGCTACATTCTTAGCATCTCCAGCTTTTTCTTGAAGTTTTAATAATTTAAAATATGAATCAGCACAAGAGCAAGAATCATTATATACCTTATCTTTAAACATCAAAAGCTCTTCTGCAGATTTATGATTAAGGATAATATCCTTTACCTCACCATTACAAATACATTTTGAATCTTTATTATAGCAAATATCATTATCAATCATATTATTGCTCTCAGACATTTGTGATATAAGCAATTTTGGCATCAAATAAGGCCTTGATAAATAAACTTGATAAATTGTTTCATATACTGTATATAACCAAGGTATACCTGTATGCTCTTCTTGGGCTATACCTAATTCCTTAAGGTTTTTATTGTCTTTTAAATGCTCATATATAAACCATTGCAAAGTATATTTTTTACGATTTAATGGAAGCACAACAATTTTATCAACTTTCAAATCGTCCAAGTAAAATATCGTTTCTACAGCTAATTTTTTTGATACTTCTTCGGTTAAGCCAGGCATCCCTATAAGCATATTGCACTGCACAGTAAGACCTTTTTTACGTACCAAGCGTATAGCCTCTTCTATTTGCCTATTAAAAGTATTTTTATTTAGCCAATTATTTCGAACAAATTCATTACTACATTCAACGCCAAATTCGACTGTTATACGAGTTCGCTTAGGCAAAGTATTTATGAGTTTATCAAGCTTTTCTTCTGTTACACTTTCGGCCCTAACTTGAACAACTACCCCAAAAGGTTGCTCTTTAAAAAAGCTGTTAACATCCCATAGTTTATCAATTAGCTCATTTGGCATTTCAAACGAATCAAACCCATCATAAGTAGATAACATTTCCTTTTTATTTGGAATCAAATTATCAGTTCTAGCCTTTTTAAAGGCCCTAATAATAACATCTGTGTATAGATTAGCATCTTTTTCTCGCAATGCTTTCATGTAGCCTTCGGATTTGGCAAAATCAGATTGATAATTACACATACTACACCCTGACATTATATTGTTTTTTATACGATGAGAGCACCCTGAAGACGGCAATATATTTAAATTTACACTCGGATACTTATAAAATCCCGCTTCTACCTCCGCAAGACCGTTATAAATCTCAATTGCTTTTAAATTTCTTGCCTCTTTGTAGGCATCATCATATATTTGGCTGATAGGTTTCCATATCCAAGTCATTACTTGATTAATTAATGTATCCATAATGCCTCCTTAACTAGGCATGTTTGCATTATAAGAATATATCCTTATAGCAACACAACCTAAATAACTATTTTATATAATTTTTCTATATGCATAATCTATTATTTTTGATATTTCTATGCAATCATTATGTGTGTGTATTTTGCTTTCTATTTCGCCATTTTTAATACACTTTACTGCCTCTTGTATTTCAAATTCAAATCCATTTAATAAATGAGAAGTTACATATTCTTTACTAACACCTGATGACAGTTTTATGTTTAGTCTTGTCGCCTTGTGGAAATTTGGAATTTCAATTTTGCCCTTATCACCATATATAACAGCATAGTCTAAACCATCACATCGTGTTGCGAAACTAGCCTGAGCTATGGCATTTTTATATAAAAGAGTTATCTCCCCTATTTCATCCACACCATATTCACCTACATAAAGAGTTGGATTAATCTCATCCGGAACACCTAATAGCATATGTATAAATGACAGTGGATATATACCCATATCTAACAATGCCCCTCCACCAAGGGATTTATTAAAAAGACGATGAGTTATACCCGCTTCTACATTTATACAAAATTCAGCCTTAACACGCCTTATACAACCAATTAAATGAATTATTTCTTTTAAATGCAATATTGCAGGCAAAAACTTTGTCCACATTGCTTCCATAAAAAATACTTGTTTTCTGTTAGCAAGCTCAGCCATCGCATAGGTTTCATTAGCACACATACCAGCTGGCTTTTCGCATAATACAGCTTTGTTTTTATTAAGCATCATCATCACAATTTCATAGTGCATCGGATTTATTGTGCTCACATATACTGCATCTATCTCTTTATCATTTGCCAAGTCGTTATAATCTTTATAAATAACTGGCACATTATGCTTTTGTGCAAATTTATCTGCATTAGTTTTAGAAGCAACAGCATAAACAATTGAATCTTGAACAAAATTTGCTGCACGAACAAATTTTTCTGAAACAATTCCTGCACCGACAATTCCCCATTTAATCATAAGCTCCTCCTTATTGCCTGTTTTTAAAAGGCGGATAGGCGTTAGTATGAACATCCCTTACTTCATCTATAATTTGATTTATATTCTCCATTACTAATTCAATTTCATCAAAAATAAAAAAATGTCCACCTTCGTGTACCTTATAGCTAATATTAAAAAACAACTCTTCCCAATCATTTTTCAAGATATGTATACTTTCATCTTCTTTTCCATACATTACAACACATTTATAATTTAATTTTCCTCTGTTTATATATTTATATTGATCCATAAGCAACAAATCAGATTCAATATAGCTTAAAAAAAAGTTAAACCAGTCGCTAGATTCTGTAATCTCTTCAGGAATCCCACCTAATTTATTGATAAATTTAATACGATCTGGCTTTGAAAGTAGATGATATTCTTTTTTAATGTGTTTACTGTTTGGTGCATCTTGCCCCGAAAAAATAGCATGTTTTAGCCTATTATTACCCACGCTATTCATCTTGTGGCACACTTCATATGCTACAAGTGCACCCATACTATGCCCCCATATTATATAAGGGTCATCGCCTGCTTGTTTATTTATTTGTTTAACCACGTCTTGTACAACATGTTCAAAGCTTTCGTATTTTTGTTCGTTAGAACGCATACCTCTGCCTGCGTATTCAATAGGCACAAGCTCTACATCATCATTTTTTAAATAAGGAATAAAACGGCTTGCGCTTAAAGCAAATCCGCCTGCGTACAGTATATAAAATAATTTAAGTTTCATATTTTGCCTTTCCTATGTTTTAGAGTTAATGTTAATGCTCTCTAATAACTAAAAACTAATAATCTTTTTCTGTTCAATAATGTTGCCTGAAAAATAGTTTGACATAATTTCTTCTACTCTATATTTTTCTAATTCTTCAAGCTTACTAAAATTAATAGAGTTTATCAAATTCTCCTTGTTATATTTTCTTGAATAATAATATTTTGCCAAAATATCTCTACTGTGCCTTAGGTTCTCTAAAGAATTGTCCAAATATTTAATCACACTATCCACTAAATTAAACCTTTGCTGAACAAATTTTTCTGCCCGTTTAAGCTCTATAGCAAAATTAAGTTTAAGTAAAATATTTTCTACATGCAAGCTAACAAGAGATTCTTGTGAGTAAATTTCTATCAAATATTTTTCAAGCTTTTTAATTGATGAAATGCTATTGTAAATAAAATCTGCCTTGTTTATATAGTTGTTTATATAAGTATCATAACAATAAAGCTCTGAAACTGCCTTGGTATTACCTTGCCAAATTTCATAAAAAGTATCTAAATTAAAATCTGAAAAATTGTTTTTATAGCCCTCGTAAGCTATACTAAGCTCATCAACAGCCAAGCTTCTTTTTTCATATGTTAATGTTTCAAATTTATCATGATCAATTATCTTATAATACTTCATACACGGAGAAACCCCATAAACCAGCAAAGCATGCGGAAGGTGCTTTCTTTTATATGTATCATTTCTATATGGAAGGTAGAAGGCATCAACCCAAGTAATTGAGGGCACATTACTTTTTACAGCATTATTTATGCAAACCACTATATTATTGGCTTGTACAACTTTATTAAATTGTAGACCAATATCATTAACAACAATATCTTCAGGTTTTTTAGTTTCTAAAATAGAAACTATATTATAAAGGCTATTATCGCTATTTTTAATAGACACATCATAATAAAATAAATCATATGAAAACAGTGGGTTTATGGAGCGTTTATAAAACTTGATAATAGAAAATAAAGAATTATACAAACAGTTTTTGTAGTACAACTCGTTAAATGGCTTAATGCTTTCTAAGTTCATTCGCTATATTCACCACTTTCTATAAAATTACTAAGCATACTAATTGTTTGATTTACAAACAACTTATCTGCCGAAATTTCGATATTTCTTAAAGATAGCTCGTATTGCATTTTAAGCATTAACATTGAATGGCCTCCTAGCCTAAAAAAATTATCATTAAGGCCAATATCACTTCGCTCTAGTAGCCTTTCCCAAATTTCAGTTAGCATTTTCTCTGTTTCTGTCGATTGCTTACTAACTTCTAATACATCAGGAAGAGGCAGCTTTTTTATATCTATTTTATAGTTTATTGTTAGCGGAATCATATCAATTTTCACAAAATGCTCGGGAATCATATACCATGGTAAAGCTCTCCCAATGTGTTTAGCAATATTCACATCGTCTACTTCGCACTTAGACACAACATATGAAATAATCACATCATGTTTTTCGTTATAAACCATAACCACATCGTCAATGCCTTCAATTTCTTTTATTTTATCCGCAATTGTTGAAAGATTGATACGGTAGCCCCTATACTTTATTTCATTATCCTTTCTTCCTTTAAATACTATATTACCATCGTTGTTAATAAACCCAAAGTCTCCAGTTTTATAAAGTAAATCATTAATATTTGAAGAAACATATACAAAACATTCTTTATCAAGCTTGCCCGCACTTAAATATCCATGTGTCTTGTATTCTGTTTTTATATATATTTCGCCAACTTGGCCTATTTCACACTTTGTCATATTTTCATCAAGAATATATATTTCAGTATCATTTATAGGCTTTCCAATAGGGATTTCATAATTATCTACATCACTTTTGTTAATTGGATGGTATATCTTTGCTAAAGTTGTTTCTGTCGGACCATATAAATTTATCAGCGAAATTTTTTCGCCAAATTGTTCATACCAAGGATGCAATGCTGATGCATGAACCTTTTCTCCTGCTAATAATATATATTTTAAATTAGGATAATCAGTAAAACTACTATTTGGTGGAGCAAAATATTTGAAAAAGCTTGGGGTACAATGTATCACATTAACTTTATTATTATTTATCCAGCTAACAATATCGCTATTACTTTGCACACTTTTATCAGGAATGCATACCGTTCCGCCAGATAAAAGTGGCAAAAATATATCTCTTAAAAATGGGTCGTGGCTTTGAGATGTAAATTGTGCCGTTCTTATATTGTCTTTTAAACTAAGTACACCTTTTTCCCAATTTATAAAATGAGTAAGGCCTTCGTTTTTACCTAATATCGCTTTTTGAATTCCGGTGGTGCCGGATGTAAAATAAACATATATTGGGTCCTTAGCATTATAGCTTGGTAAGTATGTATCTAATTTAGGTTCACCCATAAGCAATTTATCAATTTGCTTTAACTGAACATGATTTTGTGTTAGTGCCAAAATATCTTGTGCTCGATTGGAAGTACCAGCATCATGCAAAATAAATTTTATATCTGCTTGTTCAATCATATTTGCTATGTATTGTTCTGGATATTTATCATCAATCATACAAAATACTTGCCCTGCCAACAATATAGAAATCGCTGATATAATATAGTCACATCTATCACTTAATAAAACACCAATAACATCCTTTTGCCCTTCATTAATAAACGATTGTGCAATTTTAATAGAGCGATTTTTAAGCTCATTATATGTTATTTGATTTTCACCATAACTTATCGCACACTTATCACAAAACTCTGAACTATTAAATATATTAAGTATTTCTTTTTGCATTATCATTTATAGCCCTCCATATGCTTTCATCATCTACACCATTAAATATTTCCATATAATCTGACAATATTTTTTGTATAGTTTCATTTTTAAATATTTTTTTATTATAATAAATTTGTACAAGGACACGATTGCCATAATTACTTACCTGCATATGTAAATCACTTACTGTTTCATGTACTTGCCTCGACCTTTGATAAAATTCGATTTCTTGCCCTAAATGTTCGTTGAGTGAAGGGTATTCCACTATATTAAAAGAAACGTCAAACACAGGGTTTCTCTTAGAATTTCTTGAAATATTTAAGCTGCTTATAACATCTAAATATGAAAACTGCATATTTTTCATAGAAAGTATAATTGCATCTCTAGCTGCTCGCCTTATTTGATTTAATGTATCTAATCCCTCAAGCTCTACAAGTACGGGAACAACATTAAAGAAAACACCCATAACGTCTTCGAGCTCTTCTGAAAACCTGTCTGCCATTAGCGTGCCAACAATAATATTATTATTATGTGTTGCCTTATAAAGTGTAGTGATATAGCAAGAAAACATATAAATAAACAAACTAGATTTTTCTTCTTTTAATAAATCTGGTAAGTTTTTTATTTGTTTTATATCAACCCATTCACAAACAGAGCCACCTTCAAAAGACCTGTAATCTGGGTAGTCGTAATCTATAGGGAGAGATAAGGGTTCAATTTTATCTTTTAACCTATTTAGCCAAAATTGCTTCATTTCCTCATAAGATTGGCTATTTATAAACCTATGCTGATGTATACTATAGGTTTGATAATTCGATTTAAGCATTGAAAGAGCGTTCCCTTTATACAAAATCATAAAATCGCGAATTAATATATTTATTGACATCGCATCTACAATAATATGATGAAGGTTTATAATTATTAAATAGCGTTCATTCGAAAATATATAAATATTTATTCTTAACAAAGGTGCTTCAGATAGTAGAAAAGGCGTGTTGATTTTTTGTATAGTTTCTTCAAGTGCTATATCATCATACATTGACACGTTTTTGTAATCATAAATATTAATGCAGTTATTTATGTTAGCATCTTCTCTTTGAAATAGCCTATCACCTACATTATAAAATGATGTACGCAAAATGCCATGCCTTTCAATTAACTTGCGAAAAACCTCTGCTGCATGTTGGGGATTAAAGTTTCCGTGTATTTCATAAATTTCGGTAATATTGTTCTGTGTTGACTTGCCTTGCATAATTTCAGAAACATATATTCTTTGTTGCTGAAACGACTGTGGTACTAACTTTTCCTCTTCGTCGTTTACATAAATTACAGCAAAATCCTCTTTATTGCCTCTACAAACTGCAGAAGCAATTTCTTTTATAGTAGAGGCTTCATATAAATCAGCAAGTTTCAGCACTGTATTATATCTTCGATTAATATTATTTAATAGCTTTATTGCCGACAGAGAATTTCCCCCAATACTAAAAAAGCTCACATTTTTTCCAATTCGGCTTATGTTTAGAATTTCTTTAAATATTTCTTGTATTTCTTTCTCTTCTTTAGATAAGTTAATATCATCTTCTTCAAATGCATCTACAGGGTCTGGCAATAGCTCCTCACTTATTTTTCCATTACTGGATAAAGGAAAATCGCTCATATGAATAAAAGTTGATGGAATCATGTAACTTGGTAATCGCTTTTGTAGATATTCTTTAATATCATTATGCACTTCACTTTTTGTAGTTGTATAATACGCTACTAAATAAGGATTTTCAAAATTTTGTATCAGCCGAACAATCGCCTGCTTTATTCCTTGTTTTTCTAGCAATACACTCTCAATTTCGCTTAGTTCAATACGGTAGCCACGCAATTTAATACATGTGTCTATCCTATCTAAAAATAGCAATGTTCCATCTTCTTGCCATAAAACAACATCACCTGTTTTATAAATAATATCATTTGGCAATATTGGATTTTCTATAAAATTTTTAAAATTCTGCTCTTGATTATTAATATAGCCACAGCTAACGCCCGCACCCCCGATATATAACTCGCCTGGTATACCTATAAACTGTAGATTTAAATTATCGTTCAAAACATATAAATTTACGTTTGGATATGGTCTACCTATAGGTATCCCTTCTGTTTTTATAGCCTCCAAATCCAAAACTGAAAAGCTAGATGCATAAACCGTACATTCTGTAGGACCATATGAGTTTGTTAACTTTGGAGCAGGGCTTATATTTTCCAAAAATTTATGTACAACGGCTTTCTTCAAGTTTTCACCTGCCAAAATAATTTCATTAAAGAAATATTTATAATTTGTAAATGCAGGAGAATCAACAAAATTTTGAAAAAGTGCAGGCGTAAAGTCTGTTAAATTAATTTTGTTATTTTCAAAGAAATACGCCATTTTATCATAATCTGCCTTTGTATCATCTGATAATAAAAATAATGTATGGCCATATAATAAACAAGGGAAAATTTGCAGTACCGAAACATCAAAAAAGACAGGTGCAACAACAGCAATATTTATTCTCTCAGTTTCATGATACTCTTTAAAATGCACCTCACTATACCCACATATCATACTTACAAGATTTCTGTGGCTTACTTGCACACCTTTAGGTATACCGGAACTACCTGAGGTGAATATTATATACGCTATATCATCAGGCGAAACTTTGCAAATTAATTCATTGATATCTATTGTCTGCGACGAGTCTTTTACTGCACATATATAAACTAGCGGCACCACATATTCTTTATTTATAAGATAAAGTTTTTTTTGTGTTAGTATATATTTTGCATTGCTATAAGAAATAATATTGTTAACCCACTGTACAGGATTTTCATAACTAACAGGTATGTATGTGGCACCACGCAATATAACAGCAAAAATGGTTGCAATCATGTCTATAGATTTCTCCATAGAAATAATAACCTTATCGCCTTTATTTACTCCTATTTTTTTTAAATAACTAAGAATTTGCACAACCCTATCATTAAATTGCATGTAAGTAATTGCAGAATTATCATCTTTTAATGCTATGTATGTGGCCGATTTTTCAACTTGATCTAAATATTTTTCTGCTATTGTTAGTAAACTCTCTTCTAAATTCATCTTATTAGATCCAAATTTAAAGAGCATTTGCTTATATTCTTTAGACATATAATCAAATTTTAAGAATGTTTCATCTGTTTTTTCTAACATAAATGAAAACACATTTTCTAACCCATGCTTAAGCTGATTTATTTCTGTATCAGAAAAATAATTACAATCATAATAACAATGATATACAAAATCTGTACTATCCAATATAAAACGAAAACATGTGTTTTCTGTTTCGATTTGGTCAAAATTTGAACAAAAAACATACTTATATATACTTTCAAGAAATTTTGTACCATTTTCCATATTTTTAACAAGGGTTGGCACATATGCAGTGCCATAATTTAAAATCTCTTTATATTTACCTTTTATAGCGTTCATCGCTGTACGCGGTGTTAATGATCTATCGAAATTAATAATTAATGGCAAAAGATATTTTTTTGCTTCATCATTTACCATAACTACACTATTTTCTTCATTGTATTCAGAATACAATGATATATAGGCAGTAAACCCTGTTAGTGCAAATATATATTTTGCCATATCTATATCTTTTGTTAAGATTTTAGCCTTTTTTTGCATATTACTATTTAATGATATTGAAAATTTATCCCATTTTGTATATAGCTCATTACGTTTAATTTTCACATTGTACGGTAATTTTTGTAACTGATGATTCCAATAACTTAGCTTTGCTTTCTCTATTAAACTATTTTCCATCTCTGCCCCCTAGTTGTATCAAAATTTAAAAAGCACAGCAAACTACTACTTTCAAAACCAGTGATTTAAACTTTCATCTGTTGCACTTCTCATCCGTCAGTTAAAAATCAAACTCAAAATCCTGATTCACATTCCTTAACATTAACTCTTGATGTATTTGTAAAATAAGCTTATTCGGATTATTAATAAGATTTTCTAACAATAAAATATACTGGTTAAGAATTTCTTGTGCAATGTCATTTTCACAAACATTTTCTTTATAATGCAATTCTATTTTTACTGTATCAGATTTTTGTATTATCATAAGAAATATATCCGCAGGAATAGGGCTGTAAACTTCTGCATTGTTAACAATAAAGTCCGAGTCGTGTATTATGGTTTCTGGATAGTTTTCAAATATAAACAAATTTAATGGTAATGTAGCATACATAGGTACAATATCATATGAAGTTTCGCCTATAACATTATTAATTTGCTTATAAATATCATACAAGTTTTTTGTACATTCAATAAATGTTTTATCCTTTGCTTTAGTAGTTCTTATCGGAATTGTTTTAATAAAATACCCCACCGTACTCTCTATCCCCTCAAACGAATGAGGGCGCCCTGCATGCACAACATGATAAACAATATCGTCTGTATAGCCTATCATTTGCAGTAAAATGCCCCATACAGATTCATACACAATATTAATACTTATGTTTCTTTGTTGTGCAAATTCATTGCATTTATGATGTATTAAAGAATCTAGTAAGCTAAAGTGCACTGCTTCGTTACCTTTGTCTTTAATAGTAGAATTTATAGGTAATACTTCTTTTGCACTATATTTATCCAAAAGTGTAAACCAAAATTCTTTTGCTTTATATCGATTTATACTCTTTTCTTGTTTAATGTAGTTATAGTACCCCTTATCTTCTAAAGCCTGATAAGACTTGCCTGCCCAATATTCATTATAAAACTGATGCCAATCTTTAAGTAAAACTTGAATACTCCACCCATCAATGGAAATGTGATGAAAACTCCAAATAAGCCTTGCTGTTTTTTCGCCTGTAATAATAACACATAAGCGTAGCGGCAACCCATTTTCTAAATCAAATTGCAAGGTTTTATCCTTTAGAACAATTTCATTAATTCGTGCTTCTTGTTCAACATCTGTAAACTTAGTAAAATCGAAATATGAAATGGGTAAATTAAATTTATCTTGTACCTTTTGTTTTATTTCACCATGCAAATCTTTGTATATAGAAATACGCAACATGATATGTTTATGCATTAATTGATTTAAGCAGTATGACATGCAATCTAGCGTAAACCTGCCTTGCATAGTTAAAATATATTGAACTAAATAGTTAGTATTGTCAGGGCTAAGCAAATACTGGGTGTATATTTCGCTTTGCTGTAAAGATAAGGAAAACGCTTTGCTTTCATCATCAACCTCTACCTTACTAATTTTGCTTTCGCAATGATATATTACATCTAAAAGACTTTGCTTAAAGCACTTTATCAAAGACTCCATTGAGTCTTCTAGGTACATCTTTTTGTTGTAATCTATATATATTTTTAGCTTATTATCATCAATTAAGCCAGTAATACAAATTGGTGCTATTCTCTTATTCCCTTTTTGAGTCATACTACCCAAATCGCAATCGGACCACTTAAACATAGAATTGTTATAATTATCAAACTGCCCAAGATAGTTAAAAGATATTTCTGCACTATTTAAATCTTGCAACCCACCTTCTTCCTTCAAATACGAATATATTCCATACCCTATGCCCTGATTGGGAATATTGCTTAAAGATTGCTTTGTAGAATATATCTGCCCTTCAATATTATCTTCTTGCTGTATTTTTAAACAAATAGGGTACATGCAAGTAAACCACCCAACCGTGCGTGATAAATTTATTTCCCTACCTAAAACATTATTTAGCCTGCCATGGCCTTCTAAAAGTATCATCTTATTGGAAATAGAATATTCGCGATTTATGGTTATTGCGAGGGCTGTAAGTAGTAGTTCGTTAAAATTTGTTTCATAAGCTGCATTAGCACCTTTTAAAAATAGATTTGTTTCATCTCTCGACAATGAAGTTTCTACTAATTTACTATCCTCAACATTGTTTTCAATACCGTCGTTTCTTGTTATTAAAGTATCATTCCATTGTTGGTTTCTCCAGAAATAATCATCTTGAAAATCAACTTCGTACTGCAATTTACTAAAATCTTGAAACGACAAGGTCTTGCCCTGCAACTTCATTGGTTGATTGTTAATTTTCTGCATATACAGCTGGTAAAGGTCTTCAATTATTATACGCCATGAAACAGCATCAACTATTAGGTGGTGTGCTATACAAACAAGATAATCACCTTTGTTTGTATGGTAAAGTATAAACTTACAAAGCGGAGCATTGTATATATTAAGCGTTGATTGCTCTTTATCTGCTTCACGATTAATTACATCCATTTCGTCACCATGAGGCACATCTCTATATTTTAATATATCTTGTGGTGCCTCATCTTCCGAATACCGCTGCATTATAATACCGTTTTGCTTTACAAATTTAAGCCTTAAAGCATCATGATAGTTATAAATATATCTAATACACTCATTAAGATATTTATAGTCAAGCTTGTCTTTTGAATAAAGTGCAATTGACTGATTCCAGCGATTAGGGTTTATATGCCTCATTGAAAAAAAGTACTTTTGTATAGGAGTTAGGTTAAATTCATCAAACGAAACGTTAGAACTATACATAGCTCTTGGAAATACTCGCTTTGATAGAGAACGAATTGTAGGGCACTGGTATAAATCATTTATTTTAACATCATAGTCAAACTTCATAAGCCTAGAAGACATTTGAAGAGCTTTTATAGAATCTCCTCCGGCTTTAAAGAAATTTGTATCAATATCAATTTTACATGATAGCAACTGCTGCCAAATATCTAAGAGTATCTTTTCTTTTTCGCTCAATAAGTAATTTGTTGTATCTTCTATCTGCAAATATGATTTTGAAATAATATTTTCTAACTCAGAATAATCAACCTTTCCTCTTTCAGTAGTTGGTATGTTATCAACAACTAAAATCATCTCTGGAGTCATGTATTCTGGTAGTAGGTTTTTTATAAAAATCTTAAATTTTTCTAAATCAAACATATTATTTGCAATTACTATAAATAATACAAGTTTTTGTGCCAAACTAACTATCGCAATTGAATTTAAAACATATTGATAAAGTTTTGCCGTTTCTTGTATTTCCGATAATTCAACGCGATACCCTCGAACTTTTACTTGACTATCCTTTCTGCAAATATAATATAGCTCACGCTTTTCATCAAAAACACCATAATCACCAGTAAAATACTTCATAGAATCTGAACGAATAAACTTTTTATTTGTTAGCCCTGCATCACTGCAATAACCCAACCCAACATTTACGCCTTTAGCTATAATTTCTCCTGGAAATCCATCAGGTTGTAAGGTTTTGCCTAACCCTTCTATAAATATCCTATTATTTACAATTGCACACCCAATAGGTGCTAAGCCTTCGCTTATGTTTTTACAATCAAATATTTTGGTAGAAATAACATGAGTTTCGCTTGGACCATAGTGGTTATGCAAACGAATATCACTATTTTTAAGATAATTAGCTAGTGCTTTACTAATGCTAAGCTGCTCTCCCGCAACAATAATGTTTTTAACATTTTTTGGGATTAAATTTAAGTAACTATCATTAGTGCTTAATTGGTTAAAAAATGCAGTTGGAAAAAACAAAGTATCAATTCCATGCTCTGCTACTTTTGCCATTAATGCCTCAGGGTCTTTTTTTGTTCTTTCATCCAAAATCACTAATGTTCCACCATCATTAAGGGTAGCAAAAATTTCTTGATAACAAACATCAAATTCAGAATTTGCATACTGAGAAACAGTTCCATTCAAAATTAAATCATCTTTATAATTTTGATGATAAATTAAATTATTTATTGTTCTATATGGAACAATAACGCCTTTTGGTTTACCGCTGGTTCCAGATGTGTAAACTATATATAACGGCGAATCTTCATCTATTGGCTGTATATAGCTAGTTTCACGGTTATTAAAATGTGAAACGTTATTTATATCTATTGCCAAAATTTCAGTATTTTTTTCTAGTACATAAGCTAATCTATCAGTCATTTGGTTATATAAAACATCGCTACAACCGCAGTCATTTAAAATATAGCTTATTCTATCTTGAGGCCCTTTAGGATCTATACACACAAATGGTCGCCCTGATTTTACAACTGCTAAGACTGAAACAATAAAATCAACCGAACGTTCTATAACAATTGCAATGGCACTATTATCATCTTTATAAATAGCTTTACATATATTCTCTGCCATTTTATCTAGTTGGCTATACGTTATTGATCTTTCATTATCTACAACTGCCACTTTGTCGCCTTTACTTAAAGTAGCCAGAGTGTTATAATTTTTATGCCAATTTTTTTTATTGTTTTTAGTTATAGCTTCATCTGAAGCACATTGTCTTATATCTAATTCATTAATACACGTATTAAAGTTAGACAAGCCTTTAATGCACATTGAAACAAAGCACTCTAAGAATTGATTAATTTGAAAATTTGTATATACATTTCCATTATAAATCAGCCTAACCACTAGCCCATCACTTCTAGGAGTTAAAATTAAGTTAAAATCATAATTTGTTTGCTCGAAAAGCTCTTGAGTTTCGACCTTAAAATAAGAATCTACAGGCATACTAGCTGTTGGATAATTTTCAAAAACATACAAAAACCTTATTAAATCCGTATCACTATTTTGCAACTTTTTAATTCTATCAAGACCAACGTGTGCATTTTCTCTAGATACAACACTTTCATTGTTTAAGCTTATCATTCGTTCAAGCAATGTTTCTTTAATACCTTTTACCCTAACAGGAATTGTGTTAATAAGTAGCCCCACAATTTTATTAGCATTTTCAAAAGAAATTTCGCGCCCTGATGTTACCTCACCAAATACCAAATCCTCTGATAAAACAAATTGTTGAAGTATTACGCTAAAAATAACTTTTAGATACGAATTTATGGTACATTTTTGATTATTTACAGATTTGCAAATAAGTCCCCAATCTTCGGCATTAATAACAGCTTCAATTTCTGCTGTATTATCAACATTACCCTTATTTTTCTGAAATACATATGCCGAATTAAACATATTATCTTCATAACTTTTAAGATAATTTTCCCAATAATTAAGGCTATTTTTAACATCTAATGTATCAATCCACTCTACATAGTCGGAATACGAAATTTCCTTCTGCATATTACATTCAGTATTGCTAATCTTTGCAAGGTATGTATGTAAGAGAGTATTAAGTAAAATCATTGTGCTCCACCCATCTAAAATAACATGATGATAAGTAAACACTATTTGAAATTTATTCTCCTCGTTTATTATAATGCAAACACGAAAAAGCGAATCTTCAGAAATATCACAAATTTTTTGCTTTTCAGATTTTATTATTTCTCGGCTTTTTTCGCTGTGGTCTAAAATATCTACTTCCTGTAAACCGTGTACACACAAAGGAATCTTTCTATCTTGGTAAACAACTCTTCGTGGTATATTGAGTTTTTTGTATAAAATATTAGATCGCAAAGCTTCATATTGCAAAGACAAATCTTCTAATGCCTTTTCTAAATAACTAATTATAATTTGCCCTTTAATATGAAATACAATTTGCTCCACATAAGTTCCTTGTATTTCTGACTTTAATGAATGAAACAATATTCCATTTTGAGTTGATGTTAAATTACAAATACTTTGAATTTTTTTATTTTCCATAAATGTCACCTGCTTTAAGCGTTGATATTGTACAATATACTATAAATTTAAAAATTAATATGACTAAGTTTATTACGATAAAATTTCTTTAATATCTTCAATATCTTCATCAGATAAATTGTTTATTTTTACACCTAAATGCTTAAAATTATCTATTTCTTTATAATCATCTAAAGCATTTTCACATATTTGCCGAAGTGTACTTATAACTTCTATCGGAATATATCTCTCATCATAAGAAACTGATAAAGTCCAATGCCTTTCATCTAACACCTCGTATAATTGTAATGGCGTTAAATCATAATTTGCAATTCGAATATCTGACATAATTATATTATTTCCCCGCCTAGCATCACTGTTAATAGAAACATAATTTGATAATAACACTAGTGCTCCATTGCTATCAGGTAATATAACCGATAATTCAGTATCTTTTTTTAACAGTTCGCAACTACTAGCTTTAAAAATATTAGATGCTCTCCCAAGTACATGACCTTTAAAGCTATTCTGCTTTTCTAAATAAATATTAAAGTTAAAATTGTTGCTGTTAAAACTATGTCTTAAAAGCTTAACTAACAACATATGTCTTCTGTCATCATTAAAGATAAATGATGTTTCATAATCATCAAGTGAAATTACAATATTTTCTTTTGCATAATTAAACGCCTGCACTGCTTTTTTTAAAACAATACTTTTATTTTCTTCTCCTACTTGCTTTAATGCACTTTGATACTGAACCATACTTTGCTCTTCTAATGCAACCTTACCTAAGTAAGCACTTACCCTATCCATTAGCTTACAACGCAAATACACCATAGATTGCAAATCTATAATTGCCGTATTAAAATAAAAATGAATAATTATTTTATTTTCATCTTGAGTTATAAGCACTTTGCATAGAGTTTCATTTGATTTAAAAGTTTCACAAAGCGTTTTATCAATCTTATCTAAATCTGTTTCTTGTAAGTGTATTATTTTTAGGGCATTTGTAGGTTCCTGCATACTATTAAAGTATATAAGATTTTTTGCATTTATCTTAACTACACTACATAAAAAAAAGTCATGCTCAATTACAATAGAATTTATTGCATCTTCTATCGTCACTACGTCTAAACCTTCGAAAGCGACTCTTAAAACATGATAATTATGAGGATGATTTTTCAAAAAATAATCTTGTATAGGGCTTATACTGCTGTAACCTTCATCACGAACTTCAGTAATTAATTTAAACATCCTACCTGCTATTCCCTCTATCGTTTGCATTTGAAAAATATCACGTAGATTCAATCTATATCCATTTTTTTCTATTTCGTTCTTTAGCTGCATAGCCTTAATAGAGTCTCCACCGCAATAGTAAAAATTACTATTTCTATCAACATTTTCAATGTTTAATATCCTTACAAAAATATCTGCAAGTATAATTTCTTCCTCAGTTTCTGGTAAAGCAGTTATTGCAACTTCATTAGGTACTGCTTGCTTATCATCAAATATTTTCCATAGAGCCTCTTCATCTAATTTTCCGCTTGAACGATACGCAAATTCATCTACAAAACAGAATTTATCCGGTATCATATAAATTGGCAAATAATCGGCTATAAATTTATGTAAAATATCAACTTCTACTAAATTTTTGCCTTGATAGAAAGCTACAATTTCGCTATTTAAGTTATTATCATTGCGAGTCAAAACACATGCAAAATCTATTCCAACATATTGTTCGATTACAGATGCGATTTCTTCAAGTTCAATTCTTCGACCATTAATTTTTACCTGCTTATCTTTCCTACCTAAAAATATGAGTTCATTATCAAATGTATATCTTGCATAATCTCCTGTAAGGTAATACCTTTCGCCATCTATAAAAATAAATTTTTCACTTGTAAGCTTAGGTTGACTAAGGTAGCCATCTGCAAGCCCCTCTCCAGAGATACATATTTGACCAATCGCACCAATTGGAACTTTGCCTTTTTCATCATTAATTAACACAATACTTGTGTTGCTTATAGGTTTTCCTAGCGAAACAGAGCTTGTATAACTTTTATTTATATCATAACGCTCTATCATGCAGCCAATAGTTGCTTCTGCTGGCCCATACTCATTATAAATACTTACTTTTTGCTCCAAACCATCATATATTTGCCTTGCAACATTAGTTTTAAAATTTTCGCCACCTACTATCATTGTTTCGATAGCACAGTTACTTAATTCCTCTTTACTTAAATTACTAAGAACTAAATTAATATGTGTTGGTGTTAATTTTATTAAATTAGTATGCGGCTCTTTAAATATTTTTATAATGCTGTCTGCACTGTTCATATAATCGTATAAGGCAATGCAATTGCCACTAACAAGAGGTAAAAAAATTGATGTAAATGACAAATCAAACGAAACCGATGTAAAAAACGGCATAATGTATTTACGCTTGTAAGATAAATATGTGTTAATTGCCCAATTTATATAATTTGTCATAGCCTTTATTGATATAGTAATCCCTTTAGGCTTTCCAGTTGTTCCTGATGTAAAAACAATATAAAGTGGACTGCAACCATCTCTTGTAACCCAGTTAAAATTTTCTGTTTCTTTTTTATAATCAATTGCGTTAATATTCCAACTAGTGCATATAAATTCACAGTGGTCTTTATCTGTAAATACCCCTACAGTTTCAGACTGAGCAAGCATTTCATTTATACGTTTGCTAACAGTATCTTTATCTATCAACAAAAATACAGCACCTATTTTAATAATGGCCAGTAAAACATATATAAATTCTAGCGAGCTATCCATATATATGGCAATAACTTTATTCTTGTAATTACCTTGCATCATAAGCCAATTTGCTATTTTATTAGATTCTGTATCTAAATCTTTAAATTTAGATGTTTTGTTTTTAAAAAGCAGTGCAGTTTCATTGCGAAAACTTTCCATCGCCCTTTTTAGTAATGATATTATATCTTCTGAATATTCCTTTACTTCTGCATGATATTTGGCTAAACTATTTTTTGTAATCCAATTATCAATAAAGTGATTTAAAGTGATTTCTTCGTCATACGAACATAGCAGATGATCAATAATACTTATATAGCTTTCTGATATACTTTCTATAGAAGATTTTGCAAATAAAGCGGTACAATATTCAAATTGAATAATGGCCTTCTCTTCAAATCTTTGTATAAAAATTGACAAATCATATTTTGAATTTCTATGTTTAAGCTGATATGGAATAAAGGTCAATTCATCAATTTTAAATTTATCTATATAATCGGCACTATACTCTATCATCGTATCAAATATTGCATTTCTACTAAGATCTCTTATATAATTTCGGTCTTTTATTAATTCTTCAAACGGATAAGCCTGATGTTTAAATGCACTTAAGCTTGATACACGAATCATTTCAATTGCTTGTTTTAAAGTTTTACTTTCTATAACTTCCGCCAAAATTGGAACAGAATTAATAAATGGCCCAAAAATATTTTGTCCTTGTTTGTTGTATCGCCCTTTAACAGGTGTGCCAATAACAAAAGATGTTTGTCCTGTATAAACTCTTAATAAAAGATAATACACAAATAAAAAAAACATGAACGGAGTAAGTTTGTGTTTATAACAAAACTCCGTCACTTTATCTAAAGATTCTTTGGAAATATCTTTGTCTATTAAGCCTCCATTTGGATCAAATACTGATTTTCTTGTATAATCTAAAGGAATATCTAAGATAGGTAGCTTACGTGGCAAATAGCTATGCCAAAAATCTTTTAGTTGCAAAATTTGTTTATCATCTACATTTTGATTTAAATGTAGCATATAATCATAATAGCTCTCCTTATTTTCAGATAACCTAAACCCTTGCCATAAATCTAAAAACTCCTTAAGGATCAACTGCATTGAAGCACCATCGCATATTATATGGTGAACATCAAATACTATGTAATAATCTTTTTCTGATTCTTGAAAAAGAGCAACGCGAAATAACGAAGGATTATCAAGGCTAAACGGCCTAATAAATTTATTAAGCGAAGCTTCACCCTCCCATGTAAAGCACTCTATTTCAAAATCAACATAATTATTTATAATACAATATAATTCGTCATCTTCTATAACAAAGTGAGAGCGTAGTAGTTCATGCCTCTCTATTAGTATAGTTAATATATTTTTAATTTTTTGTATTAGATTGCTATTATATACATCTAGCTTTATAGTATTCATATATGAAACCTCTTAAATTTCTGTAATAAATTTATTCAATACTTCTTCCCACATATTTGGCCAAAAGTGTTTTGCTAACTCTTGTACAACAAGTTTCATTGTTTCATGCACATTATTTATTTCGCTACTTAAAATATTTTCTTGATACCATGTATAAAGCGGGCTTTCTTCTAGTTTCTTTTTTATATCTAATAATCGTTTTGGATCTCTTTTTTGATTGAAATTCATAAGCTCAATAATAGCATTTTCAATAAGACATTCTACACCTAATGATTTATACAGTTCTCCTAAAAGCTTTTTATTAACATCTGTATAGAATACACTAAACCCAATTTTATTAATTATGTCTGGGCATTTAGTATAAACTTTTTCAAAAAAGATGAAAAATGAAAAAATAGATTGCAATGAGGTGTATTCTCCGTTAACAACTTTAGCTTGATTTAATACTTCGTTATGTGCAAAATACTTATATAAGTAATTTTGCAAACTGTTACCTACCCTGC